>ULRX01005105.1_pt1 | contig 28768 bp, 19 predicted proteins | sample 1955871 | NCBI WGS metagenome assembly ULRX01 (sample SAMEA4835695, study PRJEB28245) | human gut metagenome | biome: gut microbiome; material: fecal sample | place: Denmark | collected 2008 | reverse complement strand
TAAGCCGTAAGGCGGGAATTGTGCGGTGTTGCCTTAATACCAAAAATACCCGTACAGCTTTCAGGCTGTACGGGTATTTGCATTTTATTGGTGATTCAGCAGTGTTAATGCCCTAAATCGCTTAGAAAGCAACCTTCTTGGCAATGTATTCTTTCAGCTCGCTGATGGGCATACGGATCTGCTCCATGGTGTCGCGGTCACGCACGGTCACGCAGTTATCGGCTTCCACCTTGTCATCGCCGACAGTCTGGAAGTCCACGGTGATGCACAGCGGGGTGCCGATCTCATCCTGGCGGCGGTAACGCTTGCCGATGGAACCGGCATCGTCGTAATCCACCATAAAGTCCTTGGCCAGCTCGTTGCGGATCTCCATGGCCTTATCGCCCAGCTTTTTGGACAGAGGCAGCACAGCGCACTTGAACGGTGCCAGGAACGGATGCAGGTGCAGCACGGTGCGCACATCCTCCTTGCCCTTGGAGTCGGTCAGATGCTCTTCATCATAAGCTTCGCACAGGAAAGCCAGTGCCACACGGTCACAGCCCAGGGAAGGCTCAATGACATAAGGAATGTAATGCTCGTTGGTTTCGGGGTCAAAATATTCCAGGCTCTTGCCGGATGCTTCCTGATGGCGGCCCAGATCGTAATTGGTACGGTCTGCAATGCCCCACAGCTCGCCCCAGTCGGTGAACGGGAAAGCGTACTCGATATCGGTGGTAGCGCGGCTGTAGAAAGCCAGCTCGGCAGGCTCATGGTCGCGCAGGCGCAGGTTTTCCTTGTTGATGCCCAAGGACAGCAGCCACTTTTCGCAGTAATCTTTCCAGTAGGCGAACCAATCCAGGTCGGTGCCCGGCTTGCAGAAGAACTCGCATTCCATCTGTTCGAACTCGCGGGTACGGAAGGTGAAGTTGCCCGGCGTGATCTCATTGCGGAACGCCTTGCCCACCTGGCAGACGCCAAACGGCAGCTTGCGGCGGGTGGTACGCTGGATGTTGGCAAAGTTGACGAAAATGCCCTGTGCGGTTTCGGGGCGCAGATAGCAGGTAGAGGAAGAATCCTCGGTTACGCCGATGGCCGTTTTGAACATCAGGTTAAACTTGCGGATGGGGGTAAAGTCATGCTTGCCGCACACAGGGCAGACAACTTCAGGATGGGTGGCAATAAATTCATCCATCTGGTCAAAGGTCATGCCGTCCACATCCACGTTCTGGCCCTGCTCGCAGTCGGCAATCAGCTTGTCCGCACGGTTGCGGCTCTTGCAGGCGCGGCAGTCCACCAGCGGGTCGCTGAAGTTGCCCACATGGCCGGTGGTGACCCAGGTCTGCGGGTTCATCAGGATAGCGGCATCCAGGCCGACGTTGTAGGGGCTTTCCTGCACAAACTTTTTCATCCATGCTTTTTTGACGTTGTTTTTGAACTCAACGCCCAGGGGGCCATAGTCCCAGCTGTTGGCAAGGCCGCCGTAAATTTCGCTGCCAGGGTAGATGAAACCACGGTTTTTGCACAGGTTGACGATCATGTCCAGGGTCTTTTCGCTGTTCTTCATTTTCTAACTCCTTCCGCATGGCTGGCTGCCACACAAAGCGATTTAACCGGCGCACGGTGCGCCGTCAGGCCTTTATTATAGCACGGGCCGCGGGCAGTGGCAACACTGCCGCCAAAAAAGCCGGAACAAATTTGGCACAACTGCTGAATTATGGCAATACCGCATAATTCTAAGTGCCGATACGGCGAGCGAGGTGCGGCAGATGCTAAGCCAAAAGCGCAAATAATACTTTGTGTATTATCGAGCATTTTGGCAACGCAGATGCCGTGCCGCAGCCGCCGGAGCGGTGCTTAAGCCGCAAGGCGGGAATTGTGCGGTGTTGCCTTATATCAATGCTCTCTGCACGTCACAAAATTTCAGCCGTAATCTGCCTGGCCAGCTGCAGCACCATTTTGCGGTCCCGCAGCGCGGGGTCCGCTGCAATCAGGCGCTGCAATTCTTCCCGCACGCGGGGGATTTTGCGCGCTGGAATGCCAATGCGGGCCATTTCTTCCACACTGATGGGCAGCACGATGCTGCTGTCCGCCTTGCCGCGGAACGGCTGCGGGTTAGTGCCCCAAACAAAAAGGTGATGTTTCATTGGGTACCTCCTGGATGCCTTTGGGCTGACATTTTTGGTTATTATAGCAGAAATTTTCAAAAAAGTGTTTATTTTGCAGCGAAAAACCTTTATAATATAAAAATCATAGCGCCATGCGCCAAACGAACTGATTGCCAGGCTGGCAGCTGCGGCTGCGCCTGATTTTTTTGAGGTGAAACTTATGTCTTTTATCGACAGCTATAATCCCCATTTGCTTGATGGTGTGCAGCATGTGCATTTTATCGGCTGCGGCGGTTCCGGAACCTATCCCCTGATCCAGATCCTGCACAGCCGCGGGCTGACCATTTCCGGCAGCGATGTGGAAGAAACCAAGATCACCAAGGCCGAGCGCGCCATGGGCGTGACAGTATATCTGGAGCATGACGCCGCCCATTTGGGCGATGCCCAGCTGGTGGTTTACAGCGCCGCCATCCATGATGAAAACCCTGAGCTGAAAGCTGCCCGCGCCCGCGGTATTCCCGCCGTGGAGCGCAGCGTGATGCTGGGTTATGTCAGCCGCATGTATTCCCACAGCGTCTGCGTTTCCGGCACCCACGGCAAAACCACCACCACCGGCATGATCACGACCATGCTGGAACTGGCCGGTAAAGACCCCGCCGCCGTAATCGGCGGCAAGCTGCCACTGATCGGCGGTTACGGCAAAGCTGGCCACGGCGATGACGTTGTGATCGAAGCCTGCGAATACAGTGAGACCTTCCTGCATCTGACCCCGTTTATGGGCGTTATTTTGAACATTGATAACGATCACCTGGAGTATTACGGCACGATGGGCCGCCTGAAGATGGCGTTCCAGAAGTTTGCCCTGCTTTCCCGCACGGTCGTGTTCAACATGGACGACCGCAACACGGTGGATGTGGTCAACTCCATTGACCGCCCGGTGTTCTCTTTCGGCATCAATGAGGAAGCCCGCTTCCGCGCAGTGAACATTCAGGAATACCGCCCCGGTTTCTATGAATTTGACGTTCTGGAGCTGGGCGAGCAGTTTGCCCACATCAAGCTGGGTGTTCCGGGCTACCACAACATTTACAATGCGCTGGCCATGTGCTGCTGCGCGCGCCCACTGGGCCTGCAGCCCGCCGATGCCGAACGCGCCGCGGCAGAGTTTCACGGCACCGGCCGCCGGTTTGAGATTAAGGGCGAATGCAACGGTGCCCCCGTGGTAGATGATTATGCCCACCACCCCACCGAGCTTGCCGCCACCATGGCAACCGCCAAAAAGATGGGCTACAAGCGCATTATCGCTGTGCACCAGCCGTTCACCTACAGCCGCACCAAGGCCCTGATGGATGACTTTGCTGCCGTGCTGCGCCAGGCCGACCAGTGCGTGCTGCTGCCGATCATGGGCAGCCGCGAGGTTGACGACGGCAGTGTGAAGAGCGAGGACCTGGCTGCCAAGATTCCCGGCAGCATTGTGGTTGACGGGCTGGAAAGCGCTGCCAACTGGGTCAAGCAGAACGCCCGCGAAGGCGACCTTGTGGTTTGCATGAGCTGCGGCGATCTGTACAAAGCCTGTGATATGATGGTGGGCAAGGCGTAAAATTTATGCTGCGCCACCATGCCGCTATCGCTATATAGACGCTATTATCCCATAAAATAATAATATCTGCCTGTTTTCCCGGTATGATGCGGGGAAGCGGGCAGATTTTTTGTTGGTGTATTCCGTTTTTATTTTTGGATTGCATTTAAGGCAACACCGCACAATTCCCGCCTTAAATGTGACCTTCTGGCTCGCAATCCTGCAACCGCCGCCAGGCGGCTCTTAGGCCGGAGATGGATGCCCTCATCCCGCCGCGGAGAAACCTTGCCGACTGCACATTATATTTTGCAACACCCCTAAACCCCATTTGTAGGGGCCGATGCTCGCCATCGGCCCGCCGGGCTGCCTGCACTGCTCCCTGTCCACTGACCACTACCCACTCTCCACTCTCTCACGATGCGCACGCCGCCACATCCCCCATTGTCAGGGTAATGTGTCCGTCCGGAGCGGCATCCGCCACAAACAACACGCCGGGGCGGGCGGTACCGGCGGCAATGCGGTCGGCCAGGGCCTGCTCCACGGCGCGGCTCACCTTGCGGCGCAGCTCCCGCGCACCATAGGCGGGTACGGTATCACCTGCCAGCGCCGCGGCAGCCGCCGGGGTATGGCGCAGGGTGTAGCCCTGGCGGGCGGCGCGTTCTTCCAGCTCGCAGAGCAGGCGATCCGCGATCGCGGCCAGCTGGGCGGGGCCAAGCGGGTCGAACAGCACCACATCGTCCAGGCGGCCCATCAGCTCCGGGCGGAAATAATCTTTGGCTTCCTGTAATGCCTTTTTGCCGCGGCGGGCGGTTTCTTCGGCGGCAGCGCCGAAGCCCAGCGGGCTGGCCTGCCCCGCCAGGCAGCGCGCCCCCAGGTTGGAGGTGAGCAGAATGATCGTGTTGGAAAAATCCGCCTTGCGCCCCTGGGCATCGGTCAGGGTGCCATCTTCCAAAATCTGCAGCAGAATATTCTGGATATCGCTGTGGGCCTTTTCAATTTCATCAAACAGCACCACGCTGTAGGGGCGGCGGCGCACGGCTTCGGTCAGCTGGCCGCCCTCATCGTGCCCCACATAGCCCGGCGGTGCGCCGATCAGCCGTGCCACCGTGTGCTGCTCCATATATTCGCTCATATCAAACCGCAGCAGGGCTTTTTCGCTGCCAAACCAGCTTTGGGCCAGGGTACGGGCCAGTTGGGTTTTACCTACGCCGGTAGGACCTAAAAACAGCATTGCGCCAATGGGGCGGCCAGCTTCCCGCAGGCCGGTGCGGCTGCGCCGGATAGCCGCCGCCACGGCATGCACCGCGCGCGGCTGACCAATCACCTGCGCGGCAAGGCGGGCTTCCAGCTGGTCCAGGCGCACACGCTCCGCCTCCCCTACCCGCTCGGCGGGCACGCCGCTGGCCTTGCCCACCACCTTGGCAATTTCCGCCGAGGTCAGCACCGGCATTTTGCTGCCTGGCAGCATGGATTGCTCCCCGCCTGAAATCCGCAGCGCCGCGGCGGCTTCGTCCAACAGGTCAATGGCCTTGTCCGGCAGGTAGCGCCCCGGCAGGTAGCGCACGCTCAGCTCCACCGCGGCGCGGATCGCCTCCTGCGGGATGCGCACCCCGTGGTAGCGCTCATACCGGGGCATCAGGCCGGTTAAAATTTTTTCCGCCTGCTGTGGGGCCGGTTCCTCAATATTCACCATGCCAAAGCGGCGGTCAAGGGCGGAGTCCTTCTGGATGGTCTTGCGGTATTCCTCCGGTGTGGTCGCACCGATGAGCTGGATTTCCCCGCGGGCCAGCATCGGCTTTAAGATACTGGCCGCATCGATCGCGCCTTCCGCCGCACCGGCCCCGGCGATCACATGGATCTCGTCAATAAACAGAATGGTGGAACGGTCACGGTAAAGCTCTTCCAGCAGGTTTTTGAACCGCTCCTCAAAATCGCCGCGGTACTTGGTGCCCGCCACCATGGACGCCATATCCAGCGCCAGCACCCGCTTGCCCTTTAAGCTGGGCGTTACCTGCCCGGCGGCAATGCGCTGGGCCAGGGCTTCGGCCAGGGCGCTTTTGCCCACGCCCGGCTCCCCCAAAAGGCATGGGTTATTCTTTTGGCGGCGGCACAAAATTTCGATCATGCGTTCCAGCTCATCATCCCGGCAAAGTACGGGATCCAGCTGGCCTTCCTGCGCAAGGCGGGTCAGGTCACGGCCATATTTCTCACTGGGGCGGCTGCCGCGGGTACTGCTCATGCGGGGGCTGCTGGGCAAAACCAGCTGGCCGGAAAGCTGGCGGCATTCCCGCGCGGCGCGTGGAACTTCCAGCCCAAGGCCCGCCAGCCACACGCTGGCCGTGCAGGCGGTATCTTCCAGCATGGCACAGAGCAGGTGTTCGTTCTCCGCTTTGTTCACGCGGGCGGCATGGGCCCCCAGAACAGCGAATTCCAGCGCCTTGCGGCTTTCGGGCGCAAGGTCCCGGCCGCGCAGGTGCAGCGGGCGGCCCGTGCAGGCCCGCTGGGAGGCACAGGCCGAAAGTGCCGTTACCGTGATCTGTTTGCGGCGCAGAAACTCCACCGCAGTGCCCCGCCCGGTTTGCAGCATGGCAAGCAGCAGGTGCCCGGTATCCACCGCCGTACACCCCTGCCGGCCTGCGATGGTGATCGCGGTGGCGACGGTGCGCCGTGCGGCGCGGGTTAAACCTTTATGATAATAAAACATAGTGACCTCTGCCCTCCTACATGTTGCAGCGTTGCGGGTTACCCCACTGCAAGTATAGGCGGGCAGGGTGCAAATAATCATCGAAACCGGGCAAGGCGCTGCCATCCGGCCTGTTTTTGTGGCTGGCCGCAAAAAATATTGGTTTCATTGGTTGTATTGCGTTTTTCAACTTGGCATTTAGACGCATCTGTTGTATGATTAAAAAGTATGCTCTGTTTTAGGGCAATACCGCATAATTCTAAGTGCCGATACGGCGAGCGAGGTGCGGCAGATGCCAAGCCAAAAGCGCAGATAATACTGGATGCTGCAAAGGTGAGCGCCGCCAGTGGCGGAAACAGCGAACCGAAGCAGGGGCAGCGGTCGCAGAGTGCGAGGGGCTTTTGCCCCCGAAGCACGATGCGGGTACCGCAACCCGACATTATCGAGCATTTTGGCAACGCAGATGCCGTGCCGCAGCCGCCGGAGCGGTGCTTAAGCCGCAAGGCGGGAATTGTGCGGTGTTGCCTTAGGCATATAATTTGATATTACAAAAAGGTTGGTGCGTTCATGCGGAACATGCTGCGGTTTTTGAAAGGATACGAGAAAGAATCCATCCTTGCCCCGCTGTTCAAAATGCTGGAAGCCTGCTTTGAGCTGTTGGTTCCCCTTGTGGTGGCCAACATCATTGATGTGGGCATCAAAAATGGGGATTTGGCTTATATTGGCAAGCAGTGCGGCTTGATGGTGCTGCTTGCGGTTGTGGGTATGGCATCCAGCCTGACGGCGCAGTATTTTGCCGCCAAGGCCGCGCTGGGCTATGGCACGGCGCTGCGCGGGGCGCTGTTCCGCCACATTGATACCCTCTCTTACACGGAGCTGGACGGCATCGGCACGCCCACGCTGGTCACCCGCATCACCAGCGATGTGAACCAGCTGCAAAACGGCGTAAACATGACGCTGCGCCTTTTGCTGCGCTGCCCGTTTATTGTTATCGGCGCGCTGATTCTGGCGTTTGTCATCAGCCCCACCATGGGGTTCTGGTTCGTGCTGGTCACGCTGGCCATCTCGCTGGTGGTCTGGCTGATCATGCGGGTGACGGTGCCCCAGTACCGCGCCGCCCAGAATACGCTGGACAAAGTGACCCTGCTGACCCGCGAAAATTATGTGGGTGCCCGCGTGGTGCGCGCCTTTGCACGGCAGGATGACGAAATTGCGGATTTTACCGCCGTGAACGACAAACTGAAAACTTTCCAGCTGACCGCCGGGCGCATTTCCGCTTTGATGACCCCGCTGACCTATCTCATCGTCAACCTGGGCGTGATCGCCATCCTGATGCGCGGCGGGCTGCAGGTAAACAGCGGCGCGCTGACCCAGGGCGAGATCATTGCCCTAATCAACTATATGAACCAAATCCTTATCAACCTGCTGCGCATTGCCGATCTGGTGGTTTCTGTCACCCGCGCACTGGCCAGCGGCATCCGTGTTTCGGAGATTCTGAACACCAAATCCACGATGACCGACCCCGCCGCGGCCGCCCTTGCCCCGGCAGCGGGCGCCCCGGCCGTTGCATTTGACCATGTGGGCTTTACCTACCACGGTGCCGGTGCCCCCAGCCTGACGGACATCAGCTTTGCCGCCCAGAACGGCCAGACCATCGGCGTGATCGGCGGCACGGGCAGCGGCAAATCCACCCTGATCAACCTGATTCCCCGTTTTTATGACTGCACCAGCGGCAGCGTTGAACTGTTTGGCCATGCCGTGCAGCAGTACAGTTTTGCCCAGCTGCGCCAGATGATCGGCATTGTGCCGCAGCGCGCCGTGCTGTTTACCGGCACCATCCGGGACAACATGCAATGGGCCTGCCCCGATGCCACCGATGAGCAGATCTGGCAAGCCCTGGAGATTGCCCAGGCGGCGGACTTTGTGCGCGGCAAGCCCAAAGGGCTGGATGAACCGGTGGAGACCGCCGGGCGCAATTTCAGCGGCGGCCAGCGCCAGCGCCTGACCATTGCCCGCGCGCTGGTGCCTCACCCCCAGGTACTGATTTTGGACGACAGTTCCTCCGCACTTGACTTTGCCACGGACGCTGCTTTGCGCAAAGCGCTGAAAGAGCAGACCCATGGCATGACGGTATTTATTGTTTCCCAGCGTGCTTCCGCTGTGCAGCGTGCGGACCGCATTCTGGTGCTGGATGACGGTAATCTGGTGGGCAGCGGCACCCATGCCAACCTGCTGAAAACCTGCGATGTTTACCGCGAGATCTGCCTGAGCCAGCTGAGCCGCGAGGAGGTGGAAAAGACCTTATGAGCAATGCAAAGAAAAAGCGTGTTTCCCTGCGGAGCAGTAAAGGCACCATTCAGCGCGTGTTAAAGCTGATCCAGCCGTACCGCGGTTTGGTGCTGTTCACCCTGCTGCTTGCCGCTGTTACCGTTCTTACCACGCTGTACGCCCCCATTCTTTCGGGCCGCGGCGTGGACCTGATTGTGGGCCAGGGCAATGTCAACTTCCCTGCCCTGGGCAAGATTGCCATCCAGTTTGGCGTTACCGTGTGTGTCACCTCCATCTGCCAGTGGCTGATGAACATGGTGAACAACCGCATCACCTTCCAGGTGGTGCGCGACATCCGCGTGCAGGCGTTCCAGCACATGGAGATTTTACCCCTGAGCTATATGGATGCCCACAAGCCCGGCGACGCCATCAGCCGCATCAACACCGATGTGGAGCAGTTCAGTGACGGCCTGTTGATGGGCTTTACCCAGCTGTTCACCGGCATTCTGACCATTGTGGGCACTTTGGGCTTTATGCTTTCCATTGACTGGCGCATTACCCTGATCGTTGTGGTTCTCACCCCGCTTTCCATCTTTGTGGCAAAGTTCATTGCGGAGCATACCTATGATATGTTCCGCGTACAGAGCGAGACCCGCGCCGAGCTGACCGGTCTGGTGGACGAGCTGATCGGCAACGAGCATCTTGTCCGCGCCTTCGGTTACGAAAGCCGCGCCGAGGAGCGCTTTGACAAGATCAACGCCGATCTGCAGATCTGCGGCGTAAAGGCTACCTTCTTTTCCTCCATCACCAACCCTGCCACCCGCTTTGTCAACGCGCTGGTGTATGCGGCGGTCGGCGTGGTGGGCGCACTGGTTGCCATTGGCGGCGGCATTACGGTCGGCGAGCTTTCGGTTCTGCTGAACTATGCCAACCAATACACCAAGCCGTTCAATGATATTTCCGGCGTTATGACCGAGCTGCAGAACGCCCTGGCCTGTGCGCAGCGTGTGTTCGACTTTATTGACGAAGACCCCATCCTGCCCGATGCCCCCGATGCCGTTACCCTGCCCCACGGTGCAGGCAGTGTGGAGTTTGAGCATGTCAAGTTCCGCTATGTGCCGGATGTGCCCTTGATTGAAGACATGAACCTGCGCGTTCAGCCCGGCCAGCGCATTGCCCTGGTCGGCCCCACCGGCTGCGGCAAAACCACCCTGGTCAACCTGCTGATGCGCTTTTACGAGATCAACGGCGGCACCCTGAAGGTGGACGGCCACCCCATTGACACCGTAACGCGGGATTCGCTGCGCGGCAACCTGGGTATGGTCTTGCAGGAAACCTGGCTGAAAGCCGGTACTGTGGCAGATAATATTGCTTACGGCAAGCCGGACGCCACCCGCGAGGAGATCATCGACGCCGCCAAGCGTGCCCGCGCCCACAGCTTTATCTGCCGCCTGCCCCAGGGCTATGATACCGTAATTGCCGAGGACGGCGGCAACATCAGCCAGGGCCAGAAGCAGCTGCTTTGCATTGCCCGTGTTATGCTGCGCAAGCCGCCCATCCTGATTCTGGACGAAGCAACCTCCAGCATTGATACCCGTACCGAAGTGCTGGTTCAGGATGCCTTTGAGGAACTGATGAAAGGCCGCACCAGCTTTATTGTGGCGCACCGCCTTTCCACCATCAAAAACGCCGATCAGATCCTTGTGATGAAAGCCGGCAACATTATTGAGCGCGGCACCCACGAGGAGCTGCTGGCCAGGGGCGGCTTTTACGCCAACCTGTATGCAAGCCAGTTTGCCAAGGCGTAACGCCTGCCCCGCTGCATAACCCCAACGAAGGCAACACCGCACAATTCCCGCCTTACGGCTTAAGCACCGCTCCGACGGCTGCGGCACGGCATCTGCGTTGCCAAAATACTCGATAATACACAAAGTATTATCTGCGCTTTTGGCTTAGCAGCTACCGCACCTCGCTCGCCGTATCGGCACTTAGAATTGTGCGGTATTGCCCTAAATATCAAATGGCCCGGCTGCAAATGCAGTGCGGGCCGTTATTTTTAGTTTTGCTGTATATCCTGTACGTCATCGGCGAATTTTGTTTGACGCAGACGGACGCAGGGATTATAATAAATGCGGTGTAATTTGCCGGAATTTGTCACAGCCTGGCGTTCCGGCTCAAGGTGCAGTCATACGCTGCCCTGCAAGTAGAGAGGAAAAGAGGAATATTTATGTCCAATACGTCCATTCCCAAAAACTATCATGATCTTTTGGGCCTGTACGATACCCAGCGGGCCATCGGCATCATCAAAACCATCTTTCAGGAAAAGCTGTGTGCCGCCCTGCACCTGAAGCGCGTTACCGCCCCGCTGTTTGTTTTGAACGGCAGCGGCCTGAACGATGATCTGAACGGCGTGGAGCGCCCCGTCAGCTTTGATGTACCCTGCCTGGATGAGCGCGCTGAAGTTGTGCACAGCCTGGCCAAATGGAAGCGCTATGCCCTTGCTGAGTATGGGTTCCGCCCCGGCCAGGGCCTTGTGACCGACATGAACGCCATCCGCCGCGACGAAGAGCTTGACAACCTGCACAGCATTTATGTAGACCAGTGGGACTGGGAGAAGGTCATCACCGCGAAGGACCGCACCCTGCCCTTTTTGCAGGAAACCGTGCGCGATATTGTGGATGCCGTTTGCTCCACTGCGGACGAGCTGCGCTGGAAGTTTCCGGAGCTGAAAGCCATCCGCCTGACCCGTGAGCCGACCTTTATCACCACCCAGGAGCTGGAAGACCTGTACCCCGACCTGACCCCCAAAGAGCGCGAAAACGCCTTTACCCGCGCCCATGGCACCGTCTGCATCATGCAGATCGGCGGCCAGCTGAAAAGCGGCATCCGCCACGATGGCCGTGCCCCTGACTATGATGACTGGACGCTGAACTGCGATATTCTGTTCTGGCACAAAGCGCTGGGCTGTGCACTGGAGCTTTCCAGCATGGGCATCCGTGTGGACCCGGCTGCCATGACCCGCCAGCTGGAAGCCGCAGGCTGCCCGGAGCGTGCGGAACTGCCGTTCCACAAAATGCTGCTGGAAGGCAAGCTGCCCCTGACGATGGGCGGCGGCATTGGCCAGAGCCGCCTGTGCATGTTGCTGCTGGGCAAGGCCCACATCGGCGAAGTGCAGGTCAGCCTGTGGGATGCCGAGACCAAAGCCGTGTGCGAGCGCGCTGGTGTGCAGCTGCTGTAATATTTGCAGTGGGCGACCTTCTTGATGCCCCGGACAAGCTGTTACGGCTTTGGGAGAATAGCCCAAAGTGCTTTGCAGGTCGGGCATCTCCGCCTGAGAGCTGTCCCTGTGGTCCGTTTTGCCCCAAAGGCATCCCCCTTCTCCAAACGAATCAGTCGCCCAAAATAAAAACGTAATCCCTCGGATTCTATACGATCCGGGGGATTTTAACATTTCTGCGGCAAACCAGGCCCTCTATGGCCAGGAACAAGGGTCTGCCACAAAATCTTCAATTACATCCATCAAATGGATGGGTTCCAGCTGCCCCTGTGTGCACAGCTGCGCCAGGCGCCGTGCCTGTTGGGCATTGGTGCAAATATCTGGGACAAATGCAATCTGCCGCCAGCCATCCGGTACCCGCTTTTGGGCCGCAATTCCAAAAGCAGTATAGCGGCCAAGTTCACAGCTGAACAGGGTTTGTTCCACCGCAAGATACTGGTAAATCGTTCTCGGCCCCCTTCCACAGCCCAAACAGTTTCCCCACCATACCGCAGACATCCATTTTTTAACAGTTCTTACAATTCTTGACAAATTATAAAAGTCATATTAAAATAGTGGCATGTTTTGCGGCACATTTCGGGATGCTTCCTGCCGGGGGATCACGTTGCCCCTGGCAGCGGTGGGGTCTTTCCTGTTTCCCCATCGCCTTATGGAAACATCATGTGAATTGTAGCAGAGGCTGCCAGAATTGTAAACCATCAAATCTGAGAAACGCCCTTTTAGGCTTTCCCAGATTTGGGAAATGGAGGAGGTTTATGCAAGAATCTATTGTGGGAACGTTGAAAAATATGAAATCCGAACAGAACCTGACCCTGCAGCAAATCTCCAGTGCAAGCGGGGTGCCCCTCAGCACCGTAAACCGCATTTTGAGCGGCCAGACCGAGAATCCCAGCTTCCGTGATGTCGCCGCGATCGTTGCCGCCATGGATGGCTCGCTGGATGCGATCACCGGCCTACAAAAGTTGGAGAGCGAAAACGGCCAGTTGCTGGATTCCAACGTGATGCAGCTGCTGCTTTCCATGCAGAACTATTATGCCAAAACCCTAGACGCCACCCGTCAGCAGTACATGCGGGAGCTTGAGAACAAAGACAAGCAGTACCGGGATATCCTTACCGATAAAAACCGCTGGCTGCGCCGCATGTTTTTCTGCCTGATCGGCATGCTGGCTGTCATCTCGTTTTTGCTCATCGTTGATTTTATCAACCCCACCATTGGCGTTTTCCATACCTGAGCCATTCGGCGGCCTGCCTTTTGCAAGGCGGCGTTCTTCCCTGTCTATATCTCACTTATCCCTGTTTTATTTTTCGGCACCGGCGGTGTACCTGCTTTCACCGCCAGTGCCTTTTTTCATTGGCAACACCGCACAATTCCCGCCTTGCGGCTTAAGCACCGCTCCGGCAGCTGCCGCATCTCGCTCGCCGTATCGGCACTTAGAATTATGCGGTATTGCCCATTCTTTTTTGCTCCGCGATGCCTTGACGAAAGCCCTGATTTTTTCGTATAATAAAAAGGTTGTCGCCCAATAAAAACCTTTGCGGCGGGCGGCGGCAATTCATTGTAATTCATTGGAGGGTATCACGTTTTGAGCTTGAACACTGAAACTTTGAACACGATCCTTGCCCCGTATATCCGCAGCCTGACCGATGGCAAAACCGCAGAAAATGGCGTTTGGGAAGCCATCAACTGCTTTGGCACAAACTGGGATATCGATGCGGTGGATTTTCCTGCCATGTTTGCCCAGGCCACACAGCAGGCCCGTGCCGTGATGGACACGCCCGCCCTGCAGCCCATTGGCGGCATGCAGGCCCTGATGATGCGCCCCACGGAAGTTGAGCTTGTGCGCGAGTGTTTTCGCTGGCTGTTCAATGATGATGACGGTGACCTGAAAAAACGCCAGGGCCGCGTGGAAATGTTTGCCGACCAGGTCAACGGCCGTTTCCGCCGTTGCCTGCCGCGCATGGCCAAGTTCACTCAGACGGCCGGCAGCGCCGCGCTGTATCTGAGCCTGCTGGAGCCGGAGGATAACTACTTCTTTGTTCCCGCCGAAGCCAAAGCCTGGGCCGCCTATTTCGGCTATGACGAAGACTTTGGCACCGGCGCGGCCTTTAACCTGACCCAATATTACGCCATGTGCGATGACCTGCTGAACGAACTGCCCAAATACGATGAGCTGACCCGCCTGCACACCGAGCGGCTGAAAAACACCATGCACGGCATCAATGACCAGCTGCATCTGCTGGTGTATGATATCATGCACAGCGCCTATGTAAACGGCTATTACCCCAAGGGCTTTTCCCGCACGGCAACCGCCAAGGAACGCACCAAGGCCGTGAAACAGAAAGCCGAGCGCGCCGACCTGTGCATGCAAATCGCCGAAAAGGAGCAGAAATTGCAGGAGCTGCTGGCAAGCCCCACTGCCCTGCCCGACCTGACCGGCTGCGAAGTAACCCACAAGATGTTCGGCGTGGGCAAGGTACTGCCCTCTACGGATCAGTTCCTGGTGATCGACTTTAACGGCCAGCAGAAAAAGTTCAGCACCACCACCTCCATGACCAGCGGCTACCTGACTGCCAGCGACCCCGCCGTGATGGAGCAGATGCAGGACTACCAGGCATACACCAAAGAAAAAGACCAGTTGGAAAAAGAGCTGAAAACTATGAAGAGCAACTTGCTCAATATGGGCTAAGATCTGCTTCTCGTATTTGCCATTCAGTCCATCTCATTTTCCTGAATATACCGCCCCCGGCTCAGGGCTGACCCTGTGCCGGGGGTACTTTTTACCTTTTTGTGCTGCAAAATATAGGATTGATACAAAAATATCCCGGCAGTTATAAAACTGCCGGGATATTTTGGAGCTGGCGACAGGAATCGAACCTGCAACCTGCTGATTACAAATCAGCTGCTCTGCCAATTGAGCTACGCCAGCACGGCTAAGAAATCCTTAGGTTGTATCTGAAAAGTCGAAAATATCGTCTATTTCTACAAACGTAGCCGGATTTTGCGTTAAAGAGCCTTACATCCTGCTTGTGTTTGCGAAATATCCGTCATTTTCTTTGTTTTCAGATATACCTTAGGAATACCTAAGTATTCTAGCACATGTTGCGGCACCTTGTCAATGCCGAATTATAGGGCAGTAGCGCTCCGAACGGCGCTTATTCTGCCGCGGCCAGGGCGGCCTGCAGCGCGCAGTAATCTTCCAGCGTCAACTGCTCCGGGCGCAGGCGGATATCCAACCCGGCGGCCTGCAATGCAGCGTTCACTTTAGCTTTGGAGATGCCCAGGCCGTTCGCCACGGCATTGGCCGCGGTCTTGCGCCGCTGAGAAAATGCTGCCCGGATCAGGCGGAACAGCCCGGCTTCGTCCCCGTTGGGCGGGGTAACAGGCGGTGTGGTGTGGACATCCAGCTGGATGACCGCGCTGGTCACTTTGGGGGCAGGGTAAAAGCTGCCCGGCTGCACAGTAAACAGCAGCTTGGGTTTGGCGTAATAAGCCACCGCATAGCTGATTGCCCCCGCCTCACGCGTGCCAGGGGCGGCACACAGGCGCTGTGCAGCCTCTTTCTGCACCATGACGGTAATGTTGCGGATGGGCAGTTTTTCTTCCAATAAGCGCATCAGAATGGGGCTGGTGATGTAATACGGCAGATTGGCGCAGACGGCAACGGGCTTATCACCAAATTCTTCCGCCAGTAGGGTGCGCAGGTCCACTTTCAGCACATCTTCCAGCACCAGCTTAAAGTTCTCGTACTCGGCCATTGTCTCGGCCAGGATCGGCGGCAGGCGCTTGTCCACTTCGATCGAAACTACCTTATCCGCGCGTTTGCACAGCTGTTCTGTCAGCACACCGATGCCGGGGCCGACTTCCAGCGCACCCCAGCCGGGGCCAATGCCGGCGGCTTCCGCAATGCGGGGGCAGATGCCGGGGTTGATGATAAAGTTTTGGCCGAACCCCTTGGAAAGTGCAAAGTCGTGCCGTGCGCACACATCACGAATGGTGGAAAGGTCCGTCAGGTTTGGCATGGGGCTGGCACTCCGTTTCTTCTTATACTGTGTTTAGGGCAATACCGCATAATTCTAAGTGCCGATACAGCGAGCGAGGTGCGGCAGCTGCTAAGCCAAAAGCGCAGATAATACTTTGTGTATTATCGAGTATTTTGGCAGCGCAGATGCCGTGCCGCAGCCGCCGGAGCGGTGCTTAAGCCGCAAGGCGGGAATTGTGCGGTGTTGCCTTAGGGTATATCTCAGGCTGGGTCTCCCCTGCCCGCTTACTGGCCATTGGCGCCGGAAATGGCATTGATAGCCTTGGTGATCTGGGGGTCGTTATCGACAGTAAAGTCGTAATAGCTGCTCTGTTCATCGTTGGTCAGGCTGGCGTCCACATCCGGGGTCAGGCCGGTGCCGTTCCAGTTTTTGCCCTCGTTATCCAGCAGAATGCCCACGGTGATTACCACCGCGCTGCCGTCCGAAAGGCTCTGCGGGTCGCTAAGCAGAACACCTTTGCCCGCCGTGGTGCTGCCCACGATGGTGGCCCCGGCCATTTTACGCAGAGCGTTGGCAAACAGCTCCGCACCGGATGCCGTGCTGCCGTTGACCAGGCAGACCATGGGCAGGGTGATCTCGTTTTCGTCAGACATACGCAGGTCTGCCACATTGCCGCCCTTATCCTGGCTCTGGGCAATCAGACCGGAGGGCACGCAGTAATCTGTGGCAACAAGGGCAGCGTTCAGGTTTTCGCCGCTGTTATCGCGCAGATCAAAAATCAGCGAGGTAGCCCCCTGGTTGGTCAGGCTGTTGACAGCATTGCGGAATTCCACCGCCGTGCCTGAGGTAAAGGAATCAATGCGCAGGTAGCCAACGCCGTTATCCATCAGGCGCACCGTGCTAATGCTGGGGGTGGTATAGTTGGCGTGGGTAATTTCAAAGCTCTGCTCTTCCCGCAGGGGGGTCAGGTATTTGATGCTGACGGTGCTGCCTTCCTCCCCCAACAGGGCGGAGGTCATGGCGGCGGTATCGCTCATGCTGCGGGTGCTGGTATCGCCGATAGCGGTGATAAAGCCGCCGACTTCCAGACCAACGTTGGTAGCGGGGGTGTTATCATACACACGGATGATGCGCGCATAGCCGGAGGACGGATCCTTGACAACGGCAACGCCAATGCCCATCAGGCGGCCATTGGCAAGACCGACTCTTTCACTGTAGGCCTTGGCGGAATAATAGCGGGCGTACCGGTCGCTGATGCCCAGCATATAGCCGGATGCAATGGTATCGTTCAGCGTATCATCGTTGATATCAAAGTACTCATTGGCGCGCACATAGCGGTCCACTTCGGACAGCTTGTTATACATGCGCTCCTTGTTTTTAACACTGGAAACCGTATTGTTGAACATGTTCATGGATACGGTCATGGTCATGGAAAAGGTCACGGCCATTGCAATCAGCGTGACGGTTGCGGCCACACCAAGACTGACTTTTTTGCTCATAGCGAAAATGTGCTCCCTTGCGTAAAAGTTGTGCGTTGCTGCCGGATCAAAGCAGTGCCATAAACGCCGTTGCGGCAAGGCTTGCCACCATCAAGACGGCGATCACCAGGCAGACAATGCGCACAACAAGCTTATGTTTTTGCTGGTTCATCGAAATTGATCTCCTTCAGGCTGTCAGGCCTAAGGCATAACTGAAAATAAAGTGTCGGCTGGCGCTTTTTCAGCTACACCATAACATTAGTGCGGAACATAGTTCAGCGGGTTGGTGCGCGCACCGTTCACACGCAGTTCCAGGTGCAGGTGGTTGCCGGTGGAGTTGCCGGTGGTGCCAACATGGCCGATGACATCCCCCTGCGAAACGTTCTGGCCCACACTGACCGGCGGGGTGCTGTTCATGTGGGCGTACAGGGTAGCATAGGTGTTGCCCTGGTCATCGGTGCCGTGGTAAATCATGACATAGTTGCCATAGCTGTAGTGCCAGCCGGACACGGTGACAACGCCGCTTGCCACAGCGCGGATGTTGGTGCCGCCGGGCGCGGCAAAGTCAACGCCCTTGTGGCCGCCGCTGCCATACTGGCAGGAGATATACTTATAGCTCGGCAGCGGGCAGATAAAGTTCAGCGAGCAGCTGATGGGCGCATTGGCGTAGTTCCTTTGGGTCTGGGCAATCAGAGATTTCAGGTAAGCGTCATATTCATCAGCAGCCTTATCGAACTCTGCCTGTTTATCACTCTTGGCTTCTTCCAGAGCCTGCTCCTGCGCTGCGGCGGCGGAGATGCTGGCATCCTGGGCCTGAATGTTGCTGGCCAGCTCCTGGGTTTTGCTGTCCAGCTGGCTTTTCTGGTTCTGCAGCTCTTCTTCGTCCGCTTCCAGCGATGCCTTCGCTTCTTCCAGCTGGGTGCGCTCGTTGGTCAGCTCAATGCCCTGCTGTTCCAGATCCTCGCAGGCCTGGGTGTTGGCATCCGAAATATCCTGCAGCACCTGGTCAAAGGTCAGCAGCTGATAAATGTTTTCCGCCGTGGAAAGCAGCGCAATACCGCCGCCCTGGTCCAGCATCTGCATACTGACGACCTGCTCTTTATATTTTGCCCAGCGGTCATCGTATTCTGCCTGCTTCTGGTCAATTTCAGCCTGCTTATCGGTGATCTGCTGTTCTTTTTCCACGATCTGTGCGCTGATATCATCAATTTGGTCATTCAGCGCTTTGATCTGGCCCTTGATGGTGTTTTTCTCCTGCACAAGCAGCTGTTTTTGCTGCTCGGCTTCGGCTTTATCGCTGGCAACGTCTTTCAGCTGCTGGCGGATCTGGTCCAGTTCCGACTGCAGCTCGTTCTTTTTGTTTTCCAGCTCTTTTTGCTTATCATCGGCATGAGCCGGCATGGCAGCATTCAGGCACAGCGCCGCGACAACCACGGCAGCCATCAGCGCAGCCCCTGCGCGCCGCACATTGCGGCGGATGGCAATGGACATTTTCAACTTTCCCCCTTTGGTGGGATGCGGGTAAAACGGGTTTTGGCGGTTCAAAAAGCGCAAGGCAAGCGCCGGGTGCTCAGACCTGCAGATGTTTGCGGATGCTGGTTGCAGTGCCAATGCCGCACAGCACAAAGCCAAACAGCATAAAGCCCAGCACAACATAATACCACAGGTCCTGCAGCGGCAGCAGTGTGCCGCCAAACATTGTCGTCAGGTTGGTGGGGTTCTTGCCGTACCATTCATACACGGCATAGTATCCGCCGCACACAATGGCGGAAGCGATCAGCGCGGAGATCAGGCCGGAGGTAACACCCTCCACAAAGAACGGGAACCTGATAAAGCCGTTGGTTGCACCAACCAGCTTCATAATACCAATCTCCTTGCGGCGGTTGAACACGGTAATTTTGATGGTGTTGCTGATGACCACCACGCTGACGATGGCCAGCACGATGACCAGGCCATAGCAGACATAAGTAACCGCCTTTTGCAGCGAAACAAACAGATCTGACATGGCCTGCGGCGAGTTGACCGCGCGCACGCCGTCCACATTCTGTAATGCTGCGGCCACGCTGGAGATGTTGGCCGGGTCATCGGCACGCACCACATAGTTGGCCAGCAGCGGGTTATCGTTCTGGAACATCTCTTTCAGGTTGGTGTAGCCTTCCAGGCGCTGGCTGTACTCGTCCAGCATCTGGTCTTTGGAGATGAACTCCACCCCGGCCACATGCGGAATGCTGCGGATGGCTTCCTCCACGGCGGCGGTATCAGCGTCATCATTGATGAACGCAACCGTTTCGTTCTGCTCACCGATATAGGCCACCATGGAATCAATATTAGCGCCGAACAAAAATGCTGCGCCAACCAAAATCATACAGACGATCAACACGCCCATAGAGGCAAGCGTCATCATTTTGTTTGCCTTGAGGTTATGCAGGCCCTGCCCCACGAGGTAGGTAAAACTGGAAAAACGCATGGTCTACCCCTCCTTAATCCTCATACTCGTATTCATCATCGTTCTGGCGGGCAGCAAGCCATTCTTCGTACTCCTGCGCCACTTCGGGGTGGGCGGTATCAGATGCCACATGCCCGTTGGCCAGCGTGATGATTCGGTTGTTATACTTGGCGGCCAGCTTGTGCACCAGCTCATGCTCATGGGTAACAACCACAACGGTGATATGCACTTTATTGATGGCCTCGAACAGCTGCATGATATCCATGCTCATTTCGGGGTCAATGTTGCCGGTAGGCTCGTCCGCAATGATCAGCTTGGGGCCATGGGCCAGGGCGCGGGCCACGGCAACGCGCTGCTGCTCGCCGCCGGAAAGCTCATCCGGCAGGCGGTCCATCTTATCCTCCAGGCCAACCAGGCTGAGGGCGAACGGTACACGGTTCTTGATGGTTTTGTTATTGATGTTGGTCACGCGCATGGCAAAAGCCACGTTCTCGTACACCGTCATGGTGGGGATCAGGCGGAAATCCTGGAACACCGCGCCCATCTGGCGGCGCAGATAAGGCACCTTGCGGCGCTTGATGGTGGTCAGGTCCTGATCGTTGATATAAATTTTGCCCTCGGTGGGCTTTTCTTCCATCTGGATCAGTTTGAGGAATGTGGATTTGCCCGCGCCGGAATGGCCCAGGATAAAAACGAATTCCCCTTCATCAATGTGGATGTTGATATCTTCCAACGCCACATTTTCATCATTTTGGGTTTCATATACTTTGGTAACATGTTCAAAATCGATCATGAATGGCGCTCCTAAAGCAATACAGTACTTCCCGGCCATGGCGTGCAAAATGGTACACTACACCCCAGGGCAAAACGATACATTTAATAATGTACCATAGGAAGCCCGCCCCGTCAAGATTCCGTGCAGCGGGTGCCTTGTGGAATATATCGCATTTTCGTCAATTTTGTGTTTTTGGGCAATTTGTGGAAACTTTGTAAATTTTACGGCCTGTGCGGGCTGTGTATGGCTATAGACTTGCCTTTATGCTTAGGCAACACCGCACAATTCCCGCCTGACGGCTTAAGCACCGCTCCGGCGGCTGCGGCACGGCATCTGCGTTGCCAAAATGCTCGATAATGTCGGGTTGCGGTACCCGCATCGTGCTTCGGGGGCAAAAGCCCCTCGCACTCTGCGACCGCTGCCCCTGCTTCGGTTCGCTGTTTCCGCCACTGGCGGCGCTCACCTTTGCAGCATCCAGTATTATCTGCGCTTTTGGCTTAGCATCTGCCGCACCTCGCTCACCGTATCGGCACTTAGAATTATGCGGTATTGCCCTTATTCATCCGCCCCTTTTTCCGTTCTCCCCTCTCCTATTTTTCTTCATTCATCCGTTTTGTTTTCCTGCATTCCACTTATCCGCTCATCTTCTCTTCCAGCAAACCTGCAACAAAAAACGCGCCCACCAAGCAGGGGGGCGCGGAAAAAGCGCTTATAGGATATTTTAGTAACGGGCAGGGTCAGAGGAAAGATACTTTTTGACCATCAGGGCTACCTTGAACACAATCGCATCGTCAAACTTGCGCAGATCCAGGCCGGTCAGCTTCTTGATCTTTTCCAGGCGGTAAACCAGCGTGTTGCGGTGCACAAACAGACCGCGGCTGGTTTCGGAAACGTTCAGGTTGTTCTCAAAAAAGCGCTGGATGGTGAACAGCGTTTCAGAGTCCAGCGAATCAATGCTGTCCTGCTTGAATACTTCGCGCAGGAATGCTTCGCACAGGGTGGTAGGCAGCTGATAAATCAGGCGGGCAATGCCCAGGTGATCATAGCTGATGACCTGCTTTTCGGTATCAAATACCTTACCAACTTCCATGGCGATCTGCGCCTCCTTAAAGGAGGAGGCCAGATCCTTGATGTTGCTGATGGGGGTGCCGATGCCGACAACTGCCTTGATATAATGTTCGCCCTGCAGGGTATCCACAATGGAAGCTGCCAGCTTTTCCATATCGCGGGTATTGTTATCAGGGCGGATTTCTTTCACCAGCACGGTATCTGTTTCGCTGATGTTGAACACGAAGTCTTTCTGTTTATCCGGGAACAGGCTGCTGACCACATCATAAGCGGAAATATCATTGCCGGAGGTAACGCGGATCAACAGAACCACGCGCTGCACATCCGAAACAAAGTGCAGCTCCCGCGCTTTGGCGTAAATATCACCGGGCAGGATATTATCCAGCACCACATTCTTGATGAAATTGGTTTTATCAAACTTTTCATCGTGGTACTGCTTGATGCTCTGCAGGCTGATGGACAGTAGCGAAGCAAACTGGGCGGCAGTGGGATCGTTGCCTTCCACAAACACAGCATAATCGTTATGTTTTGCGTTGGAGAACTGGTGGTAGGCATAACCGTCCTTTTCAAAGGCATCCCCGGCCGTCAGGCGGGCAACAGCAAAGCCTTCCCGCATTTCGCCGATCTGCCCCAGCTCGGAGCAGGCGATGACGGCTCCCGTTTCGTCAACCACGCCTACCACGCGGTCGATCGCGTCCTTCATCTGGTAGACCACGTTCTGGAATACCCTGTTTGCCATAATACTGCCTCTCCTTCATGTTTATATGCAAATTGACAATGGCCGAACAGAAGCTCCCATCGGCTCATTGCTGTTATTTTGACACAAATAGATTTAACTACAATGTATATTTTACACAATCAGGTTGACTTTTGCAACATATTTCAACGAAAAACTCAATATTTTCTTGGTTAATTTGGATTTTTTAGCAAAATATGTTGGTTTTGCAGTGGTTTTCCATTTGGTCAAATTGCCAAAGCGGGGATTATTTCTGCTTTTTTTGGCTGTTTTCGGCCTGCTGCATGGTGCCGGTGCCGCCTTCTACCACGCCGCGGCGCTGGAACACATAAGTAATGCTATGCAAAAAGATTTTTGCATCGTTCAGGAACGTGATGTCAGCGGCATACTCACCGTCATAGCGGGCTTTCACATCAATCGGCAGCTCATCGCGGCCATTGATCTGGGCCAGACCGGTCAGACCGGGGCGGATATCATTGGCGTGCACAGCATCGCGCGCGGCGATCAGGTCATACTGATTATACAGCGCCGGGCGCGGGCCGATGATGGACATCTGCCCTGCCACAATGTTATAGATCTGCGGCAGCTCATCCAGGCTGGTGCGGCGCAGGAAAGCCCCACTTTTGGTGATATAGCTGTCTGCGTTTTTCAGCAGGTGGGTGGGCACATCGTGGGGGGTATCCCCACGCATGGTGCGGAACTTTAAGATGTTAAAGCATTTTTTGCCGCGGCCAACCCGGCGCTGCTTAAAGAACACCGGTCCCGGCGAATCTTTTTTGATCCACAGGGCAATAATTCCCATTGGGATTGCCAGCACCACACAGGCTGCCAGCGACAAAATCAGGTCAAGCAAACGCTTGATGCAGGATTCATACATAAGTCAAGCCTCCTTGGGGAAGGTTTTGCGCCTGCGGGCCCCACCAGACCGCCGTCACTGGGCGTTCTGCTGAGTGGAATGCTGTTCGTCCAGCGCCTTTTGCAGCTCTTCCTTATCAATGGTTTCAGTGTTGCCATGGGCGGCGCTTACGGTGTGGTCCTCGTTCACCACGCGGTTAGGGTGATAAGTGCCCACCATGCGCTGCAGGCTGAGCACCACGCCCTCGTCATTATGCTCCGCATCGTGACGCAGGTTCTGCAGCTCCTCATAGAATGCCGCCAGGTCAATCTGCATGGGCGGAGCAATAAAGATTTTATCGTGGGCGGTTTTGGTCATGCGGTCCTGCTCGGAATCCAGCATCAGCTCCTCGTACAGCTTTTCGCCGGGGCGCAGGCCCGTTACCTTGATTTCCATGTTTACGTTCGGCTCATAACCATAGAACCGGATCAGCCGGGTGGCCAGGTCCATGATTTTGACCGGCTCACCCATATCCAGCACATAGATGCTGCCGCTCTGGGCCAGGCCGCCGGCCTGCAGCACCAGCTGGGCAGCTTCCGGGATTGTCATAAAGTAGCGCACGATGTCCGGGTGGGTGATGGTAACGGGGCCGCCGTTCTTGATCTGCTCTTCAAACAGCGGGATCACGCTGCCATGGCTGCCCAACACATTGCCAAAGCGCACGGCCATGCACTTCATGGAAGTGTTCTTAGCAAAGGTCTGGATCAGCATTTCGCAGATGCGTTTGGTGCAGCCCATAACATTGGTAGGATTGACCGCCTTATCGGTCGAAAGCTGCACAAAGCGCTCCACCCCATGCTCCGCCGCGCTGGTCAGCAGGTTTTTGGTGCCGAACACGTTGTTTTTAACGGCCTCCGCCGGGCTTACTTCCATCAGCGGCACATGCTTGTGGGCAGCTGCATGGAACACAACGGATGGATGATAGGTTTCAAACACTTCATCCAGACGCTTGATATCGCGGATGGAGCCGATCAGCGTGACAACGTTGATATCTGCACCGTATTTATTGCGCAGCTCCATTTCCAGCTCATAGGCGCAGTTTTCGTAAATATCGAAAATCAACAGCTGGCGCGGGCGGTAGCGCATGATCTGGCGGCACAGCTCACTGCCGATGGAGCCGCCGCCGCCCGTGACCAGAACCACCTTGTCATGCAGGTATTCCGAGATCTGGGCGCTGTTCAGCTGCACTTCATCGCGGGAAAGAAAGTCCGAGGTGTTCAGTTCACGCAGACCGGCCACCACCGGCTTGCCGTTGGCATCCACCGCCTGCGGGTCAGACAACATCCGCACGCGGCAATGGGTGGAGTTGCACAAGTTGATCACTTCGTTCAGGCGCTCGCCTTTCAGCGTGGTGATGGCGATGATGATCTCCACAATATGGTACTTGCGCACCAATTCCGGGATATCCGAAATGGTGCCGCGCACCGGCACGCCCTGCACGCGCAGGCCTTTTTTGGTCAGGTCGTCATCCACGATCACGACCGGGTTGCCAAAGCTGGAGTTTTTGCTTTTGCACAGGTTGACCGCCCAGGCACCGGCGTTGCCAGCGCCGACGATCAGCAGCGGGGTTGCATCCCGCGGGGCGGCGTTGCTTTTTTGTTTGGCGCGGTTATCCTTGCGCAGGCGGGTGGCGGTGCGCACAAAGCGCCACAAAAAGCGCACGCCCGCAATGGCTGCCGTGTTGAACACTGCGCCCAGAATCAGCACCGTACCGCTGATGGGGCGGGTGCGGAAGATCAGATCAAACAGCAGGATAAAACCCGTTGCCAGGCCGGATAGACAGGTCAGGCGGGCAAGGTCCCGCATGCCGGCATACTCCCACATGATCTCATACAGGCCGCCAAACCAGAACACGACCATATAAATAACCAGCACATACGGCAGCATGGGAGCCATGGCACGGATCACTTCGGCCCGCAGCACCGCGGCGGGCACAATGGAATCCTCACCGTCAAACCGCAGCAGAATTGCCAGATAATAACAAAACACAATCAGCCCGCAGTCCAGCAGCATTAACAAAATGCGGCGCGGCAAGCCGTTGATGAGTTGCCTGTTTTTCTGTTTCATTGCACTATCTTCCTGTTTCTTCAATAATGTCGCAGCCGGCTGTCCCCTGCACAGCTGCCGCGCAGCGCCTGCGCCGCCCGCGGCCGTTCCTTCCAAAACCAAGGCGCAGCGGGCATTTTTCTATTTTCTCAAATCTTGTTTGATTTGTGGCAATACCGCATAATTCTAAGTGCCGATACGGCGAGCGAGGTGCGGCAAATGCTAAGCCAAAAGCGCAGATAATACTGGATGCTGCAAAGGTGAGCGCCGCCAGTGGCGGAAACAGCGAACCGAAGCACGATGCGGGTACCGCAACCCGACATTATCGAGTATTTTGGCAACGCAGATGCCGTGCCGCAGCCGCCGGAGCGGTGCTTAAGCCGTAAGGCGGGAATTGTGCGGTATTGCCTTGTGTTCTATGACTTATAACTTGATAATCAAAGCAAAAAAGTAGAAGTGATTATCAGAGCATCTTGCAGCATTATGGGCAAAGCAAGTTATTCTACCACATTTTCGCCACTCCGGGCAACTGTATTTGCATAATTTCTGTTATTATAACACAAATTTACTCCGTTTGTCCTGCTTCCGGCAGGGCAAACGGAGTAAAAAGTGCACAAAATGCAGCGTTTATTTTTGTCAGGCCAGCAGCATTGCTTCAACTGACGCAAGATTTATTCAACCGTAACGCTCTTGGCAAGGTTGCGGGGTTTATCCACATCCAAGCCCTTGGCGCAGCTGACATAGTATGCCAGCAGCTGCAGCGGCACCACCGAAAGGCTGGTGGCAAAGTGCGGGTCTGTTTTGGGCACATATACGGTAAAGTTGGCGGTATCTTCAATGCTGTAGTTGCCGTAAGTGGTCAGGCCCATGATATAAGCGCCGCGGCTCTTGGCTTCCACCAGGTTAGATACCATCTTCTCGTACAGGTCCGGCTGGGTCAGCACACCCACCACCAACATGTTCTTCTCGATCAGGGAGATCGGGCCGTGCTTCATCTCGCCCGCAGCGAAAGCCTCCGAGTGGATATAGCTGATTTCCTTGAACTTCAGGCTGCCTTCCAGCGCCACAGCGTAATCCAGCCCGCGGCCGATGAAGAAAGCGTCCTTTGCGGAAGCATACTTGGAAGCAAACCACTGGATGCGCTCGTTATCCGTCAGCGTCTTGGCGATCTTATCCGGCAGGATCTGCAGCTCGGCCACCAGCTCGGCGTATTTTTCTTCCTCAATCTTGCCGCGCACACGGGCAAACTCAACAGCCAGCAGGTAGCAGGCCGCCAGTTGGGTGCTGTATGCCTTGGTGGTGGCAACGGCAATTTCCGGCCCGGCCCAGGTGTACAGGGTTGCATCGGCCTCACGCGCAATGGAAGAGCCCACCACGTTCACAATGCCGATGGTGCGCACGCCGCGCTCCTTACATTCGCGCAGGGCAGCCAGGGTATCGGCGGTTTCGCCGCTCTGGCTGATAATGACCGCCATGGAATCCGGCTCCAGCACGGGGTCACGGTAGCGGAACTCGCTGGCCACATCCACCTCCACCGGCAGGCGGGCCAGGCTTTCAAACACATAGCGTGCCGCAACGCCCACATGGTAGGCAGAGCCGCAGCCAATGATATAGATGCGGCGCACATTTTTGATGGCTTCTTCATCCAGGCCCAGCTCGCTCAGATCAATGCGGCCATCCTTGATGCGGGGGCTGAGGGTATCCCGCACAGCGGTGGGCTGTTCGTGGATCTCCTTCATCATAAAGTGCTCGTAACCGCCTTTTTCGGCGGCTTCGGCATCCCACTCGATGGTGCTGGCTTCTTTTTCAACCGGTTCTTTATCAATGTTGAAAAACTCAATACTGTCCGGGGTCAGGCGGGCGATTTCCAGGTTGTCAATGTAATACACCGTGCGGGTATATTTCAGCAGAGCCGGAACGTCCGATGCGATCAGGCTGCCGTTTTCGGCCTTGCCGACAATCAACGGGCTGTCTTTCCGCACTGCGTATACCACGCCGGGCTGGTCTGCAAACAGGATGCCCAGCGCATAGGAACCACGCACATGCATCATCATGCGGGTGATGGCGTCCAGGCTGTCCCCCGCTGAAACGCCGGTGTAGTAATAGTCCAGCAGCTGGGCCACTACCTCGGTATCCGTCTGGGATGCAAAAGTAAAGCCCTTGTTGATCAGGCGGGTTTTCAGTTCCTGGTAATTTTCAATAATGCCGTTATGCACAACCGCAATTTTCTGGTCGCGGCTGTAATGCGGGTGTGCGTTCACCACACTGGGTTCGCCGTGGGTTGCCCAGCGGGTATGCCCGATGCCGCAGCAGCCCTGCACGGCTTTTCCTTCATCGGTCATTTCGCTCAGCACGCGCAGGCGTCCCTTGGCCTTGACCACTTCAATTTTGCCGGCGGCGTTCTGCACAGCAAGGCCGGCAGAATCATACCCGCGGTATTCCAGCTTAGAAAGCCCATCCAGCAGGATCGGTGCAGCCTGTGCGCTGCCGGTAAAGCCTACAATTCCACACATACATTTGGCCCCCTTGGTTGATGGATTGGGTGTATTTCATGTTATTTTACGTTCGGTTTGTTTTTACGGCTCGGTATTTTTGTTGCAGCCCGGCCAACATGAGGTAGGCGAACAATATTTATTAAGTATATGCTATTTGCCGCAATAAGTCTACCCCCTACATAACAATATGACAAAGATTGTGCATGAATTTTGTGGGATATGTATACAAAGGAGGGACATAGCGGGATGTTTCAGCGGCGTATGGGGCGGCGGGCTGCGTTTTGGGGAGGAGAGCTGTTTGTGCATCGCTGCGCGATTGCGCGGCATAGCCTGCTAGTGGTAAGGCAGGGTTGCGGGCTCCAACCATTCGCCGCCTGTTCGGCAGCGTGAGGACAGAGGAACAGCCTCGCTCGGCGCTCCGGCTGTTTTTTGCATCGCGCTTTGCGCGATTGCGCGGCATAGCCTGCTGGGGGTGGGGCAGGGTTGCGGGCTCCAACCATTCGCCGCCTGTTCGGCGGCGTGAGGACAGAGGAACAGCCTCGCTCAGCGCTCCGGCTGTTTTTTGCATCGCGCTTTGCGCGATTGCGCGGCATAGCCTGCTCGTGGTGGGGCAGGGTTGCGGGCTCCAACCGTTCGCCGCCTGTTCGGCGGCGTGAGGGCAGAGGAACAGCCTCGCTCGGCGCTCCGGCTGTTTTTTGCATCGCGCTTTGCGCGATTGCGCGGCATAGCCGCGCAGGCAAAAAAAACGGCAGCCGTCAAGGGCAACGGCTGCCGGGCGCCATGCTCCCTTTCCGGTTTCTTACACCATAAGACTCCCTGCGGGAAGTATTTGCGCAAGAAATATCATACCATGATTTTGCCCGTTACGCAAGTATAAAAAGCAAGGATAGGCCTGATCGGCGCACATTTCCCCTTTTCCCTGAATATTCTTAAGTTTTCATGTAGTATTTTCATCGTTTG
>ULRX01036937.1_pt1 | contig 29647 bp, 36 predicted proteins | sample 1955871 | NCBI WGS metagenome assembly ULRX01 (sample SAMEA4835695, study PRJEB28245) | human gut metagenome | biome: gut microbiome; material: fecal sample | place: Denmark | collected 2008 | reverse complement strand
TGTGGTTTTGCAATAACTTCCGGTATGGGAAGTTTGAATACTATACAGTATAGTATATAAGAATCTCGTACATATAGTCATTATAAATGTCCGATGAATTTCTTGCAACCGGTCGATTTTTTCAGGAAAATGATTCCCAACAGGGGATTATGGTTGACTTTATGTACGGACACCATTAAAATTTACGTTATATCTATGTCATAATTGTATCAATACATAGATATCCTGTCAGCGAGGTGAGTTGACAGTAAGCAGGGAAAGAATCACAGAATGGAGGATTATTATGAAACAGTATAAGAATAAGAAAGCCATGGCATTATTGATGGCAGCAGTATTAGCAGGCAGCACGTTGTATAGTGGGGTGGCAGACGCAGCATCCGCGATCAAGCTAAATAAGAAGACAGCGAAGATCGCAGTAGGAAAGTCTGTCACGTTAAAAGTGCGCGGAACGAAGAAGAAGGTAAAATGGAAATCTTCAAAAAAATCTGTTGCAACGGTCAATGCGAAGGGTAAAGTAACCGGCAAAAAGGCTGGGAAAGCAGTGGTGACTGCTAAAGTAAAAGGGAAAACGCTAAAATGTAAAGTGACCGTCACGAAAAAGCAGGCAACGAAGAAAAACGCGAAGACAGCGGGCAAAAAGAACACAACTTCAGATATTTCTCTTCAAAAGAAGGTGATTTCTATTGTCAATAAAAACCGCAAGAAAAAAGGGCTTAACGCATTGACAATGGATGAGAAACTTATGAAAGCGGCACAGGACAGAGCAAAGGAACTTACAAAGTCATTTTCGCATACTCGTCCGAATGGCACATCTTGTTTTACGATTTTTGAAAAGTACAAGATAACACCAACGGCCAGCGGGGAAAATATTGCAGCCGGTCAGAGAAGTGCGGCAGCTGTTATGGATTCTTGGATGAATTCACCGGGGCACAAAGAAAACATCATGAATAACAGGTTTAAGAAGATCGGTGTTGGTCTGGTGATCGTTCCAAACGATATGTATTCTTATTACTGGGTGCAGATGTTCACTGAGTAAGGAATTATTAAGGAAAGGCATGCTCAGTTGACAATGCAGAAATGTTCAACGAGCGTGTCTTTTTGTGTGACGTTTTTTTGGTGATAGGATATTGACAAAAAGCTATCATGTGATATTATGGTGATAGGAAAAAAGCAAAAACACATCATATTGTAGTGGGGAGGGAAGAGATGTATTGAAGATATCAAAGCGCGAAATAGCTGTTTATTTGGCAGAAGTAAAGAATGCGATACAGAATGATCAGTATAGAATTGAGAGAAATGTGCATAGGCAGGATAATATAGACTTATTTTTAGCTTATATTATTGATGAAAGGAAAGCAAAAGAAATACTGCTTGACTTGACGGTAGAGGATTTTTCGGAGATACGGCAAAATACTCACAAAGGGTATGAGCATGAACAGTTATATGTTTTTGGAAAAGATATAGAACTGTTGGAAAGGATAGGAAACACTAAAAAAACAGTGTCCTTATATATAAAATTTAATAAATTGGATCATTGTTATGTAATTGTAGTTTCTTTACATGAACAGAATTATCCAATAAAATATTATTTTAAATAATTTTTTGAACAGGGAGTGATTAGTATGACACAGCAGACGCCAAAAGGTAAGACGGATTTTTGTACAATGTGCAGACAGAATACAGGATATACATTGAAGAAACAGAGCATAAATAAAATCATTAAAGGGGTGGAATATTCTTTTAAAATTACGGTAGCTGTATGCAATGAATGTGGTGGAGAAATGGGGGTGCCGGGTCTAATCGATAGAAACATTCGAGAAATTGATGAACAGTATAGGGCATATGAAGGAATTGTTTCCATTGCAGATATCGACAGAATAATGAAAATATACAAAATTGGTAAAGCACCTCTTTCTCTTGCGTTGGGGTTTGGAGAGATAACAATAACGAGATATCTCGCAGGACAAATTCCATCCAAAGAGTACTCTGACATTTTGAGAAGAGCGTTATCTTCACCGTCTTATATGAAAGAGAAACTATGGCAAAATAAAGATAAGATTGCACAGACTGCATATCATAAAGCGATGGAGGCAGCGGTGCGCCTTGATGACCTGTTTTCTGTTTCTGATACTATGTTGCAGATTATATCGTATATTTTTGAGCGTTTGGAAGAGGTCACACCACTTATGCTTCAAAAACTGCTTTATTTTGTGCAAGGTGTATCCTGTGCATTGTATAAAGAACCATTACTATCGGAAGACTGTCAGGCTTGGGTGCACGGTCCGGTGTATCCGCAGGTCTATGATATGTTTCGAGATTTTAAATTTAACCCGATCGAGGATGCACGTTTTGCAATTTTGGAGGGGATGGAAGATGCACTTGATGAGAAAAAGCGCAGAGTTGTTGACTTAGTTGTTGATACTTTTGGTGAATATGGTGGAAAAAGATTGGAGAAGATCACGCATGAGGAAAAACCATGGAAAATTGCCAGGAAAGGGTATTCAGATGGAATTCGCTCTAATGAGATAATCTTGAAAGAAAATATTGCGGCATATTATATTAAAATAAACCAAAAGTATGACTTCTCACAGAAGGAAGGAATTCAACGATATATTAATGATGCCCTGCGGTTGCATGTATAGAATGATAAATAATGGAAACACTGATCAAAAATAGAATGTAAGAAAGGTATGGTGATCAGTGTGCTTAAACAATTGCAGATTGAACGTGTTACAGGCAGAGAAATTTTGGATTCTAGAGGGAATCCAACCGTAGAGGCAGAAGTGACTCTGCAGGATGGAACGATAGGACGGGCGGCTGCGCCGAGTGGTGCATCTACCGGAGAATTTGAGGCATTGGAACTTCGGGATGGAGATCATACACGGTATGGTGGGAAAGGTGTGCTGCAGGCGGTTGATAATATTAATCACGTTATCAATGGTATTTTGCGCGGGATGGATGCGTCTGATACGTATGCGGTCGATCAAGTAATGCTGCGTAAAGATGGCACAGCAGACAAATCCGTGCTTGGAGCGAATGCGATCTTGGCGGTTTCTATTGCAACGGCAAAAGCAGCCGCACAATCGTTAAAGACGCCACTTTACCGTTTCGTGGGTGGCGTATCCGGTACAAAACTGCCTGTGCCGATGATGAACATTTTGAACGGTGGTGCGCATGCGGCCAATACAGTAGATGTACAGGAGTTTATGATCATACCGGTGGGAGCGGACTCATTCCGCGAGGCGCTGCGTTGGAGCGCAGAAGTGTTTCATGCATTGGCTGCCTTATTAAAACGAAAAGGTTTGGCAACCTCTGTTGGTGACGAGGGTGGATTTGCGCCAAATTTGCAGAGTGATGAAGAGGCAATAGAATGTATTCTCGATGCGATCAAAGAGGCGGGGTACGAACCGGAAAAAGACTTCCGGATTGCTATTGATGTAGCGGCAAGTGAATGGAAAAGTGATCAAAAGGGGATGTATCTGCTTCCAAAATCCGGGGTGAGATATTCCTCCGAGGAGTTGATCGCGCATTGGAAGTCATTAGTGGAACGATATCCTATCATTTCTATTGAAGATCCACTGGATGAAGAGGATTGGCTTGGCTGGGAGAAATTGACACAGGAACTCGGCGATCGAGTACAGTTGGTGGGGGACGATCTGTTTGTCACGAATACGAAACGGCTTGCAAAGGGAATTGCAGAAGGCTGTGGTAATTCAATCCTAATTAAGCTCAATCAGATCGGAACCTTATCGGAAACGATGGAAGCGATCAAGCTTGCCAAACAGTTTGGTTATACGAGTATTATATCCCACCGCTCCGGAGAGACAGAGGATACGACGATAGCAGATCTGGCAGTTGCCTTGAATTGCGGACAGATTAAAACCGGTGCACCGAGCCGAAGTGAGCGAGTTGCAAAGTACAACCGGCTTCTCAGGATTGAAGAGGAGCTGGGTGGAGCAGCTAGCTATTGTGCACCTTTTTGCGTACGAAATAGAAACAGATCACTTGCATGACAATGGTTAGGAGCCACGACACCGGGTAGGAAATAAATAAAAAGTCTAATGATCTATGACATGGGAAAATGACATAGATCCATACAATTCTGGTGCCTACCGTGCCAATCACCGAAAGGATCATTGGCACGGTGGAATGCCCCATGCCTCGCAATGCCCCCGGCAGCAGATCCATGATACCGCATAAGAAATATGTGACGGTTGTATATAACATAATATCCACGCCGCACTCTATGACCTTGGTGCTCTTAGTGTAAATATGCATTAGTTCCGCACCGAAAAGATAGGATCCACCACCCAAAACGAGAGCAACAATTACCGTCAGTCCTAAGCATTCTAATAACACTTTATCCATTCTCTTAAATTTACGTACACCATAATTTTGGCTTGTAAAACTCATGCAGGCCTGTGTAATGGAATTCACAGATACATACAAAAATCCCAAAATATTATTGGCGGCAGTGTAGCCAGCCATTGCAACAGAACCAAAAGAGTTGACAGAGGACTGAAGCAGAACATTCGAAAAATTAATGATCGTGCTTTGGATTCCGGCTGGAATACCGATTTGGAATATTTGCTTTACATAGCGCGTTTTCATACCTAATTTATTGAAGCGGAGCTGATAACTTCCATCGGAAAGGTATAGACAGCGTAATACCAAAATGCACGATATACATTGAGAAATTACCGTTGCGATAGCAACACCGGCAACACCCAAATGAAACTGAATCACCAAAAGAAGATTTAACACCACATTTGTCGCACCTGAAATAATCAAAAATAATAGAGGGCGTTTGGTATCACCCACCGCTCTTAAAATGGCCGCTCCGTAATTGTATAACATAAAAAATGGCATTCCCATAAAATATATGCGCATATAAAGTGTGGACAGGTTTAATACATTATCCGGAGTATCCATCAGCTCTAACGCACCTTTGGCAGCGATCACTCCGATAATTCCCATTGCGATTCCACTGATCAGAGCCAACGTAATGGATGTATGTACGGTTTCTGACATTTCCTTCTCTTGTCCGGTCGCATAAAATCTTGCAGCTAATACACTTGCGCCCAAGGAAATTCCGATAAAAAGATTGACAAATACATTGATCAGCGCAGTCGTTGATCCAACAGCCGCCAGTGCTTCATTGCCCGTAAACTGTCCAACCACGATAATATCTACCGCATTAAATAATAACTGTAAGATTCCTGACAGCATCAATGGAATTGAAAAGGAAACCAGTTTATCCAATATAGAGCCATTACACATATCTATTTCATATTTGCTTGTCTTAGTATTCATGTTCGTCCTACGCTTCTTTCTATTTCTTACTTCAACTTCACACAACCAAAATCATTATATCGTCACATATTGCTTATTACGTCTGTAATATACATACTATTTTGCAGCCGATAAACTAACTTATTCTGCCATCAAAGAACTAAGATAATTGCGGCAAGGCAATTACTGTAGTTCTCTGATGGCAGAAACCACTATGTTGTGGCTGCAAAATACTTCGTATTCTTTGGCGTAATAAGCAATATGTGACGATGCATTCCCTTTGGATGCGTGAAGTTTGGGTTGTTTATTGGTATAGGGGGATAGGTGTCTGCTTTGTATCCCGATAGTATAGTATACTAGCATTTTGAAAATTACTCAACTTTCCTTTTTACTATAGGGCGAAAGAGTGCTACAATAGGTGTGACTATTATGCGCAGGAATCATGCGCTATTTACTGGAATGACAGGAGGTATGACGATGAGAAGTTTACTGATAAAAGATACCACAAAGGAAGAAAGAATGGCGATCATTGAAGAATCTGTGGGCGGTGATGCAGGTGGCTGTGATGGATGTTCGGCAGGAATCTTAAAAATGTACGAACCGTATATTGAAGGGGAAATGGAATTGCGAGAATGCAATATGGCGTTTCGTGCACATTATATTTCGGGGAAGGAACATCCGACGAAAAACGGCTGCGGGTATATGTAACGTATGAAAAAGATATCTATTTTTGCAAAAAGAAGCATAATTATAATGCTAGGGATAATTTGGGGCGGCATTAGTTTTATCTGGCTGGGATACAGTATCTTAACAGCAGGTAATCTTATGGAAGAACCCGGGTCTATTGATTACGTTGCGGAAGGCGAAGCTATGCGGATATATGGTTTCATAGGATGTGCTTTGTATGTTCTTGCCTTTTGTCCAATATTGTATTCGCTGTATAAACGCAAACAGTCTATTGTTGCATTTTTGTTATCTATGCTTTTTGGGGGCGGCATTTGTGGAGTGTATCTATTTGTACTCCGCTAACGCCAATATAACGCAAACTTCCGGTATGAGAAGCTTGAGAATATAAATGAAAACAGGAGGAACTTAGAGAATGAAGTTAGAGAAGATTGATAAAAAGGAAGAAGGTAAATTTATTACCCGTTATGATATTACTTATAAGACAGTAGATGATACGACAAAGATATATGAAATGATCAGCCGCAACCGTAATGTTCAAACAAGAGAAGAGCTTCGTGGCAATAAGCCGGATGCAGTTGTGCTGATGGTCACTGATGAGAGTGGGGAGAAAATCGTTTTGAACAAAGAATTCCGTATGGCGGCAGGTACGTGGGTTTATAATTTCCCGGCGGGATTGATCGATCCCGGCGAGGTGCCGGAGCAGAGTGCGAAGCGCGAGTTGTGGGAAGAAACGGGGTTAGAACTATATGAGATCAATGATGAGTTAGGACTCAGCTATAGTGCGGTTGGGTTCAGCAATGAGATGAATGTATGTGTCATCGGAAAAGCACGTGGTGAATTCCGCCAAAGCACATCTAATGTGGAAGAAATTGAAGCAGGATGGTACACCAAAGAAGAAGTACGGAATTTGTTAAAGACAGAACGATTTGCGGCGAGAACGCAAGCATACTGTTATCTTTGGGCAAATAAATAACGCCAACTTCCCATGCCGGAAGTTATTGCACAACCACATATTGCTTATTATGTCAGTCATAAATATGTATTTTGCAGCCGACAAACTAACTTGTTCTGCCGGCAGCGAACTAAGATAATTGCTGCAGAACGCAACGTTTTTGTGTGATTTCTTATTTTGTTAGGTCTCTGATGAATACATGCCCGAAGGATTGTCTGAGTTGTCCCGGTTTAGCAAGGTATCATCCATTTTTGGACGGGACGCTTTCGCTACACTGCGCTACGTCACGTTACTTAATGTCTCTGAAATACGAGACATAAGTAACGACGAGCGCAAAGTCCCTTTCAAAAATGATGATTACCTTGCTTCCGGGACTGCGAGTTTCCGAAGGGCATGTAAATCAATCATCAGAGACAACAAAATCTAGAAATCACAAAAAACGAAAATGCGGCAAGGCAATTACTATAGTTCACTGCCGGCAGAAATCACTATGTTGTGACTGCAAAATACTTAGTATTCTTTGACATAATAAGCAATATGTGGTTGTGGAGGCTTTGAGGTATGGGAAGTTGGCGTATATAGGCAGCTAACTCATAGATACTACGGTGAGAATGTCATTCTGTACGAAAAAGCGGACAGTAACGCCAGCGAACTCGAATGCATAGATGCGTTCCGGATCGTTTTGGTAAGAAGGGCGAGGATCTTGTGCCAGCACTTTTTCCAGAGAAAGAAGCTTTTCGGCAGGCAATACTTGGCCCGCATTGTCCGGAAGTATTACGCGCAGCAAATGAACTTCTACGCTGTCTGTAAAACCACCCGTAGCCAGCGGTTTACAGTCGGCATACGGAAGATATGGTTTTATATCATAGATCGGGGTGCGGTCCATGAGATCGGCACCCGTTATTTCCAGGATTGGTCCATCTTCTTTTGAAAAAATAATGTCCTGTAATTCTACACAGGAAAGCGCCAGTGAATTTGGTCGAAATGGAGATCTCGTTGCAAATACTCCCATGCGCTTATTGCCGCCAAGTTTGGGCGGACGAACGGTAGGTGACCATTCCCCACGCATTGTTTCTGAAAATTCCCAGATCAGCCATAAATGAGAAAAATCTTCCAAGCCGCGGATCGCATCGCGATTGCGGTATTCCGGTTCAAATATGATACGGCTGCGTAACTCCGGAACCAGACCGCTCTGTCGTGGAATGCCAAACTTTCCCGGAAAATCAGAGTGTATCCGGGCAATCGGATGAATTTCCATGTTTTCCTCCTGTCACTGATATCAATTATTCAAAATGTCGCTGATATCTTTTGTTCAAAATGTCACTGATATCTTTTGCTCAAAATGTCGCTGATATCAATTATTCAAAACGTCACTGATATCTTTTGCTCAAAATGTCGCTGATATCTTTTGCTCAAAATGTCACTAATATCAATTATTCAAAATGTCACTGATATCATTTATCATTTCATCATCTTTCAGGCGGAAAAGAAATTCCACGCGACGAGATGCATTTTGATCTTCTTTGCCATCCTTATCCAATATAGGATTGCTAAAGGACTTGCCGTTTGCCGTCACAATTTTGCGTAGTTTCGTGATCTTGGCAGTCGACAGCACTTTCTTGTTTTCATCCAAGCAGAAAGTTGCGACAGACAAGGCCCTTTTTTGGGACAGCTCCAGATTATATAAATAATCTCCCTGTGTATCTGTATGTCCTTCAATAATAATCTCTGAGATATAATCATTAAATTGCTTGTCTGTTAATACGCCAATATACTTTGGTAAAAACTTTTGCAGCAATTCCTCACCCGACGCTTTCAACGCAAATTGTCCGGAATCAAACAAAATGCTTGAGTCAAGCGCGATGGATCCGGTCTTTTCATCGACTTTCACACTGAGATCCGTACCGTCAAACTCTTTCTTGAGAGCCTCGATCAGTTCCGTTCGAATACCGATCAATTTGTCTAACTGTTCCTGTTGCTCCTGCAGTTGTTCCTGTTGGCTTTGAACCAAAGCCTGCTGCTGCTTTAATTCCTCTTGTTTTTGTTCGTAACGTCTTTGCGATTGCAGCATTGTAAACGAAATGATCAACACAAAGATCAACAAAAGAGCAGCCATCATATCGGAATAGGAAAGCCAATAACTGGTTTCCTCCAAATGTCTTTTCTTTTTTCTGCGCATAATAAACCTCTTTTCTGTACGCGGAACCGAGTGGTGTTACTGTCTGAGTGCCCGAGCAATCTTATCAGCTACTTCATCACTAAATTTCTCCATCATCTTCTCTGTCTGCATCATTTGCAAAGCTTGATAATCCAAGAAAATATTTGCCGCATTATTTTGTGCACGGGGTGCGACATATTTATGGTAACTGTCCAAAAAATCGTCCATGGCATTATAAGCATCTTCTAAGTTTTTCTTGTAAACAAAGTTAAATACCAAAGAAAATACCATACCATAAATAGATGTGTGGAACGCGATCTTGATACCATTCATCAACTGCGGAATGCTGTCCGTAATTGCGGACGCACTGCCGGTATTAAAATTCTGAAGACCAAACGACAGACCGATAAAAGTACCCAAAATACCAAGACCGGTCATTACGCCGGGAACAATGCTGATCAATCCACATTTCATTACGCTGTCAATGTAATATTCATTCAGATAATCATCAATATCGCATTGGGCACTTCGCTCTAACATCGTTAATCTTCTGCGCTCCTCGCAATATTCACGAAAACGTGTATCTGCCAATTTGTTACCAAAGAGCTTTGGATTATCTTTATAATCATCCCACAAATAATCGCCTTTGCGTTTGAAGTCAGTCTGAAAGTTGCGTGCCGCAAGATGCAGGCTAGCCATCATCCGATTAGCAGGCATGAAACAATGTGTCGTAGAATACAAAATAATCCCGCCGACAATTAAAAACATTCCAATATTAATGATAATGTTGGCGATATCAAGACCCGAACCCGTAAACACGTTCAGATATACGGCCAAAGCCAGCATAATAAAATATACAGGGAATAAAATCCCCTCACTACCAAAAGATTTCATAGGTACCCTCCAATGTTTGCTTTGCTGCAAAAGACCAGCGACCATCCCCCTGTTCTAAAGAAACCGGGCGTATATCAAAAGCTGATGCCTTGCAGTCGTATAATGTAACGTGTGCCCGATGGCACAACATATATACTATACAAAGTTTGGGGGAGAAAGTCAAAAGGTGGGCGGGGTGGTGCACTGCATATGAGAGGATTTCGTAAAATAGAAAATGTTATGTTATCTATTACGATAAAAGAAAGGATGAAAAGCAAAGGGCACTAATTAGTTGCCCGGAATGCAACCGGGAAATTTCGGATACCGTAAGAAAATGTCCGAATTGTGGATACAAAATCAAAAATCACCGATCCAAAAAAGAACTTAAATTATTGAAAAATACGATTTAGTACGTTTTATGGGACAATAAATGTGCTATAATAGTGGCATGTCATAAAAGAATGTGTAGAGAATCCACACTAAGACAAGTAATGTTAAATTTTGTACCAAGAAATCTACGATAGGTATGCGTATAAGAGATGGGAGGGTAAATGGCAAAACGACCGAATCAAAGGCTAAAATTGTTGTATTTAGCAAAGATTATGCTTCGACTGACGGATGATGAACATGGTTTACAGGTAGAGCAGATTATCAATGAGTTGGCCAAGTATGACATTGCGGCAGAGAGAAAGAGTATATATTCTGATTTAGAAGCTCTGCAATTGTTTGGAATTGATATTGAAAAAAAGCACATAGGACGATATGTATATTATTGTGTAGGAAATCGAAATTTGGAATTGGCAGAATTGAAACTTTTGGTAGACGCAGTACAGTCTTCTAAATTTATCACAGAGAAGAAATCCAGCCAGCTTATAGAAAAACTGGAACGTTACGTTAGTCAATACGAAGCGAAACAGTTAAATCAACAGGTATATGTTCACGGTCGGATAAAAACCATGAACGAAAGTATCTACTATAATGTAGATGAAATACATAATGCAATTACAGCAGACGTAATGATTTCATTTCAATATTTTCAGTGGAATTTGAAAAAGGAGATGGAGCCAAGACACGAAGGAGAGAGATACATAATATCTCCGTGGGGGCTGATTTGGGATAATGAGAATTATTATATGGTAGGATATGACGCAAAGGCTAAGCTTGTCAAGCATTTTCGAGTCGACAAGATGTTACGTATTCAACCGATGAAATGCAAAAGAAAAGGTCAAAAGTTATTTCCACAGGGAAATATAGCAAACTACGCAGAGAAGCATTTTGGAATGTTTTCGGGAAAAGAGGAATCGGTCACGCTGCTTTGTCAAAATGGGTTTATAGGTGTGATCGTAGATAGATTTGGAAGAGACGTTAAAATTCGCCCGGTGGATGAGGATCACTTTCAAGCAAAAGTTGAAGTGGTTGTCAGTAATAATTTTTTTGGATGGGTGTTAGGATTAGGAGAAGGGGTTAAGATTACTGCACCGCAGGAAGTTGTCAGTGAACTACAAAAGGAAATTCAAAGAATGAGGAGACAATATTTTGCGGATGATCTGGAAATGGAATTGGCTATGAAGGATAACAAGTGCTGATTCTTAGATTGAAGTGATGGGGAGGAGATGATCTGGTATGAACAAGCAACAAAAAAACTCGCCGAGGCGAGTTCCTAAAGTTCAATTAAATCACACACTGTGATGCCCAAAGGCGATTTGAATAAATTTTTATTTGAACTTATGATGTAGTTAATACGTATGGTACTTAACTGACATCAATAATAAAGCATAAACTACGACATGTCAAGAGAAAAAGGAGGATTTTATGAAAAAATTTGAAGAGTACTATATTGGATTGGATATGGGAACCGGTTCTGTAGGATGGGCAGTGACGGATTCAGCGTACAATATTATCAAACGTCATGGTAAGGCATTATGGGGAATTCGCCTGTTTGAGTCTGCTAAGACAGCCGAAGAAAGAAGAATCTTTCGAACGTCCCGAAGAAGAACAGAGCGCCGTAAAAATCGATTACATTTATTGCAGGAAATCTTTGCGGAAGAGATTAGCAAGAAAGACATGGGATTCTATCAGCGGATGAAAGAGAGTAAGTATTGGCATGAGGATAAGAAAGACATCAATGGAAACATGCCGGAGCTGCCGTATGCACTGTTTGCAGATGATGGATTTACAGATAAAGACTATTATAAGAAATATCCGACAATTTTTCACTTGCGCTATGCGTTGGCAACGAATACAACAGATAAGCCCGATATTCGATTGCTTTATTTGGCATTGCATCACATTATTAAGCATAGAGGACATTTTCTGTTTGAGGGCAAGAAATTATCAGAAGTAAAAGAATTTTCAACAGCGATTGAGGCATTAGTGCAGCAGGCTGAAGAACAAGAGATTGATCTGAAATCTTTGACGCAAGAAGAAGTGTTGACTCAATTGGAACACATTATGAGTGATGCTCAATGCACAAAATCAGATAAAAAGACGCAGGTCAGCAAGCTCATAGTAGGAACAGATAAGCAGAAGCAAAAACAGGAGAAAGCGATAGCAGCTTTAATTACGGGTTGCACCGTAAAGCTAAGTGATATTTTTGCTGATCCGGAGTTGGATAAAGAAGAAATCTCGAAAATATGCTTTTCTGATAATGGTTATGAAGAAAAAGAGGTAGAAATAGAGTCTGTATTGGCGGATCGATTTTTGCTTATAGCAGCAGCAAAGGGTGTGTATGATTGGACGGTATTGCATGATATACTGGGGGATGCGCGCTTTTTGTCGGAAGCAAAAGTTAAAACCTATGAGAAACACCGTGATGATCTGCGGAAAGTGAAGCAGCTTCTTCGGATGGATAAAGAAGTTTACGAGGCTGTTTTTGGTGTGTCTGAGAAAAATGAGGCAAATTATAGTGCTTATATTGGCATGGCAAAGAAAAATGGAAAAAAACAGCCGATTGAGAAAAAATGTTCACAGGAAGATTTTTATAAATTCTTAAAAAAGCAGCTGGATCGTCTGTCTGTGGATGAAATGGGGCAAGAGATAATCGATGAGTTAAAAGCAGAGATGGATCTTGGAACATTATTTCCTAAACAAATGATTCGCGATAATGGAGTTATTCCTTATCAATTGCATGAGAATGAATTGAATGCAATATTGGACAACGCACAGAAATTCTATCCGTTTTTGTTGGAGAAAGATCAAGATGGTTATACGCCAGTGGAAAAAATACAAAAGATATTCCGCTTCCGCATTCCGTACTACGTAGGACCTTTGAACACGGCGCATCAAGATAAAGGTGGTCATAGCTGGTCTGTACGTAAAAAGGAAGGCAAAATTTATCCATGGAATTTTTCAGAAATGATTGACGAGGAAGAAAGTGCAACGAAATTTATTGAACGCATGACGAATAAATGCACGTATCTGATCGGAGAGGATGTTTTGCCGAAGGAATCATTGTTGTATGCGAAATTCAATGTATTGAACGAGCTAAATAATCTGCGCATTGATGGGGAACTGATAGCTCCGGAACTTAAGCAGGATATTTATAATAATGTTTTCAAGAAATACCAACGTGTAACAGGGAAAAAGGTCAAGGATTACCTTAGAATCAACGGCGTAATTTCTAAAGAACAAGAACTATCCGGATTTGATCAGAATTTTAAGAGTTCGTTGAAAGCGTATCATGATTTTAAGCAGATCGTTGGAACGGGGGTCCTTTCGGAAAGTGAACAGGAGGATATCGTCAGAGATATTACGCTATTTGCAGATTCTCAAAAGATGTTGAAACAGCGTATTCATAGAAAATATCCGATGTTGTCTGACAAACAGGTTGCTCAGCTTGCCAACAAAAAATATGCAGGGTGGGGCAGATTGTCGCGTACCTTTTTGGAAAATATTGAATCAGTCAATAAAGAGACTGGTGAAGTGATGAATATCATCACTGCGCTTTGGGAAACGAATGAGAACTTAATGAAACTTTTAAGTGGAAAATACGATTATACAAAGCAGATTGAGCAATGGAATGCCGGACAGATGAAAAAAGGAGAGATAGAATATCAAGACATTGAAGAGCTTTATGTGTCTCCTGCAGTAAAGCGCCCAATTTGGCAAACTATAAAAATTGTAAGGGAAATTACAAATATAATGGGTGGTGCACCAAAACGTATTTTTGTCGAGGTTGCAAGAGAGCCCGGTGAAAAAGGCGTGAGAAAAGTTTCTAGAAGAAACCAGTTGTTGGATCTTTACAAAGCCTGCAAAAAGGAAGCACCGGAATTATACGACCGTCTGGCAAATAAGGAGTCTGACAATGCATTGCGCAGTGACAAACTTTTCTTATATTATTCGCAGATGGGAAGATGTATGTATTCCGGAGATGCCATTGATTTGGATGAGTTATTCACAAACCGATATGATATTGATCATATATATCCACAATCGAAGGTTATGGACGATAGTATAGACAACCGCGTATTGGTCAAAAGAGATTTAAATAGCAAAAAGACAGATACATTCCCGGTCCCTGAGGAATACCGAAAAGCAGGAAAAGCATTATGGAGCACGCTATTGAAAAAGGGATTGATCTCTAAAGAAAAATATAAGAGATTGACAAGAACAGAGCCATTTGGTGAAGATGAGTTGGCTGGTTTTATTGCCAGACAATTAGTGGAGACACGTCAGAGTACCAAAGCAGTTGCGCATTTATTGGAAGAGGCATATCCTGATGCCGAAATCGTTTATGCAAAAGCTCGTGCAGTTAGTGAATTCCGGCATAAATTTGACATGATCAAAGTGCGTGAGGTGAATGATTTCCATCATGCCAAAGATGCCTATTTGAATATTGTTGTCGGCAACACATACTATGTAAAATTTACAAAGGATGCGGCTTGGTTTGTGCGCAACAATCCGGGACGTACATACAACTTAAAGAAAATGTTTGAGAATGAAACGGTAAAACGTGGAAATGAAACAGCATGGATTCCTGGAGATAACGGGACAATATGTACTGTGAAGAAATGGATGCGAAAGAATAATGTTTTATTCACCAGAAGAGCATACGAAGTGAAAGGAGGGCTTTTTGATCAAAATATTTTGAAGAAAGGGAAAGGACAGATACCGATCAAGGGAGGTGCCGATGAGAGACTCCAGTCGATTGAGAAATATGGAGCGTATAATAAGGCGAGTGGTGCTTATTTTATGCTGGTGGAATCCGATGGTAAGAAGGGAGAGAGAAAGAGAACGATTGAGTTCGTGCCGGTATATTTGGCGAAAAGCTTAGAGAAATCTGTGGAGCTTCGTAGAAGATATTGTGAGGAGGAACTTGGCCTTGTGAATCCAGACGTGCGATTATCCAAGATAAAGATCAACACACTATTTGACGTGGATGGGTTTAAGATGCATTTGTCGGGAAGAACAGGAAAGCAATTATTATTTAAGGGAGCAAATCAACTGGTTTTGAGCGAAGAGTTGCAGTTGATAGTAAAGAAGATAGGCAAATATTGTGCCGACTATAAAGAGAATAAAGAGGCTGTCCTATCCGAAAAAAGTGAAGTGACACAAGAAGTCTTGGAAGAGCTCTATGATGAATTTCTGCATAAGCTAAGAAATAGCTTGTATGGGCATAGGCTGTCAGCGCAAATAGAAAAGATAGAAAAAGGAAAAGAGATTTTTCAATCTATGAGCAATGAGCAGAAATGTCTGATATTAATGGAAATTCTACATTTATTTCAATGTGCCAGTCAAGCTGCAAATTTGCAATTAATAGATGGACCGGGGAAGGCGGGAATATTGGTGCTTAATAATGATATATCAAAATTAGAAGATATAAAAATCATCAACCAATCAATTACAGGTTTCTATGAACAAGTGATTGATCTAAAAACGATATGAGTTGGCGGATTGTTGTCGTGCACAACACGGCAAAGTTGGATTTGCAATTGCAATATTTAGTGGTACGAAGTGAGATGAAAACGCAGAAGATACATATTTCAGAAATAGCACTTCTGCTTGTGGAATCTACTTCTGTATCACTGACAGTTGGATTGTTGGCGGAATTAACGAGACAGAAGGTGAAAGTGATATTTTGTGACCATAAGCGAAATCCATCCTCGGAGTTGATTTCGTATTATGGCTCACATGATACAAGCAATAAAATCCGTACACAAATTACGTGGCCACAGTCTGTGAAGGAAGCTGTGTGGACGGAAATTGTTCGTGAGAAAATAAATAAGCAGGCGGAATTCTTGCTGGAAAGGGGGAAGAATACGGAAGCTGCTTTGCTGAGAGGCTATGTTCAACAGATACAATGGAATGATGCCACTAATCGTGAAGGTCATGCTGCAAAAGTATATTTTAACGCATTGTTTGGCATGGATTTCTCACGGAGTCAAGATTGCCCGATTAACGCAGCATTGAATTATGGATATTCACTGATGCTTTCTGCAATTAATCGTGAAATTGTAATGAATGGATACATTACGCAGCTGGGGTTATTCCATGATAATATGTTTAACCAATTTAATTTGGGTTCAGATCTAATGGAGCCGTATCGTGTGCTTGTCGATCGAAAGGTATGTGAAATGAAACCAATAGAATTTGAGCATGAACAAAAAATGAAATTAGTTGCTTTGCTAAATGAAGAAGTAATAATGGAAGGCAAACATTTTGTCATCCTAAATGCGATCAAGCAATATGTTAAGAGTGTATTCGATGCTTTGAATGAGTCGGACATTGCGCAGCTTTCCTTTTATTCTTATGAGTTATAGGTACATGAGAGTGATAGTAATGTTCGACCTTCCTGTACTATCAAGTGCGCAGCGACGAGAATATACGAGATTTCGGAAATATTTGCTGAAGAGTGGGTTTGTCATGCAGCAGGAGTCAATCTATAGCAAGTTAGCATTAAATACCAGCATAGCTCAAAGGATTGAAGATAATGTTCGCAAAAACAAACCTCCTGAAGGGTTGGTGCAAATGTTGACGATTACCGAAAAACAGTATGGTCGAATGGAACTTTTGGTCGGGGAAGTTACAAGTGAAGTGATTCAGAGTGATGAACGGTTAATTATACTGTAATCACGGTAAAAGAGGGGAGGGGGATGTTTGAAATTAACACATCCGGATGTTCATTTCGATATAGAATTTGGAAAGGCTGATTCTCTGATACCAGTGTGTGTTGTAGAATCGCCGGTAAGATGGCGGGAGATTCAAAAGGAATTAATATTTCAGCAAAGTGGTGATAGCGGTAACTGGGTATTGTCGGAAGGTGATAAAGAATTAAAAATCAGCAAAGTCATGGAAATGATATTTAATCCATTGCAGCTAGATGTTAATCAAAGAAAGCTGGTTACTGCCTTTTTGAAATCTTTTGCAGAAAAAGCAGTGAACGAAATGCATTGGAGAGAGGGGCAGGAGCTAAACACACATATCCAAACATTCTTTGGTAATCTAGAGGTGGAGTATTCGTTTGAGTTCAGTATCAATGAGGAACTTGATTATTCGAGTTTGGCGAAAGCTATGGGTATTCAATTAGTTACTGAATATGAAACGGACTTGGAGCGGTTATTGCAATATTGTATATTGCTCCAGGAATTGATAAAGCCAAAATTATTAATATTCTGGAATTTAAGACAATACTTTTCTGCTGAAGAAATGAAATTATTGTATTCAGAAGTGTGCTGTCGAGAATGGAATGTTTTATTAATGGAACATTATATTGACAGTAGAATAGATGGTGAGAAGTGGTATATTATTGATAAGGATAACTGTGAAATCTATTGAAAAAAGAGAAAGATCTCGTTATACTATTATTTGGATAAGTGTGTTTGAGCACAGCAGAGATACATTTTATGTTAGTGATGGCATTTCATTTTCTAATTTGAGGTTTGAGAATGATGTAGAAATGTATGGTGCTCAAACAAGAATTGATATAATAGGTCAGGCTGATGCGTTTGAGAATGATGTAGAAATGTATGGTGCTCAAACTGTTGGAAGAAAGGAGTGTTGAGTAATGGCGTTTGAGAATGATGTAGAAATGTATGGTGCTCAAACCTTGTTATTGGTGAATAAATCCCCAGATGTGTTTGAGAATGATGTAGAAATGTATGGTGCTCAAACTTGCCGTTATGACAGCAGATCGTATGCGTGGTTTGAGAATGATGTAGAAATGTATGGTGCTCAAACCGACTATGGCTAGAAATCTTTTGCACGAAGTTTGAGAATGATGTAGAAATGTATGGTGCTCAAACTAAGGAGTTAGTAGCTTTGCCGGATTATGAGTTTGAGAATGATGTAGAAATGTATGGTGCTCAAACTTTTTCTTTTGTCTGTCATTGACATTATTTGTTTGAGAATGATGTAGAAATGTATGGTGCTCAAACACGATAGGGGGGATGCCTTATGGCGAAATGGTTTGAGAATGATGTAGAAATGTATGGTGCTCAAACCGCTTGCCCCTTGCCGTTTGACTGGGTTATGTTTGAGAATGATGTAGAAATGTATGGTGCTCAAACCGTTGATTATATGAGTTGTCACTCCGCTCAGTTTGAGAATGATGTAGAAATGTATGGTGCTCAAACTTCGTTGCGAAGGAGGTGCTCGAGCGTGAGTTTGAGAATGATGTAGAAATGTATGGTGCTCAAACCACTACTAATCATTGTTTTATTCCGTATTAGTTTGAGAATGATGTAGAAATGTATGGTGCTCAAACTGATATTCAGTTGAATGACGCGTTCACAAAGTTTGAGAATGATGTAGAAATGTATGGTGCTCAAACAGTAGTTTTTTACATTGCTGAAGTGTAACAAGTTTGAGAATGATGTAGAAATGTATGGTGCTCAAACTGATATTCAGTTGAATGACGCATTCACAAAGTTTGAGAATGATGTAGAAATGTATGGTGCTCAAACGGTTGATAAAAAAGCCCTGGTCAGCTTTATGTTTGAGAATGATGTAGAAATGTATGGTGCTCAAACAATTCTCAAATAGTTATAATCTGCTAATGTGTTTGAGAATGATGTAGAAATGTATGGTGCTCAAACCCAACCGGAAGTCAACTGCTCTTGTGGCGTGTTTGAGAATGATGTAGAAATGTATGGTGCTCAAACAGACTTAGTTATTCAGAACTTTACGACACAGTTTGAGAATGATGTAGAAATGTATGGTGCTCAAACGCACTTTGATATTGACAGAAGAAACAGTGGGTTTGAGAATGATGTAGAAATGTATGGTGCTCAAACTAACCCTGTCTGCGAGGATCGCAAACGTAGTTTGAGAATGATGTAGAAATGTATGGTGCTCAAACCCCGCTGTGCTTTTGTAACTGTGTGTTTGGGTTTGAGAATGATGTAGAAATGTATGGTGCTCAAACTAACGAGGATAGTTTATTTGGTTTGATGCAGTTTGAGAATGATGTAGAAATGTATGGTGCTCAAACGATTTACGAAAAATCCTTGGTCTGCTTTGTGTTTGAGAATGATGTAGAAATGTATGGTGCTCAAACCAGCAGACAAGTAAGCATCTGACGCGGTTGGTTTGAGAATGATGTAGAAATGTATGGTGCTCAAACGGTTTATAGGAGTGAGTAATGCAACCATATGTTTGAGAATGATGTAGAAATGTATGGTGCTCAAACGGTATTGGTAAAGATCAGCTGTATAGATGGGTTTGAGAATGATGTAGAAATGTATGGTGCTCAAACTTGTCAAATTTGCATAATTATTGGATTACTGTTTGAGAATGATGTAGAAATGTATGGTGCTCAAACAACACAATGCCCGATTCGAACGCCATCATCGTTTGAGAATGATGTAGAAATGTATGGTGCTCAAACAAAATATGATCACGTTAAGGTTTTTCGTGGGTTTGAGAATGATGTAGAAATGTATGGTGCTCAAACGGCGTTAGTCATTGCATTGCCAATTTTTTCGTTTGAGAATGATGTAGAAATGTATGGTGCTCAAACGAAAGAACCTTGTGGAACGCATGGATACGAGTTTGAGAATGATGTAGAAATGTATGGTGCTCAAACTGGATAGTTAATAGCTACACTTCCGCAATAGTTTGAGAATGATGTAGAAATGTATGGTGCTCAAACTTCAATAATTTAAGATTTTCCCCGACTGATGTTTGAGAATGATGTAGAAATGTATGGTGCTCAAACTTGTGTTCCCTTTTAATTTTGTGTTGCATTGTTTGAGAATGATGTAGAAATGTATGGTGCTCAAACCGTTTACTGCTTTTGAATGTTTCATTCCTGGTTTGAGAATGATGTAGAAATGTATGGTGCTCAAACTTCTGTTTCATACGATCAGTAGTCATAACAGTTTGAGAATGATGTAGAAATGTATGGTGCTCAAACATTCCAATTTGATTAGTAACGTGGTATCATGTTTGAGAATGATGTAGAAATGTATGGTGCTCAAACAGTTGAGTGGTTGAAGCCAAACCACATTATGTTTGAGAATGATGTAGAAATGTATGGTGCTCAAACTCAATCTCCAGCCGCTTTTCCAAGGCTTCGGTTTGAGAATGATGTAGAAATGTATGGTGCTCAAACCTTTGTTCTCATAGATGAAGTCAGCCAGCAGTTTGAGAATGATGTAGAAATGTATGGTGCTCAAATATACTTTAGCAATGGCGTATTTACCATTGGTTACAGAGACTGGGCACCGGAACATGAGAAAATGGGAAAAGGTGTAACTTTGACTGAGGATGAAATGATGAAGTTGAAGGAACTATTGTAAAGAGGTGAGAAGATGGATACGAGCAGGCTTATTGGCATGCGTGTTGTTAATGTTAACACTCATGCTATAGGAACAATTGAATATATAAAAGATGGCTTCGTATAGCAGGAGAACTTGTGGAAGATAATGTTGGTGTTGTGGTAAACGTCTCCAGCATTGAATGAGAAACTTCACGATTGTTGGAGTGATCGTTTTTAATTTTAGACACTTCGATTATGGCATGGATTTGTGAGAGGTGCAATCCGTGGGCAGATTAGGCGCTTACTGTAGAAATGTAAAATAGTGAAAAAATAGTGTAATTTTAGTGGAAAGATTGGCACTCTCGTGATATACTATGTCAAGAAAAACAAATGGCTGCAAAGTAGATGTTTTTTCTTGGGCTCATTATATCAGGAGGGTGCTTTTTTATGATTAAAGTAACTTTGTCAAATGAAATATTAAAGTATATTACGGAGATAGATAAAAACAGGTATAAAGCATCAGAGGTTTCGTTGCCTATTGCGGTAGCAAGTAAGTTGCGGAAAAATTCAAAGAAGAAAAGTTCCTATGCATCTACTAAAATTGAGGGGAATCCTTTATCGGAGAAGCAGGTGGATGAGGTTATAGATAGCGATGAACGAAAACACTATCTTAAACCGGAGCAGGAGGTTCGTAATTATTTCCTGGCACTGAATTATTTGGAAGAGAAGGCGGCAAAGAAGGAGAGGTTTTCCAAGAAACTGATATTGGATGTACAGAAGTATGTTGAAAAGGGAGCTTCAAAAGAAAAAATCGGACTTCGAGGACCAATGCCCCCCGGAGTATTATTTGCGGTATATGATTCACAAACAGGGAATCCTGATTATATTCCTCCGGAATATATTGATATACCGGATCTGTTGGATGAATTGGTGGAATATGTGAATGAAACAGATGATCATCCGCTCATAATTGCAGCTGTAGTGCATTATCAGCTTGTAACAATTCATCCATTTGAAGATGGAAATGGGCGGACCGCAAGGCTGCTCTCGGGATATATTTTAGATATCAACGGATATGGTTTTAACGGAATTGGCTCATTAGAAGAGTACTTCGCATATGATATTGATGAATACTATGAATCAATCCAGATGGGGCTGCCTGCACTGTATTATTCGGGACGAGAGAATCCTCCGCATCCTGAGATTTGGATCAATTATTTCCTTCACATGGTGCTGCTATACTCAAATAAGGTTTGCGAATTGTCGGAGAGTTCAAACAACGAAGAATTGGAAGGAAGCCTTTCATATCTAAAAGGGAAAGAGAAGGAATTGCTCTTGCTGCTCATGAAGAACTATAAAAGAGAGTTCACGCCGATCGAAGTCAGCAAAGAGCTTAAGGTTACAAATAAGACTGTAATAAATCGACTTGCAACACTTGTAAAAAATGGTTTCGTCATTCCGAATCTGGTTAAGGAACGTATACGTTCCTATGAACTTTCTGATTTTACCAAGCAGAATGAGAAGGAGATAAGAAAGCTTTTGAAGTGAGGCGGGAGATTGATGAAATAATGGATGGCAAAGTGGATAACAAAATTATAAAAAATTCCGTCCGCTTTTGTGCTATAATTTATAAGTAGATGGAATCGTGAGGAGGTGATGTATCATGCTTACTGACGATGAGATTAGAGAAATATGTGACCGTTATGAGCTTATATATAATATAACAGACAATGTAGTTTTTATTCGCTCAGCATGTGGACGTTGGAACATATTTTTGCGAGGAGATGAGGTTGTCAATCTACGCCACGAGAATTATCGATGGGCGAAGGGGACAGCACAGAAAACACACAAGAAATTTGCTGAAAATTATCACGACCAGGAATTGGAAACGAAGGACTTTCGTGAAGTGGTCAGTTATATTGTGAGACATGATAAGAAGATGTTGCGCAATTTTAAGAAAAGAACAAAGATGGATAAAATATTTGAGGAAATCGAGGAAAATCAATGTTCTGATTAACAGGGAAAGGTAGGTAGAATACTATGGATTTTTTTGGTTGGGAAGATTTGGACGGGGACGGTCATGTTGATGAAGTTGAGAGCCTGCTTGCAGACGATCTTATGTGTACGAATGATGAGGAACGTGAAATGAATGCTGGAATCGGAGGTTTGGGTCCGACCTCGGGGTCGTTTGGGCTGGAAAGTGGTCTTGACGGCGATGTGGATGAGGAATTTCATGATGGACTGGAAATAGATTTACTGAATGCTGATATTGATCCGGATGATTTTCGGTTAATGGATGAGGAGGAAAGACTCGAGGCTTTGGATGACGCTGGTTTGGATCCGGATGATTTTGATGATTTTTTATGATTTTTGACATTGATTATAGTAATAGTGTGATGACATAGAGGACGGTATTCTTGATCGCGAGCAAGAATACCGTCTTGCTTGGATTCGAGCTTATATTCTCTCCAGATATCTCCTGCGGTAATATTCCATGGTTCTGTATTCCAAAATATCATGCATATGTTTTATAAAAGCATCGTTTTTTACGATATCTTTTAAGTCATCTCTAATTGCAAGTGCAAAGCCGTCTTTTTCGACAAAGAAACCTTTTCCCGAAGCCTTCAAATATTTAATAGGCATGCTTTTGGCTTTGCGCAAATGTTGCTTATCTGTTATAGATTTGTATTCATCATATGTAATGTCCGCGGCAAAATCTTTCCAGTTTTTGCCGGTATTAAAAAAGTCTTTCCATGCTGCAAGAACTTCGTCATCCTTGACAGCTAATCGTACATTTCCATGATTAAAAAAGCTATAAAGAATAGGCATTTTATAGACTTTCTGCATATCTGTTGTTTCAATTAATGTCAGAAAGTCCTTGCCCAAACCTGAGCAAAGTGTTTCCTCTGTCTCAGAGAGCTCGTGCAACTTCTCCAAAAATTCCAAATAATGCCGGAATGGATTTTCTTTGGCATGCGTTATGCAATATCGGTAAACATCATCATCCATATAGGTGAATAATTGCATACGTGTAGGAATCTTGCCATCGAGCTTTTCTTTAACACGATAAAATTCATGTGTTATCCGCTCTTTTGCCGTAAGGGATTTTTGATCTAATTTCTTAAATAGGTCAATTAAGCGCATATCGAAATCTACAATACAGTCATCTGGATATTCTATGTTGGAAAGATCAGTTGGAGCGTTCTTATTAGAATCTCCTCCGCCTGTTAACAACAAAGGTACCCGTCCGGCTTTTTCGTAATTTCCTATGAAGTCAAGCACATTTAGGTATGTTTTTCCTTTGCTGATCCTAAGTCCACGTCCTAATTGCTGTAAAAAGACAACAGGAGATTCTGTGGGTCTTAAAAACATAACCATATCAAGATCTGGTATGTCAACACCTTCATTGAACATATCAACGGAAAAGATCACTTTAATTTCCTGGCTTTTCAACTTCTGTATGGCGATATTTCTTTCTTCAGAAGGTTCGCCGTTGGTATTACTATATACAGCCACAGCATCTATACCTCGGGCACAGAATTCTTTAGCCATTTCATTTGCATGTTTTCGAGAACAACAAAAACCCAACGCTCTCTTTGAAGGGTATTTTTTATAATATTTATATATCAGGTCATAACGATCTTTATTTCCTATATAGGCTTTGTCGAGTTGTTTTTCATCATAATGGCCCCTTACCAAGTGAATAGAGGAGTAATCAACAGTGTCATATATGCCATAGTAATGAAAAGGAACAAGAACCCCTTTATTAATAGCTTCTTTTAATGAAATTTCATATGGAACATTGTAGTCGCATATTTCGTAAATGTCTTTGCCGTCCAATCTTTCCGGTGTTGCTGTAAGACCTAGCAAAAACTTGGGCTTAAAATAATTTATTATTCTCTGATATTGATCATTTACTGCATGATGAAATTCATCTAAAACAATGCAATCAAACTCTTCCGGATCAAACTTCCTCAAATTATCCTCTTTGTGAAGAGTCTCCACCATAGCAAAAATATAATCTGCCTCATAATCTGAATATCCTGCCCCAACAATGCCCATTGACTTCTTATCTTCAAATACTTTTCGGAATGATGTCAACGCCTGTTTAGCGAGGGTAGATCTATGTACCAAAAACAGAACACGCTTAAATCCTAACTCTCGCATGGCAAAGGCTGACGCATATGTCTTGCCTGTACCCGCTCGTGTCAAGGGTGTGAAGAGAATTTTTTTGTATTTTTTTCGGATAGGTTTTTATTCAGTTTTGGGATTCCGGATGGAATCGAATGCGGTGGTGGGTTATGACTCCCGCTTTGCAATCACCTAGGTTACACCGCAGTTTTATATTTTTAATAATTTATATTTTAACCCGAGATATATTCAATAGATGCATTAAATATAATATTAAATATTCTTCTTGCTCTAACAGGGCCAATTCCATATGCACGCTGCAAGTCATTTTCATTTCCTCTTAAAACATCGCCAACAGTAACAAAACCACTATTCTTTAATGTTTCCATTTGAAATCTTGTCAAATCCAACTTCTCTATTTTACTATCCAAAATACTAGCTAAAACGGAAGAAGATTTTTCATTATTACCATTTAAAACAATCCCCGTCACATTACCATATGCTGGTGAATTTTCTCCATATTCTGTATATAATTTTACTGATAAATGTTCAATAATTTCCTTATATCTTTTAACAGGTGTATCCTTGGATTCAGAAGCCAAAACTATACCAAAATTCAATTGATATCTATCAAGAATTTCTGTTCTAACCTTTGTTCCCTCAGTATGTAATGTAACGATTCCAGAATACTCAAGAATTTTCATTGCTTTCTTAACAGCTTCCGGAGCCTTCCGATTAATAGCAAAGAATATTGTCTGAGAATAATCGTCAGAACCAAGTCTTTTTTCATTCTTGTTATATGTTTCTTCTAAAACCTTATTCTCAATAAAATCTCTTCCCCAATCTATAAGCGGCTTGTAACCGGTATATATTTCCCCTAATTTTGTATGTTCATTCCATATATTAGTTCTATAAAATTGCTTAATTGTATTATTCGTATTTAACATATTTAAGCTTTTCAATTCATTACTTGCAACATATATGCTTTTTAACATCAATCGGGGATTTCCTGACGCCGCATAAATTAATGCATTAAAATTATCACCATTACTTTCAAATATTTTATATACATCTTCTCCGAGCTGATTTTTAACCATCTCGCGCATATTAGATATATAATCTTTGTCCGATATATCTCTTTCTACTTTTCTTATTTCAGCATCATGAAATGCCTGAAACGTACCATATGATGTAATACCTGGATAAACTGCTGCCTTACAACTAATATAAGGTGTTCTCAAATCTCTAAAAAAAGTAAAAAATTCTCTTTGTTGAATAGGAATAAAGTTATGACATGCCTCGTCAAACAAAAGCACAACTCTCTCTATATCATAATATTCACACAACTCTTCAATTAACTTTTTAAAATAATCCACATCTGAAATCACACCTATTCGTTCTGGCTCAATTCCAAATACTTTTCGTAATCTCTCATTGGATTCATCGTCCTTCTTTCTCCACGTCTCTTCCATAACCGTAATAAAGGAATTCAGCTTATCCGATAACTCATCAACTTCATCACTACAGCCAAAGAGACTTCCAAAAATACTTGGTTGGCTCATTCCTATACCATGTTTTTTTAGTTTTACTCTCAATTCAAACAATATTTTAGAAAGCATCCACTGTTTAAAAAACAATATATCTTTATCTATATCTACAAATATTGCTTTACTAAAGCTAATAAATACTGGCAAAACTTTATTCTTTTCATAAGAATCGTCCATTTCCTTTTCTGCCATTTTCAATAACATTGTCTTTCCTGTTCCACGACTTCCAGATAATATTATTGGTGTTTTCTTTTTTAAATACTCTATATTCTCCCTATCTTTCTTTGTCTCAACAAATTTAATCCCTATTTCTTTTAATTTCAAGTCTTCCGTTCTAAAAATAATCTCATCATCAATTAATAAATTTTCAGTCATTGAAAACACCTCTCAATTCAAAATCTTTTGCATCTTCTAATAATTGTTTCTTGGTTTCACCATCTAAATCATCAACTCTTTTGCACAATCTTACAGCAAACAACAGTATAATAACTTTTACTTCTTCAACCCAATCTTCGCTCCATGCTTTAAAAACCGAAGGCTCATATTTTATTGCTGTATTCATACAATTAGTTTGCATAAAAGAGAATTTTCCATGAACATATTCCGAGCAATTATGATATATATTTTCTACCCTTTCAATAAAATCTGTAAAATCAGCTTCGGTTTCACAAAACAAATTAAAATATTTGTTAGACAAAACGCCCAGTTCTCTATTATTTAACACGGACCATTTTACATCATACTTATTTTGTTTCCATAACAAAAAATCAAAATTATGATCCAAAAAATATAACACCGCCAATGCTAATTCAATCGCACTTCTAAGACAAATATATGCGTTTCTGTACATTCCGTTCGACGCCATATAAACTGAAGATATCAGATCATGACATACTTCCTTCATAACCAATACAATTTGTTCATCTTCTACTAAAGCACAAAATTTCTCAACAGAATTTAGATACATAATTACTTGCATATATACTTCTTCATTTTCACTAATCGCGGTCCGATAATTAGTCTCTAATGAAGAAAACATTCTTTGCATTATTACATTAGTCGTATTTTCCAAAGTTCAATCCTCTCTTATAATTGTTTTGTTCATTATACCACTATCAGTTTTTATTCTCCACCTATTTTTTACAAATTTCGCCCTTTTCCGCCGTCTGAAACTCATCCCGAAACTTCCACTTTATCTCCACCCTATCCTTAGCATGTACAATAATCTCCGCCACGAAAGCATCTACAATTTCCTTATCCAATTTTTGCAACTTCATCTGCTCTTTCAGCATTTCAAAACCGGCTACTTCCGGCAGGTCCATAGCTGCCATTTTGCTGATTGCAGCTTTCTGCTTTTCAATATTTTCCTGCATGCGCACAAGCAACTGCTCGTAGGTCTTTCTCTACTCCAAATAGGTTTCTCTGTCGGTCATGCCAAGCTTATAACTTTCATAAGCGTCACGCAAATCCTTATTGATGCGGTCATAGCTTTTCTCCATATCAAGCAGATGCTTTTCTGCCAGTTTTAATCGCTGTGACTGCTTCTCACGTTGCATATCCACAATCTTTCTGGAATCCACCCACATATCAATGAACAACTGCAGTGACTTCATCACCACCTCTTCCATAGTCGAATCGAGGACGCTTATATTGCACTTGCCATCTGCTTTATCAAGGTAATGCTTGGCACAGTAATACTTCGGGCGTCCGGAATAGGAATGTGACAAACGGTGCCCGCACTTTCCGCATATCATTTTACCTGTCAGACAGTATGTTTCATGTTTTCGCTCAGCTCCGGCACATTTATTTCCTTTTCTCATGGCAGCCACTCTTTCAAAATCCTCTCTACAGATAATAGCAACATGACAATTCTCCACGCACTTCCATGCTTCCTCTGACAAAGCCTTGCCGTGCTTGTCGCCAACATTTTCACTCTTAAATCGGTTATATACCATCGTTCCGGTATACTGCTCATTTGCAAGGATCCTGCCCACCGCCACATTGTTCCAAAGAGCCTTTTTCTCACGATATTTTGTAAGTTGCTTTTCATTGTTTTCCTGGATGGCAATATACACTCCCGGCGAATCAATTCCATCCCGGTTCAAGCCCTCTGCAATTTTGTACATGGACTTACCGTCCAAGAACTCTCTGAAAATCCTTTTTACAATCTCACTTGCAACTTCATCCACCACCAGCTTATGCTTATCCTCCGGACTTTTTACATATCCATAAGGAGCAAAGACGGCAATATATTTTCCGTTGCTACGCTTGGCATCCAATGTGGAAGAAACCTTCTGAGACTGCTCCTCACTGAAGAAATCATAGAGGATTCCTTTAAAAGCAACATCATTCTCACCGATACCGCCTACATAATCATTGCTGTCGTAATGATCGTTAATAGCAATAAATCGCACACCCATACTGTCTGTCCCGGAGCCTGCTGCGGAGGAAGTACTTCCATCCCGACGTAACCATAAGAAAAAAGGGCAGCGGGAAACGGATCTGAAAGATTTCCCGGAAGAGATCCTTCCTCCTTATCAGGTATCCACAGAAGAACTGGATACGTTTTATGGTGCAGGCAACTGGCGCAGAATGAAGGATGAAACCTACAAAAGACTGCGCCATGAGCCGGAATCTTGGACGGTGGAAGTCCATACCGTGGAAGTCTACGTGGGGACCGGCGGAGATCATCAGGATGAATTCTTACGGGGAAAGCGTCCAAAGGATCTTCTCCGGGGAAGCATCGTTACCCCTTCCCTGCTTGCATCCATTCTGAATGTAAAATATGTGAACTCCTCTGCACTGCACAGGGTCGAGCAGGAGTTTCAGCGGAATGGTGTAAATATCTCCAGACAGACCATGTCGAACTGGATCATCCGGTGTGCTGAGAAATATTTTGCACCGTTTGTGGAACGCATGAAGCAGGAGCTGCTGTCCCTGCCGGTGACGCAGTCAGATGAGTTATGTAAAACTTTACATAATTCATCTTATGAAAAGTTCTATATTATGTAGAGTTATCGCACATATGTCCTATTTCCCAATATCTATGCACTACTAAACTCTACATAATCTTATGGCGATATCCTCTGTGAAAGGAGGATAGCACTATGTCACATAATTCAAAAATAATATTACGCTATTCACAATACAAATCAATACTTATTGGAGTGGTTAAAACACAACATTTGATTATGTAAAGTTATCTTGGCAGAAAACCTTATAATAAAGGGTTCTTTCTGCCAACTCTACATAATATAAAACTTTTCATAAGACGAAACACCGACACAGGTGATCGGTGACAGTGACCGTCC
>ULRX01004415.1_pt1 | contig 29931 bp, 27 predicted proteins | sample 1955871 | NCBI WGS metagenome assembly ULRX01 (sample SAMEA4835695, study PRJEB28245) | human gut metagenome | biome: gut microbiome; material: fecal sample | place: Denmark | collected 2008 | reverse complement strand
CCAGAAAGAACAGCGCTATTCCTGGCCACTGGCGACCGCCAGCCCGGAGGACACGGTAACGCAGCTGTTTGCCGAAAAATTTGCGGAGGAAGTACATGACTTAAGCAACGGCGCAATGCGGATTCAGGTTTACGCCAACTCCACACTCGGCGGTGACCGCGACCTGCTCGAAACGTGCGCGGACGGCGATATCCCATTTGTCGTGCAGAACACCGCCCCTCAGGTTTCTTTCATGAAGGATCTCGCCGTTTTTGACCTTCCATGCGTCTTTGATTCGCTGGATGACTGCCGCAAAAAGCTGGATGATCCGGATTTTTACAATCTCATCAGCCAGGTGTACACCGACGGCGGTTACCACCTGCTCGGCATGGCAGATCAAGGATTCCGCATCATGAGCACAAATAAACCGGTTTACTCTCTGGCGGATTTCAAAGGGCAGAAAATCCGTACCATGGAAAACAGCTATCATCTCGCATTCTGGAAAGCAATCGGCGCCAATCCGACGCCAATGACCTTCAGCGAGGTGTATATCGGTCTCCAGCAGCACACGATCGACGCGCAGGAGAACCCGTATGAGGTCATCGTCTCCAACCGTCTTTACGAACAGCAGGATTATGTGGTCGATACGAACCACCTGCCACATCTGATCTCCCTGATTGTCAATGACGATTTCTTCCAGAACCTGACTCCGGAAGAACAGGAAATCATGACGCAGGCAGCCAAAACCGCGACCGAGTATGCCAGAGAACAGTCCGACGCGCGCATCTTTGACCGTATCGCTACGATCGAAGCGAGCGGCACCGCGATTTTAACTCTCTCGGATGAAACGCGCGATGCCATCCGGGAGGCGGCTGGAAGCGTATATGAGAGTATCCGTGAGAATATTGATCCGGAAATTTATGACGCATATATGAAGCCATAACCTCATCTTCTTTTACCATCTGCAAAAAAAGTTCATACAAAATTCAAAAGCGGATATACCGGCCATCTGGTCAGTACATCCGCCTTTTCTCATGTTTCAATCATTCCACGAAACTTTTTATCTGCCTTGCGGACAGCATCCCGTTTCACTTCATCCTGGCACTGCGCTTCAATTATTTAGCTTCTTCTGCGTCAGCCTCTTCATCGGTCTCCGGTACATTGTTGTGAACCGCTGTGACGGTAGCAACTACTGCCTCCAGATCGGTCAGAATATCAACGTCTTTATCTTTTGCGATCGAAAGGTCTTTGACACGAATTGTATCACCAATCTCCATCTCACCAACATCAACTTTGACTTTCTCAACCAGTGCAGCCGGTAATGCGCGGTACGATACTTCTTTCAGTACCTCCTGCAGAACGCCAGTTTCTACCTTGTCGTGGTTCTCGAAGATAATCTCAGCAACGGAATGAACCTTCTCATTGCTTACCAGCGCCTGGAAATCTATTTCTACAACCTGATTTGCCATTGCATCATAGTCAACTTCCTTGATCAGGACATCGTAGACTTCGCCTTCTACATCCAGCATAATCTGTCCGCCCTTGGTCTCGTTCTTCAGCAGACGATCCACGTCTTTCTTTTCCATCTTAACAGGAATGGAGCCCTGAATCTTCTTGCCAAATACGTTGCCTGTTACATAGCCTTCTCTTCTGAGTCTCTTTGCCTTAACATCCATGCTTCTTTTTTCAGCTTTTAAAGTAGTCATTTGTCTTTTCCTCCAAAAATCTGATCTGCGCCTTCCGCACGCCCTGTGTGGAAAACACATTGTGCTTAGCAGCCCTCAGCCATGGGGTTTTGTTAAGTATCTATCTCCTTGTTACGGCTCATATTATAGCAGGGTTCTCTGAAAACGATTCACTAAAAATAAAAATATTTCGGCTTTATTTTCAGCATTTTTAAGGTTGAAATTTAGAATTTGTATATTTTTCTTTCTGTCTTTTTTATACAAGAAGTATCTCCCTAAATCCGCCACCCGGTTTCAGGGCACACACACTTTTAAATCCACACGCCACCGCCAGCTCCTGCGCCTGCTTAAACCCATATCCGATCGTGTCGGTACTGTGGCTGTCGGAGTTGATGAGGATACGTCCGCCGCAGGCACACAGCTCTTTTAACAGAGCTGCGGACGGGTACGGCGCACTCCGATAGCCGCGGGACATGGCGCCTGTGTTGATCTCAAACGGAATCCCCAGAGCCGCCAGTTTGTGCATCGCCGTGATCGCCGGTTCCAGATAGGCGTCTTTCGTCTCGTCAAAATGTTTATATCCCTCGTTAAATTTTGTCAACAGGTCAAAATGTCCGATGAAATCGCATTTTGTCCGGTCATAAATCTGCGCCTCTGCCTCGAAATACTCCCGTGCAAACGCGTACCAGTCACCATGCCACAGCGTCTCGACTGCTTTTACCAGTTTCTCTTCCGTATCATCCACACAAACATACCCGCCATCCTTGATGAGCGCATGGGTCGAGCCGATCGCGTACTCTGCTTTCTGCACCGGTCCCAGTCCATCCAGCTCGATCCCGATATAGAGATTCATCTTTCCCCGGTATTCCTCCCGGAGTTCTTGAAGTTCTTCGGTATACTGGCGAAGCTTCTCGTCGTCCATCCCGAATCCCGGCTCAAACATCGAAAAATCAGCATGTCCTGAAACACCAAAATCGGTCATTCCCATCCGGTATGCCGCCTCCACCATCTCCCGCGGTGTACTCTTTCCGTCGCAGAACGTGGTGTGGGTGTGAAAATCTGTATGAAGCATCGGTAATCTCCTTTCTTATTTCACTCTGTCAAAACGTTTCTGCCTCTTCACAGCTGCGGGCAAACATCCTTGCGGATTTGTCTTCAACAAAGGATTTATCGCAAACTCCGCTCCGCCATCTGCATCCGCTTTTCAAACTGCTCGTAAAAGTCCTTCTCTCCATCATACGGAAGCAGATAGAACAGTTTCATAATCAACAGATTGCGCCGTTTTTCGCGCTCGGCTGCCGCAGTGGCACGGTTTTTCTTCTGTATCTCCTGTTCCTCCGGCGTTCCGATGCATGGTTCTGCCAAAAGGTTCTGCGCCGCCTCCGTTTCCGCCCTTCTTATATCTTTTAAGAAATAATGCCACCGGCTGATATACGCCTCATACCGCTTTAAATCTGGCGTATCGATCCATTTTTTCACTTTGACTTTCGTCCGGTTTTCCTTTTTACACTCATGAATCTGGAGAAAATACTGGAAACTTCCATTTTCATAAAAGCGCCCCAGTGGAAACAGGCGGCAGATACCCGGCCGGTATGCATGGATCCGGCAGCGCCCTGCTTCATCGAGAAACCCACAGGCTTCATCCGCCCCGCTCCGGAGAGCCAGATTCGGCAGAATCCGTCCGTCCACGACGTTCCACTCCACCTTTTTCTCCTCCAGCAGATGTTCCAGCGTGTCCCCGCGCAAGGTGGTCAGACGGTACACATCATATGGATCCAGCACGATCGAATTACCCATTCCGTGGCAGCACGCCGAACAGCCCCGGCAATCATCGCATCCGGCTTTTACCATATCGTCCCGGCTGTACAGCTTTCCATCTGAAATCTCCGCCATCGTTACATTACGTTCCATCTCTACTTCTCTCTTTCTGCCTCAATCTGATCTAAAATCTCCCACAAATGTTCCAGATCCGCCTCTCTGGTCGCCCAGCTCGTCGCAAAACGGACAACGGTGTGATCCTCGTCATACCGCTCCCAGAAGCTCACGGAAACCTCTTTTTCAATCTGCTCCATCCGGTCATTTTCCAAGATCACAAACTGCTGGTTGGTCGGGGACTCACGGAAAAACGTATAACCGCGCTGTTTTAACCCTTTCTTTAAAGCTGCCGCCATCTCTACCGCATGGCGTCCCAGGCGCTCGTACAGCCCGTCTGTAAACAGCACATCAAACTGGATTCCCAGCAGGCGTCCCTTTGCCAGCAGCGCGCCCTGCTGCTTGATCCGGGTAATAAAATGCGCCGGAACATTCTTCTTCTCACCAAATACAACTGCCTCTCCGCAGAATGCGCCCATCTTCGTGCCGCCGATATAAAATACATCACACAGATGCGCGATCTCCGAAAGACTCAGGTCATTTTCCTCCCCCGCCAGACCATATCCAAGACGCGCCCCGTCCAGATAGAGCGGGATTTCATACGAACGGCAGATCTCCGAGATCGCCTGCAGCTCCTTCCGGCTGTATAAGGTTCCGTATTCCGTCGGATGGGAAAGATACACCATTCCCGGAAATACCATATGATCATGGTTTGCGTCCGCCTCGAAATTTTGCAGATATTCCTGCAGATCCGCCGGATCAATCTTCCCATCTTTTTCCGGAAGCTGCAACACCTTATGCCCGGTGTACTCGATCGCCCCGGCTTCATGAATACTCACGTGCCCTGTCTGCGCTGCTACTACGCCCTCATACGGTGCAAGCATGCTACTGATCACGGCCGCATTCGTCTGGGTACCGCCCACCAGAAAATAAACCTCCGCCTCCGGGCATCCGGTCGCCTCCTGTATTTTTCTGGCGGCACTCTGGCAGTACCGGTCCATGCCATATCCCGGCAGACTCTCCCGGTTCGTCTCCGCCAGCTTCTGAAGTATCTCCTCGCAGGCGCCCTCTGTATAATCGCTTGCAAATGAAAGCATCGTAGTATCTCCTCCTGTTCTTTCTTCGAGCAAACACAATCCTGCGTTCTCGAAATTGTTTGTATTTTTATGTCCTCACCAGTGCCAGAGAAGCCCCCGCATCAGCATCGCCGTCAAATTTGCTGCACTGTGAAATAACACAGGTTCCCACAGACGGTTCTTTTTTTCATACAGCCACGCCAGTATAAGTCCCATGAGCGCCGCATAAATCCCCTGCGCCCAGTTTCCATGCACTAACCCGAAAAATGCCGCCGACCCAAGTGCCGCCCAGAAAAATGGGAGCGCCATACGCAGGCGCTCAAATATAATGCCGCGAAACAGCAGTTCTTCGGAAGGTGGGGCGGAAATGCCCATGAGAAAGAACTGCTGCCACAGGGCGCCGGAAAATAAAGCGGCACTGCCCTTCGACGCACCTTTTCCCAGAGCTGCCGCAAGCATATCCCCCTGAGGCATTTTCAAACACAGAGACACCGCTTCAGCTGCCTGCCCAGTCATCCGAACCTTTTGCACTGCAATATGCAGCACTCCCAGGAAAATCTCCTTTTTTTCTAATGCCCAGAAAATCATGTTAAACACAGCGCTGAACGCAGCTGCCCCCAGCAGGATTTTCCATACATCCGGCACTTTTTCCCAGAAATATCCACTTTTCTCTTTCTTTGTCGTCTTTATCTGTGGAGAGACCTGCTCTTTCATCCCGTCTGCCTCTGCTATGCGCCTGTTTTCTTTCTTTTTCTGGATCCTCCGCCAGTAAAATGGATAAATCACGGCAAATGTAAGAAACGACGACACGGTTCTTCCCGCATTTCCCTCCAGATGTCCCAGCACCTCCACACATCCGCCGATTAAATCGCTGATGACGCACGGAAAAAACATCTGCCAGACAATACGCCAATCCGCTGTCTCCTGCCGTTCTTCGTCCATTTTTCTGCCTCCTGTCATCCTTTTCCTATCTGCATCTGTTTCCATGACTTTTTCAGACTTTCTACTCCACGCCTGCCTTCGCGCAGATATCCTGCAGACAGCACTTGTCACAGTACGGCTTCGTCCGCGCCGTACAGACTTCACGCCCGTGATACACCAGGCGGTGGCAGAAATCGCTGCCTTCCTCCGGTGGAATCAGCTTCCAGAGTGCCATTTCCACGCGCTTCGGGTCCTTGATTCCTTCCACCAGCCCTATCCGGTTTACCAGGCGGATGCAGTGCGTATCCGTGACGATCGCCGGTTTTCCAAACACATCCCCCATAATGAGGTTGGCACTCTTTCTGCCGACTCCCGGAAGCTTTAACAGAGCGTTAAAATCATCCGGCACATGCCCGCCGTACTCGTCGCGCAGCACCTTCATACAGGCGCTGATGTCCCGCGCCTTGCTGTGTCCCAGACCGCACGGCTTCACAATCGCCTCGATGTCTTCCACCGGGGCATCCGCCAATGCCGCCACATTTGGATATTTCTCAAACAATCCCTTGACTACCACATTGACACGCGCATCGGTACACTGCGCCGCCAGACGGACACTGACCAGCAGCTTCCACGCCTGATTGTAGTCCAGCGTACAACCCGCATCCGGATATTCTTTTTTCAGGCGGTCAATTACCTCTAATGCAAGCTCTTCCTTTGTCATGTTCCTGTCTCTCCTATCTTCTATCCTTCACTTTTCAATTTACAGTCTGTCTTTGTAACAGCTGACACAACACTACAACCACTGCTGCATTCTTCCAGCCTCATACGAATCACAGCCGCTTCTGCAACTTTTTATTCTCATACGAACCGCATATGCTTACTATTCTTCCGCGTCCGCATCCTTCTTCCGTTTTCCGCCGCGCCGTACCTTGGAAAGTACCGGCTTTTCTTCTTTCTGTTTGACACGCACATAGATGATCGACAGAATCTTATTGTGCGGATTGCGCGCTGACCGAACCTCAACGGAATCAAACCGCTCGATAAACTGCTTTAACTTCGTGCATTTATAATTTCGCGGGTCAAATCCCGGCACACGCTTTGGAAGATTGTCTCCCAGCTCCGATAAATCCACCCAGCCATCGTCGTCCGCATGCGTGTTGATGATTGAGATAATCTCTTTCTCCATCTCCTCCATGTTCGGAATATTGCTGACTGCATTCGGATCGCTTTCTTTCTCTGCCTCTTTTCTGGAACCATCCGCCTCACTCTCCTTGCGCGTCTGCGGCAGGGACGGATTCTGCGACGGATTTTCATCGTTTAATAAAATATCCAGGAATTTAAATGTCTCACACGCCGAAACAAATGCATTCGGCGTCTTGCGCTCTCCCATGCCGATCACCGTCATGCCTGACTCACGCAGGCGCAGCACCAGCTTCGTAAAATCACTGTCCGAGGTGACGATACAGAAGCCATCCACATTGCCCGAATATAAAATATCCATCGCATCGATGATCAGCGCCGAATCGGAGGCATTTTTCCCCTGCGTATAATTGTACTGGAAAACCGGCGTGATCGCATAGTCGCGCAGGTTCTTCATCCACGCCCGCACGCTCGGCGTCTGAAAATCGCCGTAAAGGCGCTTGTATGTCGCACTTCCATAATTGCTGACCTCATCTAAAATCAGCTTGATATACTTGCCGGACACATTTTCCGCATCGATCAGTACGGCTATTTTTTTGTCATCCATCTCCTGTTTCCTTTCTCAAATACCGCTCAAAATATTCTCTGCCGCTTTCATCAGGGCGCACTTTCCTTTGAAATAAAAAGGCACCGGAACTTTCGCACGGTCGCATGATCGTAACTCTGAAAGCCTCCGGTGCCGGAATTTCTCATTTTCACACCGCCGAAACGGTCGTGATCGACAGCCGATACAGCTTATCTATAAGTGTATCACGTTCATGAGAAATCAGCAAATATTCTTTTTATTGTTCAGGCAAATGGATTCTCCGTCTTATAAAGCATTCCCTTCGGCTGGTTAAAGCCAATCTCCGGGATGGCAAAAATACCGATGAAACCAAAGGAATGCGTCGCGACCGGAAGCACCTCGCCCTGTGCGATATACGCACGCAGGATACCCTGAATTTTACACTTCTCTTGTCGCTATCTTTTTAGTTAATAAGGCTACCGTCTCCACATGGCTTGAGAAAATGGTATAGATAACAACACTTTCTCATTATGTGCCAGATCGGTAGACAGGAACATATCAATAAACGAATTGCCCTATCTCCGTAGACGGGAACATATCTATTCACTATTTTAACAAACTATGTTCTCTCAACACCTTTTCAAGCTGTGACTTATTCTCCAATGGAATCTTATCTGCTTTAAATTCACACTCAAAAAATGGTTCTTCTTTATGATAATCAACAACTCCACATCTTTCACTACCATCGTCTAACTTAATTGGTGGCATAACAAATTTCCCTTCTTCTTCATCTGCCAGAACAGGTATTGCAAAAGAAAAGTTTTTCATTTCTAAACAAAAAATTATTTCCGGATATTTTTCTATCTTTTTTGTCTTCTTAAACATGTAAATATTTACACCATTATAAGCGTTAACTCCTGGTTTAAACGAGAGAATCCCGCAATTCGGTAGACTCTTCTTATAGCTTTCTTTCTCCTCCTCATTTAAAACCTCACTTTCTTTTAATGACAATTCTCTGAGCAGAAGAAATCTCTTAACATAGTTTGGGTACAATTCTAATGGCAATATACTATATGCCATTTTCAAAAATGCATCGTATACCAGTTCTGGATTGTAACCTTGCCTTGGAATATGTAACTTAAATCCATCCTCCGTCATAGTCAAAATATTAGCGTTTGGATTTTCAATTATTAGTCCTTTAGTTGGAATTTCAGGTAATACTTCCACATTCTTATTTATTTGAATTTGGTACGAATCATACGAAACATTATCATCTTTCGGCTTATCTCTCGCTATTAAATGATTCTTTTTCCCATATACTTGAGACACGATTTTATATGGCAATAAATATTTCCCCAAACTATCTTCAAAATACTCTCCAAATCTCGAATTACAATTATTACATTCATAATCCGAAAACAATGACTTATTTCCTATTGTCTCTGAAACGGCATGTGCAATTTTAGTAAATTTTACTTTTGACTCATCTTGCCCACAAAACAAACAAAACCGAGGAGACTTTTTTCTTGCATGTGTACCTCAATATTGTTTTTCTTTTCAATATCAAGATACTGAACAATTACCTCATAACCTTCAAATCTCATAATATCCCCCATCTCTTATAATTTCGAATTCAATAAGTACATTTCTTCGAATACTTGATTTTATATATTATTCGCCTTCCACTCTTTCTGAATTCAATACTTGATATGTCGTATTTGGAAACCAGGTATTTGCTGAATCCAAACAAATATTCAAATGCATTGACTTCTTTAGAAGACCTCATCGCCTCCCGATTGTAACCGTGTATAACAAAACCGTCTTCAATGAATGCATCATATTTCTTTATTGCACACTCTACGATTTCTGTATTTGATACTTTGAATCGCTGATTTACAGGCCATGCAGCTGCATACACTTCATACTGATCCAAGGGAGTGCCTTGCGAATTGATGCGATCGAAGATTTCCGGAAGGTTTTCTTCCTCCCCGTGATATACGATAACCGGAATCACGGTAAGTGCAATCTGATCGTAAAGAGCCTGGCGTTCATCGAAGAACTTCGCTATAACTTCAATCAGTGCTCCTATAGGTTCTGCTACGGCAGAAAAGCGATCTGCGATTTCCTTTGCAGGCATATAGTACTGAAGGTTCTTAAATGTCTTCTGTTTCTTAATAAATTCTGTGAGAAGACCTCTGACTACACCATAATTCTCGGTAACGTTGGCATTTACAATTTGAAGAATTTCCTGACAGAATTCGTCAGAAATGTTCCGATCATAAAAGAACTCAGTAGGATTGTTCATGTATTTCTTGATGCTGTTGCCTCGCTGAAGTCCATCAACAAGAATATATGTCTGCTTTCCATTATCAAAGGTTTCGTAGAACAGCATAGTGCCAACCGGAAATCCCTTTATCAGAGAATCTATAAAGGTTCTCTGCTGCTGACTGTTCCACCGCTTTCCACGCTGAAACATCGGAACAGCTATTCTTTTATTATCTTTATGCATATCCTGCAAAGCAGAAGCCAGACTCTCTAATGTCCAGTTTTCCGCTGTACAACTTGCCATCTTAAAACCTCTTTTCTACTCAGCTGCTTTCAACACTCTATTGAACAGCAAGTAACCTTTTCAAATACTCCTTTACTCGCATCTTCATGGCATCATCCTTTTGAGTAATCTCAAAAGTCCAATCAGAATCTATAGCAACCTCAAGCTGATTATAGTAGCGGGTTCTTGTTTCGTTGCTATTGATCTCATTGCGCTTATAATAAACATTGTTTGTTCCATCCTGTGTTGGAAAGATGTTCCCAACATTATCACAGCCGAGCATTAATCCATACGCTAAAATCTGCATTCTATCTGGACGAGCGTATCTTGAACTCATGGAATCCTTATACTTGACATCAAATACAATATAGTTACCTGTTTCTGAGTCATATATAATAATGTCCGGTTTAATATTTCCGCCTATATAATTTGCATATAGTTTGCTTTTTTCTCTTAATACGGTGGTTTTATCATCATATTGAGAAATTCTTATTCCCGGCTTGCTCGAAGTAAAAGACAGTACACCAGCGCGTTTAAAGTATGCCCTCACATACATTTCAAACAATTTTTCCATCGAAATAGCATAAGGAACAACATAACTCGTTACGGCTGAACTGCCGTTTGCCTCAAGAGTAATCTCATTTAAGACCATTTTTGCTGCATTTATTACCGGTTTGTAATATACATACACTCCCGTAGTTTTAATTTTGTTTAAATCCAGTCTTGAGATTTTTGTATATGTCACATGGGAGAGCGCTTTGCGACTATATGCAATCATGTCCCTAAATGAATTTTTGTCACCAGATGCCGATCCAAAATAACGGTTTAAAAAAAGTTCTGCTTTATGTAATGCCGCCTTCAATACTCTATTTTCCAAGATGTCTTCCGAATACTGAAGATACCTGCAATAAATTCTATCATCACGGCCTTTAAGCGTATTGAATCTTATGTTTTTGCTAAAGACAATTTTTCCTTTTGCCTTTCCAACGAGGTTTTGCTCGTTTCGAACCATTTTCCCCATCAAAGGCCTGCTGCAGAGTGCTTTTAACATTGTAATAAAAACACTTGCTGTGATGATACTGCTCTCCTTAGCGATATTATCCTGAAGGAAAATAGGATCTTCATCGTCAAAGAAATGAAAAAGCTCGTTGTCCCGTAAATCCTCAATCTCCCTGTTTGCTTCATTCAACTTGTTTGTTTGAGGTGCTAAGTAATGTTCGAATTCATCATCATCACGGAGAGAATTGAGCATCTCGACAACAGAGATAGGGAATCGAGGTTCAACTTTTAAAATTACCTCTCGCCCGTCACTGGATACCAACGCCTTTCCAGAAATGCCTTTCAGCCTGCATACACCGACATAATTTCCCGAGTAAAGCCGCCCGTTTATTCTCTTTATTCCCAGATTGATTAATTCATCGTCAGATGCACATAGTATCTCATCTGGATTTATTTTTTCAGATAGGCCCTCAAGTGAGCTATTATCTTTTGCATAATACACCCACTGATGCTTTGAGCCTTCCTCCCAGTAATTAACTTCAATCATGACAAACCTCTACATTACTCAGGTTTTATGAGCTTCTCAAATATATTTTTTACTTTGTCTTCATCAGTATTGATATCAATTTCCCCCGTAATGCAACCGAGTAATCCTGCCCATGCATCATTCTCGACTTCCGGCCGTTCAAACTGGAACATGCCATCTTTGTAGTATTCACGCAAAATTGGTATCATCTGATATCTGAACCGCAGATAAAGCTGCTCTTCTGAAGAAACCAAAAAGTAAGTATGTCCGATTTGAACATCGTCCCTATAGTACTCGTTATTCAAATTATCTGCATTAAACAGTTCTGCAATGCGATCAAACAGGATAGCCGCCTTCTCATTTATTTCTTGCTGTGTAGTTCTTTCATTCGCGTCCTCAAGTTTGTCAATTCTATACTCTAAGATGATCTTTTTATTAGGAAGCAAGGAAAAAAACAGGAATCGTCTACGAATAGCGTAATCAATGCCGCCGATAGATTTATCAGCAGTATTCATTGTTCCTAAGATATAAAGATTATCCGGTAAAACTACTTTGTTGGAGTTCTCAACAGTATAGGGGGTTGCAACGCTCTTTCCCCTATATTCGAGGCCATATATAAGTTCGCCAAAGACGGTTGCGAGATTAGCTCTGTTTATTTCATCAATCACGAGGAAGAACTTTGTATCCTTGAATTCTGGGCGAGATGCAACTTCTGCCATTTCTCCAAGAATCTTGTTAACTGTGTCGTAGGAAACCGAGGATTTTTCACCATCAGCAGATTTAACCGTGCTTACTTCTATGCCCCTAACAAAATCCTCATATCCGTATGACGGATGAAACTGAACAATGTCCCACGCTATCTTTGGAGTTTCTCCAGGGTTCTGCTCTGCCCATTTTGAAAGAGGCTTATCTTTGCTGTAGCTATTTACCTGAAGTAAATCAAGAGCTTCATCTGTCAGCGGCTGAGAATCATCTGAACGCCCCATGTATTTAAGATACTCTCTCGCAGAATAAGTTTTGGAAGTGCCTGGAGGCCCTTGCATGATCATTTGATGAATACCTAAAGTCTCCATTGCTCGAGAGTATTCTTCGTACTTTTTGCTATTATCCACTTTGTACACTCCTTCCACCGTAATGGATTGTCCTCCAACGGTTATAGTTTCTCCTATATTTTTCCAGAATAATGTTAGTCTCGAAATAACATCTCGGAATTCAACATTAGCCCTGGCATTTACATCCGCCTCATCTGAAACCTCAGGATGTAGCTTTCTTGACTCTGAGACAAGCCATCTGTACTCTTGCGCAGCGTAAGCCTTTAGTCTTTCGATATTAGTGTCTCCCGGGTATTCGGCAAGGTACGATGAGTAATGCTGCTCTAATGCTCGATAGTAACTTCTAAGAATTCGAAACATCATGGAATTAGGGGATGAAGAATATCTTTCATTCTCATCTTTGCCACTATCCAAATCTTCATACCAACGCGTATACTCTTTGGGCTGCATCTCTGATGCTATTGAATAATCAATCCCATCTACCACAACAACATCATCTTTATTGCCTGAGTAGAAAAATCTCGGTCGCTTTGCTTTACCCTTGCTGTCAATTGTGGTTCCATAGGTGTATACATCTCTATTTTTACGCTCAATATACAAATATCCTGGACTCGGAAAGACTCGTTCGACCTTATCAAGTTTGGCCTTTTTCCGTACCAGAACTTGCGGATTAAACATTATGCCCTGTATAATATCCGAATCATCAATCAATCCCTGTTCTTTTATGCGCGATACAAGATTTACCATAGGCTGATGTGTTAATCCTTGATTTTTAAACATGGTAGCATCAATGTCTTTTTTCTTAATGACAATTCTCTCATTATCTGCAAAGCTAAGATCTTTGCTGTATTTGCCATCAACCAACTTTTGAAGTGCATCAATGCTTGCTTTAGCTGTTTTATCAAGAATACCATCTTTAACATACTGCCTTAACATCGGGACAATTTGATATCTGGCAATCATTGTCGTCCCATCAGCCTTATATATTCCGTGACCTATAACATATTTATCGCGTTCAGAAGCGGAGATTTGAAAACGATGTCTAAGGTTATCTGTTACGATCCGCCTTGCGCGGTAATACATAGCATTTGCAGATATGTCATACTCGGAGTATGAAGTACTTGCATCATCGTCCATGTATTTAAAATCGTTCTCTATACTTCTTTCGTAAAAATGCCGAAAGAAACCATAATTAAATTGTTCTAACGATTCTATCGTTGTGCTTTTCGTAGCAATTATATACACATTCGGAGATAACCAGACTCTTTCTTCGCCTTCATTCCTAACTTTATACGGACACTCTCCATGCGGCTCTATCAATGGAAGTACATCTCCCAGTATTCCTGAGATAGCACCTCTTCCTATATCATCAAGAATCAAAAAATACTTTTTATCATCCTTACAGCGCCAACTTTCATTAGCCTTCTTCAATAGCGAAAGTAGCAATTTGTCTTCATGCCGAAAAATAACCGTTCCATCTTCAGTCGCTATTGAAATTCCTGAGACAAAGTCTTCGTAGGTGAAGGAAGGATGAATAGGAACAAACTCCAATTCACAATCGTACAGATCTTTCCCAGCACTGAGTTTTCCTTGAGAATTGTACTCAGCCTTCAAACAATTGTTCACAATCTCAGTGGCTAAGTATGTTTTTCCAACCCCTGTACATCCGGATAGAAGTAAATATTTATTTGTATCAACAATCTGACTTAATTCATTAATCAGACTTCGTGTAGCATATGTCATCATAATTCACCCGTTAATCTATCCAGCACCACCGAGACAGCATTAGCAACGCATTTGGCCAAAACCGGAGGCACTGCATTTCCAATCATGATGTATGTATCTGTTTGATTTCCTATGAATTCAAAATCATCATCGAACGATTGAATCCTTGCGGCCTCTCTCGGTGTAATGTCTCTGCATTGCTTGGGATCATAGTGTATAAATCTGTTCCCATCACGATCAAGATGGGAAATAATAGTTGTGCTTGGCTCATCTTTGCGCAAAACATGATACCTGTGTATCGGAGACTTTGCTCCAACACGTTCTTCGTAAAGATTGCTGAGACTTTTGCTATCAATGTATTCGTTTCTGCCAGACGCTATATCCTCTGCTAACATTCCATATATCTCAACATCACGTAAACTATGATGCCTTGCCCTGTGCCAAGATACGTCGCAGCCTGCCTTTGTGTATCCGATTCTTCGTGGAGAAGAATTTTCATTTATTATCGGGTACAAAGCAGGCAAATCACCAATCGCCTCTTCAACGGTCATTTTCCGTTCCACCTTATAGGATGGGAGTATGTTGACATAGAAATCCTTTAGTAAAGCCTGGGGATAGGAATAAGCATTTTTACGAATACCCAGAATAATTAATCTTTCTCTGTTTTGCGGAACTCCATACTCGCTGGCATCTATTTTTGCATACTTCTTTAAATCATTGATTATCTCGTAACCGATACTTTCAAATCCCTTTTCTATTAAGTCCGTTATTGGAGTGCCGTCAGGCATAGCGCTTAACATACCTGGTACATTCTCAAAAATAAACACTAACGGCTTATATCTATTCACAACATTCAAGTAATGTTCGAATAAATAATTCCTATAATCATCACGCATGCCGTTTTCATCTCGTACTCTTCCCGCAACAGAGTAAGCCTGGCACGGAGGCCCACCAATTATTATATCGATGCCACCAGCTTTTTTCACAAAATGATCCAAGCCTAAACCTTTTCCATAAGGTCCAGTTTTATATCTGCTTTCCTTCCCATTAGGTAATAGCTCTCTTGACGGAGAAACAGAATCGTCCTCCCATCCATTGAACAGTTCATTCTCTTTCTGAATATCAAAGCACATAACACGATCTTCAGCGTCTGTAATATTCCACTTGTTTTTCAGACGATGGATCAATGTTTTAACTTGCGGCTGCAGCCATTCGACAGCCGCCACATCTTCATAACGTCCACTCTGCAAAAAGCCATCCTCAAGGCCACCGCATCCAGCGAACAAGTCAATCATTTTATAAGGCATTCGTTATTCCTCAGTTTCTGTTATATATTTTTTTATTTGTTCTGCTATTGCCTGCCCGAGCATTGGAGGTACCGCATTACCGACCTGCTTAAACTGATCAGACTGGTTTCCAAAAAAGATAAAATCATCTGGAAAGCTCTGTAATCTTGCGCTTTCTCTAACAGTTGGGATACGATTCCATTTGTAATGGAAATGAGAGCGATGCCCAGTGTTAATTGTTAGGGAAGGCTTCTTGCTATGATATCTTGTTAGCGCCTCATGATATTTGTACAAGCCTCGATATTCATCAGGCAATGCAAGATAGTTTTTTCCTTCCGGGACAAGAGCAATCATCTTTCGTGTTTTTTCAATTGGAATACTCCCTATATGGTTGTATACCTTTGAGGAATTCTCTCTCATTTTTTCCTGATAAGACGAATTAGGAGGTGTCATATAATCCTGAACTTTTTCCCCTCGAATTATTTGTCCGTCCTCCGTCTGCAGTCTGGGCATGTCACTAATTGCCTGTTCACACGTTATGTATTGCTCCGGTTGAACTGTTGGTGTGGGGAATTCGAACGTTTTCTTTGAATCCCTTATTCCAACAAAGAATACTCTTCTTCTTACCTGTGGAACGCCATAATCAGGTGCAAACAGTATTTTCGGTGTCATGTCGTATCCTATAGCTTTAAAATCTTCAATTACGCGTTTTGCACCAACACCGCCATTAGCCTCTATCATTGCTAAAACATTTTCTAAAAGCACCGCCTTGGGTTTCAAACGCTCCGTCAGTTTGACCATTGCAAGATATAGAAAATTTCTCTTATCATTGATGTCCATTTTTCCTGCATAAGAGAACCCCTGGCACGGAGGTCCCCCGACAAGAACATCTAAATTGCGAATTCCTTTCTCGTCCAAGAATTTTACAATCTGATCAAGGTTTTCATGATTGTATAGATCCAATTTCATAGCTGTTGCATGACCATGATTCTTCCGAAATGTTTCTAATGCGGCATCGTCATAGTCAACACCTAAGACCACATCATATCCTGCATCTAAGAAACCTTTTGACAATCCGCCGGCACCACAGAAGAGATCAACGCATGTTAATATATGCTTCATGTATTCACGTCCTTATTCAATCAGTAATTTCTTCGCTAATATCGAAATCAATCTTGTTCTTTTTACAGTAATCATCGATCAACTTCATCGTCTTTAAATTAGGCTTTGCTTTTCCGGTCTCCCATCTATTAACGGTAGCAAAAGACACTCCTATCTCTTTAGCGAAGTCTTCCTGTGTCAAAAAAGCTTTTCGGCGTATCTTTTTAATATCTTCTGCAAAACTCATCTTTTACCTCACCTGAATTCAAATCCGAAATCTACCAGTATATTATAACATATTGCAGTCATCTATACAACATCAATATAGCATTTTACTCGCATTTCTAATGACAGCAATTCCCTTGTTACACATTCCCCGAAATACCGAAAAACAGTAGTTCCCTTGTTACGCCAAGGGCAAAACGCAGTTCTCTTGTTACACACCCCGAAAAACCAGTAGTCGGAACTACTGTCAAAGGGTGCAAAAAAGGGACTCCGGCGATGAGCCTGTACCTGGCATTATTCTCGGAATCCCTGGATTTCAAAGGCTTTTATGTACTTTTAGTCCTTGACCCTTGACATCAATACGACAGTCTCCACATGCCCGCTCATCCCGAACATATCACAGCATCTCACGCGCTCCACCGCGTATCCTCTTTCATCCAGATACTTCACATCGCGCGCCAATGTGGCGGAATCGCAGCTGACATAGACTACCCGCTTTGGCTGCATCCGGACGATCGTGTCGAGGCAGACGCTGTCACAGCCTTTGCGCGGCGGATCGACGACGATGACATCGGCATAGACCTGATTTTTTTCATACTCCCTTGGAAGTACCTCTTCAGCTTTTCCGACGAAAAACTCGACATTTTCCATGCCATTTAATGCCGCGTTCCGGCGGGCATCCTCGATCGCCGGAGGGACGATCTCTACACCGTACACTTTCTTCGCTTTCTGCGCCAGAAACAGGGAAATGGTTCCGATTCCGCAGTACAGATCCCATACAGTCTCCCCACCGGTCAGCCCCGCGTATTCCAGCGCCGTTCCATAGAGTTTTTCCGTCTGCACCGGATTGACCTGATAGAAAGAAAGCGGCGAAATCTGGTATGATACATTTCCGATTTTATCTGTGATATAGCCCGGTCCGTATAAGTTTACAAGCTCCGAACCAAGAATCACGTTTGTTTTTTCCTGATTGATGTTGTAGGAAATACTGGTCATGCCAGGGACTTCTTTTAAGCGTTCCACAAAAATATCCGCGTGCGGCAACTTCTTTCCATTGATGACGAGACAGACCATCAGCTCGCCGTTTGCAAATCCCTTCCGAATCAATGCATGGCGAATCAGACCCTTGTGCGTCTCCTCGTCATATGGCGCAATCTGGTATTCTTCCATGATTTTCTTGATAATATCCAGAATTACCGCATTTTCTTCGACACCCAGCAGGCAATCCTCCGCTTCCACAATATGGTGGGTGCGTCCCGCGTAAAATCCGGCAATGATTCTTCCATCTTTATCGCGTCCAAACGGAAACTGTGCCTTGTTGCGGTAGCGCCACGGGTGCTCCATCCCCAGGATCGGCTCCATGGTGATAGTTTTATCCACACCTTCCCCGGCACTTTTCCCCGACACGTTCTCTGCTTTCACCCCCGCATCGGTTGTCTCCATCCTTTCGGATGTATTTCTTTCAGATACATTCTCAGGCACACTCACTTCATCCGCCCGCTCCGGCAGCCGCAGGTTCTCCATCCCGCCGATCCGGCGCAGGTTATTGTAGACCTTGCGCTCCTTAAAATGAAGCTGCGCCTCATAACTCATCATCTGAAGCTGGCAGCCGCCGCACTGTCTTGCAACCGGGCATTCCGGCATCACGCGGTCTTTGGATGCTTCCAGCACCTCCATCAGACGGGCAAAGCCATAATTTTTCTTCATTTTCATCGCCCGCGCCCGGATCCGATCCCCGATCACGGCATCTTTTACAAACCAGATATAGCCGTCCTGCTTTCCGATCCCGGCTCCGTCCTCGCTCATATCTTCGATTGTCAGTTCAAATTCATCATTTTTCCTGATTTCCACGTTTTTTTGTACTCCTCATTTTCTTTATTTCGCATCCAGATAATGCGCCCGCTCTCCGCCAATATATTTCAGCCTCGTTCTCGCACACGTCACATGGGCGCCGCCGATCGCACGGATCGAGGTCCGCACCGGAACTGCAACCGGGCGCAGGTGCATACCGATGAAAGTGTCTCCGATGTCGATGCCCGCGTGTGCCTGAATCCGCTCTACGGCTGTCGGATGTTCAAATCCCGCATAGGCTGCCGTTGCAAAGGAACCGCCTGCTTTTAGCTGCGGCACGACGTTTACCATCTCCAGACCATATTTTTCCGCCGCTTCTTCTTCCACAATCAGCGCCCGATTCAGATGTTCACAGCACTGTGCCGCCAGATAAAGCCCCTGCGACTTGGTAACTGCATACAGCTCCTCAAACACCGCTTTTCCGATCTCGGCGCTGGAATAGGAACCGATCTTATGCGATGCAATCTCGCTGGACGAGCATCCGACCACCAAAATCTGTCCCGGCTTCATATTTGCCGCACTGAGAAGTTCCTCTGCGGCAATCCGTACCTCCTGGCGCAGCTCCTCTAACTGTCCTGCCGTCTCTATTTCTTTTGAAATTCCTGTTGCACTCATCCTGCTGCCTCCTGATTTAATGCCAGAAAAAGCCGCGGACCAAACAGGCTGAGCCCGCCGCAGCTTTTCCAAAATTTTTATTTACATTCCCTTACTTCCGGTAAAACTCCTGAATCCGATCCAGCCTCGCCGTCATGCCGCCCAGCAGCATATCCGCCGCCGCAAATGCCGCCATCGTCTCAACCACGACAACCGCTCTCGGCACAATGATCGGATCATGGCGTCCCTTGATGCTGATACTGATCTCCTCGCCGCTCTTATTGACGGTTCTCTGCTCTGCGGCAATCGACGGGGTCGGTTTAAATGCCGCACGGAACACAACTTCCCTTCCATCCGTCATACCGCCTAAAATGCCACCTGCATGGTTCGTCGCCTTGCCGATGCTTCCATCCGGATCCATGACAAATGCGTCGTTGTTCTCGCTTCCTGCCATCTGCGCCGCATGGAAACCCTCTCCGATCTCGAAGCCTTTAACAGCACCGATCGAGCAGATTGCCTTTGCCAGGTTCGCATTAAATTTATCAAAAACCGGTTCACCAAGCCCTGCCGGAAGACCGGCAATCACACATTCCACGATACCGCCAGCAGAATCTTTCTCCGCCATCTTCCTTTCCAGATACTGCTCTGCCTCTGCGGCTGCGACAGCATCCGGCATATACAGCTTATTCTTTTCACATTCCGCCAGATCAAACCGATCCGGCGCCACTTCCACCGGTCCGATCGCTTTCGTGTATGCTTTTACCTGAATGTTCAAGGATTCCAGCAGCTTTGCCGCGATAGCGCCTGCTGCCACGCGTCCGATCGTCTCGCGTCCCGAAGAACGTCCGCCGCCCCGGTAATCCCGGAAACCGTATTTTTCATCAAAGGTATAATCCGCATGTCCGGGACGGTAATAACTGGCGATCTCACTGTAATCCTTCGAATGCTGATCCTGGTTCCGCACCAGCATCGAGATCGGCGTGCCCGTCGTCCGCCCTTCAAAAACGCCTGACAGGATCTCCACCGTATCGCTCTCGCTGCGCTTCGTCGTAAAACGGCTCTGCCCCGGTTTGCGGCGGTCCAGATAACGCTGAACGTCTTCCTCACAAAGCGCAAGCCCCGCCGGACAGCCATCTACGACCACGCCCACGCCTGCGCCGTGGGATTCGCCCCACGTTGTCATTGTCAGTATTTTTCCGTATGTTGACCCTGCCATTCTCGCTATTAACTCCTTCTGCCATTTAGTCTGCTTTCTTTCCTCTCGTAGGTACCTTTGTAATCACACAGCAGTTCGGCTCATTCACCGAAATACTGCGTCCGCTCATCACCAGCAGTTTCTCCTTATATTCCACCTGGAAGAAAGAAATGCTGTTACTGCCGTGGTTGATCGACGCCAGATGGTTTCCATCCGGGAAAATCGCGATATCCTTCGGGTAATCTCCACTGATCGGCAGACAGCAGAGCAGCTTCAACAGCCCCGTCTGTGCATCGCGCTCGTAGACACTGACTGAATTATCGCCCGCATTGCTGCAGAACAGATGTGTCTCGTCCTCGGACATCCGGATCGTGCACGCTGCAGTCAGCTGGCTGGTGCGCTCCGGTGCGGTCGATGGAATCGTCTGGATCTTCTCGATCTTCGGCACACGATCGCCCGTTTCATACGTGTATACATCAATCACATTTTTGATTTCATACATCAAATACAAGAATTTTCCATCCTTGCTGAACATGAAATGTCTCGGACCAGATTCCAAATCACAGCGGATCGCGTCCACCAATGAAAGGGTTCCCTTCTCGCCATCAAACCTGTAAATCTTGACCTGGTCAATTCCCAAATCGGCTACCAGCAGGAATCTGCCATCCGGTGTGCGCTCCGCACAGCTCACATGCGGGCGGAACGTGCGCTCTGCCACGCTTCCAAGTCCCTTGTGGTAAACGCCGTCGGTCACTTCCCCGATAGAACCGTCCGGTTTCAGGCGGACCACCGTCTCCTTGCCGTCATGATAACCGGATACGAAGATAAACTTGTCCTCCGCATCGGTCGCAATATGGCAGCCGCGCATCGCCTTGATATTTGCGCTGTTCACACGGCTGAGTGCGCCATTTTCCAGAATCCGGAACGCCACAACGCCCTCGTCCGCGATGGAATAGAGCATCCGCCCGTCATGTGAAACAGTTAAATAGGAAGAGTTGTCCACTTCCACCTCGCACCGGTAGATAAATTTTCCCTTTTTTACATCCACATCATACACGGTAATTCCCTTTGCCTGACCGTTGTATGAGTAAGAACCCACATATGCCATATACTTATCCTGCATGAAATGTTCCTCCTTTGATCCCCCAGAACCGTTATAACGGTTTCTATCAAATTATCTGCCCCTATTTTATCATCATACCGCCATTTTTGCATCCTTTTTTCACACAATTTGAGAACCCCCGGATTTTCCCGTTTTTTTCCTTGACACCTTCCCCACATTCTGTATAATAGATACTCGGAAGCAAGTTTATTATTTCTAAACAAAAAGATTAATTTTACATTCATTTTAGAATTTCTAAACTTTCATCTTACTTTTGCATGTTTCTAAAAAACGCCGGACGGATGGTTTTCCCACCCGGTTTTTATAAAAAAGAATGTGCCCTAGCGCATCCTCGCGGAGCGTTTTTTGTTTCATAGGACGCAATTTCCTATGAAACCAGGAAAGGAGGTTCCCTCTGTTGAGTATAGGAGGAAAATTAAAGGAACTGCGAATTTTAAAGGGTCTGACGCAGGAAGAGCTGGCTGACCGCGCAGAGCTTTCGAAGGGATTTATCTCCCAGGTAGAGCGCGATCTGACCTCCCCGTCCATCGCTACTTTGATGGATATTCTCCAGTGTCTCGGCACAACCATAGGGGAGTTTTTCAACGAGGCTCCGGAAGAGCAGATTGTATTTGAAAAAAACGACTATTTTATCAAGGAAGATCCGGAACTAAAAAATGAGATTCAGTGGATCATCCCGAACGCCCAGAAGAACACGATGGAACCAATCCGCCTGACACTCGGTGCCGGCGGCTCCACCTATCCGGACAGCCCACATGAGGGTGAGGAATTTGGCTATGTTCTTTCCGGCAGCATCCTGATTCATCTGGGGAACCGGACGTACAAAGCCAAAAAGGGCGAATCTTTTTACTATACGAGCGACAAGACGCATTACCTTGAAAGCCGCTCCGGCGCGACGATCCTCTGGGTCAGCTCGCCGCCAAGTTTCTAATACTACACATTATTTTACTATTTACGGAGGAAACGCATGAGCCAGCCATTAATCGATTTACAGCATATCTCGAAACGCTTTGACGACACCCTGGTCCTGGATGACTTGAGCCTTTCAGTAAAGGAAAATTCCTTTGTAACGCTCTTAGGTCCCAGCGGCTGCGGCAAGACGACCACGCTCCGCATCATCGGCGGATTTGAATCCCCAAATACAGGAAAAGTAATTTTCGGCGGCGAAGACATCACCAAACTTCCGCCAAACAAGCGCCAGCTAAACACCGTATTCCAGAAATACGCACTGTTTCCGCATATGAGCATCGCAGATAATATCGCATTTGGGCTAAAAATTAAGAATAAATCAAAAGCATATATTGATGACAAAATTAAGTACGCTTTAAAGCTTGTAAACCTAGACGGCTTTGAGCATCGCAGCATTGACTCTTTGAGCGGCGGTCAGCAGCAGCGTATCGCCATTGCGCGTGCGATTGTCAACGAGCCAAAGGTCCTGCTTCTCGATGAGCCGCTCGGTGCCCTAGATTTAAAACTGCGACAGGACATGCAGTATGAGCTGATCCGTCTGAAAAATGAGTTAGGCATCACTTTTATCTATGTTACCCACGATCAGGAAGAGGCATTGACGATGTCCGATACCATCGTTGTCATGAACCAGGGTTATATCCAGCAGATGGGTTCCCCGGAACAGATCTACAACGAGCCGGAAAACGCATTCGTTGCCGACTTCATCGGCGAGAGCAACATCGTGGACGGTCTGATGATCCACGACGAGCTGGTTGAAATCTTCGGTGCGAAATTTGCCTGCGTCGATAAGGGATTCGGAACAAACCAACCGGTAGACGTTGTCATCCGCCCAGAGGACATCGACCTCGTAAAACCAGAGGAAGGCACGCTGCAGGGCATTGTCACCCACCTGATTTTCAAGGGCGTCCACTATGAGATGGAAGTCACCACACCGGACGGCTATGAATGGCTGGTTCACAGCACGGATATGTTCCCGGTCGGCGAGAAGGTCGGCATCCATGTAGATCCGTTTGACATCCAGATCATGAACAAGCCGGCGTCAGAGGACGAGGAAGCTGTGGGCGTCAATGAATAGAAAGGAGTCGGACTTAGCATGAAATCAAACGTGAAACGGCTCTTCGCCGGTCCTTATATTCTCTGGATGATCGGTTTTACCATCATCCCGCTCCTGCTGATCGTATACTACGGTCTGACGACCAAAAGCGGGACATTTACACTGGCAAATGTCTGTTCCATCACGACACCGGAGCATATGAAGGCGCTGCTCTTATCCCTGGGTCTGTCTCTGGCTGCGACCGCCATCTGCCTGCTTTTGTCCTATCCGCTGGCTTTGGTGCTGCGCCGCCGCGGCATTGGGGCAGGCAGCTTCATGGTATTCGTCTTCATCCTTCCGATGTGGATGAATTTCCTGCTCCGCACCCTCGCGTGGCAGACGCTTCTGGAGAAAAATGGCGTCATCAATGGCATTCTTTCCTTTCTCCATCTGCCAAATATCGCCATCATCAATACACCGTGGGCGATCATTCTGGGTATGGTATACAACTTCCTGCCTTTCATGATTCTACCAATTTATAATGTGCTGGCAAAAATCGACGATAATACCATCAACGCCGCCAAAGACCTGGGGGCAAACAATTTCCAGACACTCATTCACATCTGGATTCCGCTCAGCATCCCGGGCATCATCAGCGGCATTACCATGGTATTTGTCCCGGCGCTGACGACCTTCGTTATTTCCAGTCTCTTAGGCGGCAGCAAGATCCTGCTTATCGGAAATGTCATCGAGCAGGAGTTCACCAAGGGAAGCAACTGGCACTTAGGTTCCGGTCTCTCGCTGGTTCTGATGATTTTCATTTTACTGAGTATGGCGCTCATCGCCAAATACGATAAAGAAGGGGAGGGCAATGCGTTCTGATGAAACATAACCGCTTAAAACAGTTTTTCCAGGACTTTTACCTGGCGCTCATCCTGCTCTTTTTATACATCCCGATCGTGACCATGATCGTTTTGTCCTTTAACAACACAAAATCGAGAACCGTCTGGGGCGGTTTTACCACCCGCTGGTATACGCAGATGTTCCAGGATTCCGCCATCATGAATGCCTTAAACAATACGCTGCTCATCGCGTTTGCGTCGGCTCTGATCGCGACCGTCATCGGCACGATCGCCGCCATCGGCATCAACAGCATGAAACGGATTCCGCGCACCATCGTCATGGGAATCAACAACATCCCGATGCTGAACTCCGACATCGTAACCGGTATCTCCCTGATGCTGGCATTTATCGCGTTCGGTATCTCTCTCGGATTTAAAACCGTGCTGATCGCGCACATCACATTTAACATTCCATATGTGATATTAAGTGTCATGCCGAAACTCAAGCAGACGAACCGGTACACCTACGAAGCCGCTCTGGATCTCGGCGCCAGCCCGCTGTATGCTTTCTTCAAGGTCGTATTTCCGGACATCGTCCCGGGTATCCTCTCCGGCTTTTTGATGGCATTTACGATGTCCCTCGATGATTTTATCATTACGCACTTTACAAGAGGTGCCGGTATGGATACCTTATCCACCCTGATCTACAGCCAAGTGCGCCGAGGCATCCAGCCGACGATGTACGCCCTGTCCACGCTGATTTTCGTGGCAGTCCTGGTGCTCCTGGTGATCACCAACTTTGCCCCGGAGAAAAAATCCACCGGCAATGCGACTGTGATTGACACAGAGACCATCAAGCGCCGCAAACGCAACAACCAGATCAAGAACGGCGTTCTGGGACTTGCCTGCACGCTGATTCTGCTTGTCGTTGGTGTCAGCACCTACAGCCGCTACACCACGACTCATTCAAACGAACTGTACGTCTACAATGCAGGCGAATATATTGATCCGGACCTGATTGAGGAATTTGAACAGGAAACCGGAATCAAGGTTACCTACGACGTATTTGAGACACTGGAAGAAATGTATCCGGTCATCGAAGCCGGCGGCGTCAACTACGATGTAGTCTGCCCATCCGACTACATGATTCAGAAAATGAAGGAAAATGACCTGCTTGCCGAACTCAACTTTGACAACATTCCAAATGTCAAAAACATTGACCCGCAGTACATGGAAATGTCCAAGCAGTTCGACCCGGAAAACAAATATTCCGTGCCATACACCTGGGGAACCGTCGGTATTCTTTATAATACGAAGCTCATCGAAGAAAAAGGACTTCCGGTTCCGACCAAATGGTCCGATCTCTGGAATCCGGCTTATAAAGGCGAGATCCTGATGCAGGACAGCGTCCGCGATGCCTTCATGGTAGCGCTCAAAAAAGACGGCTTCTCTGCCAACTCGACCGACGAAACCGAACTCCAGCAGGCAAAGCAGGATCTGATTGACCAAAAACCGCTCATACAGGCTTACGTCATCGATCAGGTACGTGACAAGATGATCGGCGGCGAGGCAGCCATCGGCGTCATCTACTCCGGCGAGATCATGTACATCCAGGATGAGGTAGCCGCACAGAACCTCCCATTCTCCCTGGAATATGTAATCCCGGAAGAGGGAACCAACGTCTGGCTCGATTCCTGGGTAGTTCCGAAAAATGCGAAAAATAAGGAAAACGCAGAAAAATGGATCAATTTTCTCTGCCGCCCGGATGTCGCAGTCAAAAACTTTGAGTACATTACCTACGCGACGCCAAACAAGGCAGCCAAGGAAATGCTGGACGAAGAAATCCAGAACAACAAAGCCGTCTTCCCAGATGCGAAGCAGCTGAAAAACTGCGAGGTTTACCGGTATCTTGGGGATGAGGCGGACGAGCTTTATAATAGTTTGTGGAAAGAAGTTAAGTCGGATTAAGGGACTTACTGCGTTATTCAAACATTCTGTTAAAGATAGAAAAAGGCGATACCTGGCTATGAAAACCAAGTATCGCCAATTTTTCTTGTCGCACTCCTGTACGGCAGCTACCCTATGTCAGTAATGTTCTCGTACTGTCTTATTGGGAACTTCCCTTCTGCTGGTTCTTTTCTTGATAGAAATTTCTTCTATCTATCCATAAAATTAAATATACATTTATATTGATTTTTCAATTCTAAGCGCTATACTATCTCTAAAAAAGGAGGTCACTCATGAAAATTGCAGTCCCTTATGAAAACGGAGAAATCTGCTCCCACCTGGCTCAGGTGAAAGAATTTTTAATTTTTGATGTAGTTGACGATGAGATTATTTCCACCAAAACCGTGAAACAGACCTATGCAAACGATCCCGGCGCGCTGGTCGAGTTTCTGAAAAAAGAAAATACTGCCGTCCTCCTCTGCGACGCCCTTCCGATCCCGATGATGATCGCCCTGCGCGAAACCAGCATCCAGGTTCTCGGCGGCGCCAAAGGCGCTCCTAAAGACCGCGTCGAAGACTTCTTAAACGGAATGCTTCACTTTGACCGGAGCGGAAATAACGGACCATCCTGCGGCGTCCACCTGCCGGACAACAATAAAAATGGCACTGACTCCGACGCCGAATGCGACGGAAATATCAGTGCCTGTGGGACTTGGTGCCACTAATTCCTGTTTCATCTGAGACGTTGATGACGCACGTGTGGGAGAGAATCCACCTTATTTCCACTGGAGGCGATGCAGATGTCCCTCCGTATTCATCTTCTCAAACCCATTCTGCCGCAGCGCCTCATACAGAATGATCGCCACCGAGTTTGACAGATTCAGAGAGCGCGTCTCACCCCACATCGGGATGCGGACGCAGCGCTCCGGGTCTTCGATCAGGAGTTCTTCCGGGATGCCGCGGCTTTCCGGTCCGAACATGATATAGCAGTCCGGATCGTAGTGAACGTCCGTATACACCTGCGTCGTCTTCGTGGTCGCCATATACGGGCGCGCGCCCGGATTCTTCTCCAGAAAATCTTTAAAATCGCTGTAAACTGTCACATCCAGATGCGGCCAGTAATCAAGACCCGCTCTTTTTACCATTTTATCATTCAATTTAAAACCGAGAGGCTCGATCAGATGAAGCCGCGTGTTCGTTGCCACGCAGCTTCGTCCTATATTTCCTGTATTCATCGGCATCTCCGGTTCATAGAGTACAATATTTAACATTTCTTCTCTCCATCCAGCCGTGCCACAAACCGCTTGATGCGCTCGATCGCCTTCTGCAGATCCTCCAGCGAATACGCATAGGAAACACGCAGATAGCCCTCGCCGCAGTTTCCAAACGCGGTGCCCGGCACAAGCGCCAGCTTCTCTTCCTGTAACAGGCGGTTTGCGAATTCATCCGAGGTCATGCCAAACCGTTTGATGCACGGGAACATATAAAATGCTCCATACGGCTCGAAACAGTCCATGCCGAGCCCCCGGAACTCTCTCAAAAGATAGCGGCGGCGCTCATCGTAGGCTTTCTTCATGCGGGCAATGTCCTCATCGCCATTCCGCAGGGCGTCAACCGCTGCATACTGGCTGGTGGTCGGCGCACACATAATCGCAAACTGATGGATTTTCAGCATCTGTTTTAAGATAAGCGCTGGAGCCGCCGCATAGCCGAGACGCCACCCGGTCATCGCATATGCCTTGGAAAATCCGTTGATCAACACCGTGCGGTCACGCATCCCGGAAATCTCCGCGATGGAAACGTGCTTGCCACTGTAGGTCAGCTCGGAATAAATTTCATCACTCAGCACAAACAGATCCTTCTCCTCAATCACCTTCGCGATCGCCTCCAGATCGGTGCGGTTCATGATCGCGCCCGTTGGATTGTTCGGGAATGGAAGAATCAGCACCTTTGTTTTCGGTGTGATTTTCTCCAGCAGCTTCTCCGGCGTCAGACGGAACTCATCCTTCTCCTCCAGCTCGATAATGACCGGCGTACCGCCCGCCAGCACCGTACACGGCACATAGGAAACGTAACTCGGCTGCGGAATCAGAACCTCATCGCCCGGATTGAGCATCGCGCGCAGGGCGATATCAATCGCCTCGCTGCCGCCGACTGTTACCATCACTTCTGTATTCGGATCATACTCAAGACGCTGACGACGTTTCAGATAATGGCAGATCTCCTGGCGCAGTTCCTTTAAACCAGAGTTCGACGTATAGAAGGTACGTCCTTTTTCCAGCGAATAAATGCCCTCCTCGCGGATATGCCACGGTGTATCAAAATCCGGTTCGCCCACGCCCAGGGAGATCGCGCCCTTCATCTCGCTGACAACGTCAAAAAACTTCCGGATTCCGGACGGCGGAATATTTACAATCGTATCTGATAATGGGTTTCTCACGGAACAATCAACATCCTTTCATCCTGAGGACCGTCGCAGAGAACGGTACCATGGTCTTTGTATTTTTTAAGAATAAAATGGGTCGCGGTACTCAGCACAGAATCGATCGTGGAAAGCTTTTCTGCCACAAACTGTGCAACTGCACGCATGGTTTTCGCCTCGATCATAACGGTAAAATCATAGCCGCCGGACATCAGGTATACCGAGGTCACCTCGCTGTACTGATAGATTCTCTCGGCAATCTTGTCAAAGCCCATCTCGCGCTGCGGCGTTACCTTTACTTCGATCAGTGCAATGACCTTCTCCTCATCTGTATTATCCCAGTTAATCAGGGTATGGTAACCGCAGATGATATGTTCATTTTCCATTTCGGCGATCTCCGCCGCGACCGCAGCTTCATTTTCCCCGAGTAAATCCGCCAGCTCTTTGACGCTGATGCGGCTGTTTTTTTCAATGACCGCTAAAATTCTCTCTCTCACTTTACTACCTCCTGTTAATGGGATTTTGGTAAGTCTTTCATTTTATCTATCTCATCCGGTTTTGGCCGGTCAAGAAAGCTATGTACTTCGCCGCTGTAAATCTCGCGTCCGATCGCTGTGCGCGTCCGACCGATGAGCGCCGCCGGAATGCCCTCTCTCTCCAGATTCTGGAGCAGTTTCGGACCGCTAGACGCCGTCAGCAGAATGCAGCCCTGGGACTGTAAACGGTATGGATTGAGGTCAAATACCTCGCAGACCTCCACCGTCTCCTGGCGGATCGGAAGTTTCCTAAGATCCATCTCAAATCCGAGTCCGAATCCATCAAAAAAATGCCACAGCGCTGCCATGACGCCGCCCCCGCCCGCCGGATACCACGCAGATGCGCCGAGACGGGTCAGCACTTTCCGCTCTTTATGTGCAGCAAATGCCTCCAGAAGCGGAGACGGATTCCATTTCTCATAGAGATTCTGGCATTCTCTCACATACCGTGCAGAAAATCGGTTCAAAAGCGCCGCCTCGCCGCTTTTTGCCGCCATCGAGGTACCAAGAAGCGCGGTGTAACCGACCGCCAGAAGATCCTGCTCGGCTTTCATCTCCCCGTATGCCTCGAAAATTTCATCTTTTATGTTCATTCTGATTCCTTTCCCAGCTTCACATTCAAGTACAGTAATTTTCTGCGTTTACCACGCCATGTTACCACAAATCTCTGCTCTCATACCATCACTATATATGATCCGATATAAGCTATCACTCCATCG
>ULRX01014131.1_pt1 | contig 30990 bp, 41 predicted proteins | sample 1955871 | NCBI WGS metagenome assembly ULRX01 (sample SAMEA4835695, study PRJEB28245) | human gut metagenome | biome: gut microbiome; material: fecal sample | place: Denmark | collected 2008 | reverse complement strand
AAAGAAGAACAATCTCAGTAAATAAAGTATTCAATTAGATTTATGAAATACAAAACCCCTCACAATTGTGAGGGGTTATTTGTATATATAATCATTTTCTGTTTTTCTTTAAGCAGTTTTTGTCAAATTCAGGGTTAAAGGCATAGAAGTTTTTACAGTCAAGTCGGTCAGTTAGTATTCGTAGGTTTTCACCAAATCGCTGATAGTGTACAACCTCTCTTTCTCGTAAGAACCTAATCGGGTCAATAACATCCGGATCATCACAAAATCTTAGTATGTTGTCATATGTTGACCTAGCCTTTTGCTCTGCTGCCATATCTTCATGCAAGTCGGTTATTGCATCACCTTTTACTTGCATTGACGCTGTTGTATATGGTGTACCATTTGCGTCACAAGGATAAACACCGGTTGTATGGTCAACAAAATAAGCATCAAATCCAGCATCTTTTAATTGGTCTTCTGTTAAGTCTTTAGTTAGCTGATAAACAATAGTGCCTATCATTTCAAGGTGACCAAGTTCTTCTGTACCTATGTCGGTAAGTGTTGCTTGAAGTTCAGGGAACGGCATTGTGTACCTCTGACTTAAATATCTAAGTGATGCACCGAGCTCACCATCAGGTCCCCCATATCCCAAAAGTTATAATTCAAAAACAGAAAAATAACTCAACGGAAGATAGGGAACGATTGAAGATGATTTTATCAATAAAAGTGCATAGCAATGCGTTTTTTTCCACTTCAGGAGTTGACTTACTTTTAAGAGTAGAGATAATTTCTTTTCTTCTGCTCATTAGTTTTTTCTTCGCTAAAAGGTGGTCTGGCTTAGGCTCTGGTGGTTTATTTTGCTTTTGTAATGAATGTATCTTGCTTTCAATTAACTCTTTCCTCTGCTTAAATTCAGCAAGGTTATAAACACCTTCCTCATAGGCCTCTTTAATTCTTCTTAACTTTGTATTTTCTTTTTCTATCATAAAATCAATGTTCAGTTCTTGTGGTTCTTCATGTGGTTGCTCTTTAGGTTTTAACTGAAAGTCACCACTCTTTAGAGTATCATCAATAGCATTAATAACAACCTCGTTTAGCCTATTAACTTGAATTGAATGTGATACATTACAAGTGCCATGTGCATACTTTATACACTGTAAACTATTACAAGCCAATGAAAGAGTAGCACCACAGTTAGAACACTTAACAAGACCTTTTAGCATATATTCCTTGCCATTTTGTCTGTCAGTAATGTAGGGTCTGTATTTTGCTTTGTTTTCGTCCAACTTCTTCTGGACCTTATCAAATAGGTCAGTATCTATAATAGGCTGATGAATACCATCCACAATCATTATATCTTTATCATCATAATTTCTCCTGGTTCTTCGCTTAGGGTTCCAACGAATTTTGCCTATGTAAACCGGATTACGCAAAATGTATTCAATGGTTCTGTTTTCCCAGTTATTACCTCTAGTTGTCTTAATGCCTAGGTCATTCAGTTCATTGGCTATTGCTCTGCATCCAACACCATTAAGATACTTGATGAAAATTCTTTGAACAATAGGAGCATTGATAGGGCTGACCTGATACTTCTTGTCAACAATATCGTATCCAAATGCCGGTATAGATACTGCACCACCTCTGCTGACCTTTTCTGTCATTCCTCGTTTAACTTCTGTGGATAGGTTGATAGAGTAGTATTCATCAAACCATTCAATAATTCTCTCTATCAGACTACCAAAAGGACCATCTATAATGGGCTCTGATGTGCTGATAACATCAATGCCACGCTTTTTTAACATACCCTTATAGAAAATAGCCTCTTCCTGATTTCTCGCAAATCGGCTAAACTTCCACACCATAATTGCAGAGAATGGGGAAGGGGTTTGTTTAGCTACTGCTATCATATGGTTAAACTCAGGTCGTTTACTAGCCTTTCTACCGGAAATACCGTCATCACGAAAAATATATTCTTTAGGTATCAAATAGCCTTTTTGTTTTGCAAATTCTCTAACAACTTTAATTTGGCTATCCGGTGAAAGCTCTGTCTGATCATCTGTGCTAACTCTGATGTAAGCAGCTGCAATTTTTAAGTCATCCATTTATTTTGCTCCTTTCTTATCTAAAAAAGGGTGCAAAAATCCCTTGTAAATTATATTGAAAAATTTACAAGGGTATGATACAATATTACTTGCTATGAAATAGTATCATTGCACCCTGTGTAATGATGTCGCTCTCTAGTGTTCCAGCACCAGAGGGCGATTTTTTTATTATATTAATACCAATTCGTAAAAATAGGGTGAATTTACGAATTGGCTATTGTAAACATTCTTTGGTTTGCTTTTTATATTAACCTCAGATATATCTATTTAGAATTTCTACAAACTTATCCTTATACTTCTCTAATTCATAGATGTCACTAAGTTCAATCTTTTCTTTGCTTTTATCTTCATGTGGAAGAATTAGAGTTTTTCTGTTGTCAGTAAGCACAAGACGACAAATCCACTTTCTGCCATTATCTTTATATAAAATATTTATGTATGAAATGGTATCACGATAAGTAATTTCATTCATAGGTACAATATCTTTAAGTAGGTTCTTTATAATAAAGTAAGCTTCTAGTTCTTCATCAGTAGTAACAACTCTATCTTCGTAACTAGGCTTTTCTTCAACTTCAACGGGTTGTGGTTCTGCCACATCAGTTTCAACGACTTTTTCGCTATCATCACTATTATTAAGGGCTGCCTTGATTTTGTCGTTCATAAGTTCATTAATGTAGTTGTTAAGTGCTTTCTTTAACACCGGTTTAAACTTATCAACAACACTTTGTGTCTGTCTTCCTGAATATGTTTTGTTAAGAAACAACTTTGTAAACTCATCAGTTGGGTTCTGTAACTCTGCTGCAATAACATTCTTAAATTCATTAGAATACTTTAAATCTGATGCAGTGCTAAAGATTTCATCAAGGTTAAAGTTAGACTTGCAAAACTTTTTAAGTTCAGCAACCTTAGCCTCTTTTAAATTCAGTACATCAATTTCAAGGAATGGCTTTTCATCCATCATATTAGGGTTGTCTAGGTCAGTAAAGAACCTATAAACAAGACCATTTGTTAATACTGCAAATTTTGCAGAAGTAGTACCAAAGTATCTAAATAGCTGTGAACCGTGTTTATCTAAGTTTTCACCACACCATTTTGCCTCAATTAAGATAATAGGTTCGCCGTTTTGTACTATTGCATAGTCAACTTTTTCACCTTTCTTAATGCCTACATCAGCTGTGTACTCAGGTACAAATTCCTCTGGGTTAAAAACATCATAACCCAGCATTGCAAAGAATGGTACAATCAAAGACATCTTTGTTGCCTCTTCTGTTTGTAAATTGTCCTTCATAGTAGCAGCTTTCTTAGAAAATTGTTTTACTTGGTCGATAAAGTCCATTATATCGTTAGCCCCTTTCGTATTGACAATTAATGCCAAAATGTATTATAATAATTTTGAAAGTGAAACAACCACTCTTTTACTTTCTTATAAGCACTATCTTGTTCCCAGCAAGGTAGTGCTTTTTTCTTTTATTGTATTTGCCTTAATACTGCTACTACTTTACCTAATATTCTGATACTGTTAAGTTCATCTTTAGTGTAAACAAGTGGTTCATAATTACTGTTGGCAGGTATTAAAGTTAATGTATCATCTTTCATATACACTTTCTTTAATGTTGTATCATTACCAATTAGTACAGCAGCAATTTCACCATTTTCAACCATAGGTTGTGATTTAATAAAGACTTTGTCATTATTAAAAATATTAGCATCTATCATACTGTCACCTTCGCAATTCAGCACATAGTCAGCTTTAACTCCGGTAGGAGTGATTACATAACCATCAATATTTTCTTCTGCTAAGATAGGTTCACCACATGCAATCTTTCCTAGAACAGGTATCTTTTTAACGGATTCAATCGGAACAAGATTATCTATTTTAATATCCATAGGTACATCAGCACCCATTAGCCATGGTATTGATACATTAAGAATTTCTGCTATCTGTTGTAATCTGCGTTGTTTTGGTTCGTATGCACCGTTTTTATATTGACTTACTGTACCTTCGTTTATACCAAGTTTTCGAGATAGTTCTGCAGCAGTCATATTTCTAGCCTTTAGAGCCTCACATAATCTAGTTGAAAAGTTTGACATATATAATCACCTCTTGGGTTTATTATATAATGAACTTTGGAAAAACACAAGTATTTTTTGATAAAAATATAAAAAACTTTGGAAAACCTATTGACTTTGGAAAACCAAAGTTGTATTATATAGTCACAGGAGGTGATTAATGTGCAGACAAGAACATTACCTTATAACTATTCTGAGTTGTTGGGGAAGTTGAAGTCAAAGGGTATTACACAAGAGGAATTAGCTAGAAAAATTCACATAAATCCTAGTACTCTTAACTTCAAATTAAACAATAGAAGTGAATTTACTCAAAGTGAAATGAAGGCAATTTGTAAGGTAATAGGTGAACCGGTGGACAATGTAGCCACTTATTTTTTTACAACATAACTTTGGAAAACCAAAGTTTAAGAAAGTAGGTGATTAGATGGCAAAGTTAAAGCTAATCGACAACAAAGAAAAGTTTCTACTAGAAATTGATGGTACACAAATTCCATATGTTACAAGTTACCAAATAACTCGTACAGTAGGTGAGGTTGTACTACTTAAGTTAGCACTAAGTGTAACTGATGTTGATGAAGTAGAAATTGTTTCAGACAAGGTTGTTGAGGCATAGGACAATCAAAGCACAACATAACTTTTAGTGAGGTGATGATATGAGTAACACAGATAGTTATGTAACTGTAACACAACTTACCGGAACACCGGAAGAGGCACAGAGAAACAAGGAAAACCTTGAAATGGTGTGTAGTCAGATTTGTTCGAGGATTGCCGGTAAGCCGGTCAAAACAACTATAACAAAGGCTGAAAAGCCTAACACAGCTTGAGAGGTGATGAAATGGCAAAAGAGTTAGCGTATAGGGTATGGGTTAATGATGGTGGTAAGCAAGTGTTATGGGCAGAAAAGGACCACAACGGCAACAAGACCAACCATCTGACAAAAGAACAAGAACAACGCTACATAAGTGGCATATGTTCAAGAATAAGTCAGGGTATGACTGACTATGTGAATAGCCATCCTGATTCAGCACTACTGAATTAGGCAAAAGAAAGGAAGTGAAAAAAGTGGGAAGTTTCACTATTGCAGTTATCATTCTAGCATTTGTACTTCTAGTCCTAGGTGTAATTGGATGCCTAAACAAGGCACATACTGACAATACCAAGTGGCTACAGAATAGCTGGAATGAAGTGATGAATGAGCAAAGGCACTTGCTTGAGATGATTAAGGAAAGTCAGAATCAGATAGCAAAATTGCTAAGAAAGTTGGAGAGTGAAGATGAAAGAAAAGATTAAAGCAGTAGGACTTGCAGTATCAATAGTGGTTACAATCATTGTTTCATTAGTGCTACATATCAATCTACTGTCAAAGTATGGTGGTTTCTTACTTCTTCCATTCTTGTATTTTGGACTTGTGTATATCCTACCACGCATATTGTCGGATATTATGGACGATTTCAAGGTGGCATACAGTAGGGAAAACCTTTGTATAACTAAGGATGATTTTCAGACAAAGTGTTTTGAGGAAGCCTTAGGCACAAAACTGGAAGAAGTTGAACACATTGTTGAGGGTCAGGAAGTATGAACACAAAGTACATTTTTCCACTATTGTTGATTATCTTAGATGTAGGTGCTGCAATAGTCTATGGAGTAGGTAAAGATTTCAAAATGGCAACATATTGGATTGCAGCTGCAGTTCTTAATATATGTGTGACATTTTAATTTTGGAGGTGAAAGAAAATGAACGAAATAGGATATTCAGTTAGAAAAATTGTTGAACAGACAGATGCTTGTTTTGTAACTACTGGTATAAGACAAGACAATGTTATGTTGAAGTCCATTGTTGCAATTAGTGCTGAAGATGCAGAAGAATTAAGTACACTTCTTGCAGCTTTGTTTCAATCGATATTAGAAAATGGATACGAAGACTCAATGTTGGACGCTGTGATTGCAGGAGCTTTAGAAAAAGCTAAAGAATTATATTTGGCACAATAAAAAAGCCACTAAGGAATTGCCGTTCCTTAGTGACTAGAAAGGTGTTCCTATTACGGAACATATTAGAATAATCTTATTTCATTTTAGATTATCTAAAGTGAAAAGTCAAGAATTTTATTACAAAGGAGAGTAAAAGTAATGGAAATTACAGTAAAGATACAAGCTGATGAATTAGCAGGAGCTATCAATAACCTTGCCGAGGCATTACTTGTAGATAACAACAATCTTGCTGAATCTATCAACAACCTTGCTTTATCAGTAGGTCCGATAGAGGCAGTTAAGACAGAACCAAAGAGGATTGTAGAAGGATCACAGAAAGTTGAGGACAAGCCAAAGCCGACTGAACCACCAAAGGCAGAACCAAAAGAAGAGCCAAAGGCAGAAAAGGACGAACCACAATACAAGATTGAGGACATCAGAACTGCTTTTGCAACCTTTGCAAAGGCTAAAGGCAAGGACAAGGCTAAGGAGATTTTAGCACAGTTTAACGCACACAAAGTCACAGAACTAAAAGAAGATGACTACAACGCAGTTATGAAAGTATTGGAGGAATAAAAATGCCGGAAGTACACGCAAGGCTCTCAGCCTCAGGCAGTAAGAAGTGGTTGAACTGTCCCGGTTCAATTCAGATGGAATCAGAGTTTCCTGACAAAACATCAGCTTTTGCAGAAGAAGGCACTAATGCTCATTCTCTAGGTGAGGCAAAGCTAAGACTCGCACTAAATCAGTACAACAGAGTTAAGTACCACAATGCTATTAAGAACCTTGAAATTACAGAGGATATGGACGATTACACAGACAGTTACAAGGACTTTGTAATTGAAAGGTTTAACGAGGCAAAAGGAAAGACACCTGATGCACAAATCTATATTGAAAAGCAACTTGACTTTTCTCTGTGGGTTCCTGAAGGCTTTGGTACAGGTGACGCAGTAATTATTGGTGACGGTACACTTGAAATTATTGATTTAAAGTATGGTACAGGTGTAAGGGTGTCAGCTAAGGACAATTCACAAATGCGACTTTATGCACTGGGTGCAGTTAGTGCCTTTGACTTTCTCTATGATATTAAGCAAATTAGAATGACTATATATCAGCCTAGAATTGACAATATCAGCACAGAAACTATTAGCTTTGATACTTTAATGACTTGGGGTGAAGAAGTCAAAACAAGGGCAGAGAGAGCCAATAACGATAATGTAACGGAGTGTGTTGCTGGTCCTCATTGTGATGCAGGTTTTTGCAAGGCTAGAGCAGTATGCAGAGCGTATAACGAAGAAAGACAAAGACTTGCAATGTATGACTTCAAAAGACCTGCAAAGCTTACTATAGAAGAAATTGCAGATATTATTGACCAAGCAGACAAAATCAGCAAATGGGTAAAGACAGTTAGTGACTATGCCCTAGATCAAGCACTTAACCATGGTGTAGAAATACCGGGTTTTAAATTAGTAGAGGGCAGAAGTAACCGTAAATACTCAAAGTCTGATGAAGAAATAGGCAACCACCTTATGAGCCTAGGATACCAAGAAAGTGACATTTTCAATAAGTCGATAAAGACTATATCCAATATGGAAAAGCTACTAGGCAAAAAAGGTTTTAATGAAATTTTAGGTGACTATGTAGTAAAGCCACAGGGCAAACCTACTCTTGTACATAGTGACGATAAAAGACCGGCTATAAACTCAACTGCAAACGCAGTAGAAGATTTTAAGAATATTACAAACAAAGGAGAATAAAATAATGGCTAACAATAACGAAACAAAGGTAATCACAGGTAAGGTAAGATTTTCATACGCAAATGTTTTTGAACCAAGAAAGAATGATGACGGTACTGAAAAGTACAGTGTGTCACTTCTTATTGATAAGGACGACACAAAGACAATCAAAAGCATTAAGAATGCTATTGAAAGTGCAAAGAAGGCAGGTGTTTCAAAGTTTGGTGGCAAAATTCCTGCCAAGCTAAAAGAACCACTAAGAGATGGTGACGAAGAAAGAGAAGATGACGAGAACTACAAGGGCAAGTACTTTGTTAATGCTAACGCAACAACAAAGCCGGGACTTGTTGACAGTAAGGGCAGACCTATTATTGACCCAACAGAGTTCTACAGTGGTTGCTATGGCTACGCATCTATTACCTTCTATGCCTTTAATTCAAAGGGAAACAAGGGTATTGCCTGTGGTCTTAACAACCTTATGAAAACAGATGACGGTGAGCCTCTGGGTGGCAGAAGTAGAGCAGAAGATGACTTTGCCAACCTTATTACAGAGGATGAAGACGATTTTCTAGATTAATATGAAAGAGTTGAGCATTGATATAGAAACCTATAGCAGTGTTAATCTACTAAAATCAGGTGTGTATGCTTATGCAGATGCACCTGATTTTACAATCTTGCTTTTTGCTTACGCCTTTGACAATGAAGAAGTAAAGATTGTAGATACTGCTTGTGGTGAGAAAATCCCTGATGGAATTATTAAAGCATTGCAGAATAAAGAAATAATCAAAACTGCTTTTAATGCTAACTTTGAAAGAACTTGTTTAAAGAAGTATCTAGGCATAGATATGCCACCTAGTCAATGGCATTGCACAATGATACAAAGTGCTGAACTTGGACTTCCAAAATCTCTGTCAGGTGTCGCAAAGGTGTTGGGACTTAAGGAACAGAAGGATAGAAGTGGTAAGGCTTGTATTGATTATTTTTCTAAGCCCTGCAAGGCTACAAAATCAAATGGTGGCAGAACAAGAAACTTGCCACAACACAACACAAAAAAGTGGGAAATATTCAAGAGCTACTGTATTCAGGATGTAGTGGTTGAAAGAGAAATTAAAAGGAAACTTGATAAATTTCCACTACATCCTAATGAACAGAGGTTGTGGGAGTATGACCAAAGAATTACCGATAGAGGTGTTGGAGTAGATGTAAATATGGCTAAGAATGCTATTCAGTACAGTACACTTCATAAAGAAAAATGCCTTGAACTGTCAAGAAAGCTAACAGGACTTGAAAATCCTAATTCAGTTGCACAACTTAAAAAGTGGATAGAAAACCGTACCGGAAACACCTACGAAAGCCTTAACAAAAAGGTAGTAAAAGAAATACTTTCACAAAGTAATGACCCACTACTTAAAAAGGTTCTGTCTTTACGGTCTGAACTTTCAAAGACTTCTACAAAGAAGTATGAGGCTATGGTTAATGGTGTGTGTTCTGACGGCAGAATAAGGGGAATTCTTCAGTTCTATGGTGCTAATCGTACCGGTAGATGGGCAGGTAGAATGGTTCAAGTTCAGAACCTGCCACAAAACCATATTGAAGATTTGGAACTTGCTAGGCAGACAGTAGTTGACGGTGACTATGAAATGTTTGAACTTCTCTACAATGTACCTAACACTCTTTCAGAACTTATCAGAACTGCTTTTGTACCTAGCATAGGCAACAGATTTATTGTGTCTGACTTCTCAGCTATTGAGGCAAGAGTAGTAGCCTATCTGTCAGGTGAAAAGTGGAGAATGAAAGTGTTTGAAGAAGGTGGAGACATTTATTGTGCATCGGCAAGTCAGATGTTCAAAGTACCTGTAGTTAAGCATGGTATAAACGGTCACTTAAGACAGAAAGGCAAAATCGCAGAACTTGCACTTGGCTATGGTGGTTCTGTAGGTGCATTAAAGTCTATGGGTGCTTTAGAAATGGGACTAAAGGAAGAAGAACTACAACCTTTAGTTGATATGTGGAGAAACACCAACAGACACATAACATCATTTTGGAAAGAGTGCGAAACCTCTGCAATGTTAGCAATTAAGGGACAACCACAAAAATTAAAATGTGGTGTGTCATTTTATAAGCAGTCAGGAATTCTGTTTGTAGGACTACCCTCAGGCAGAAAACTCGCATATGTCAAGCCACAAATAGGAGAAAACAAGTTTGGCAGTCCCTCAATTACATATATGGGTATGAACCAAACTAAGAACACATGGGAAAGGCTGGAAACTTTTGGTGGAAAGTTAGTGGAGAATATAGTACAAGGCTTTGCAAGGGACTGTTTAGCTGAATCTATAATCAGGCTGGAGGACAGAGGTTTTAAGTGCAATTTCCATGTTCACGATGAAGTTATATTGGATGTTCCAATAGGTGTTTCATCAGCAAAAGAAGTAGCCGATATAATGGGCGAACCTATCCCATGGGCTAAAGGCTTACTGCTAAAAGCTGAGGCATATGAAACACCATTTTATAAGAAAGATTAGGAGTGGTAGATATTAGAAAATTCAGTATTGCAACCGGTTTAAGTGTAAATACAAAGTTGTGGAAGAACTGTACTATCACTTGGGATGAGTTACTAAAAAGGCTTGAAAAAACCACCAGAACACCTGAAACACAAGGTGAATATAGAAATTTACCTAAGTCAAAACAAGACAGTATTAAGGATGTTGGTGGCTTTGTAGCCGGTAACCTAAAGAATGGCAGAAGAAAAAGAGAAAATGTAAACCACCGTTCAATAGTTACCCTTGACGCAGATTTTGCAAGTGAAGATTTTTGTGACACAGTTGATATGTTTGCAGAATACACATACTGTATTTATTCCACACATAAGCATACACCGGAAAAACCAAGATTAAGATTACTTATTCCACTGTCAAGAGATTGTACACCGGACGAATATGAGGCAGTTGCAAGGAAAATTGCAGAGGATATTGGTATTGATATGTTTGACGATACTACATACCAACCTCAAAGGTTAATGTTCTGGGCAAGTACAAGCATTGACGGTGAATATGTATTTAAACATTCGGAAAATAAATTACTTGATGTTGATAAGGTGCTAAGCACCTACACAAATTGGAAAGATGTTTCACAGTGGCCTTATTCATCAAGAACAGTTAAGAACAAAGAAAGATTATTAAAAAAGCAAGAAGACCCAACCACAAAAAAGGGTGTAATAGGTGCATTTTGCAGAACCTATAATGTGCGAGATGTAATAGAAAAGTTTTTACCCGATGTGTATTCACCTTGTGAAAATCAGGACAGATATACCTACATTAACGGTAGTACCTCAGCAGGGTTAGTTATTTATGAAGGTGGAAAATTTGCCTATTCAAATCACGCAACAGACCCAAGTGGTGGAACACTTTGTAATGCCTTTGACCTTGTAAGGCTACATAAGTTTTTAGACTTAGACGATAATGCAAAAGAGGGTACTCCCACAGTAAAATTGCCATCATATTTAGCTATGCAGGACTTTGCCTCTAAGGATAAAGAAGTAAGACTATTAATGCACAAAGAGAGAACGCAGTCTTGCACAGAGGACTTTAAGGGCATAGTGGAAAGTGAAGAAAGTAATGATGATTGGATACTTGAACTTGCAACAGATAGCAAGAATAACAACTTGCCCACAATAGATAATTGCCTAAAGATTTTTAAGAATGACAGTCGGTTAAAGGGTAAAATGGCATACAACTCCTTTACAAGAAGGCATACGGCTTTAGGCATATTGCCATGGGACAAGACAGATGAACAGAGAGAATGGACTGATACAGATGATGCAGGACTAAGGCACTATACAGAAAGCCTATACGGTATCAAAAGTAAAGCATCAATTCAGGACGCATGGACCTTAGTTAGTATGGCTAATCAGTACAATCCGGTACAGGACTATTTATCAAGCCTAGAGTGGGACGGTATAAGCAGGGCAGAAACCTTGTTTATAGATTACCTAGGTGCTGATGACAATTTATACACTAGGGCATCAACTAGGAAAATGCTTACTGCCGGTGTGGCAAGAATTTTTAATCCCGGTGTTAAGTATGACAATGTTCTTGTGTTAGTAGGTCCACAGGGTTGTGGCAAAAGTTACATTATACGAAAACTTGGGAAACATTGGTTTAGTGATACTTTGACAACTGTACAAGGCAAAGAGGCATATGAACAGTTACAAGGCTTTTGGATAATTGAAATTGCCGAACTGTCAGCACTTAGAAGAAACGAAGTAGAGGCAGTTAAGCACTTTACTGCAAAGTCTGAGGACGCTTATCGTGCAGCATACGGACACCATACAGAGGTAAGGAAAAGGCAATGTATCTTTGTTGGCACAACTAACCAACACGAATTTTTACGAGATACAACAGGTAACAGAAGATTTTTTCCTATTGATGTTCATATTGATAGGGCAGTAAAAAATGTTTTTGATGACTTAACAGACTATGAAATCGACCAACTATGGGCAGAGGTTGTACAGATTTATAAGCAAGGTGAAAAACTGTATATGGATACTGATGAGCTAAGAAAACTATCAGAACAAGAACAGAATCAGCACTTTGAAGAAAGTCCTCTAACCGGTGATGTGGTTAAATATCTCAACACTTTACTACCTGAGAATTGGGGAAAAATGGATTTAAGCGACAGACGGTTATTCCTTAACGGCAATGACTTTGGTGTTAAAGAAGAAGGCACAGTTGTAAGGGATAAAGTATGCCCACTTGAAGTGTGGTGTGAGGCTTTTGGTGGAGATAGGAAAGATTTTAATTATCAGAAAAGCAAAGAAATCAAAGACATTATTATCCGTACAGGAGAATGGGAACAGGTGAAAAACAACTTTAAATTTGGCGATATTTATGGACGGCAAAGAGGCTTTAGAAGAAAAGGGTCAACAAAATAGAAAAAAGCTGTTGACCCTAAAAATGGCTTAGGTATGCGATTATTCGCATAGGGTCAACAGGGTCAACAACTTATATATATAAGTATATTGAATTATAGAGATTATAGAAATTATGAACCTTAATAAAATTTATAAATCCTATATTTAATGATAGTCTATAGAAAATCTGTTGACCTTGTTGACCCACAAGCCGAAAATCCCATACTTATGGGACAAATGGGGGTCAACAGATTTACAACAAAGAAAGGAATTTATAGAAATGCAAGAGGCAAATGTGGAAAAATACCTAATAAGATATGTGAAAGATAAAGGTGGGCTATGCTTAAAGTTCATATCTGCCAGTATGAGAGGTTTGCCGGATAGAGTTGTAATACTTCCACAAGGAAAAATTTTCTTTGTGGAACTAAAGGCAAAAGGTAAAAAGCCAAGACCGGAACAGACAAGAGTACATAAACTTTTTTCTTCTTTAGGTGTAAAGGTTTATACTGCAGACAGTAAAGAAAAGGTAAGGAGTGTTGTTGATGAAGTTTATTCCTCATAAGTATCAGAGTATGGCAATAGAGAAAATCTACAACACACCAAGATGTGGACTTTTTCTTGATATGGGACTTGGTAAGACCGTAATAACATTAACAGCTATTGAGGACCTAATTTACAATCAATTTGAAATATCAAAGGTTTTAGTTATTGCACCTTTAAGAGTTGCAGAGGATACATGGAACAGAGAGTGCGAAAAGTGGGACCACCTAAAAGATTTAAGTGTAGTAAAGATTTTAGGTTCACCTAGGAAAAGAAGATTAGCTTTAGCACAAGAGGCTGATGTGTATATTATCAATCGTGAAAATGTTGTGTGGCTGACTGATGAACTTTCAAGTATTGGTGACGGTTGGTTCTTTGATATGGTGGTTATTGATGAACTTTCTTCATTTAAGTCACCAAAAGCACAAAGGTTTAGAGCATTAAGAAAGTACATTACACGAAGTAAAAGAGTTGTTGGACTTACCGGCACACCTGCACCAAACGGATTAATTGATTTATGGAGTCAGATGTACCTTATTGACAGTGGCGAAAGGTTAGGTAAAACTGTTTCAGGTTATCGTGAAAGATATTTCACACCTAATCAGAGAAACCAAACAACAATTTTCAATTACAAGTTAAAGGAAAATGCCGAAAGTGCCATTATGAATAAAATATCGGACATATGCGTGTCTATGAAAGCAGAAGATTGGCTAGATATGCCTGAAAGAATTGAATCAATTATCAGCGTTAAGATGACACCTGAGCAACAACTGGCATATGAAAAGTTTGAACACGATAGTTACATAGAGTTTGCCGAGGGTGAAGTAAATGCAACTACTGCCGCAACCTTAACAAACAAACTGTTGCAGTATAGCAACGGTGCAATGTATATGGAAAATGGCAGTTATGTGGTGGCTAATAATCAGAAGTTAGATGCACTTTCTGAATTAATTGATACTGCAAACGGTAAACCTATCTTATGTTTTTACAGTTTCAGACACGACCTTGAAAGAATTAATGAAAGGTTTAAGTTTGCCAAAAAGCTGGAAAGTTCAGCAGATGTTGAAAGTTGGAATAATGGAGAAATTCCATTACTTTTAGCACATCCTGCCGGTGCAGGTCATGGACTTAACTTACAAGCCGGTGGCAACATTATTGTGTGGTATGGCTTAACATGGAGTTTGGAACTTTATCAACAGGCTAATGCAAGACTATACAGACAAGGTCAGCAGAACGCAGTAATTATCCATCATCTGATTACAGAAGGCACTTGTGATGAAAGAGTTTTGAACAGCTTACAAGGTAAAGCAAATGTACAAGAGGACTTATTAAAGTCCCTTAAAGCAAAGTATGAAAAGTAAAGGAGAAGAATATGGAAATTAAGAGAGTATGTGCAGTATGTGGAAATGAATTTACTGCAAGAAACTACAATGCAAAGTATTGCAGTTATGAGTGTGTTAAGAAACACAACAGAGTGAAGAACCAAATGCTAAGGCAAGAACAAGCTAAAACACCAAAGCAGTCAAGAGAACATAACCTTAACCGTACTTTGTATAATTTACATAAGTACAACGAAGAAAACGGTACAAGGCTAAGCTACGGCCAGTATAGAGCTAAGCTAGAAAGTGGGGAGATTGCAATATGAGTAGAAAATGTGAAACTAGTTTGTATGATTATTATATGCATACATTATATGCAACATATCATACAACCAATGATGATACAATGGTTGAAATAATAGAACCTTTATCGGAGCAATCCGAGATTTGGATTGTACAAAACTGTGATACTGAAATGTTCTTTTTAGCTCACAGAAGTCAATTAGATGATATTCATTATTATGTATAATCTAAATAGCGAGTATAATTACTAACTATGACTATTTCAAGTTTGCGGAAGGATGTGAAACAATGAACGCTAAAGAGTACCTTAATCGTGTAAGGTTTGCTGATATAAGCATTAATACTAAGAGCGATGAACTGTATCACCTAAAGTTAAAGTCACTACAAGTAAGCCCACAGAGCCAAGGTGAAAGGGTACAGAGTTCCGGTAGTGGTGGTGACTTTACAAAGATTATTGATAAGATTTTTTTATTACAAGACAAAATCAATGAAGAAATTGACCTCCTTGTAGAATTAAAGGAACAAGCCAGAACCTTTATACATATGCTAACTGATGAACGATATAAAACAGTTCTGACAGAGTATTACCTAAATCATAAAACATGGGAGCAGGTAGCTGATTGTATGAATTATGATTTGAGATATGTGTACAAGGTTCATGGCAGAGCCTTACAAGCTTTTTCAGAAATTTTAAAAGAGGACATTAAAAGACACCCTAACAAGTGCTATAATGATATTATGGAAAACCGAAAGAGATAGATAAGATTGCAAGAATGATTTTCACTTCTACTATTCCTCTTGTAAAAAATTCAGCATTACCCACCTAATCACTTAGGTGGGTTTTGTTGTATATGAAATTTTGAAAGGTGGTGTTGTTTGATGGTACTAAATGACAAAGAAAAGCTATTTGTAAAGGAATACATAATCTGCAAGGGTAGTGCTTATCAGGCAGCACTAAACGCAGGTTATAAAAAGCAAACTGCAAAATATGCTTATGAGTGGTTACTGGAAACTCTAAAAAACTCTACTACAAAAAGACATTTACCCTATAAGCCATATTTGAAGGTAGCACTAGATGAAGAACTAGACAAGCTACACAATGAAAAGACAGCTGATGAAAGGGAAGTTGTTGAATACCTAACCTCTGTTATGCGTGGTGAATCTGTATCGGAAGTTGTTGTTACTGAGTTTGTCGGAGAAGGTTGTTCAATGGCAAAGAGAGTTGAAAAAGCTCCTGACGAAAAAGAGAAACTGAAAGCAGCTGAACTTCTGGGCAAGACCTATGGTATCTTTACCGATAAGGCACAAGTAGAACTTGCTTTGCCGGTGTTTGAAGGTGAAAGTAGTCTTGAAGACTAATACAATTAATTTACCTTCTGTTGTGGGTAAAGGATATAAAAGCTTTTGGAATTTTAAGGGCAGATACAGAGTTGTAAAGGGCAGTAGAGCAAGTAAAAAGTCAAAGACTACTGCACTATGGTTTATCTACAAACTTATGCAGTACAATAAAGCTAATTTGCTTGTAATCAGAAAGACCTATCGTACATTACATGATAGTTGCTATAAGGAACTGAAATGGGCAGTAAAACGACTATGTGTAGATAACTTGTGGCAGTTCAAGGAAAGTCCCTTAGAGGCTATTTACAAGCCGACAGGACAGCATATCTATTTTAGAGGACTTGATGACCCGTTAAAGGTTACATCAATTACTGTTGATGTTGGTAGCCTTTGTTGGTGTTGGATAGAAGAAGCTTATGAGATAACCTCAGAAAGCGACTTTGATACACTTGACGAAAGTATCAGAGGTGAAGTGCCAAAGAACTTATTTAAGCAAATAACATTAACATTTAACCCTTGGAATGAACACCACTGGCTAAAGAAAAGGTTTTTTGACAGTGAAAGTCCTGAGGTGTTAGCCTTAACAACAAATTACACTTGTAATGAATGGCTTGATAAGTCAGACTTACAGGTGTTTGAGAATATGAAAGAGAAGAACCCTCGCCGTTATCAAGTAGCCGGATTAGGTAATTGGGGCATTGTTGACGGTTTGGTGTATGAAAACTTTGAAGAAAGAGAATTTACCCTAGACACAATAAAAAAATGTCAATCAGCATTTGGGCTTGACTTTGGTTATACCAATGACCCAAGTGCTTTTTTTGTTGGCTTTGTAAATATAGAAAGTCAAGAAATATATGTGTGGGATGAATTCTACGAAAAGGGTATGTCAAATAAAGCAATAGCCGATAGGATAAAGAAAATGGGATACCAAAAAGAAAGAATAACTGCTGATTCTGCTGAACCTAAATCTATTGATGAACTATGTACCCTAGGACTTCATGTAAAAGGTGCATCAAAGGGTAAAGACAGTATAAACAACGGTGTTCAATGGATACAAGACTTTAAAATAATAATTCATCCAAGATGTGTAAACTTCCTTACAGAGATAAGTAACTACACATGGGATAAAGATAAATTTGGTAACAAAATAAACAAGCCTATTGATGATTTTAACCATCTAATGGACGCAATGCGTTATGGACTTGAAAAATATATTAAGGGTAATAAATGGCTGTTTTAAGAAGGTGACAAAGTGCTAAAGCCAACAGAAATACAAAGTTTTATTAATGATGACATTACATCAGAGCAAAAGAGAAAAGCAAGAATAGGTAAGAAATATTATGAAGGTAAACACGATATTCTTAACTATAAACTTTACTACTATGATGCAGACGGTATATTGCAAGAAGATAAGAACCGTTCAAATATCAAAATATCACATCCATTCTTTATTGAACTTGTTGACCAATGTGTGCAGTATCTTCTATCAAACAAGGAAAGAATTGTTTGTAGTGATGATATGAAACTTCAAGAAGAACTGGACAAGTATTTTGATGATGAGTTTAGAAATAACCTATCTGACACTATGACAGATACTTGTGTAAATGGTTTCGGTCATATGTACGCATATATGGGTGCTAATCATAGGGTATCTTTTCAGTATGCAGACTCAATGGGTGTTGTTGAAGTAAGAGCAAAGGATACTGATGACCATACAGAATATGTTATCTATTGGTATATTGATAGAGTAGATAAAGGAAAAAAGCTGATTAAAAGAATTCAGGTGTGGGATAAAAACAATGTTACATATTATGTTCAGGTTAATGACGGCAATATTGAACTTGACAAAGAAGAACCAATAAACCCAAGACCACATATAGTATTTACCAAAAACCAAGAAGAAGGGAAGTTTGGTGATAGTTTCGGTTTTATTCCATTCTTCCGAATTGACAACAACAGAAAACAACAAAGTCACCTAGAACCTATTAAGGCTCTTATTGATGATTATGACCTTATGGCTTGTGGACTTTCTAATAATCTTCAAGATGTGTCAGATGCACTATATGTTGTGAAAGGTTTTGAGGGTGACAGTCTTGATGAACTTATACAAAATATCAGGGTTAAAAAACATATTGGTGTACCTGAAAATGGTGAGGTAGATATTAAAACCATTGACATTCCCGTTGCGGCAAGACAAGCCAAGCTTGATATTGACGAAAAGAATATATACCGTTTTGGTATGGGCTTTAATTCAGCACGAGTAGGTGACGGTAACATAACCAATATTGTTATCCGTTCAAGGTATGCACTTCTTGACTTAAAGTGCAATAAGCTTGAAATACGCTTAAAAGCCTTTCTAAAACGATTAGTTAAGGTTGCATTAACTGATATTAATAATCAGCTAAACACTGCTTACAAGGAAAGTGATGTATATTTTGACCTATCAAGAGAGATTATGACTAATGCACTTGACAATGCACAGATTGAAAAGACCAAAGCAGAAACACAACAGATTGTACTTACAACAATTCTTAATGCTGCTGCAAGGCTTGATAATGATACTGTGCTAAAGGCTATTTGTGATGAACTTGAACTTGACTATGAAGAAGTCAAGGAACTTGTAGAAAGCAGTGCTGAACCGGATTTAAACGGTGCATCAGAAACACTCGCAAATACGGTGGTACAGAATGAATAACCGTCAAAAGGAAGTAATAGGACAGTCCCTTGTTGATGAAAAGACAGTGCTTAAAGCCTTAACAGATAACTATACTACTGCTTTAGCAGATATAAAGAAGAATATCAGAGAGTTACAAGCTAACCCTTTGACACAATCGAAAGCATATCAACTAGAATATCAAAAACAGTTGGAAACAATGGTTTCAGGTGTGCTTGATACATTGCAAGGTAACAACTTCAATTCTATTGCAGAGTATCTGCAAAACAGTTACACAAATAGTTATATAGGCAATTTGTATGATATGCACGGTCAAGGTGTACCACTTATCTTACCAATGAATGAAAATCAAGTAGTTAAGGCAGTACAAAAGACAGGTGATGATTTTAAGCTAAGTGAAAAGCTAGGTGGCAACACCAAAGAACTAAAGAAACAGGTCAAGTCAGAACTGCAAAGAGGTCTTGCCTCTGCACTACCTTATGAAACAATGGCAAGAAGTATCAGCGATTATGGACAAGCTGACCTTAACCGTTCAATGAGAATTGCAAGAACAGAAGGTCATAGAATACAGACAGAGGCTAAGCTGGATTGTATGAATAATGCCAAAAAGAAGGGTGCAGACATTGTAAAGCAATGGGACAGTACACTAGACGGCAGAACAAGACCGGAGCATAAGCAGTTAGACGGACAGATAAGAGAAATTGATGAGAATTTTGAAGTTGACGGATATTCAGCACAAGGACCAGGTGGCTTTGGTGACCCATATATGGACTGTAATTGCAGATGTTGCTTACTTCAAAGAGCCAAATGGGCTTTAGATGATGAAGAACTAAAAACATTGCAAGACAGAGCAGAATACTTCGGACTTGATAAGGTACAAAATTTTCAAGATTTTAAGGATAAATATATTAATTTTATTGAAATTGCTGGAAAAGATGGTATAATAAAAATAAGTTCTAATGATCATTCAAGAAATTTGAAATTAGAGAAGGTAATCGAAAAATGTATTAAACAAGATGAACCTGTTTTTGCTGATGATTTAGCTATGTTTTTTCCACGAGTAGAAAAGGAAGAAGGCAAGTATATAATGGCTTTGCATGGTACATCTAATGAGGCATTTTTGTATGGTCAAAAGATTGATGAAAGAATACTTTCCAATATTCTCCGTAGTAGAGATGATTTTAATGGTGAAGATATTGTTTTAATATCTTGTAATACAGGAAATACCGAAAATACAGAGCTGTGTTTTGCACAGAAATTGGCTGATGAAATCCAATCTACTGTATATGCTCCGACAAAATATGGGGCTATTTCATCTAATGGTAAATATTATTCTTCTGATGAAAATGGTAATAAAAAAGGTCATTTCAGAGCGTTTTCGCCTAGAAAAAAGGAGTAATAGCTATGAAAAAAATAACATCTTACAAAGAGTTTACAAAAAAAGATTATGATATTTCATTGAAAGATAGATTAAATGTTGTATGTGTAAATAAAAAGACAGTATTGCAGTATTTAAAAAATTTTAATCAAGAATGTATTGTTCTTACCTGCTCTGCAAATGATTTTGTTACAGGTGAAGTATTAACTAATAGTGTATTTGTGTATAATGATGGTGTCTATTGTTGGACAAATGAGGAAATATATCACTTTGAAAAATATGATATGAAACTTAATGATGACTTTATACAGTATGTTTTGAACAAAAGTAATAAAGTAGGTGGCTAAGGACGATTACTTTGTGATTGTTTATAAGATACTATGTTATCTATATGACAGACTAAAGAATGGGAAATCGGTTGATTTAAACTATCTTTCATATAATGGAAGACAATTTAATGTAGAAGAAAGCCTTGAACATTTTAAAACATATGAAAGATTTAGGCTTTTCTTTAGCAGGACTAATTAAGTAGCACTTTACAATTTGTGAAGTGCTATTTTTATTTAAAAGAAATTAGGTGATATGTTGATGTGTCCGTATAGAGATAAAGTGGAAACCACTGTGCAGAAAGAAATTTATTGTTATAATGATGATAATCCTGAACAATGTACAAAAATAGATACTATCGTACAAACCATTCATCAGCCAATGAAATGTGTAAAAGCTGAGTGTGGTGCATTTTACAATGGTAAATGTAATTACAAAAATTAATATTGTCATTAGGCACTAACGAAAAAGTTAGTGCTTTTTTATTGCCCTGAACAAGGCTTTAAACTGTTTAAATTCATCTTGTCAGATGTAAAATGACTAGTTCAAGTCAAGAGATAACTTGTAAAAATTCTATTGAATGAAGAAAGGAAAATTTATGACTCTACAAGAAATTCTAAAAAGTCAGGGCTTATCTGATGAACAAATCGAAAAAGTAACCGGTGAAATGAAACAAAACAAGATTTTTACTGCAAGTGAAGAAAATCTTGACATCAGATACAAGGACTTAAAAGGTAAGTTTGACAGTAAGTCAAAGGAACAGAATGAGGCAAATGCTTTAATCGAGCAGTTGAAAAAGGATAATGCCGGTAACTCTGAACTACAAGCAAAGGTTACAGAATATGAAACTACTATCAGTAACCTTAAAGCTGAACTTGAACAGAGCAAGGCAAATTCAGCCCTTGAAAATGCACTGATTAAAGCAAATGTTGTTGATGTGGACTATATGGCTTTTAAGTTTAAAGAAAAAGGCGAAATTAAACTTGATGATAAGGGCAAAATTAAAGGCTTTGACGATACATTAAGTGAACTAAAGACCCAGTACCCAACACAGTTTACATCAACCACAAGTACAAAAATTGAAGAAAAAAAGCTACCTAATACAAATGATAACAGTGGTAGTGAAATCACAAAAGAACAGTTTAACAAAATGGGTTATCGTGACAGACTAAAACTACACACAGATAACCCGGAATTGTATAACACATTAAATAAAGGAGAGTAAAATTTATGGCTAATGAAACAACAAAAATCACAGACCTTATTAACCCTCAGGTAATGGCTGATATGATTTCAGCAAAGGTTAGTAAGAAAATTGTAGTGGCCCCATTTGCAAAGGTAGATGATACTCTGGTAGGTGTACCGGGTAACACTATTACAGTACCTAAGTATAGTTACATTGGTGATGCAGAAGATGTTGCAGAAGGTGTCGCTTGTGGTACTGCTAAGCTGACAACATCCTCAACTACTGCAACAGTTAAGAAAGCAATGAAAGCAGTTGAACTAACTGATGAAGCAGTTCTATCAGGTTATGGTGACCCTGTAGGTGCTACAAATTCACAACTTGCACTTTCTCTAGCTGCAAAGATTGATAATGACGCAATTACTGCACTAATGGGTGCAAAAGTTATTTATGACGGTTCAAGCAAGATTATCAGCTATGAACAGATTGTATCAGCTATTGACCTATTCAATGAAGAGGTCAATACAGAAAAGGTTATGTTTGTCAATCCTTTACAGGTTGGTCAGCTTCGTAAGGACCCTAACTTTATTTCTGCTGATAAGTATCCCGGCAATGTTATTATGACAGGTGAAATCGGTAAGATTGCAAATTGCCGTATTGTACCGTCAAAGAAAGTAACTCTTGACAGTACAAGTGCTTTCTATCAGTGTCCTATCATTAAGCTTGAAGAGGATGCCGAAACAGAAGATGAAATTCCTGCGCTAACAATTTACCTAAAGAGAGATACAACAGTAGAAACTGACAGAGTGTCATCTGCAAGAAAGACTATTGTTTCAGCAGATAAGCACTACACAGTTGCCCTTTCTAACGAAAGCAAGGTTGTACTTGCTAAGCTAAAGAAATGATTGTATCTCTAAATGATGTAATGTGGATGCCTGAGTTCAGTCCTATGCCTGAGGCTGTTGTGAAGAGAAAACTTGAAAGCATTGAAGATATGATTAGAGCATATACTAACAACAATTTTCAATGCCGTAGTAAAAGGTTCTCTGCCAAAGCCTTAGGCAATGACCTTATGGGTTCAGATACTAGGTTTAGTGTAGGTGACACAATACAGATTACTGATTCTGTTAATAACGGTTTGTATGTGATTGTGGATATGGAGAACGATAGAACAGTTCTCAACAAAGATTTAATTGATTGTGACTATAACCTTGTAACTAAAGTTCAATATCCTAGTGCAGTAAAGGAAGGTACTATAAATTTACTGTTATGGGAAGTAAGAAACAGAGATAAGGTGGGAATACAATCAGAAACAATCTCTAGGCACTCTGTAACATATTTTTCACAAGATAGCAGTAATCAGGTAATGGGCTACCCAATATCATTACTAGGCTTTTTAAAGCCATATATGAAGGCGAGGTTCTAGTATGATTGGTGGCAATATATCTGCTACTTTTCAAGTGAAAAGCAGTAAACAGAAAAACCCTATTGGTGAAGTAGAACATATATGGTCAGATGTTCTTACTACAATAGGGTTTCTTGATTTAAGTACGCAGAGTACAAAATATACTACATTTAATGCCAAAATTGAGGAATCAACACATATCTTTATTTGTGACTACAAACCTATTACATTCACTAGTGAAAATTCAAGAGTGATTATCAATAATCAGATGTACCAAATCACATTTATTGATGACCCTATGGGACTTCATCAGCATTTGGAGTTCTATCTAAAATATGTAGGTGGTCAAAATGGCTGACAATGTTGTTTTTGAAGATAACAGACTAAAGGTTAATGCAGAAATGCAAGATGCCATAATAGCGTTTTTGTATGAAGTGTGTGGGGAATATCAGTCACAAACTGCAAGAAATACAAGAGTTGATACAGGTCAGACAAAAGGTTCTTGGGACTTTGCTATTGATGAAAATGCACTTGAAGGTGTTATTGGTTCACCAATGGAAAATGCTATTTGGGAAGAATTTGGTACCGGTGAATATGCTTTAGAGGGCAACGGTAGAAAAGATGGCTGGTACTATGTTGATAAAGACGGTAACGGTCACTTTACTTATGGTAAAAAGCCTAACAGGGCTTTATTTAAGGCCCATGAAAAGTTAAAGTCAAAAGTACCAAAGGCTCTTGAACAGAAATTGAAAGGACTGAAATAGATATGGATGAAGTATTATCAACCATTGATTCACACCTTACTGAACTTGGACTAAACTATGAATTCGGCAGAATGACTAAAGTACCAGTTACTTATCCTTATTGGGTGGGGGATTATACCAGTAGTCAAGGTACTACAGAAGACGGACAAGAAAACATTTCTGTTATCTTAACTGGCTTTTCAAGAGGTTCATTCTTTGAACTTGAAAAGCAGAAATCAATTATTATTAACCATTACAGACACTCTGTTTCGGTACTAACTGAAAAGGGTTCTGCAATGGTTATTTTTTATGACAATTCTTTTAACATTCCACTTGAAGATGATGACCTAAAGAAGTGTCAAGTAACATTAAGTATTAAATTATGGAAAGGAAACTAAGAATATGGCATATGAAGAAATTAAAAGTCATGGTATCACAGAAGATACACCGAAAAATATTCTCTTTGGTGCAGGTACTATCCACAAAGGACTAAAGTATGATAATTCTAAAAAGAAATGGAACTTTGCAGAAAGCCTTATCGGTTCAACAAGTGGTGGCAGTAAGCTAACAATTACACCGGAAGTTAAGGACATTGAACTTGACGGTGCATTAGTTAAGGTTAAGGGTTTAACTCAGAAAACAGGTGAAAGTGTTAAACTGGAAACTAACTTTGCAGAACTTACACCTGAAACAATTAAGTCAACAACACTTGGCAAGATTGCTGAATCTGATATTGAGGGTTATGACCTTATTGAGTCAAAGGCAACTATTGAAGATGGTGACTATTACGAAAATATTGCCTTCGTAGGGACGAAAACAGACGGTACACCTATCATTGCTATCCTTGATAATGCTCTTTGTACAACAGGCTTTGAGTCTGAATCAAAGAACAAGGAAAATGCAGTAATTAAGGCAACATTTGAATGTTATCAGAGCATTGACGGTGATTTAAATATAGCACCGTACCACATTTACTATCCGTCAAAAGCTAATCCACTTCCATCAAGTGTAGAACAAGGAGAATAATAATGAAAGAATATAAGTTCAGAACATTAAATGCAAGTGACATTGCACCCATTTGTTCAATTATCAGTAAAATCGGACTAAACAACTTTGCTAAGACTTTTAAGTCAGAAGATGTTGTTGATGTGCTAACAAAGAAGAAAGGTGCAAAAGACTTAACTGCACTTGCAGGTGTAACAGTTGCACTTAACTTTGCAAATGTGGTTATCTCACATATTGCAGACTGTGAAAATGAAATTTTTAAACTTCTTTCTAGTGTCAGTGATTTATCATATAAGGAAGTTAAAGAACTCGACTTAGTTACTTTCTCTGATATGATTATCAGCTTTGTAAAGAAAGAGGAATTTAAGGATTTTTTCAGGCATGTGTCAAAATTGTTCAAGTAAATATTATTGATTTTATGGACTTGCTATTTAAACGGTATGCAAGTCCATTCCTTTTAATAGAACAGATGATTGCTATTAATAGTCTTTCTGACTTTGCTACTAAACTGATTAATCTTAATGATGAAGATATTTTGTGGGAATTTTTCTTACACAAATATATAGGTGAACAGTCATACAGTGAGTGGAAAGAAAGTTTAGAAAGTAAAGAAGTATCTGTTGAAGAAGCAGAAAAAATTATTAGTAATTCATTTGATATATTGAACAGTTTTGAACCTTCATAGGAAAGGAGGTAGAACACTTGGAATTATTTAAGCTACTTGGTCGCATAGCAGTGGATAATTCTGATGCAAATAAATCTATTGATGAAACCACAGATAAAGCAAAAGAGTCGAAAGAGGATATTAAGTCTTTTGGTGATGAAGGTGAGAAGTCCGGTGGTAAAGTATCTAGTGCTTTTAGCAAGATGGGTTCTTTTGCTGCAAAAGCCGGTAAAGTAATTGTTGCCGGTTTAGGAGTTGCTAGTGTGGCAGTAGGTAAGATAGGTAAAGATGCAATTTCTGCTTACAGTGATTATGAACAACTTGTAGGTGGTGTAGAAACACTATTTAAAGATAGTTCGAATACTGTAATACAGAATGCCTCACGAGCTTACAAAACTGCCGGTATGTCAGCTAATGAATACATGGAAACTGTTACAGGTTTCTCTGCATCTCTTCTTCAATCTTTAGGTGGGGATACCGTTGCTGCTGCTAAGAAGTCTGATGTTGCTATAACTGATATGGCTGATAATGCAAATAAAATGGGTACTTCTATGGAAGACATACAAAATGCTTATCAGGGCTTCGCAAAACAAAACTATACAATGCTTGATAACCTCAAACTTGGTTATGGTGGCACAAAAGAGGAAATGGAAAGACTTCTTTCTGATGCACAGAAAATATCAGGTGTTAAGTATGACATATCTTCCTATGCCGATATAGTAGATGCCATTCATGTTGTACAAACAGAAATGGGTATTACAGGTACTACGGCAAAAGAGGCTAGTACAACTATTCAGGGTTCTCTTTCATCAGCAAAAAGTGCTTGGCAAAACCTTCTTGCCGGTTTAACTGACGGTAACCAAAATATAGACGGCTTAATTACTAATGTATTTAATAGTGTAGTTACTGTTGCTGATAACATTATCCCTAGAATACAACAGGTTTTGCAAAGAGTTCCATCTCTGGTTACTAAGTTAGTACCAAAACTTATAAGCAAAGTATCAGAGGTTATAACCACACTTCTTCCTAGTATAGTGAGTGGTGCAGTATCACTTATTAATGCTTTAGTAGGAACATTACCACAGTTTATACAAGCTATACTAAGTGCAATTCCGTCTTTGCTAAATGGTGTATATCAAGTTTTTACGGCTATAGTTAATGCACTACCACAATTGATGTCAACACTATGTAATGCCTTACCTACTCTTATACCTCAATTAATAGCCGGTATAACAAGTATGGTATTGTACCTAATGACACATTTTACAGAGATTATTCAGCCTTTAATTGATAATCTTCCACAGATTATCATATCCATTGTAAATTCTCTTATGGATAATCTTCCAATACTTATTCAGGGTGCTATACAACTTGTAATACAACTAGTACAGGCCTTACCGGAAATTATTATTAGCTTGATTGAGGCACTACCAACTATTCTTAAAAGTATTGTTAAAGGATTGTGGGAATCACTTCCAGTTTTGCTTACAGGTATAGTATCAATGGTAGGTAATATCTTTAAATCAATTTGGAAAGTTATCTCAAATTTCTTTGGCAAATATTTTTCAAGGATTGCTAAGTACTTTACAATCATATGGGAAAATATTAAGAAGATATTTGAACCGGTTATAAAATTCTTTAGCAAGATTTTTTCAGGAGTATGGAACGGTATCAAGAGTGCTTTTTCAAGTGTTGGTACTTGGTTTAGCAATGTATTTTCAGGTGCTTGGAAAGGCATTAAGAAAGTATGGAACGGTGTAGGTAATTTCTTCTCAGGTATTTGGCAAGGAATTAAGAATGTGTTTTCCGGTATTGGGAAATGGTTCAGTAATATCTTTACAGGTGCTTGGAATGGTATTAAGAGTGTATTTTCAGGTGTTTCGAGTTTCTTTAAGAAAATTTTTGACGGTATCGTTTCAATAGTTAAAGCACCTATTAATCTTATCATTAAGGGCATTAATTTCCTTATTGGTGGTGTTAATAAAATTAGTTTTGATGTGCCTGATTGGGTGCCTGTCATTGGTGGTAAGAAGTTTGGTTTCAATATTCCTAAAATTCCTAAATTGGCTAAAGGTACAGTTGTTGATAAGCCTACTCCGGCAGTATTTGGTGAAGACGGTGCAGAGGCAGTTGTACCACTTGAAAATAATACAGGTTGGATAAGAAAGGTTGCACAACAGCTACATCAGTTTACATTAGATGCTAAGAATTTATCTGTTGATAGAGCTAAGGACTTACCTAGCGAGAAGAAAGAGAAAAATACAGTGAATACACAGACAGCTCTCACTTCCAATATAGATAAGAAACTAGACACACTACTAACAATGTTAAGTAAGTTTTTTCCTGAATTACTTGGTAAAGACAGTAGTATTATCCTTGATGATGATACTTTAGTATCAAAAATTGCACCTAAAATGGATAAACAGTTAGACAAGTTAGCGAAGAGAAAGAAGAGAGGTATAACAGTATGATAAATGGTATTAGATTCGGAAAGTATCATAGCTATGATGACTTTGGACTTATCCTATCATCAGTACATATTCCTCCTGCTGCTCCTAAAACAAACTATGTTGACATACCCGGTGCTGACGGTCAGCTTGATTTGACTGAGGCACTTGGTTGCGTCAGATACCAAATGAGAGAGGCTGAGTTTGTTTTTACAACAAAACCCGGTTATGACATTGAACTTACAAAAAGACTTGTTTCTAATGCTTTAAATGGACTTTATTGCAACATTATTGTTGAGAAAGACCCAGAGTATTACTGGCAAGGAAGACTTACAGTAAGTGCATATGGCTATGAATATCCAGTAGATAAGATAACTATTAAGGCAACTCTCAAACCGTACAAATTAAAGCACGATCTAACAGTTGTAAGTGTTAATAATATACCTGCTAACGGTTCTACAATTAAAGTATATTGTAATAATGAATGTATGCCGGTGTCCCCAACCTTTGTTAATACATCTAGTGGAGTAATAGGAATAACTTTTAATAACATCTATAATATCTTATCAGCAAGAAACACAAAAACATTTAATGACTTTGTGTTGCAAAAAGGTCTAAATGAAATCAGTATGAAGCAAAATACTAATTTAGACTTTTGTTCAATTGATATTAAATATCAGGAGGGTAGTTTGTAATGTACAAAATTATAATGACAAATGCTGATAATAGAGAATTTTTATTGTACGACCCTAATATTCAAGATTTAGCATTAACATCTGCTACTGTGAATTTAGAAAGTAATACTGCCGGTTCTGCTACACTTGTATTTCCTTGTATTCACCCACATTACTCAATTCTTAATGATAAGACGGCTATATTTTCTATCTATGAAGATAATGAAATCATCTTTAAAGGCAGAATTTATGAAGTAAAGAAAGATTGGAACAACAGTCTTACTGTTACTTTAGAGGGATTTTTAGCAGTGTTGTCTGACGTATTGACTTTTCCATTTGAATATCCCGGTGGCTATGTAAATGACAAAGAATATCAAGAAGGAGAAAATGATGTTAGATTCTTCTGTAAAAAAATGATTGTAGAACACTACAATAATGTTTGTTCAGGTGATTTTGGGGATTTGCAAGTTGAGTATAACCCTATACAACTGACATTAGGCAACATAACTGTAAAAGATGACGGTAGTGGTATTGTAAGGTCCTCAGAAGATTATATTACCTTGTGGGATATAGTTAAGGATAAGTTGTTTGGTTCTGCTTTAGGTGGGTATGTTTCACTTAGATATGTTGGTGATAAGAACTATTTTGACTATGTAAAAAACTTTACCGAAACAAATAGTCAGGTAATTGAATTTGGTAAAAACCTTACAGATATTACAGATGATGAGGTGTCAACTGATACGGTATCAGCAGTCCTTGCGTTAGGAAAAGATAATCTAAGGATACCTACTTATAACAGTGAAACACCTAAAGGATATAAAGAAGGTCAAACTGTTAGCACAGATGGGGATTTGTTCTATCACGGCTATTACATAGTTAGCAAGAAAGCTTTACAAAAATATGGCTGGAGGTCAAAGATAGTAAAGTATGACAGTGTAGAAAAGGAAACAGAAACACTATTAAAGAAAGCAGTAGCGTTTATGCAGTCTGAGGGAATCAGACTTAAGAAAACCATTGAAGTATCTGCTATTGATTTACACCTTACAGATAGTCAAATTATTTCATTTAGAATTAACAAGAAAGTCAATGTAATAAGTAAACCTCACAACATAAATGTTACTTATGATTTAACCAAACTATCTATTGATATGTTAAACCCACAAAATACTAAAATAACGGTAACTAACACAGATTTAGTTTACTAGAAAGGAAAGATTATGGATATAAAACATCAAAGCCTTGTACTTGATATTAATGAAACAAGAAACTACACCCTTATAAAGGCTTGTCAGGGCGACCAAAAGTCAAGATACATAGATTGTACTCTTACTCAGAATGGCTCTGTATTAAGCCTTACAAGCAATTATAGGGCAATAGTAAAAGCAAGTATTAATAATGAAGTTAAGGCTATTAACAGTTGTACTATTGATACAACAAGTCAAGTAATTGTAGTTGAACTGACGAGTATTATGCTTGACACACCCGGTATTTTGAATTGTGAGATTACGGTACAAGACGGTCAGCAGATTGTTACATCACAAGCATTTGCAGTACAGGTTAGACAATCTACAATAGCTAATGAAACTGAAATTAAGAAGTCTAAGGAGTACGGTGCGTTGGTTGATGCACTTAGTAGTATTGCAGATGTTGAAAGTAAAGCTGACAAAGTGCAAGGTTTAGTTGATAACATTGACAAACTTGAAAGTGCTGATGATATTATCAATCGACTTAGTACATCTGAAACTAATATCGAAACTAACAAGGCGTCAATTAAAGAACTAAGCGAATTAGTGCAAGAAGTAAAAAACTCAGCGATTGCAGAAATTGAAAGTTTGAAATCCGGTAAGCTTGATAAGACTGATTTTAATAGCTATAAAACTAGTAATGATAATGCAGTTAATAGCAAAGTGGATACTACTGATTTTAACACTTACAAAACTGTAACAGACAAAGCAGTTGCTGACAACACAAAATCTATCAAAGCTAATACTACTGCTATTGATAAGTGTGTTGCAGATATTGCAAACAACTCAGCTTTAATCAGCAAAAATCAAATTAAAGTTACAACAGACAAGTCAACTAGCGTTGTACTTAATGACAGTAGTGATTGTAACATTGTTGGGTTAACTTTGTACGGTAAATCTACACAAAGTGCAATACCTACACCAACAAATCCTGTTGATATTAAGGATATTAACAATCCTAAAATTACTGTTACAAATG
>ULRX01016027.1_pt1 | contig 32501 bp, 20 predicted proteins | sample 1955871 | NCBI WGS metagenome assembly ULRX01 (sample SAMEA4835695, study PRJEB28245) | human gut metagenome | biome: gut microbiome; material: fecal sample | place: Denmark | collected 2008 | reverse complement strand
CGATTTCGTTTACAGGATTTTTTTTTGATCTTTTTGCCATACCGCCATTCAAGATAAGGGTTGTACTCTTTGTAATCCCGTTTCTGGTAATAGATGATCTTTGGAAGCTTCCTATATAGAATTAAAGTGTCCAATTATGGAAAAAAGTGTCCAATTCTGCTAAATGGGTTTACGAAGAGATTTTTTTATTACATTTAATGTGTTACAGGCACATTTATTAAAGACTTTGTATTATTGCATATTTGATACAAAGCGGTTAATTAGGGGACATATGAAAAAAGGAACAAGGGAATAAAAAAGACAAAGGAATTAATTTTAAGAACAGTAGAAAAAAAGCGAAGAAAAAATTGATTATGGATAGTGAGAGTTGACCTACATGCTTAGGCATCCTACATCAGCCAGTAAGACCACAGTCATTGCAGCATAAAGATGTTACGGAGAAGTAAACATCTTTATGCTTGTGACCTGTAGAGTTTCTCTACAAATTTCTGCGGTACTTGAGAACGGACCCTCAGTGTCGCAGATTAAAACTTCACTTGATCTTGATAATTATAGCATATTAGGTCTGTGTATGCAATGGAAAAACATAATTAATGTAGGAATAATGTAGGAACCTTAATGTAGAAATCGTAGAAATTTGAAATTTCATTTTTGGTTCATTAAAAAAAATAAAAAAAACACTTGCATTCTTGTAAATTATATGATAGTATATTATTCGTTGTCAGACAAAAATTGTCTAGCAAGATGGCTCCATGGTCAAGCGGTTAAGACATCGCCCTTTCACGGCGGTAACACGGGTTCGATTCCCGTAGGAGTCACTTATGGCGACTTAGCCAAGTGGTAAGGCATGGGACTGCAACTCCCTGATCATCGGTTCAAATCCGGTAGTCGCCTCTAGTAACCCTCATTTGCACTATGTAAATGGGGGTCGTTTTAGTTTACGCTATATAAAAAAGGAGACTAAGATTGGAGAAGGAATATCAGGATATTTTTAACGAGATTCAGGACACCTTTGGAAAAAGTAAACTGCAGCCAAGCCAGTATTCCGCATTAGCACTTGCATATATTGGGGATGCAGTATATGATTTGATCATTCGGACGATAGTCATTGATCTGGGTGCTGGTCATGTCAAAAATTTTCATAGAATGACTAGTTCTGTTGTAAAAGCAGAGGCCCAAGCTAAGCTCATGAAAATTTTAGAGGACAAGCTTACTGAGGAGGAAGTGGCATATTATCGTCGGGGACGCAACGCCAAGTCAGCAACTTCTGCAAAGAATGCGTCTATTGTGGATTATCGTGTAGCGACCGGGTTTGAAGCGTTGGTTGGTTATTGGTATTTGACGCACCAGATGGAGCGAGCTATGAAATTGTTGCACGATGGTCTGATCGAAGCAGATCAGATGCCTCACAAATAATGTACTCGCATGATCGAAGCAGATCAGATGCCCCACAAATAATGCACTCGCATGATCGAAGTGAATTAAATTGTTTTGGTACGGTAGTGTAAATTGTTAAATTATATAGGAAGGAAGACACATATGGCATACGAAGAATTAACAATAGAAGGGCGTAATGCAGTAATTGAGGCATTTCGTGCAGGGAAAACCGTTGATAAGATATTTGTTTTAGAAGGCTGCAAGGATGGCCCTATTCAAACCGTTTTGCGTGAAGCGAAAAAGCAGAGTACCGTTGTCAATTTCGTCAAGAAAGAACGCTTGGATCAATTATCAGAGACAGGTAAGCATCAAGGAGTTATTGCACATTTGGCGGCTTATGAGTATAGCACAGTAGAAGAAATTATGGATCGTGCGGCACAGAAGGGGGAAGCACCGTTCGTTATTTTATTGGATGGAATAGAAGACCCACACAATTTGGGGTCTATTATTCGTACTGCTAACCAGGCAGGTGCACATGGTGTCATCATTCCTAAGCGACGAGCTGTTGGTTTAACTGCCACTGTGGCAAAGGCATCTGCAGGAGCGATTCATTATACTCCGGTTGCAAAGGTAACGAATCTGGTCAAAACCATGGAAGAACTCAAGAAACAGGGGATGTGGTTTGTTTGTGGAGATATGTCAGGAGAGACGATGTATTCGCTTGATCTGACCGGACCGATCGGTGTTGTGATCGGTAACGAAGGCGATGGTGTCAGCAGATTAGTGAAAGAAAACTGCGACTTTACGGCATCCATTCCGATGCAGGGTGATATTGATTCATTAAACGCTTCGGTAGCGATGGGAATTTTATCATATGAAATCGTGCGCCAGCGGATCACAAAGGGTATAAAATAAGCGCGTTATAGCCAGAGGAATGCTAAGGATATAGAAGTAAGTGTGTTATAGCTAGGGGTATGTTAAGGGTATAAAGTAGGCACATTTGCAGAAGCAAATCGTATTGGGTGAATGTGAGGTAAGTACGGGGTGTAGTATGAGAGAGTATGAACAGCAGACAATAGAGGAAGTGGTTGCCAGTGCAAAACATGGTAATGATGAGGCTATGGAGTATGTATTGGCTAAATATAAAGGACTCGTTAGAGGGCTTTCGCGAACATTGTTTTTATTGGATGGCGATGAGGACGATTTAATACAGGAAGGGATGATTGGCCTGTACAAGGCAGTCGTAAGCTACGATGAATGTAGAGGCGCTGCATTTGAGACATTTGCCAGTCATTGCATTAATCGGCAGATGTATTCTGCAGTCAAAAAGTCCAATCGTAAAAAAAACGGGCCCCTTAATACTTATATTTCAATCGATTCAGCCAGTGATAGCGATAATGAACAGGGACCGGACAGCGTCAAGCTGTTGGATCGTGTGTCGGCAGGTCTGCATCAAAATCCAGAGGACATAATTATTGACAGAGAAGAAGCCGGTGATATAGAGGAACGCTTATTTAGTGTTTTGAGTGGAATGGAACGAGAAGTTCTATCGTTGTTTTTGCGTGGTATGACTTATCAGGAGATTGCCAGATATATGCAAAAGCAACCGAAAGCAATAGACAACGCATTGCAGCGGATCAAGACTAAATTACGGACGATACTAAGGTGATGACGCCTTCTTCTCATCCAAAAGCTGCATGAAATACTGCAATAGGGCTGCTGAAGATAAAAGAGAAGGAAATTAATCTGCTTTGTTCTTTAAGGTGGAAATAAGCTTTTCACTTCAGTGTTCGGGGACACGATAGAAAACGTATAAACGGGGCTTATAAAACAGAGAAAATGAAAAACAGAGAAAATGAAAAATTTGCTTGCAAATTTAGAGGCGCTATTATATAATATGGATTGTTGAGTGCTGCTATGGCTCAGTCGGTAGAGCGTCGCCTTGGTAAGGCGGAGGTCACGGGTTCAATTCCCGTTAGCAGCTCTGTTGAGGAAGTGAGGATTTCTGTGAAATTCTCACTTTTTTTACAATATAGGAAAATGCTCGTAACCTAGAGGGAAGCCACCAAGAATTGCGTCAGCAATTCTTGCAGAGCAAAACGCTGGTTTTGCTCTCTTTAGGATATAGGAAAATGCTCGTAACCGAGAGGGAAGTCACCAAGAATTGCGTCAGCAATTCTTGCAGAGCAAAACGCTGGTTTTGCTCTTTTTAGGATAGAAAGGACGGGGAATATGGCAAAAGCACTTATTTTTTTAGCAGAAGGATATGAAGAAGTTGAAATGTTGACGGTAGTAGATATGGTTCGCCGTGCAAAGATTGATATTGACATGGTGGCGATCGGGGATCAGAGAGTGGTAAAGAGCTCACATGGAGTATGCATCACCGCCGACAGATTATTAGATGAGGCAGATTTCGCAGAGGCACAGATGCTGATTTTGCCGGGTGGTATTCCGGGAACACCGAATTTACGTGCCTGCGATACACTGTGCCAGCAATTGCAGCAATTTGCAAAAGAAGAAAAATGGGTTGCAGCGGTGTGTGCAGCACCTACTGTGCTTGGTGAGCTGGGGATTTTGAAAGATCATCAGGCAACTTGTTATCCAAGTTTTGCAGATCAGTTGATCTGCGGTCAGTATGTTAAGAAGCCGGTTGTTCGTGATGGCAAGGTTATCACAAGTCGCGGAATGGGAACGTGTATTGAGTTTGCAGCAGAAATCATTACGGCGTTAAAAGATGCGGAAACAGCAGAGCATGTTAAAACTGCTATCATCTACAACGATCAATATGAGGATTAATCCTTATGAAAGAATACTAAGCCGAGGTTGCATTGTGTAATACACAATACAAAGAATGAGAGATAGTCTCGGTAGAAGAACAAAAAAGACTGCCTTAGAAATTACAGAAAATCCTGTGATTTCTAAGGCAGTTTTATGTTATTTCATGCTTTCGCTCCAAGCCCTCGCATCCAGACGTTCCTCGTAGGCATCTGCTGCGGCATCGTACTCTTCTTCATCATTGATATCTTCTAATTCAAAATCATCATTTCCTAAATCTTTGATGCGGAACACATAATATTCTGTAATATTTTCCACAAAACCCGGAATCAGAGCAGCATAGAGCCGGCCGTCCACCTCGTAGATTTCATCCACGTAAAAGTCTTTATCAATCCCATCCTCATCGGTTAACGTAACCATAGTTTCTTCAAATTCGTATTCTGTATTTTTTGCCATAATTATCTCCGTTTCTGTATAAAATATTGTTTTAGTTCAAGTGACGGCAACAATATATCTGTGTTATTTGCAAAGGTATTTTCGGTATTCATTTGAAATACCCTCTGAACAGGTCATTGCCGAAATAATAGCATATATTATAATGTGAAAGTGCCACAGATGCAAGTTTACCTTGACAAAAAGGCTCTTAGACCTTATATTGTACGAAGGGACTAAATCGTAAAATGTAGAGTTCTGTAACAAAAACACACAAATTTTAAGCGCCAGAGCCTAGTTTTGTGCACAAAAGTATAAATTTGTACGAATCAGGCTGACGAGGAAAGAGATTATCGAAATTTCGGCGGATGTCTCTTCGTACGCTCCAGTGCGTTATGTATTGGCAAATATGCAGGTGACTGCAAAACAAATTCAATACAGTGGAGATTACAGATCCTTCGTTTGCGATGATTGTTCTTAGAAGGCAATCGACGCAGAACCGCATGGGCACAGGATGAAGTCTGCAAATGCACCGGTAATGCTGTAGATAACAGTGAAGAGTGTGCAAATGCACCGGTAATGCTGCAGATAACAGTGAAGAGTGTGGAAATACATCGGTGATGCTGCAGGATAACAGTGAAGAGTGTAGAAATACACCGGTAATGCTGCAGGATATTGTGGGCAGTGCGGGAGGCGTCACAGTAACAGGTGGAATCTGCCGATTTGGCAGTAGAACGGAGGAAATTATGTGCGGAATTGTTGGTTATAATGGAGCACGTCCGGTGACGGACTTTTTGTTGGATGCTCTCGAATTGTTGGAATATCGTGGTTACGATAGTGCCGGTCTTGCAACGATCAATGCTGAGACAGGACGGACGAAGTTGCGTAAATGTGCCGGTCGCGTTGCTGATCTGCGCAAAGTATGTGAGAATGACAAGAAGCAGGCTACTTGCGGAATTGGTCATACACGCTGGGCAACACATGGTGGTGTCAGTGACGAGAATGCGCACCCACATCGTCAGGGTAATGTGCTTTTAGTTCATAATGGAATTGTTGAAAATTACGAAGAGCTTCGTGATCATTTTATGTTGAGCAAAGATCTGAAGTCAGAGACGGACACAGAAGTGGTTGCCGGTGTTTTGAACCGTTACTACGATGGAGATCCGCATAAAGCAATTGCACAAACGGTAAAGCATTTAAAGGGAACATTTGCATTAGTTATTATTTTTGATGATATACCGGATGTGATCTATGCAATCCGTAACGTCAGTCCGATCGTGGCTGCACGTACCGAGGACGGCACAATGTTAGCATCTGATGTTGCAGCACTTGGCTCTCATGCTACGGAATATATGGTTGTGCCGGAGTATCAGATCGTTGAGCTGCACAAAGACGATATTAAAGTGTTTGACCTGAAGGGCAAAGAGCAGAAGACAGAGTTTTTGGAGATTGATTGGGATACCAGCCGTGATGGTAAAGGTAAATACCCATTTTATATGGAAAAGGAAATTATGGAGCAGCCGGAGGCATTGCAGGCAACATTAGATCATCGTATTGTTGACGGACATATTGACTTGTCCTTTGATGGTGTGCCGGATGATGTTTTGCAGAATTGTGAGCGAATTTGTGTTGTTGCTTGTGGCACAGCTATGCATGCCGGATTGATCGCCAAAGCGATCGTTCAGTCAAAATTACAAATGCTGATGGATGTAGAGTATGCATCTGAGTTTATGTACTCCAATCCGGTCATTGATGAGAAAACACTGGTATTAGCAATTTCACAGTCCGGTGAGACGATCGATACTTTGGAAGCACTGAAGTATGCGCGCAAAAAAGGTGCCAAGAGTGTTGCGGTTATTAATGTTAAGGGTTCCTCTATCGCCAGAGAGAGTGATTATGTCATGTATACGGTAGCCGGTCCGGAAATCGCGGTTGCAAGTACGAAAGCATATACGACACAGGTAGAAACATTAATGCTCTTAATTGGGCGCATGGCAAAGGTAAGAGGTATTTTCGATGATGCAGCGGAGAAAGAGTATGTTGACAATATGCTTCAGATTCCTGCCAAGTTAAAGGAAGTATTGAACAAGAAACACGACATCCATAAAATTGCCAGAAAGCTGTTAGAGGCAAAAGATGCATTTATGCTTGGCCGTGGATTGGATTATTCTATCTTGCTGGAGGGAGCTTTAAAATTAAAGGAAATTTCCTATATTCATACAGAGGCATATGCATCTGGTGAATTGAAACATGGTACGATCGCTCTGATCACAGAAGATACACCGGTCGTTGCTGTTGTCACACAGGAAAAGCTAAAAGATAAAGAATTATCTAACATTCGTGAAGTGCAGTCTCGTGGTGCAAGTGTTGTATTGTTTGTACGCGAAAGTATTTCAATGGCAGATGCAGAATATGCAGATGTATTATTATTACCGGATATGGCGGATGAGTTTATGGTATTCCCGGCAGCAGCGGCATTGCAGTTGTTGGCATATTACGTATCGATGGATCGTGGATTGGATGTTGATAAACCAAGAAACTTAGCAAAAGTAGTTACCGTAGAGTGATCCGGTAAAAATGAAATTATGAAAGCAATATTGTATATTGCCGGTCATGAGTAAGAAAAATGTGTATTTATGGAGGCGAAAGAATGAAATTTCAGGCAGATAAGAAGCATGTTAGTGTAACGGGTAGAACTATTTATCGAGAGGGTATTCGTTATCTGGGATATTCTGCGACATCTATTTCTTTCAAATTCGTAGGAACAAAAGCAACCGCAGAGATTGTCAGTGACGCATCAAAGCATACTGAGAAGGAGAGGGCTTGGATTGCTATTTATTATGGACAGGATAGAGATCCTGCTAAGCGTCTGCGCTTAGAGCAGGACAGGCAGACAATCGTGCTGTTTGAAACGCAACAAACTACGGAAAAGCAGATTACTATCGTTAAATATTCTGAAGCAGAATATGCAGCGTGTGGTATTGTTTCTATAGAAATTACCGATGAAGTAAACCCGGGGGAAGAAATACTATTATCGCCGCCGGTACATAAGAAAAGACAGATCGAGTTTTTTGGCGATTCGATCACTTGCGGTTACGGCGTGGAAGGTGAAGTGAGTGATGAAATATTTGACACCGCAGATGAAAATCCGACCAAATCGTATTCATTACTTACCGCAGAATTGCTTAATGCAGAACCTAACCTGGTATCGTGGAACGGAAAAGGTGTTATCACGGCATATATAGGGGAAGAAGAGGATGCACAGATTGATGATTCCTGGCTGATGCCAATGTTATATGAATACACAGATGCAGGACTGGAACGAGATTATTTTGCCAATGAGCAGTCAGACTGGGAAACTTGGAATTTTGAGGAATATAAACCGCAGCTTGTTGTCATTTATTTAGGTACGAATGATGCGAGCTATACAAGAGATATTCCAGACAGACAGAAACAGTTTGAAGATGCTTATGTAAAATTGTTGCATCAGGTGCACGAGCATAATCCGAATGCAGCTATTATAACAACGATCGGAGCGATGGATCAAAGACTGAATACGACGATTGATGCTGCGACAGCATGTTTTGCTAAAGTTACGCCAGATTGTACGATTCGTTATGTACAGCTTCCATTGCAGGATGAGGTAGATGGCTTAGGAACTTATTGGCATCCGACGGAAAAGACGAACCGTAAGTGTGCTCGTTTAATTGCAGATGCTGCTAAGGAAATGCTGCAATGGTGATGATCTGAGGAACTTGAATCTAAGGAAAATGTTGTAATAGAAATAACTGAAACAGCTCAAATGGGGTGTCGTTATGCGACACCCCATTTTTCAAACAGTTTACCAACAAATTCAACGATCGGTGCCAGTAAAAGCACCATCAGGACAGTCATAACACCAACTTCACCACCCGTGAGAAATCCAAGTATCGTAGCGATCAGATCAATAGAAAGACGAACCGGCTTGAAACAATTTCGGCCGGTTTTTTGCCGTATTTTTTCGGTAACGGCAAAAGGTACGGCATCATAAGGTGCCATGCCGTGCCCACTGTGCATATAGCAGGCTGCAGCAACCACAAAAAGCAGAAGCGCAGGGACCAGAATGCCAATGCGGGCTGCAAGTGGAAGATGTGCAGGCACATGGCATACGTTTGTCCAGACCCAGCCGAAGAAATCAGCCGAGTAGCCCACCACAACCATATTTCCGATCGTTCCGGTACCGATCAGTCGCCAATCAAGTAAGATGACCAAGATCAGAAGTACCGTATTAAATAATAGTTGATAATTGCCAAAACTAAGTCCCAGTGTCCGGGCTATTCCATAATTCATTGCCGAGCAGGGATCTGTCCCCATTTCCGTCAGAACGAGCAGCGACACGCCGAGTCCCATCATGATCACAGAAATAAGCATTAGCGTAAAGGTTTTCCACCAATGTTTATCTAGCACCGGCATTTGAAAAGTTGTGGTAATAGTCTCTTTTTCATTCATAGTAATTTTGCATTCCTTTCTCTGCCCACGGGTTTAGAGGTATTTCATACTATGTTATGGGCAAAATATTTCTGATTTTTCGCAGACAAAATGTTTCTTTCGTTCCCGCAGGTAAATATAGACCTTTTGCTCCATGTATCCTATAATAGGGTTATTAGAACAGACAACGAAAATCATAACATATTACAGAACCAGCGTCAAAAATCAGCATCATTGTTGGAAGATGCTATGGTGATTGACAGAGTTGGAAACTTTCATGATATGTTTGGATTGTAAATGAAGGAGAATGATCATGCAGAGATTAAAAACAATGTTAAATTCGATAGATCACAAGGGATACCCAGCATATAAAGGCCTTAAGGGTAGTTACGATTTCGGCGATTATCGGCTTGGTATTGACAAAGTGCAGGGTGATCCTTTTGCTTCGCCCTCTCGGATTTCTCTGGTGGTGCCGCAGAACACACATGCGATCCCAAAAGAGTTTTACGAGCAAAAGCATCGCAGGATCGCAGTGGAAGATCATTTACTCCGCCTGGTTTGCAGGGAAAGCGAACCATTTAATTTTAAGGCAAAAGGATCCGGCAAAAGCGGCTTGATTGCAGTTAGCCGTCCGGGACAGGAAATCGTGGAGCGAAGTGCCTGTCATATCAATGCGAAAAATGGGGAGCTAACCGTTCGTATGTCAGTTGGTTTTCCGGCAAATGGGAGAAGTATCAATGCAAGAGAACTGGGCAAAATATTTTTTCAATTTATACCGGAGATCGTGCATCACGCCTGCTGTTATGCGAATATTGACGCCCAAAAGCTACAGAGAGCTGCAGACCTCGCAGACGATCAGCGCTACATCAGAGAGCAGATGGCGGAAGAAGGGTATATTGCTTTTATTGCCAATGGATCAGTGCTGCCGCGCGAGAATGGAGTATCCCAACGTCCAATGAAGAAGGCGGTGCCATTTGCCTCACCGGAATCCATGGAGGTTACGTGGAACCTTCCACATAAAGGCATGATCAAGGGTATGGGGATCAAAAAAGGTGTGACGCTTATCGTTGGAGGCGGTTATCATGGCAAATCCACACTTTTGCAGACGTTAGAAAGAGCAGTATATCCGCATATTGCCGGAGATGGTCGAGAGTACGTTGCCATGGAACAGAGTGCGGTTAAGATCCGTTCTGAGGACGGTAGGAGCATTTATCATAAAGATATTAGTCCGTTTATTCGCAATTTGCCGACCGGACGGGATACGACGGATTTTAGCAGCGAGGATGCCAGCGGTTCCACATCGCAGGCGGCCAATGTTGTAGAAGCTGTCGAGAATGGAGCAGGTGTATTGTTGATCGATGAAGACACCAGTGCGACTAATTTTATGATTCGAGATGAATTAATGGAAAAGGTTGTGGCAGCAGGAGAAGAGCCGATCATACCGTTTATTAAACGGGTAAAAGGGCTATATGAGCAGAAACAGGTTTCCACCATTTTAGTTGCAGGGAGCTGTGGTGCTTTTTTTCATATTGCAGATACAATATTGCAAATGGAAAGTTATCGACCGAAAGAAATCACACAATTTGCAAAAGAGACAGCGAAAGCATACCCGTTGAATGACACATCGATGGCAGCTGAATATCCGGACAGCGTAGAGCAGAAAATTTTCATTCCAAAGCAGTCGCTTGAAGCTGGCGGTCGTGAGCATAGACGAGCGGTCGGCAAATATAGCGGGGATGTTGCAAGTGCAAGGAGTGCCGGGAAATCTGATCGCGGTACGAAGATCAAGGTGATGGGAACGGATGGATTTGCGATCAACAAGACGAATGTAGATCTTCGTTATCTTGAGCAGATCATTGACAGTGAGCAGATGGCGGCAATTGCACGTTCTTTGGTAGTGATCTTGGAGCAGTATGCCGGACAAAAGATTCAGGTATCGCAGGCGGTGTCAGAACTCGTGGACGCACTGGAGCGAGATGGATTGAATGTGCTATCAAATGGCAATGGCAGTGATCTGGCTATGCCAAGACGAGCAGAGATAGCCGGATGCCTCAATCGATACCGTGGAATTATGAAGCGTTGATCAGGATATGTGTTATGATGAAAATGTGATGCATATAAGGCGATGACGTGCAGTGAGCCTATATTGTCCTGCATAAGTCGTTGAAATGCAACAAGATAATATGTCAGATAAATGACAGTTTCGAATACGATATAGAAAAAATCATGTGATTCATCGCAAATAATTCTAGTGAAAAAAAGTATGTCTCATGTTATAATTGCGGAGTAAAATACGTTTTTGCGTAAAATTACAATAAACCATAAAGGAGGAGAATTATTACAATGAAACAACGTTACACAAAAAGAATCGTTGCTTTTGCACTTGCACTTGCGATGGTACTTACAGGAGGAGCATTTTCTACTGTATTTAATACCGCCAGCGCGAGCGCAGCTTCTAAGAAAGCAACCCTGAAACTGAAGAAAAAAGTTTCAATTACAGCAGGCAAGAAAGTCACATTAAAGATCACAAAGAAAAATGTGAAGAAGATTAAGTCCCAGAAGTGGACAACCAGCAAGAAGAGCGTGGCTACCGTATCCAAGAAGGGTAAGGTTACCGCTAAGAAGGCTGGTAAGGCAACTATCAAGGTAAAGGTTAAATACATTGCAAAGGGATCTAAGAAAGTAAAGAAAAAGACTTTGAAATGTACTGTTACGGTTAAGAAGAAAGCAACACCTGCGCCTGCAAATGTTGCTACTAAGAAACCTGTAACGACAACACCTGCAACGACAACACCTGCACCAACCCCTAAGGTTACTCCAACTCCGAATCCGGAGGCAGTAATCTATGGAAGACCATCCGGTAATGATGTTATCAAATATACGATTGATGACAAATCCAATATCGGTGATGAGAAGACGGTAACATTTACAGATGGTTCTACTGTAAAATCCAAAGATAATGGAACGGTTCGTAAGGAACTTTCTTCTCAGGATTTGGCAGACTCTAAGATGGGTATGGGTGTAAACATCGGTAATACGTTGGAAGCAGTCCAGGGAATCTCTGCCAAGAAGAGCATGGCTGCTACTGATTATGCGACAGCAGATCCATCGTGGTTTGTATCTGCGTGGGGCAATGTTGAGATCACGCAGAAGTATTTAGATACATTACATTCTTACGGTATTAATACCGTACGTATTCCGGTAGCTTGGACGAATGGTGATAAAGATGATGGATCATATACGATCAATGCCAAGATGTTAGATGCTGTAGAGAAAGCAGTGATCTATGCTTTGAATAATGGTATGTATGTTATCATTAACGATCATTGGGACAACCAGTGGTGGGGCCAGTTCGGTGCTTGCAAGCGTGATGAGAATAATAAGAAAGTTGCCAACGAAGAAGTTCGTGCACAGGCTTGGGTTCGTTATGAGAAATATTGGACTCAGATCGCAGAGCGTTTTAACAAGTATTCCGATCATCTGATCTTTGAGGGAGCTAATGAGGAAATCGGAGATCGCTTGAACGACAGCATTTACTCTAATGGCTATGCTGTAACAGATGATCAGAAAGATGTTTCAATTGGCGGCAACTTAAAGACAGCTGATAAGTATAAGATGGCACATGAGATCAATCAGAAATTTGTTGACGTTATCCGCGCTACAGGCGGTAACAATGCAAACCGTCATCTGTTGATCCCTGGTTACAATACTGACTTTGAGAAGACAGCAGACGAAAAGTATATAATGCCGACAGATATTGCTGAGAATGGTAAGACAAAGCTTTTCGTATCTGTACATTACTACACTCCATGGGATTTTTGTGGTGATGGTGGTGCCGGTTCATATACGTATGAAGATCGCCAGAAAACAGTAGAGCTTTTTAAGAATCTTAAGAGATTTTCTGATGAAGGATATGCATTTATCATCGGTGAGTGTGGTGTCTGCAGTCCTCAGACAGTCACAGGTAGTGTAACTGCTTGGTTTAATGATACGTTCAAGGAAGCAGCTAAATATCATGCTGTGCCGGTGCTTTGGGAGACTGGTCAGTATTTTGATAGAGCTGCAGCAACTTTGAAATTTAAGGATGTTGCCGTATACTTTAATGAGATTAATGGTGCTAACGGCGACACAAGCATGACTAAGACAACAGGTAAATCTACAGATCTTTCTTTCATTAAGGAAGTTGGTGATAAGAAGTCTGTATGGAACTGGACCGGTGTTTGGTACAAGAACGGTGGTGACTATGCATATGGTGAGAACCGTTACAACGATAAAGCTGATAAGACTAACGGAGAAGATCCGGATGTAGCTAAGAAGATGATCCCATCTAGCACAGTATCTCCTACGATTGCGGGCGATACTACTACGATCACTTTTGATGGTGCCGGATTCCAGTCATTCCTCAACATTGATGTCAGCAAGTACAAGAAGCCGGCTATCGCAGTACAGTTCGCTCCTGAGACATTGGACAAGGCAAACTGGAAAGCAGATGACGAGGATAACGTTGGACATATCCAGTTGGGTGTATCTGACACAGCGACGTTCAAGGATGATGTAGATATTGACTATGCTGCTTTCGCAGATAAGCTCATCGTATTAGATGAAGCAGGATTAAACTTGACAAAGGATAGACATTATCTGTCATTGACATTTAGTGGACGTCCAACGATCACAGGCATCCAGATCTACGAGTTAGGCGAATAATTACCGCTTAATTATTGATTGATGGTAGTACAAACAATGATTCGTAATTGGCAGTAATTGTTTTAAGATAAGTAATCAGAACAAGGACGACCTCCGCGAGGTATCTTATAGATACTCCGCGGAGGTTTTTTATGTTTATGGGGAGGCTTTTTATGTTTATGGGGAGGTTTTTTATGTTTATGCGGAGGTTTTTTATGTTTATACTGTGTAAATAAAAAGGACCATTGGTGCATTTGTATTTGCAAATGCGGTGTCAAAGCTTATGCTATGGAATAGGAAAATGCTGTTATGCAGTGTGATGTTATCAAGAATTGCTTTAGCAATTCATACAAAGCAAAGCGCTAGTAACAGTTAATGTAGAGGGGGAGAAACAAGCTGGAATCAGCGAAAGCGCCAAAGCAGTCACCCAAAGAAGCTGATAGGCAAGCTGAAATAGAAAAAGTCCCCAAAGCAGTCAACCAAAGAAGCAAAAAAGCAAGCTGAAATCAGCGAAAGCGCCAAAGCAGTCAACCAAAGAAGCACGATAGGCAAGCTAGAATCAGCGAAAACGCCAAAGCAGTCAACCGAAATAGCCCAATAGGCAAGCTGAAATCAGCGAAAGCGCTAAAGCAGTCAACCGAAATAGCCCAATAGGCAAGCTGAAATAGAAAAAGTCCCCAAAGTAGTCAACCAAAGAAGCAAAAAAGCAAGCTGAAATCAGCGAAAGCGCTAAAGCAGTCAACCAAAGAAGACCGATAGGCAAGCTGAAATAGAAAAAGTCCCCAAAGCAGTCACCCGAAGAAACCGATAGGCAAGCTAAAATCAGCGAAAGCGCCAAAGCAGTCAACCAAAGAAGCAAAAAAGCAAGCTGAAATCAGCGAAAGCGCCAAAGCAGTCAATATAAGTAGTCTCAGTTATAGATAATGGTGGATTGATTTGACTAGAATTCAATATGATACCATTCGGAGACGAAGTTGAAATAAGCTGATCGAAATTCGATAAATTGCATCGCTGTCATACAAAAGGGAAGAAAATAAGTATGGCAACATGGATTTTTCACGATCAAATCATCTTGAACCGCGATTTCAAATATATTCGAGAGTATGGCATGGATGCGATGTTGGTACTTGGATGATAGTCCCAGTGAATTGAGCATTTGTTGAATATGCATTGTGCGAATTTCGCAAAGCGGCATATAACCTAAAAATTTTTTGATATGATTATTGTAGATGCAGCAATAATTTTGGATTGTCGATGGTTTGACAACGCCGTTTTTATAATTCTGTATCCCAAAAGAATACCATTCGTTTAGCGTTAGGGTGCTTTTGTCTAAATTGCTATTTGGGTTATTAGGATTACATTTTGCTCTGTTATAAAAAGCCTCACTTTCAAGTTTTTGAAAGGTATTATAACAAGATATAAATAAATTTATTCTTTCCGTTTTTTTGCCATAATGGAAATACGAAACAAGTATTCATGGCAGGAAAGTTCTGAATAATGCCTGCATGGCAGGTCTGTCGTATTGTGTATATTTACGGTAAAAATCATCGACATAGACAGGATTAAGAAATAAATTTGTGTATATTTAACAAAATCGGCAATAGATTTTTTGAAAAACAGGTAAAAATGATTGATTTTTTTACCGTATCGTGTTAGAATATGTTTTGTAAATTTTTATGTATATAAATGAAAGGCTATGGTACGTTTTGGCTGAAATATGAGTTTTTGCTTCATGGATCTTAAGTTCAAAACTTACGTACAGCGTTTCAATTATGTACGATGACTCAATAATAAAAAGAGGAGGAGAAATAATGAGAAAACAGACAAAAAAAGTTTTGTCATGGGTTCTTGCCGGTGCAATGGCGTTAAGTCTTATTCCTAGCGTCGGCCTTGTTTCTGAAAAAGCAGATGCTGCGGTATCTACTGTGGACAAGGTTGTATTTGATAAGGCAGTAGAATCTAAGTTAGTAGGCGGAGATTCTGGAGAAGCTCGTTTGTTAGTATTTAACAACTGGGGCAAGTATGATCCAAATGCACTTGAAGGAATTAGCATGAAAGATGCATCTATTACTTTTAATGTTGAAGGTGTAGCTGATGTGTTGGCGAAGACAGGTGCTAAGTCTATTAAAGCATTCCTTGGATTGAATTCAAGTGATTGGTCAGTGAATACTCTTGGTAACACTGCACCTGCAGATGGAGTAACAGAAATTGAGAAAGATGGAACCTATACAGTAACATATACTGGTTCCTCAACAATTACACTTGGAAATCAGATGGGTGTAATGTTTGCTGACATCGACTCTGCTTTAGAGAAAGATGATGACAAGAATGTAACAGCAGGTTTGAAAGTTTCTGATACAAAGCTTCAGATTAAAGCTCCTGCTTTAATGAAAGATGTTACATCTTTCGATAAAGCGGTAGAATCTAAGTTAGTAGGCGGAGATTCCGGAGAAGCTCGTTTGTTAGTATTTAACAACTGGGGCAAGTATGACCCGAGTGAGCTTGAAGGTATTGATGTAAAGAATGCATCTATTACTTTCAAGGTTGCAGGTGTTGCAGATGTATTGGCAAAGACAGGCGCTAAGTCTATCAAGGCATTCCTTGGATTGAATTCAAGCGACTGGTCTGTAAATACTCTTGGAAACACAGTTCCTGCAAACGGAGTAACAGAGATTGAGAAAGATGGAACATACACAGTAACATATACTGGTTCTTCAACAGTTAAGTTAGGAAACCAGATGGGGGTAATGTTCGCTGACATCGATTCTGCATTAGAGAAAGATGATGACAAGAATGTAACAGCTGGTTTAACAGTATCTGATGCATCTCTCAAAGTTGAGGTGGCAAAGGAAGTTAAGAGCGTTGCAAAATTCGATGGTGCTACAGAAAGCAAATTCGTAGGTGGCGACAGTGGAGAAGCAAGACTTCTTGTGTTCAACAACTGGGGCAAGTTTGATCCAAATACAATGGAGGGTCAGACACTTAGAGACATCTCTATTTCTTTCAAGGCAGCAGGCGTTGCAGATGTATTAGCAAAGACAGGCGCTAAGTCTATCAAGGCATTCATCGGTGTAAACTCAAGTGACTGGTCTGTAAATACATTAGGTAACACAGTACCATCAGCTGGTGTTGTTGAAATCGAAAAAGACGGAACATATACAGTATCTTATACTGCAGCAGGAGAAATTACTCTTGGAAATCAGTTAGGTGTAATGTTCGCTGACATCGATTCTGCATTAGAGAAAGATGATGACAAGAACGTAACAGCTGGTTTAACAATTTCTGATGTAACTATGAAGACAACAGAATTGAAATTCGCAGATGATACAGAAGGACCAGAAGTAACACCTACTCCAGAGCCAACAGAGGCTCCTAAGGCTTATGATGAGGCTCTTTGGGCTACAAAGGGTATCCATGCTTACCTCTCATATCAGATGGCTGCAACATGGGATTATCGTAATGGTTACAAGCCAAATGCTGTTGGAAAACAGGATACTTACGATTACATCAAGGCAAGCGGTAACGCTGCAGAATTCAAGGCTACTGATGTATTACTTACAAGAGATGGTGAGTATACAGTAGCTATTAGCGGTATCGATTTGTCATCAGCTACGAAGTACAACTTGTTGTCTATCGCAACAGACCTTTCTGCTAAGACAGAAGACAACCCGGATGGTGCATATGCTAATGTGAAGGTGTCGAATGTCAGCTTAAAAGTTGATGGCAAAGTAGTTGCTGAAAACTTGGAAGTATCACAAAAGAGTGACGAAGTAGTTTATTATTATCCATTAATAAACACTTATGATAGCGATGCCCCAGGTCCTCTTGCAGAAGTTAACGCTAACGAAGAGCTTGCAGTTCCAGAGAACAGCATTGAGATTACATTTAAGGTTACAGGACTTAAGGCTGCATTGAACGACCTTAAGGAAGGTACTTATAAAGATCCTGAGACAGGTGAGAATGTAAAGAACGATACTATCACAAAGGACGATATTGATGCGTCTGAGGGTGCTCTTCCTACACCGAGTGAACAGCCAACTGTTAAACCAAGTGAGAAGCCAAACGTAACACCGGCTCCTACAAACAGCCCGGCACCTACTAAGGCACCTACTAAGGCACCAAAGGCACCTAAGAAGGGTAATAAGGTTGAGAGCGGCAAGGTTGTTTACAAGGTAACAAAAGCAGCTACAGCTAAGAAAGCTGGTACATTAGCAATCGTTGGTCTTTCTAAGGCAGGCAAGAAGGCATCTAGCCTCTCTGCACCAGCTACAGCTAAGATCAATGGCTACAGCTACAAAGTAACAAGTATTGGCAAGAACGCATTCAAGGGCGCTAATGCTAAGACGATCTCTCTTGGTAAGAACATTAAGTCCATTCCTGCAGGAGCATTTGCTAATTGCAAGAAGTTATCTACTTTGAAGGTAAAAGCTAAATTAACAAAGGTTGCTAAGAAAGCATTCAAGGGATGCAAGAAGACAATCAAGGTTAAGGGCGCTTCTAAGAAAGTAACTAAGGCTAATGTTAAGAAGTTAAAGAAGAGCGGTTACAAGAAATTCAAATAATTAAAGAAATTAACACTAAATTTTGATAATTATTGAGTCATTTAAAATATGGTGAAAACCGGAAAACAGTCGTGTCGAAAGACACGGCTGTTTTTTTATTATCGGAAATACTTTATCGAAAATTGCTGTTGTGTGGAGTAATGCAATCAAGAATTGCTTTAGCAATTCTTGCAAAGCAAAGCGCCGGCTTTGCTTTTTGTTCCTTTATCGGAGATTGCTATTGTGTGGAGTAATGTTATCAAGAATTGCTTTAGCAATTCTTGTAAAGCAAAGCGCTGGCTTTGCTTTTGTTGAGTGGTTTTAGTTCGTAGAAGTCTGTGCAGCAAGAGGATTCTCTATTTTTGTAGGTAAAACAAGCCTTTTTTTCAAAGGAAAAAGGGCTGGAAATTTTAAAGGAAATCTTGTATAATAGTACATGATTTGGGGGACATCAGCATTTAAGTATGATATCCTGACCAGAATGTTCAAGAACATGTCAATGTTTGACCAAAACATTGCAAAATGAAAAGGAGGAAAATATTCATGAGAAAACAGTCAAAGAGTTTACTCTCTATGATTCTCACAGCAGCTATGGTTGTTTCTTTAGGTGCTGGTGTGACTGGTGAGAAGTCTAAAGCTGCAGATGCAACTAAGATCGCACCAGAATTTACTGCATATCTTGTGCAGAATAACAGTAAGATTTTCAATGGAACAGACAGAGTTGTAAAGGACAGCACAGGTGCTGTTAAGCAGGTTGATGCTGCTTACAAACTTGCAGCAGGCGAGACAGAAGAGGTTAATGGTGGATTTGTAGCATCTACAGGAGCCATCTCTACGACAGGCACATATACAGTATCTGCAGTAGCAGAGGATGACGTAGATGATCTTTTGACAGAGGCATCTTATCTTGGAGTTGAGTTTGGTACTTTAGGTGCAAAGGATGTATCCGGCAAGAAGAATTATGTTGTACCTAGCACATATTCTATAAAGCCTAAGACAATCACAATCACTGGCGCTGACGGTAAAGTAAAGCAGACGCTTGATTGGTCTAAGGCAAGCGTTTATAACGATGGTAATAAAGCAACAGGAAAGCTTCGCGCTGGTATTGTTAATAACTACTGCAGCACATCCGCAAGTAAGGCAGATGAGTTCCAGAAAGCAAACCCATTTATGACAAATGCTAATGGTACATGGACAAACGCAGGTGACCCGGTTGAGGTTGTTGCAGGTGATACACTCGCAGTTACATTGGAAGTATCTGCTGAGGCTCCTGTAGTAACACCTACTCCAAAGCCAACTGTTGCTCCTACAAAGGCACCGGCATTGAAGACATATGATGCATACCTTGGATTCCAGACAGATAACTACATCTTCCGTGATCCATGGAACGCCAGCAATGGTCTTAAGAGCAAGGAAATTAAGTATAATTCTCAGGTATCACTTAGCACAGGTGATAAGATGAAAGGATTCAATGCTAAGATTGCTAATGCTACAATGAAAGCAAACGGAACAAACTATACAGTATCTATCTCCGGTGTAAACCTTAAGACAATCAAGGGTGTTGAGAAAGATGCTAAGACAGCTAAGGGCTTCAACATGCTCTATGTTACAACTCAGATTCCTTTGACACAGAAGGGTGTAACTGCTGTTAATGCTACATTAAAGATTGATGGCAAGGTTGTTAAGAGTGGTTTCTCACTTCCTAACAAGCCGGATGCTGATGAGTATTATCAGTTCATGGTAGCTGATGGATATTCAGAAGATGACGGAATCAAGAATGTAGCTTATCCTAAGGGAAAAGATGCAAATTCTGCAATGAGTAGTTTGACAACTCTTCCTACAAGCAGCATGGAGATTACATTCCAGCTCAAAGGTGCTAGCTTCGAAGCAGCTAAGACAATTGGCTACAAGAAGGGTGCTAAGTTCGAGTCTGGCAACTTCAAATATCAGGTAACAAAGGTTGCAACAGCTACAGGCTCTAAGAAGACAAAGGGTGTTGTAACAGTAGTTGGCTTGTCCAAGAAGGGTAAGAAAGCTTCTAAGCTTAGCGTAGGTACTAGTGTATCTAAGACTGTAAGCAAGGTTAAGGCTACTTACAAGATCAACAAGCTTGGCAAGAATGCATTCAAGGGTGCTAAGGCTAAGAAAGTTACTCTTGGTAAGACGATCAAGTCTATCCCGGCAGGTGCATTCAAGAACTGCAAGAAGCTTTCTAAACTTACATTGAAAGCTAAAGTTTCTGTAAAGAAGGGCGCATTCAAGGGCTGCAAGAAGACAATCAAAGTTACTGCTGCATCTAAGAAGGCAAAGAAAGCTCAGCTTAAGAAACTTAAAAAGAGTGGATACAAGAAATTCAAATAATTTTCGATAGAAAATTAGAAGGAATTGAGTCAAACAAATTCTTGAACACAAAACATTGGTTTTAAGTGAGACCGTGATTCGATCGTAGATCGGATCACGGTCTTTTTATGGAATTGGAAAATGCTGTTATGCAGCGTGACATCACCAAGAATTGCTTTAGCAATTCTTGCATAGCGCTGGCTTTGCTTTTTTTTATGTCATGAGCGAACTTCTCACCAAAATTAGCACAAAATATCAAAATAATGTTATAAATTGCTCTAATAATTATAGACGAAACAAATATATGCAAGTATAATAGAACTATCAAGTCGCAAGATATGCGCAATCGGATGATCTTGTCTTACCGATATGACAAGCGGGGATAAAGTCATCAAAATTAGAGAAAAGGTATTTTGAAAGGAGACGAAACATGAAAGTAGCAGACGGATTTTGGTTAAGCAAACAGGGTTACAATGTGAACTACGCTTCTCAGGCATACAAGGTGGAGACAACAGAGAATTCCATCAAAGTATTGGCTACACCATATACGGTTTTGAATCGTGGTATGACATTGGCTGGACCAAACCTTGAGATCACATATTCTTCTACTTCAGAGAATATCATCAAGGTACACATCGATCATTACAGAGGAGGATTGGACAACATTCCTCGTTATGAGTTGAATGAGGATACAGGATATACTCCTGAGATCACTCGTACAGAGGACAAGGTAACATTGAAGTCCGGTGATACTCGCGTCGAGATCAAGATCGCAGATGACTGGGAAGTACAGTATTACTACAAAGATAAGCTTTTGACAGGTGGTGCTTGGAGATCAACATCCATCATTAACGAGAGCCAGTATACAGCAAACGCTCGTATGAACACACAGGAAGACGATCAGTTCTTCAACTATCCACAGGATCCTCACACAACATATTTGCGTGAGCAGTTAAAGACGGACATCGGTGAGTGTATTTACGGTTTCGGTGAGAAATTTACTCCATTCGTAAAGAATGGTCAGACAGTAGAGACATGGAACTGCGATGGTGGTACATGTTCTGATCAGAGTTACAAGACAGTACCGTTCTATATCTCTTCTAAGAGCTATGGTGTATTGGTCAACAGCTCTGACAAGGTATCTTTCGAGGTAATGAGCGATACAGTTTCTAAGGTAACATTTACGGTACCTGGTGAGGAATTAGAGTACTTCATCATCGGTGGTGAGAACTTAGAGCATGTATTAGAGAACTATACAACATTGACAGGTAAGCCTGCATTGCCACCGGCATATTCATTCGGTCTGTGGTTGTCTACTTCCTTCACAACAAGCTATGATGAGGAGACAGTAACCAGCTTTATCGATGGTATGGCAGAGCGTAAGATTCCATTGCAGGTATTCCACTTTGACTGCTTCTGGATGAAGGGTTACGAGTGGTGTAACTTTGAGTGGGATGATGAGATGTTCCCGGATCCTGAAGGAATGTTGAAGAGACTGCATGACAAGGGATTGGAGATCTGCGTATGGATCAACTCTTACATTGCACAGCAGTCTAAGTTGTTTGATATTGGTAAAGAAAAAGGCTATTTCATCAAGAATCTGGACGGAAGCGTATTCCAGTGTGATATGTGGCAGCCTGGTATGGCAATCGTCGATTTCACAAATCCGGAGGCTTGTGCTTGGTTCAAGGGTCTTTTGAAGAAGCTGTTTGACATGGGTGTTAATAACATCAAGACAGACTTTGGTGAGAGAATCCCTACTAAGGTAAAATATTATGATGGATCTGATCCGATCAAGATGCACAACTACTACACATACCTTTACAACAAGTGTGTATTTGAAGCATTAGAGGAGTATTATGGTAAGGACAAGGCTTGTCTCTTTGCTCGTAGTGCGACTGTTGGTGGACAGAAGTTCCCGGTACACTGGGGCGGTGACTGCTACGCAGAGTATTCTGCAATGTCAGAGACACTTCGTGGTGGACTTTCTCTCTGCTCATCAGGTTTTGGTTTCTTCTCACATGATATGGGTGGATTCGAGGCTACAGCTCCGGCTGATGTATATAAGAGATGGTGTGCATTTGGTCTGTTGTCTACACACAGCCGTCTGCATGGATCTTCTTCTTACCGTGTGCCTTGGGTTTATGACAAGGATGGCGATACAGAGGCATGTGATGTACTTCGTCACTACGCAGTATTAAAGGGTAAGATGATGCCTTATCTTTGGGCACAGGCAAACAAGACACATCAGGTCGGTGTACCAATGATGCGTTCTATGGTCATCGCATTCTCTGACGATACTGCTTGTAAGTATCTGGATCAGCAGTACATGCTCGGTGACAACTTGTGCATCGTTCCGGTTATGAACGAGGAAGGCGTTGCAGAGTTCTATGTACCGGATTGTGGAACATGGACAGATATCCAGAGTGGTGAGACATACGAAGGTGGTAAGTATTACACAAGAAAATGTGATTATTTCCAGACACCGATCCTTGCTCGTCCAAACAGCATTGTTACTTATGGTAACTTTGATGCAGAGGGTGCAATGAATGTATTGTATGATTATCTGCAGGATGCAGAGGCAGTAGTTTATGGATTAGAAGATGGTAAGACTGCAACAGCAACTATTTACGACCAGGAATCCAACAAGCTTACTGATATCACAGCAACAAGATATGGTGATAAGGTTACTGTTTCTTACACTGCAACAGACAAGAGCTTTAAGATTACTGTAGCAAGCAAGACTGTTGAGGCAGCAGCAGGTACAACAAGTGTTGACATTACTCTGTAATAACAAAAGAGCATATTAAAGTGTTTCCCCTTAAGCGGACAGGGCAAATATCCCGGTCTCGCTTAAGGGGTTTTTATTTTGCCAAAGAATGGAAAGAGCCGGTCTGACAGGTTGTGTGCCAAAGAATGGAAAGAGCCGGTCTGACAGGTTGTGTGCTAAAGAATGGAAAGAGTCGGTCTGACAAGTTGTGTGCCAAAGAATGGAAAGAGCCGGTCTGACAAGTTGTGTGCCAAAGAATGGAAAGAGCCGGTTTGGCAAGCTGTTTGACAAAGAAATGAAACTACGGTATTCTGATATTTATATGAAACGGAGTTTCTCTCTGTGCATGGAGATAACGGGATTGCCTTGCTTTTTGGCTGTCTTGGCGCAGAGTGATGAATAGTGATTAAAGTGAGGATGAGTATAAAGTATGTTTGGTGGAAATGGAGTGACAGGGGCAGTTTTAGCGGTAGGTTATTATGCGTTGTTTCTGGGCAGTGGAATGTATATTGGCAGAAGACTTTTGTGCAAAGAACGATATAGTATTGTGATGCAGTATCTGGTGGGAAGTGTCGCCGGTGTCTTGGCATTACAATGGTTTCCTTTGCTTTTTGCCTTTGTGTTTGATTTTTCGATGACAGCACATGTATTGGCTCTGCTATTACAGGTAGTTCTATGTGTGCTGGTTGGTTGGAGATGCCATTGTTCAGAATCTTCACTACAGCAGCATCCATATCGGAAGGTGAACGAATGGAAACGTTTGTTCCGGGAAAATCCGGTTTGGATCTTGATGGCAGTTACTTTTGCCTTTTTTTGCTATTGTCTGTATACACATACGATCGTAGGAAATGCTGATGGCAGTATGCACACGGGGCAGTCCACCTACGGCGATATGAATATGCATTTTAGCTTTATTACCAGTATTGCTAATCAGCAGACGTTCCCGCCGGAGTATTCTTTGCTGCCGGGGCATAAATTATCCTATCCGTTTCTGTGCGACAGTGTTAGTTCCAGTTTGTATCTGATGGGCGCAAGTCTACGGCTGGCGTACGTTTTGCCGATGCTCGGAGCAATTTTGCAGGTGTTTATGGGATTTTACTGCTTGATCAAATATTGGCTTGGCAGATCAGCGACAGCGTTGATCGCTTGGATCCTATTCTTTTGGAATGGTGGACTAGGATTTGTGTATTTTGACAATGCAGAAAAGATACATAAAATCTTTGCGGAATTTTATATGACACCAACGAATTATTTGGATAAAAATCTGCGCTGGGTACAGGTTATAGTTGACATGCTGATCCCGCAGCGTGCGACATTATTTGGCTGGGCCATCTTGTTTCCGCTGTTGGCGTTTTTGTTCCGGGCGATAGCGGAGCGCAAAAAGAAATTGTTTGTTATGGCGGGCGTGGCGGCTGGTGCGCTTCCAATGATCCATACACATTCGTTTTTGGCGTTGGGGATGATCTGCGCGGTATGGCTGCTATTGGATCTGACAGATAATAGTCTTTTTGTGACAGGAAAGGCTGCATATGGGTGGAAAGCAGCGTCAGCGAGCAGGGGATCCAGCCGTAGAAATGGCAAAGTGACATCTTCTGGTAGAAGAAATGGCATAGCGACAGCTTCTGGACGCAGAAATGGCAAAGTAACATCTTCTGGTCGAAGAAGTGCAAACGTGTCTGCGTCAACCGGAAATCGCAGGGGAAGCTCAAGTGCTGATGCAACGGTATCAGACAGCTGGATTCGATATGTTCTTTATATTGGACTGGCGTTCTTTAGCGTGATGCAGATGATCAACCGCTCGAATGAGTTTGCAGACAAACATGGATTAGCGATAATGATCATTGGGGTTGCACTGTTTGTCCTGTTTTTGGGATACAAGTTAGTGCGTTATCTGCAAAATAGATCGTGGAAACGTTTGGCATTTACGTGGGGCATTTTTTTGATCGTAGTATTGATATTTGCACTTCCACAGTTATTTATGTGGACATTTTCACAGGCCTCCGGCGATAATTTTGTGCGCAGTCATTTCAATTGGTCCAATAATGGTGATCAGTATATCGTATTTTATCTTAAAAACCTGGGACTGCCATTTGTGCTGCTTTTGCTGTCCACCTTTGTGGTCAGTGCGAGAAACCTAAAGATAGGTGCACCATATTTGTTGATTTGGTTTGTGGCTGAGCTTGCGGCTTTCCAGCCGAATGACTATGATAACAATAAATTGTTGTTTGTTGGAGCGGTCTTTATATGCGGAATCGCGGCAGATGCGTTAGTTCAGATTTATGAACGGTACGGCGCTGTGTATTGGTGCAGTGCTATCGGAAAGGCTGGTGTAGTGCTTTTGGGTGCCTGCCTGTTATTTGTTAGTGCAATATCCAGCTTTTTGACGATGGGCCGGGAATGGGTATCTGATTATGAATTATATACCGCATCAGCGGTAAAAGCGTGTCGATATATTGAGGACGAAACTACGCCGTGGGATGTGATCTTGACATCAACGGCTCATAACAGTCCGGTCCCGGCGTTGACAGGACGCAGTATCGTGTGTGGTTCCTCTTCGTTTTTGTATTATCATGGTTTGAACTATCAGCAAAATGAACAGGACGTCGAAACGATGTATACGAGTCCGGCGAGTGCTAAGGAGTTGTTCCGGAAGTATGATGTCAATTATATTTATTTGAGCAATCAAGAGTATGGCACGTATAATGTTGATGTGAATGGATTGTATGAAGTGGCAGATGTAGTCTGGCAAAAAGATGATGTATCCGTATGGAAAGTGAAAGACGAGATATTTGAGTAACGAGTAGACGGTGATAAGGCAGGAGTTTTGCACGGTAAGTGACAGTTGGAAAGTGAAAAGCCGAGTGACGAGTAGACGGTGATAAGGCAGGAGCTTTGCACAGTAAGTGACAGTTGGAAAGTGAAAAGCCGAGTAACGAGTAGACGGTGATAAAGCAGGAGCTTTGCACGGTAAGTGACAGTTGGAAAGTGAAAAATCCAGAAGCAGATAACGGTAGGAAGGTGAAAGATGAGGTTATTAAGAAACAAGTGGAATGTACTAAAATGCGGACGTATGAACTATTGGAAAGAAAGTGTCTTCGTTGTATTGCTGGCGGTAGTTGTGGTCGTGGGACTTGCTCTGCGTGTGACAGCTTCTCAGACAGATAAAGGAAAGTCCGCACAGAAAATAACGGCAAGTGGCGGGAAGCAGACCGGGGCTGTTAAAAATGTCGGGGACAAAAACAGCACGGGAGATATGCCGCAAACAGCAGGGAAATCTATCCAAACAGCAGGACAGAACAACGTGGTAAAACCGGAGGATGCAGTGTATACGTTTTTGCAGGGGCCGAAGTCTTGGGGTAAACGTTTGACTTGGTCCGGGAAATGGGCAGAGACGTATTATGACGGTGGCAAATTCGGTGCATTCGGTTGCGGATTTTGTTGTATGGCCAATATTTATTCGTCGCAGACCACTTATGAGGCTTCTCCGGTAGATATTTATAAGTATACCAAGCGGAACACGATTTACGGTGGTGGCGGTGCAGTCGCCTGGGAGTATATGGAAAGTGCTATGCAGGGCCTTGGCTTTGAGGTGTCCCTGCGGCGCAAACCGACATCGTATCGCAAATTTCAAAAGATGATCGCCTCCAATGACTCAGCGATTGTACTTGTCAGCAGCAGTAACTCAGCTTGCTATTGGAAAAATACACCGGGGCATTATGTTACCATCTTTTTATATGACAAACAGAAAGATGCAGTATTTTTGGGAGATTCCGGTGATCCTAAGCACAATCGCCGGTGGGTTGCACTCAAAAAGATTTATCGCTCGCTGAAGACGGAGAGTGATTATCAGGTAATGACGGTGACAGGATATCAGGCATCCAAAGACTCGTGGAAACATAAGAAAGCGAGCGGGACTTGGATACGGCCGGAACAGAAGTAGAGAGCTGTTTTAGAATTTGTTCGTCAATGAGCGCGATGTCATGGTTTGCGAGTATCTATGCAGTCTATGCAGTGGAATATCAAAAAGTGTGGACTTCTGCCGAGAAAACAGGTATAATGCTACAGGGATGAAACGTTGTCAGGCGTATAGCTGCGTGGACGAGTAATCGCACAAGAAGAAAATTCGCTGTCTTTTCGGTGGATACCAGAGCAGGCAGCAGTAGAAATCGGAGGAAATTATGGGATTATTACAGGAATGGAGAGAGTACGCATATGGCGTAGAATTGAACTCCAAAGAGGGAAAAGCAATTTGGGATAAGTATTTCGAGCAGGAAAAAGCCATTTATCAGCAGTTACTTGCGGCTCCGGAGAAAGTGGTATCCGGTACTGTTCAGGAATTAGCAGATAAATACGGCATGGAATTGAATTATATGGTAGGTTTCTTAGATGGAATCAATGAAAGCTTGAAAGAACCGAACCCAATCGAGGAAATGGAAGCTGACACGGTTGTAAAATTGCCGATTGATTTGGAAAGCTTATATTACCATATGGTAGAAGCGGGTGCTGATTGGTTATATGAACTGCCGGAGTGGGATGAGCTGTTGACACCGGAGCGACGTAAGGAGCTTTATCGTGAGCAGAAAAAGTCCGGTACAATTGTTAAGGAGCGCAAGGTTGGGCGTAATGAGCCATGTCCATGCGGATCCGGGAAGAAATACAAATATTGCTGTGGCCGTGCAAAATAATAGTTTGCCGGCAATGATCGCAATACGTAAGTATTGCAAACGATAATATAGGATAAGACAAAGGGGCTGTCGCACTAAGCAATTAGTGTGCAGCCCCTTTTTAATTGATAGGATTAGGGTGTTGTGTAGCGTGATAAAAGCAAAACGCTGGTTTTGCTCTTCTTAGTAAAAGTAGTGTTCGAAAGAAGGAAGCACATCAAGGGTTTGAATGCTATTGTTAGATCGTGCCGGAAGCACATCAAAAGCTTGAAGGCTATCGCTAGATCGTGCCGGAAGTACATCAAAAGCTTGAAGGCTATCGCTAGATCGTGCCTGTGACAACTAATGTGCTAACACCGGGTGTTGTAACCCAAGCCCCCGTTTCCGGATCCTGCGTAAAGGTGGCAGCAGGTACCGTGATCTGACCAGCGGCAGTGGCAAACAAACCGGTTGTTTCGTTGTACGTGTAATTAGTCGGCGCAGTCCATGCGGTTCCGTTGAAGGTTACGGTCAGACCGGATAAGATCGGATTGAACGTATCCGTGATCGTGGCACCTGTTGTGACGGCAGCAGGTGCACTTCCCATATTCTGGATCAGGAAAGTGTAAGTTAAAATGCCGTTTTCGGTAACAGGGACCGGGCTGACAGATTTGGTAATGTTAAGGATAGGCGTGCTTTCCGCAGCGATCGTTTCGGAGATCGTGATCGGTGTAATGCCGCCACCGGTAATTCTTGCGGTGTTTACAACATCAGAACCGGTTGCAAACGGCGCAAATTCATTTACGGCTGTTTCGTAAATAATCGTTGCATTGCCGTTTGCAGGAACGCTAATACCGGATACGGTCAGTGGCGGCCCGGCTTCAACTGTAGGAGCAGTCTGAAGCGTTCCATTGATATAATAATTTATGGTTCCCGGAATATAGGTAAGAGGTGTAACTGTACCGGTACCAAATGTGTAAGCACCAAGATCATCCGTTAAAGTAAGTCCGTTGAATGCTGTTGCACCGGAATTGACAATGCTGATAATATAGGTGACAGTGTCATTTTGTCCGTAAGTGGTTTTTACAGCGGTCTTGGTAGCAGATAAAACTTCCAAAATTTCACCAACTGCAACGTTGGAATTGGTCACAGCATTACCGTAGCGAAGCTGTGCCTGATTTGTAAAACGTGCCATAGTAACCTCCGTTCTGCCGCTTGTTGCAGCGGCATAATCGATAATTGTAAAAAGATGGTTTCATGTGTCTTACCTTACTGTATGAATAATCTTGCAAAATGTGCCAATCCCACGTATTATATAACTAAAACTTTTGCGCAGAAGAAGTATCATTATACAACGATAAAGCGGCAAGGCGATTACTATAGTTCTCTGTCGGCAGAAGCCGCTATATTGAGGCTGCAAAACACTTAGCATGCTTTGACATAATAAGCAATATGTGGTTGCGCGAGATAATGAGGTGTGGGAAGTTTCAGTAAATTATATGTCATAGAGAGGAGTGGTTGTATGTGTACTGCAATATCGTATAAAGCAAAGGATTTCTATTTTGGAAGAACATTAGATTATGAGAGTTCATATGGTGAAGAAGTGGTTATCACGCCGCGGCATTATCAGTTTTCGTATGCGCATATGGGAGAATGCACAACGCATTATGCCATGATAGGAATGGCACACGTCGCAGAGGAATATCCATTATATTATGAAGCAGTAAATGAAAAAGGTCTGGGAATGGCAGGATTGAATTTTGTTGGGAATGCCTGCTATGGAGAATATGAGGAAAATGCCAAAAATGTCGCGACATATGAGTTTATTCCGTGGGTATTGGGGGCTTGTGAGAGTGTGGAACAGGTGAGAGACTATCTGATCGGTCTTAATCTGATCGGGGAGACATTTGCCGGCAAATATCCCGCTTCTTCCCTGCATTGGCTTATTGCGGATGAAAAGCAGTCGATCACCGTGGAGATGGTGGAAGAAGGTCTGCGTATTTATGACAACCCGGTTGGGGTACTTACCAACAATCCGCCTTTTGACAAGCAGATGTTTTTGCTGAACAATTATATGCAATTATCACCAAAACAGCCTGAAAATTATTTGGCACCCGGCGTTCTTGGCACCTACAGCCGAGGAATGGGAGCACTCGGTCTGCCGGGAGATCTATCGTCGACATCCCGTTTTGTCAGAGCGGCATTTACAAAATTAAATGCGATCAGTGGTGAGACAGAGGAATCACAGGTGGGTCAATATTTTCACATAATGGAAACAATTTCGCAGCAAAAAGGATGCTGTGAGGTGAGGGATGGTGAATATGAGTATACCATCTATACGTCCTGCTGTAATGCATCTCAGGGAATCTTTTATTACACAACATACGAAAATCGTCAGATTACAGCAGTTCGTATGAGACCGGATATGTTAGAACGGGATCAACTGATTCGTTATCCGATGCAGCATCAGGAAAAGATTGCATATGAAAATTAAGCGGATCCAATTGTAGTATTTATTTGTGCAGGTTTACCAATTGACAGTCCTTTAGGTTACTACGTATAATAAAATAAATAGTGGCAGACTCTCAGGAGTACTGCGGAGTAAGATGTTTGACCGATGCAGAGGCAAGGATGTCTCATTGTAAGATTCCAGGGAAAGGAGAGATGCGGTATGGCGATGGATTTAAATGTATATAATTATCTCATGACCGGATATAACACGAAGCCGGCAGCTTCGAAGTATGGTGCGCATAAGACATCAGAACTTCGTTCCATTGTGCGCGACATTGCGAAACGTACAAAGTCCTCACCAATCTATCTCGTAAAACTTTCTGATGACAAACAGGCATATGCCTTGAATGTGAAAGAGTCCTCCATTGCTTTGCATGATGCATTTGAGGATTTGATGACAGAAGATGACAGTTCAGTCTTTGGTGGACGGAAGGCAGTCTCTTCGCAGGCTGGGGATGTATCGGTGAATATTGATACGGAAGATTATGAGAAGCTGCCGTCACCGTTTTCGATGGAAGTGCACAGTTTAGCGAAGCAGCAGGTCAATGTGAGCAAAGAGTTTTATGATTCCAGCAGGAGCCTGGAAGAGGGATTGTACCGCTTTCGGATCCGAGTGAATGATGATTCCTATGATTTTCAATATAATATTAAGAAAGATGCCAGACACGGAGAGGTGATCGGTGGACTGGCGGATTTCATTACGAAAGCGAGAATAGGCATTCAGGCACAGCCGGTTTCGAGAGAAGCCGGTAAGATCGCAATGAGGATTTCAACGGATATGACAGGAAGCCCGGATGGGGAGCCGATATTATCGTTTGAAGATCGACCTGACGGACAGCATTCCGAGGGAATTACTTCATACTATGGGTTAAATCGGATTGTTCAGAATCCGGAAAATGCATCATTTGAGATCAATGGTGTGGAGAAACATTCTATGTCCAATCAATTTAAGCTTGCGGGAAGTTTACAGATACAGATGAAACGCATTTCGGAACAACCGGCACAGATCACATACACACCGGATAGTGATAAGATTATCAATGGTGTGAGAAACGTTTTGGATCATTATAACCAGATGATTGACAGCTCTTGGAATTATGCAGAGAAGAGCGGACATACACCGAAACTTGTGCGTGAAATGCAAAGTGTGTTGATGCCGTTCCAGTCAGACTTGGAATCCTGTGGTCTGACCTTTAATGATCAGGGATATTTGGAAATGGATGATTATCTGGCAGAACAGTCGGCTATGGACGGTTCCTTTCAAGAATTGTTTGGAGCAAGATCCCGATTGAGCAGCAGAATGCTTGCAAAGATGAATTATGTTAAGCTGGATCCTATGGAATATGTTGACAAAACATTAGTGAGCTATCCTAATACGAGCAAGCCGGCAGTGGGATATGCCTATACAACATCCCTCTACAGCGGTATGCTGTTTAACTATTATTGCTAGTATGCGAGCTCATGGAGAAGTAGTGTGAAGAAAGCAGATTATATGATAGTAGGTATTGCGCTAATGCTTGCGTTGGTGAGTTTTGGCGTGTATCGGCTCTATTTTGCATCGACAGGCAGAGCAGCGATTGTGGAGATTACCGTTGATGGTAATGTATATAAGACGCTTTCGTTGAAGGAAGATGCGACGGTGGATGTGCCGTCGGATGGGGGCCACACGAATACAGTGCAGATAAAAGATGGGAAAGTTTTCATGAAAAAGGCAGATTGTCCGGACAAGATCTGTGTACATCATAAAGGGATCCGGAGCAATGGAGAAACGATTATTTGTCTGCCGCATAAAGTAATAGTAACAATTCAATCTTCCAAAACAGGAGATCTGGATGGTGTTGCCCAATAGCACTCACAAGGACTTCGCAATTTTGCGAAGTCCTTTTTGTTTCTAACTCCAACTTCCCATACCGGAGGTTATTGTCAAACCACATATTACTTATTATGTCAAAGAATACTAAG
>ULRX01019159.1_pt1 | contig 32776 bp, 32 predicted proteins | sample 1955871 | NCBI WGS metagenome assembly ULRX01 (sample SAMEA4835695, study PRJEB28245) | human gut metagenome | biome: gut microbiome; material: fecal sample | place: Denmark | collected 2008 | reverse complement strand
TATATAAATAATAAAAGTAATGACCAAAAGAAAAAAAAGAAGAAATAAAGTAAGTGTCCATTTATTTATATTATGGACATACATGGACAGAATGGACAACATTGGACATAGGTGGACAGTAATGGACAATGATGGACACAGGTGATCGCTTAATGATCACCTGTAATGATAAGAAAAACAATATAATACAATAAGATCATGGAAATAGATTATTATCTAAAAAAGAATCATAATAGGCCAAACAGGCGTTTTGATATAATGGAAGTATTGAAGATGATCTCAAATGGTACATATCGGAATGAGGCTGAAAAGGTTAGAAACGCTACAACAGAGAAGGAAAAGGATATAGCTAAATATAAAGCTACCGGATTTACTTTCTCCGGTACTTTTACGGAGCGAAGAAGTGACTGTCTAATTCAACATAGCGGACTGGTAGCTATCGATATTGATGGTCTGAATGAACATGTGGAAGAAGAGAAGAAAAGACTAGAACAAAATCCGTATACCTTTTCTGTTTTTCGTTCAATATCGAATACGGGCCTTAGAGTATTGGTGAAAGTTCCCGATGGATTGGATGCTCATACACATAAGCTATATTATAATGCTATCGGAAAGTTTCTCAAAGTGGGAGGTGATCCACAAGCACAGGACGTTGCACGGTATACCAATGTAACCTACGATCCGGAACTTTATTGTAATCCGGATTCTCTGATATGGGAGATGGAGATAGAAAATACGCAGCAACCGGATCAGGTAAAACCTAAAGCCAAGAATGAAAGAAGAATTGAATATTATACAGAAGATGTGATTATGGATGAAGATGAAATAATAAAGATTATACTCTCATGGACAGAAAATGAATTTAAAAAGGGAAGCAGGAACGGGTGTGTATATCAAACAGCCTGTAATCTTTGTGAATACGGAGTGTCGTGATGGAAGGCTCTTGAAGTCTTGTCCGAATATGCAGAAGAAGGATTCTCCGTTGATGAAATAGAGAAGACTGTCGAAAGTGCATATAAACACGTACAAGCGGGCAGCAAGGTCTTAAACAGAGAAGAACCGTTAAGCAGGATGAAGGAGTTATTCTCAAAAGCCAAAACTGATACGGACTCTGAAAGGGGACAGAACTCCGCATGCCGTCATCTCGGAAATCTTACATCCGTTTATAAGCCCGGAATGAAGATCGTTATCGTAGACAGTGACGAGGTTGCTGAAATGATGGAGCAGATCATACCTAAGTTCCAATGGTTCTCAACAAACGGACAGCCCCCTACAGCTTGGCTGCTCAGGGATATACCTAAATCACAAGGGGTATTGTTCTGCCCGCGTCTACAAACCCTAAACGGTTATCAGTGGAAAAAAGAAATAGAAGACTTACAATGGAGTGGTCATAACATCGCGGTTTGGAAATGGTGGGAAAAGATTAAACCGGACATAGAAGACTATCAGAACGAATGTTTGGTTTATGATGTGATTTGTAAGGAATAGAACAGGAAGAAGGAGACAATGCTTTTTAGGCATCATCTTCTTCCCTTTTTTTCGTGGTTTCGGCATATGTAATTGAAAAGAATCCTCCTCTATCAACAGCATGGAAGTAATTCGCCACATAACAATAACATATTCCGATTATTTTAAATATAGACAGATAAAAATGCACCATCCACATCAGAGACTTTCCAATTATTTACCCAAACAGGTTGAAGTGAATTATAATATTTTTCATCATCACGCAGAACGGTGAAAATTAAGAGCATTTAACCCATAAAGAGAAAACGATTCGTAATAAATAAAAAAAGGAAGGAATTTCCGAGCAATATAACAGAAAAAAAGGGCATTTGTTTGTTTACGTCAGGCAAGTATAAATGCAGACCGGGACCAACTAGTTAATTATTATAGATATCCGAGCAGGCCATAGTATTATCGGGGGCAAGAATAACCAGGACAAACAAAAAATCAATTATTAAAAAATAAGAATAAAATTATGGCATCAGTAAAAATCAAATTCAGACCATCTTCCGTCTCTCAAAAAGAAGGAAGCATTTACTATCAAGTCATACAGAATCGTGTGGCAAGGCAAATAACTACGGGGTACAAACTCTTCCCTGATGAATGGAACAATAATTCCGCAAAAATAATACTTCCGTCAGAAACGGACAGGAGGAGATATCTGACAATACTTATAGAAAAAATTGAGGAAGAAACCGGAAGGTTAAGAAGAATCATTTCTTTTTTTGACAGACAGACCACACCTTACACTTCGCAGGAAGTGGTGGATGCTTTCACTAATCTGGAGGCCGGGAAATTCCTGTTCCCTTTCATGCGGGAGATCATAGAACAGCTCAAAGAGGATGGTAAAACACGGACCGGAGAGACTTATACAACCGCGCTGAACAGTTTTATCAGATTCAGGGGAGGGCGGGATACCATGTTCGAAGAAATGGATTCGCCACTGATGAAGGCATACCAGACCTTCCTGGAAATGGAAGAGCATGTAAGCAGGAACACCGTGTCATTCTACATGAGGATTCTTAGGGCTGTCTACAACCGTGCCGTGGAAGAAGAGATTATTCCCCAACGCTATCCGTTCAAACATGTCTATACAGGTGTGGAAAAAACGGTCAAAAGGGCGGTACCGGTTAAAATAATCCGGGAGATCAAAAAGATTAACCTGACATTATTCCCTTCCAGGGATTACGCCAGAGATATGTTCATGTTCAGTTTCTATACCCGGGGAATGTCATTCATAGACATGGCATACCTGAAAAAGAAAGACCTGCAGAATGGCATACTCTCATACCGCAGAAAAAAAACCGGACAGCAGCTCTTTATCAAATGGGAAAAGTGCATGCAGAAGATCGTGGACAAATACCAGGATGAAAACTCACTCTACCTGTTACCCATAATAAAAAAAGAAGAAAAGGATAAAAGACGGCAGTATATGAACGCATCACATCTGATAAACCGCAAACTAAAGGATATCGGAAAAGAGCTGGAACTTCCTGTCCCATTGACTATGTATGTAGCGCGCCATTCCTGGGCAAGCATTGCCAAAAGCAAGAATATACCCGTATCCGTTATCAGCGAGGGTATGGGGCATGATTCCGAAGCGACCACGCTGATCTATCTGACATCGCTGGACACAGCCGCAATAGATAACGCAAACAGTATGATCCTGGAATCTTTATAAAAGGATTAAATATGGCTCTGTAAAGGGATATAGTTCCGTTACATTCCCCCGATATCCTTTTTACAGGTAAAGGAAATACCAGCCATTATCTGTTGTAAACCTTCCTGATTCAATCATATTCGTTCATACACCGTTTCCCTATAAGATCCGATATTCCGATACAATCACGCACTCTCCAGACTTTTCCGGCTCCTATCAGAGAATATTCCGCCCATCTTCTATCAGCCCATTATAGATTTTCATCTGGCAATTATTACCCAATCACCATGTAAAATGATATCATATACACAAATATGATGGCAACATTCGTTTTTTTTCTTCTTATTCAGTATTTTTGTAGTCAGAAAACAGCATATAAATATACACTCCGAAAGGGCAATACAATACACTATAGAGTTTTTGTTCTGTAAAAACAAAAAAATGCCGGATCATTTTTTCGCAGAATGGCACAACATACGCAATTCATGCGGAGTAATGGAACTGATATTATAATATAAAGAACTGAAGAATGAGTAAAATGACATTTTCCGAACAAATGACATTACCTAATGAAATACTGTTAGCAAAAGTTACACAGTTACTTTCGGAAGGTCACACCGTAACCATTCAGGCAAAAGGACGCAGCATGTTCCCTTTTATTACAGGTGGACGGGACAGTGTCGTATTGCAAAAGGCAGCCAGTATTCAGACCGGTGACATAGTATTGGCCAACCTGGCGGACAGAGGATATATACTTCACCGCATTTTTGATATGACAGAAAAGGGAATCACCCTGATGGGAGACGGAAATGCATACCAGAAAGAGGAGTGCAGACAAGAGGATATTGCAGGAAAGGTAGTGAAAATTATACGAAACGAACGCTATGTGGACTGTTCTTCAAACAGTGAACTTTACAAGGTACGGATATGGCGGAGGTTATTACCGGTCAGAAAATATATTCTTGGTATCTACTACAGAATGAATAAACCCCGTACGAAATGAATATGAACTGAAACATGCGGATTATAGATTGTATACAATGGTTATGGAATACCTCGCAAGGAGTACGTATTCGCATTCTGCTGAGTAGCATACTCGGTATATTAAACGTAGGAATCTCCTTGCTTCTCATATGGGTGAGCAAGGTTCTGATAGATATTGCAACTCACCAGAGGGAGGGCAATATTACACTCTATACAGGTGTCATGGCTACATGCATACTTGTACAGTTGTTATTATCAGTGACCAACAGCCGATTAAATACCCGGACGGAAATCGGCCTCCGCAATAACCTTCAGCATCAACTTTTCAGTCACTTGATGGAAAGCCGCTGGACAGGACGGGAGAAACTACATACGGGGGATATGCTTAACAGGATTGAAACCGATGTCAGTACGGTCACCAATACACTATGCCGGGTAATGCCTTCCATACTGGCCACTCTTACCCAGCTCACAGGAGCTTTCTTTTTCCTTTTACAGCTTGATACACGACTGGCCGGGATTCTTTTCTTCATCATGCCGGTGGCGTTATTATTCAGCAAAAGGTACATGAAAAAAATGCGTCATTTTACCCGTGAAATACGTAATACGGACAGCCGGGTGCAGAGTTGTATACAGGAATATCTGCAGCACCGTACCTTAATTTCCACACTGGAATACACCTCTTGCGCTATTGGCATGCTCTCTTTTCTGCAGTCAGATCTGAAACGGCAGACAATGCGTCGTATGGACTTCTCGCTGTTTTCTAAAGGAATGGTAAGAATAGGCTTCACTACCGGATACATGGTAGCATTCCTGTGGGGAGTTTTCGGAATCTATGACGGGACAGTTACATTCGGTATGATGACGGCTTTCTTGCAACTGGTAACTCAGGTACAACGTCCGATGGTGGAGTTAAGCCGTCAGATTCCTTCTTTTGTCCATGTCACAACTTCTATAGAAAGACTGGTGGAACTCTTCGATTTGCCATCAGAAGAACGGGGAAAGGCTGTCAAATTGAAAGGGCGGGTAGGCGTACGTATGAAGGAACTGACTTTCTCCTATCCCGAAAACAAGCGGAGCGTCATAGAGAACTTCACACACGATTTTGCTCCGGGAAGTCTGACCGCCATTATCGGTGAAACAGGTGCAGGAAAAAGCACACTTATACGTCTGATCCTGGCACTGCTCTTACCGGAGAAAGGACAAATTATATTTTATAATAAAGAGAAAGAGGTAACCGCATCACCACTGACACGGTGCAATCTGATATACATTCCACAGGGAAATACGCTGATAAGCGGAACCATACGTGAAAACCTGCTGTTAGGAAATCCCGATGCTACAGAACAGGAGTTATACCGGGCACTTCATACGGCAGCCGCAGATTTTGTATATTCATTGCCGGATAAATTAGAGACTCCATGCGGCGAACTGGGTACAGGAATCAGCGAAGGACAGGCACAGCGTATCGCGATAGCACGCGGTTTATTACGTCCGGGGGGTATCCTCCTGCTGGATGAGCCTACTTCTTCACTGGACAGCGAAACGGAAACTCTTTTATTAAAACGAATTACCGAACAAGTAAGAGATAAGACTGTAATATTGGTCACTCACCGGGAAATCATTGCCGGACTTTGTACATTCACCATACGTCTGGACAGAAAATAAAAATGGGAGACCGGTACTGCCAGCCTCCCATACCCCTGTACTTTTCACAAAGAACAGAAGCCCTGAACATTTTATACAAAGAAGAGCATTTATATCTCTTCTTCGGGGGAAATAAGTTGCGATTCTTTTCACAAAGGACCACAGATACAAGGGTTTATTTAATCCTGACTATTCTTTTCCGGTCAGGAACGGAAGTTAGGACGTTTCTTTCCATATTTTGCTATTCTTTTGTTATCTCTTGTACAATGTATATTCTTTCACAACGTCTTATAATAAACAGAATATCAAAGAAACAATGTTCTAACAAGATTATTCAATGAGAAATTTTAAATCCGGCTTCCTCCCACTCTTGGAAAGAAACCGGAATAAACAAAACAAACAATAGGCTGCTCCTTCTTTCACAAGAAAAAGACAGCTTGGGGTTATTTAAATTATATTTTAGTAACTTATTCACCACGAGTGATAACTGCACGGCTCAAACGAGGATCATTGTAGAACATGTTGTCTACACCTCCCTTATGAACCATACGTAACTGCGAAGCGGGAACGTTGAATTCCTTTGTCAGGCAATCAAATACGGCCTGGGTACGATTACGACTCAAACGCTCGTTGAATTCCTTCGTACCGGTACCAGCATCGGCATACCCCGTAATAGTATAGACGACTTTAGAATCTCCCTGTTTGATGACTTCAGCCAGTAGACCCAAGTTAGCACGTGCTTCGTTGGACAATTTGCTCTTTCCGATCTTGAAAGTAACAAGGTTGCCGGCTGCAATCTCCTTGACAAGCACTTCCGCCCTGGTATTGTTCTTGTCCACCAGCGCTTTCTTCAACGCTTCATTGGCAGCAGAAAGTTCATCTACCTTGCGGCGCATTTCATTCAGGGCATCGTTATCGTAACGGACAACAGTCTTGCTACGGTTCCAACCACGTTGCTTGAATCTGTAGGTTAGTCCCACAGTAGCAGTCAACAGCCCTTCACCTTTTGCTCCCCCACGTTCACCGTCAAACTCATCGTTAACTATTGCTCCGCGTACATCGAGGTTTAAGTCAAGCGCACTGCATAACCGCCATGAGTTCAAGATACCAAAGTTAGCCGTGATGTCATTGAATTTTGGTTCCTCGCCTACATGTGCCCAGCCTAGTCCGAAATAAGGACTGACGTTCCACACACGTTCCTCGTTATAGCCACAGAAAAGATTAGAGAGGTTAAACATCACATCAGCATGAACATTGGACATGTTGAACTTCTGTTTCTCCAACCAGTAGCCGTTACCACCTTTACCCGGCACATCTACACCAGTAGAGTGTGCTAATGCTCCCTTTTGTGTTGCTCCTTTTACTTGTAATCCGCTATACATCAAGCGTACACCGATGCCAGGTGTGAACCATTTACCTACAGCCACATCAAGAGCCGGAGCCAGGCGTTTTCCAAAGTCTACTTGACGGTCATGGTCACCAAAATAGATTTGAGCACCACCGCCTACTGTTATAAACCAATTATTCCAAAAGCGGTTGGTTTCTACTTTATATTTGTCCGTACTGTATTCTACTTTTTCATCCATATTGGATGTCTGTGCAAAAGTCGGAACAGCGGCTACAATCAGAAGCAATGCCGCTAAGTATTTCTGAATTTTAATCATCGTGATTGTTCTTTTACATTATTATTTGAACTCGTTGACTTTCTGACCAATGGGAATTTAAAATTATTGGACATGATGAGTGAAGGCAAGTTTATACCTTGTACATCGTAAGAGTGACCAGCAATTTCGACATTATTTGTTCCAGCATAGTTCATATATACGATTCCTAATGGGGTACGTCCTTCTTTTACCAAATTATAAATCAAGTCTCTTGCTTCAGGATTAATTTTCGATGCAAAAAGAGCGGGATTTCCACCTTGCCCCATGCTATAACTTCCATCCTCCTCTATACGACACCAAGTAGCATCAGTATTTTCCGGTGTGCCAGGAGAGTTTGATGATTTATTATAATAGGTATATCCTTCAGGAAGTTTTGCATAATCGTAAACAATCCCATTTACAGAACCTATTCCTAGTGCAGGTTCCCTCCATGCATAATCTCCTATTAGTGATATTTGTCTCCATACATATTTACTCCAATTAACAAAGCCGGTACTTCCACTATTTTTAACTACACAAAAACCTCCTAAGTCATTCACATATATATTCTTGAGTTTTGTATTATCATCCAATTGATTATTTTTTCTAGACTGATTGAATAAGTTTTCAATCAATTCTTTTTTCTTAGCTATCAAATCTGGATTGGCGTTATCTGCTGAATAATCTGGATCAGTGATATAATAAGGTACTAGTCCAGCTCCTGTTCTATAACCAAAATCATCGTCAGAAGAAGATATATCAGGATTATTAACTTGATACAGTTGTTGCACAAACATATTTCCTCCTACACCACCACGACCGATAGTATACTGTTGTATGTCTCTATGTTGTACACTAGAACTGTAATTGGCTACCAATCCTATCTTATCCCCAACATCAAAAGTCGTAGGTATATTTCCTTCACAATGTACCATGATACCAATATGTTTTCTCATCTCACCCATAGTTGTTTCAGATGTAATAGCCTTAAGATACTCTTCATATCCACTCCAACTTTTAATATTCTCTACAAGCTGTGATACCCATGTCGAACCGTTATTCCGATCGTTCACATAATTAATGCCTATGGTTACTGCTTCTGTAGGAGATTCATCCAACTTTTCTTTTAACAAATCAAGGAAATCATGTAAAGTAGAACCCAAATTTTTACCTCCCGCATATATTTTATTACCTGCAGTTGTATTGACCTTGATATCAAAAGAACGGACACCAGCATCAAACTGTTGCGAAATATCCAATTGTTGGAAACTTTGCATAATTTCGTTAGTTGCATCCAACGCAGACTCATTGGTAAATGTGGTATACGTATAAGAATGCTTACTCCCAGGTAGCGAAAGCTGCGAAGCAAAATACACATCGCTATGAATTAGATTCATCCAGTTATTTGTATTAGCATCCTTCAAATAAGGAGTTTTAATTTTGATAATTTTACCTTGCTCAAAATTAATACTACCTAAATCAGTATTCGGTTCAGCAAGTTTTTTGCTAATAACGTGTCCACCTTCCAAAAACACTGAAACAGTCAACTCACTTGCTCTAATATCTTGAGGCAATAAGAAAAATTTAACATTCAGTTTTTGATCTTTCTCCAATTCAAGAGGTTGATTATTATACATACAGTCTACAGAAGCAATATTATGATCTGCTAGCGTCTCGGGAAATCCAGAGAATTTACCTGTCGCAAAATCATAAGTAAAATCACCGACTATGGGTTGCGTTTCGCTATACACCAAGACTTGAACTATTTTAAAAGCACCTTGGCTCGCATCTTGGGGGCCGTTCACTACTACATCAAGCACAGTCACGAATGGTTTGAACTGTAATTCTATTTTTCCATCAAAACCCGGGTCATTTGGATTATATCTCGCTTGAGCTGTCATCATCGCAAAATTCATATCGGGAGCGATGATTTTCCAATTACCATTCTCAGACTGTTCACCTGTAGTGGTATCATAGCGGTACAGTGTTCCATGTTCTTGTGCTGTAGGAATAGTAGCTGTCACTGTTGTTCCAGTTTCCAGTCCTTCCATATTGATATGCGAGACATCAACCGGATAGAAAGCATAAAAATCATGTTCTTCAGAACTCCCCCAATGTATACCCACGTCCTCAGCTTTCACAAGAGTCCCATTGGCTTTATTATCTTCGGGATTTGAATCCAAGATAGGACTTACATTGTAATCAGCCGTCTTGTAACCATCTTGAGCCTGGGGACTATATATACGGATCTTATCACCGTCTGTCCAATGTACTGTCAAAGTGGTATAGTTGGCAAAATTCTGTTCACCTTCCACTCCATACACAGTACGTGTCCCCACTTGATGTGTAGGAGTTTGTACAGGGTCAATATTAAATTTACCCGAACTAGCACCAAATATCACTTCATTACCGCTAACTGGACGCACACCATCATTTATCAACTCATCGTCTGCACAACTTGTAAAAAGCATGATAGTACAAGCCCAGAGCCCTAAATATAACTTCTTCATAGTCTACAAAAATTACATATTAGATATTCTGTTAATTATCCCAACTTCCTTCTGTAAAGTCAAATGGATTCTTTCCTTCTTCATAAAACCCCGTCTGTACATCATGATTGTTAGCTGAAACATTAGAGCTTTCCGGATCCTCTCCGACTATCGAGGCACCACAAAATCCACTTTCGGTTTCCACCTGAAGTAACCTAATCAACGGTACTTCATAATCTTTCTTCTTCTTTTCTTTCATCGCGATAATTTTTTAGTTAAACATATATGTTACTTATAAGCTTTCATATCAATAAAGAAAGTATTCCCATGAAATATTCCTCACTTTTTAGATATTTCTTCTGTGAATATTTCCTCTTGAAAAGAAAAATACACTATCAAATCTTTATTAGAAAATAAAATCAAAAAACTATATCATTTCTCTTTTCCATAATACCCGTAACCATAACCATAGCCGTAACCATAGCCGTGGGATTTCAGATCGGTACCGTTTAACACCAAAGCCATATTATTAAGCTTCCTTTCCTCGTACAGCTTCTCTATATCCGGTAATTGGCGACGGTCAAGTGTTCCGGCACGCACTACAAATATGGTCAGGTCAGCAATACGATTAGCTATTTCAGCGTCAGCAATAATACCTATCGGCACATTGTCGGCAACAATATAATCGTATCGGCTTCGAAGTTCACGAATAAGCTCATCCAACCTTTCATCCATCAATAGTTCCGCAGGATTAGGAGCAACAGTACCCGCACCGATTATATCAAGGTTACCAAACTGCTCATCCCGTTCAATTATATCATCTACCTTAATTTTTGAATCTGCCAGATAGTTAGTAACCCCTTTCCGACGTTTATGCAAGTGCCCGCTAAGTGTACCCTTGCGAATATCCAGATCGACCAATACGACACGTTTGTTTGCATAAACAAGACTCATCGCAAGGTTATGGGAGATAAAAGTTTTACCCGCACCTACATTAAATGAGGTAAACGTTATTACCTGCATAGCCTTGTCTTTTTTCGTCATAAAATCCATATTGGTACGCAGAATCCGGAAAGCTTCAGAAACGATATCATCTCCTCCTTCCTTGACAATCAGTCTGTCCTTACCACCTTTCCGTTTCTCCTTATCTTGCGGTATTTCTCCCAGGAAAGGTACGCTAACCGCTCCCTGAATATCCTTTCGGCTACGTACTCGTGTATCTAAAAACAGTATCATCAGAAAAGCCACTCCCGGCACAGCCACTCCCACAAGGATGCCGAGCAGAAGAATACGGTTACGGCTGGGAGCAATCGGTGCACTGCCACCGTCGGCACTGTCTATCACCCGTGCATTATTGTCAGCCATTGCCTGTGAAAGGGCATTCTCTTCACGACGGTTAAGCAGGAACAGATAAAGAGATTCCTTGATCTTCTGCTGACGTTCAATCGAAAGCATCTGGCGTTCCTTGGTAGGAATCGAGGTTACACGTGCCTGTGCCTGTATTTCACGACTCTGGGCATCATTACGGCGGACATTGATACTTACAATCATATTATCCACGGCACGGATAATCGTCTGCTTCATCGCACGCAGGGAATTATTTAGTTCCTCCACCACCGGATTTTTATCACTGCTGTCGTCTATCAGCTTGTCACGTTTTAGTTTGGCCGTATTATACTGATTGATCTGGCTCTCGATATTCATATCACTGATACCCGTATTGGAAGGAATCAGATCGGTTTCTTTCGTCGGATCCGTCAGATAATCCTTTATGTATTTAGCCAGTCGGAGTTGGGTTTCCAGTTCCAACGCGTCCGCATTGTACTTTTGGGACTCGCTCATATACATGCCCGCTGCCGAACTGATATCCACAATCTGGTTATCACGTTTGAACGATTCCAAATCAGATTCTACGCCACCCAGTTCACGTTCAATGATAATCAACCGTTCATTGATAAAATTTGCCGTATTCACAGCCACCTGGTTCTTGTCATTGACAGCTTCCTCATTGTATACGGTAATAAGCATGTTCAATACATCCTCCGCACGTACAGGAGAACTGTCTTTCAATGAAAGCTTGAGAATAGAAGCCTCATCCTCCTCCTGCCTGATGCCCAGTCCACCTTGATAACGGGCGGTAACCGTCTCCAACGGAGTCTTTTGAACATAAATGGACGTGCCCAGCCATGACTTGTTATAATAGTTGGTAGGGGTAACTACCACACGTCCCTTATGCATTTTGACCGTATCATTCAATACAGCCGTATAGGATTTTCCTGTTTCTTCCCCCAAAAAGCCGGAAAGAACAACCGTTTTATCATCTTTGGGTGTCACCGTAAAGGTAACATACTGTCCCGGGGTGGCATCAGGAAAAGATACTATAACAGGAGATTGTGTATAAAGCTCGTTATAACGCAATCCGTCCTTTACTTTATAGCTCACGTCAGCACGTACACGTTGCACCACTTCGCGCATCAGCTTCTTTGAGCGGAATTGGAGAATCTCATTGGCAACGTTCACCTTGTTTATGAAATTGTCATAACGGTCCAGCCCGGCGGAAGACGTCTTGTTCGAAGGATCCTTTATGATCACTGTAGCTGATCTGAAATATACAAGAGGAGTACGGGCGTATTTAAACCATGCCGCTCCCCCACAGATCAGGACCGACAGCAGGAACCATTTCCATTTGGAAATCAGATAAACCAGCAGGTCTATCAGATTAATACCCTGGTCATTCTTACCGGAGGTTGAATTGTTAGTCTGCATAGTAGAATTATTTGTATGAATTCATTTGTTATACCATTATTTGATCGCCCACAGAATGGAAGTGACAAGGCTTCCGATGGAAACCAGGAAAGTAGTGATCTGCCAGGCACGGTCCTCGTTGTCCTTCTTCCTGTACTTCGGTTCCACATATACGATGTCATTCTGCTGCAGATAAAAGCAGGGGGACTCAAACAGGTCCTTACTGCGGAGGTCATGCATGAATATCTGTCTTTCGTCACCGATTTCACGGATAACCGCCACACGGTTTATTCTGGCTTTCGAGGATAGGTCACCCGCCTTGGCGATCGCTTCCAGCAAAGTTACACGGTCACCGTCTACATTAAAGGTACCGTTACGTCCTACAGCTCCCAATACCGTATACTTGAAATTGAGAAACTCTATCGATACCAGAGGGTCTTTGATATAGTTGCCCTGCATGATCCGGTTCTTTATCATATCCGTCACATGACTGACAGTCTGTCCTTCTACATGAAGCTTACCCAGGATAGGAAAATCAATATTCCCGTCCACATCCACACGATACCCCTTCTCCCTGATTCCTGCAGAAACTTCGGAAGAAGCGGTTATGTTACCGTCTGTTCCCACCCGGAAAGCCTCACCACGGGTATTAAAGGGGATGGCCAGTTCGGGATTCTTGCAGCTCACGGCAATGCTCAGGCGGTCGTCACGATGAATGATAGCCTCATGTTTCGTATCGAACGGATAACGTTCTCCCATTTCCATATCCTGTAAATAAACAAACCCTTTACGTGAGGCACACGAAGACAGTAACAGGAGTACTGTCAAAAAGCTCACAAATACTAGTCCTTTTCTCATTTCTTTCTATTCTATACTAATTGATTTCTTTTGATTTCTTTAAGACATAACAAGGCGGCCTCCCTGTCGGGAAGGCAGTCCAGTATACCGATAGTGACATGACCGGAAAGCCATACCAGTACGTTACATAACTCATGATGCAGATTCCTGTCCCGATGTATCACGGAGCAACCCGGAAGGAGCGTTATAAAAGCCTCCACGTCTTTCTGCAGGAGAAAGCGGTTTACAGCAGCCTGACGTAAACGGACCATACCGGCTACAGGAAAACACAAATCCTTATAGCAGGAGGTCTTTCCACTCCACGGCGTACCATAGACCATGGCTGTATTATCCTTAATACGTACTGTCGGATTATCGTCATTCAGCAGATAACATTCCTCCATATATTTCATCCATAAAGCGGAATGTGTACTTTTTCCAGTACCGCTTTTACCCATAAAAAGGTAAGCCTGACCGTCCAGATATACGGCAGAAGCATGAACGGAGATGGCATTATAACGGAGTATGGCCTGTGAGTAAGTTATACGCAGCATCGAACAAAGGACGTTACCCGCATGAGGGTCATCCCAACAGATTGAAGCCGTAACAGAACTGAAATCCGGTCCAGCCTGCATATAGTGTATGAGACCACCGGAAACATGGCATATCGCAACGCAATAACCGTCATCCGTCCGAAACAGGCGTACACGCCCCATATCACTGGTTTCATCAAGTATACAGGCCGGTTCCTCAACCGGAGAAATGCATACGGGGGAAACCGTGAAACTGAATATCCTTTCTCCCCATGTATCCTTACTGCAACGGAACGGTCTGAAAGAAGGTAACAATATATCCATATCCTGTTCTGAAGGTATGGAAACCTCAAAAACAAAATCCGCTACACGGAAATAGTATTCAAACGTCATCTGGTTTGTCCCCAAAATAGTTTTATTGATGTCCAGAAGGTTTCTGCCGGAGCGTAAGACGATGAAAAACGGTAATTCCTGCAAAAGGAACCCAATGTATGCAGTTTACGGCACCATCGTGTTCTGCGGGCTTGATCCCGACCTGCGGAATACTGGCCGAAATTACCACCTTTCAGTACTATATCAAGCAAAACTTCTGACGATGTCAGTGTATCCCCGGAATAAGGTTGGCAGGACACCGGAAGTCCCATATAATCCACAAGAAAGGAATAAAGAAGAATACTCCATCTCTCAATACCCGTCTTGCGATAAACAGCTTTTATTTCATCCGAATCAACCTGTCCGGACAAACAGTAGCATGCACGTGCCATATCACAGAATTGACGCAGGCCTATACCCAGTCCCAGGGAATGTTTCATGATATGTGTATTTAACAGTAACAGGTTCAGTACAGGCGAAGGTACCGTGACGGTTGTATCATGATTCTGTGGCAAAGTTATTTCAGAAAATCCTTTCTTTTTCATAAGAGAAAACAGGCGGCCCTTCAGAAAAGGGTTCTGCAGGTCGAACAAGAACGGATGGTGCTCCACTTCAACTCCTTTCCAGTTATAACAGAAGCTTCCGTCAGGCTGTTTATTCAGCCGACATCCTCTTTCTTGCATCAACATGGCAGCCCGCCTGCTTTCTTTCTTCGAAAAAAAATAAAAGTCAATATCTCCACATTCTCTCAACAAAGGTCTCTCATACATCAAAGCCACTCCCTGGCCTTTCTGCAAGACGACACGAATATGGTTGTCTTTGAAAAGGCCGGTTAATTCGAACAATGCCCTATTCATCTTCCGGTTTGTCCTCTCAATCCTGTCAATAGCTGCCACCCAACGGATTATTAAAGATTCCGAAGGAAGTAGCTCATCAGGCAAATAATGCATTCCTCCGTAAACGATCCCTGTTACCGTCTGCTTCCTGGACAAACTGAAGATTTCTGTCCAGTCCTCTTCCGAAAGGGGAAAGACAGACAGGTCATCCGGTTCTTTTTCCCATAATCCGGCTCGTAACAAAACGAAGAAAGCAGCATATACCTGTTTCTGAAACATCATTATTCTTCAATGAGTAGACCGTATTCCTTCCAGTCCTTCAACAAGGCTGCCACATCTCTTCGGGCAGCATCTTTTTCCACATTATATTCATCACACAGCCAGTCACAAAGATTTTCCGGAGTAAAACTTTCCGTACCGATCTTTTGCCACAGCCAGGCAGCCGTTTCATTCAGGGTGAAAACATTCGTCATGTTCACCTCGCCGGTACAGGCATCGACAATCATATACCGGGTACCGAGCTTCCGCAGTTCAAGATTACTGTTGAGTTTCATAAGATTCAAGAACCTACTTTTTATTATATGATCAGAATTTTCTTCCTGTCAGAATAAAGGTGGCAGTCAGAATGATAATCTTGGTGTCCAGCCAGAGAGAACGGATTGCCAGATATTCCAGATCCATCCTTAACCTCTCAAGCATCTTGTCCATTGTATCCGTATAGCCGTTATAGAGCGTTGCGACCGAAAACAAACCGGGACGCAGCTGATAAAGCAGCTCATAACTGGGATTGATCGCCGTTATCTTATCTACAAAGAACTTACGTTCCGGACGGGGGCCGACAAAGGACATGTCACCGATCAGTACATTCCACAACTGGGGCAACTCATCCAGGTGATGCTCACGAAGGAAACGCCCTACACGGGTCAGACGCTTGTCACCCTTCTGACACAATGCAGGTTTGCCGTCCGCTTCCGCCGCCATCGTCATGGAACGGAACTTATACAATGTAAAAGGTTTCCCGTGATACCCGATACGTTCCTGACAGAAAATGGCCGCTCCGTGGTCTTCACGTTTGATGAGTGCATAAATAACCAGAAATACCGGTGAAAAAACAATCAGTCCTATCATGCTTCCCAATACGTCAAAGCACCGTTTTATCCTGCAGGCCGCAGGGGACACCCTTACTCCATAATAGTTTTTGTCACTGACCGTGTTTTCTTTTGATCTTGTTGCTACTTTAATTCCTTCCATAATTTTCTATATGTTTTTAATATGTCATTTATCATCCGTTCTTTTGTGAAGACATCACGGTAACGCTTTTCCGCACGTATGGAATATTCCCTATAAACATCTTCATTCACCGTAATCCTCTTGATAGCCTCTGCCAGCTCACGGGCATTTCCAGGAGTCACATTCAAGCCGGATACACCATGGGCGTTCACCCATGATACCCCGGAACCGGGAATATTGGTAGCTACCACGGGCCTTCCGCATGACATGGCCTCGATCTGTACTATGCCGAACGCCTCCGTTTTCTGCACGCTGCTCAAACAGAACAGTTTGCAGGCGCCGTAATAAGCCGGAAGTTCCTCATCACTCACACGTCCGAGAAGGATAACCTTTCCCGCCAGCCCCAAATGCTCTATCTCCCGCTGCAGCTCTTCCTTCAAAGGACCTGTGCCACCGATCAGGACAATATAATCATCATCCAGATACTTCGCGGATTCAACCAGGTATCTGTATCCTTTATAGGCTACGAGCCTTCCCAAAGAGAAAATTATTTTCTTCCCCTGATACCGCTCACGAATCCTCCCGGCCTCCTCCAGCAGGAAATGCACCGGTTCCACCCCGATAGGCAGGCAGACTGTTTTATCCTGTACATTCTTGAGTTCCGGGGAATCCGTCAGATAAACGGGAGTAGTCCCTATAATCAGGTCGCAGCGGTTCAACAACCAGTTCTGCAGCGGCCGGTAAAGTTTCAGTAACAGTTTCTGTTTTTGTATGTCGCTATGCCAGTGTAATATGACTTTCCCTTTATAGCCCGAAAGATACAGGGCAAGGCAAGCCATCGGGTCAGGATGGTGTACATGGATGATATCATATCTGCCGCATGATTTCCTCAAGGATGTAATCATCGAAGGTGCGATCATTGTCGCGGCTATTTTTTTCCATGTCCGGCAGCATACAATCCTGGAATTTCCATTGACAGTAATAATCCCGTTCCTACCTTCTACAGCAGCACACATCATGTCACATTCCACCGGGCTGTCCGGATATGCGGAGAAACCGGCTGTCAAATCATACATCACTTTCTCCACTCCGCCGCGCACAGGGTAAAACTTGCCCAGTTGCAAAACTTTTATTTTTTTTTCTGTCATGTTGTTTATCACAATATCAGAAAGATAAGTCCTTCATCGGTATATAAGACAATACGCAATCATACAGTCCTTCAATGCGGAATACCACATATTTGGCTCCCTTGATTCGTACCAGCTCACCACAGACGCCTTCATATCTGCCACATTTCACAGACACCGGTATCCCGCGGCGGACACTACCCGAATACAACAGACGGATATCCCCCTGTGACAGTTGATAAATACGGGAAAAAAGCTCCATCGTTTTTTGAGGGATCTGTAATGTTCCGTTCATTCCGTTCAGGTATGATACTCCTATGCCATGTCCTCTGAAATAATGTTCCTGTGAAACGGGACTGTTTATAAAAAGCAGCTTCTTGGACCTCACCACACAAGCACCCATGTCTGAATAAGTGCTTATGTCGTCATAGCACAATGATTCCGGGTAATAATAAGATATCCCTTCGCCATTGAGCAGCCTACACACTTTGTTTATTCGGGTAGGGCTGAAAACTGCGACTGTCCAGCTATCAGTTTCGAGTGTTTGAATGTCTTCCATACAGACTGATAAAAGCTACTTAAAAAGCCTCCTTTAAAATTCTTCTCTATAGACTTTCAATTATATCATATAATCTTTTTGCACTTGTGTTCCAGTCAAATTGCCGGCACCTTTCATATCCCTTTATACGAAGACTATTCTGCAATTCGATATTTGAGATTAACAATGCCATTTTCTCGGTAATGTCCTTTTCATTTAGCGGATTAACGTACAAAGAAGCGTCACCGCACACCTCTTTGATTGAAGGAATATCCGATACAATGGTAGGAACCCCACAAGACATGGCTTCCAAAGGAGGAATGCCAAACCCTTCATATACGGAAGGATATATAAAGCACAGGGCATTTGTATAATATCTTTTTAATTCATCGTCCGTCACCCTCCCAAGCCATTTAATTTTCTTTGTAGCAGTGACCGTATTACATAAATCTTCAATGGAAGTAGAATAAATACGATTCTGACCTCCTATTACATATAGGCTGACATCTTGATTTTCCAGCATGGCAAAAGCTTTCAACAATGTAGCAAAATTCTTCCGGGGATCAATAGACGAAACTGCCAGAATATATTTCTCTCCAAAAGGAACCTTCTCCGTTTTGTATTCAGGAATATGGAATAATGAAGAAACCGCATTATATATAACAGTTATTTTCTCTTCCCTTACTGACAGCAGACGAATAATCTCATTTTTAGAAAATTCGCTTACCGTCAGGATTCTTATGGATGTCACGACGCTTAAAGGTGTAAGCGCCTTGTACAGGAAAACATATAAAGAGGAATACCATTGCGGATTGACCATAAAGGCCAAATCATGAATCGTCATGATTTTGTGTTTTATAATTACAGGCCCTATGCCTGTAAAATTGACAAGAATCTTTTTTCCTTTGATTCTTTTATAAAAAAAGGGAAGGAATATCTGTTCCCAAATATGGGATTTACCTCTGCCACACCGCAGGATCTCAAATGAAGAAACATCATAATTTTTTTTTATTTCCCCATACGGACAAAGCAAGATGAACCTCACGCCTAGTCCGGACAGAGCCCGGCATAGCTCATAGGCAAAACGGTTAACTCCAGTCTGTTCCTGCAAAAGGAAACGCCCGTTTATATAGATCATACCTTATTGTTAAACCCGGACCTGATAAGGAAACAAAGGAAGCTCCAATAATGCTTTATTTTAGCTGGCAGAGGCAACTTTATCCAACTGTTCTCACAATAATGTATGGCATACGAAGCCGGTGTCGATTCCCGCTTGTTTCCTGCAAAGATCTCTGAACGATAAACCATCATATTGTCTCTTAACGGCTGGTCTATATCTTTGTAACGAAATCCATACCCTTCGGCTATCCGGGCATATATCTGTGGTGCAATAATATCCAATCCCATCGTACCGTCTGCTTTTATGAAATGTTTATCCTTATACCATTCCAACACCTGGCCAACAAAAGGATGTCCCTTTTCCGACCCCATTATGGCTGCCTGCATTTCAATACCCGAAATATACCTGTCCGTGATTCTGTGACCCTCACTGTCAATATAGACCAATGAGTTGTCGCGTTCTACCATAAAAGGATGGTATTCCATACTGGTGAAAAATGAATGGTGCAGGAAACTGTCGAAAGGTTTCAGCACTTTCACATCCGAATCCAGATAGATGCCACCCTCCGTATAAAGCGCATACATTCGGATATAATCGGCAACGAATGCCCACTTCCGGCGGGCAAACGCCTCCCTGACATAAGGAACACTGTTTTCCACATCAAAATTTTCCGTATTCCACAACTTCCATTCGTAACCGGGCATAATCTCCTTCCAGGACTGCATACATTCCTGGATTTTTTCAGGAAACGGATCGTTGCTTAACCAACAATAATGAATAATTTGGGGTATCATATATAAATCTTAATACGACAATAACCTGGCTTCACAAACGGTTTTGGAACTATTTCCGGTCACCTTTCCCGGAGTATCCGCCAATAACAGCAAAGCATAAAAACAGAAAATATCTGTCGGAATCTTAATCCAGACAATAAGCTGTATCACAAACAGACAGACAAAAAACAAGTGCATATTGTATTCACGTTTGCAAAGTACATAGGTGCAACATATAAAATAGCTCAAGAAAAAGAGCAGACCTATAACCCCGCAATAGAATATGTACCTGATATATCCCATGTCCGTTCCCATGTAAAATTTATCAGGATCATGAGGATCACTGAAATATCCGTCACCGATCATCCATGTTTTCATATTATCCGGATAGATGGCAAATATATTATCCAGCAACAAATCGGATGAATGTGTGGAATATGTGCCCGTCTCATACCAATTGAAGAATCCCTCGAATCCGTAATCGAAAGCCTTCCGCACTCCGGGCATAGTATCATACATATAAATACCTGTTTTATATAAGAGCACTATGGAAAAACATAACCCTACTCCCCATAATATTTTTTTAGAAGTAATCTTTACTTGAAACCATGATACCAATGTAGACGACATCAGCAAATACGCCAAAGTCACAGCTACGCCTACTACGGTAGTCCTGGAAATCATGTTACCTATTATCCCGATAATAAACAGGAGAAGGATATAAAAATTTTTATTCCGCCGGGATATGCTGTTTTTTATCAGATACCCGATACCTAACAAAACGCACGAAAAACGAATCCCAGCTGTATCAAAACTCGCCCCGATGCCATACAGTCTCGGATTCTTTTCAAAATACTCTGCCGATATGCCAAACACAGAATCAACCGTATTTTTTAAGGCCGGCAGATAATCTATCATTACAGCCACGACACATTGTCCGGCACACATTAGACCCATATACAAGAAGACGGTGTGCAAGGAAGCAGTACCATACATATGTTTCAACAAGTATATCACGCAATATGCCCCGCCCACCCATACACACATCGAAACAAAATAAGTCACAAAAACAAAGTCGTCCGTCCCATTATATACTACAGAATAGAACGATGACAATGAAAACACAAAGCCTAGCAATAGGACCGGAAACATTTCCTTTCTAATTACAGAAGACTTACACTTCACATGCTCCCATACAAAAAAGACCAGCCCCATAACCGCCAATATTATTTTGGAATTAGCAACAGGAAATCCGCTTAATGTTACAGGAAAATAATATCCGCTACAAACAATGACCGATAATATGACAGACAGGAACCGTTTCATTGACAATAGTTCCCTTTCATATAATTTATAAACATCCGGTATGCTTCATAATACAAAGGATTCTTAAGCCTCATCCGAAACAGCCAGACATACATTTTCAAATCCTTTTTTGCCCAAGGTTTGGCTTTCCCGATAAAATGAACAATATAAACAGGTTTGCCCTTGTCACCGATCAAAGAATACCCCAGGTGCCTGATGTAATAAGTCAAATGATCGGCAAACAAGTTATACCCCTCGTCCAAATGCAGGGAAAGCTGCTTCGCCCAATCCTGAAGATAATATTTTACCACATCCTGATCGCCGACCAGTTGACCTCTCCGTTTTGCTTCTTCCACGGTCGGCTTTATCGACTCCAACAATTTCTGTTCTATTTCCCTGTCCGGTACAACAACCATCACCCCTGAGTTAAGCCCTCCGGTCCATTGCTCATTTCCTGGAAAAGAATGATCTGCGGCAACAGCCGAAAAAGCCTCCCGTTCAAACAAGGCATCTATATTCCTGACTATCAACATATCAGAATCCAGGAATACCAGCTTTTCAAACTGGGTCAGTCCCCAAATCTGCAGTTTGTCAAAAGTATTATTCCAGTGTGAAAAACCTTTCCCCTGCGGATTAACCGTACCTTCCACAGCAGTCTGAAAAAACCTGATACAGGGGATACCTTCTTTTTCCAGCATCTGTTCCATTTCCTTCTTCACGGAAACCGACAGTACACAATAAAGAGGATATCCGGCACCGACCGCCTTTAAAGACCTGTGCAAGACCTGTACACCGGGCAGATAGGATTCGTCAGAAAGTAATGTGATATAAGCTTTCATTTATAAAGAATACCATAAACTATTTTTTGCAATAAGATATAATGGAGGCGTACAACTACAAACAGTCTTTTCCAGGCACACCACTGGATAAAACGTGCACGAAAAGAAATTCTCCTGTTTTTTCCGATATATCGGTTTGCTTCCGGATATAATTCCCTCCATAGACGATATTTGGCAGAACTGTTGCTAATCAGAAACGGAAACTTCACATCCAGTTTCAAGAAAGCTATCTCCTTTTCCAAACTGGTTCCGTATTTGTTATACACATAATCCTCTATACGCTGTACATTATATTTCAAGTCGACCAGATGACGCTCCGAAAAGGTTTGGGTAAAAGCACCCGTATTCAGTTTCACATAATGATAAAAAGCACGAGGAAGATATGCCACCTTTTCCGCACAGGAAAACAATACCATCATGGTCATGTCCTCCCCCATACCATAACCGGAAGGAAACTCTATATTATTATCCGCATACAGACTGCGTTTTACCAGTTTGTTCCATACTGTAAACTTCATAGCACCGCTCAACATTCCTTTCAAGGCCTCCACAGGAGTTGGATATTCAGGCTGTTTCATATACCGTTCATTCTTTTCAAATGAAAGATACCAGTCACACCAGACAATGTCAGCTTCCTTCTTCTTTGCCGTATAATAAAGGACTTCCAGCATGTTTTCATCTACAAAATCATCGCTATCACAATGATATACATATTCTCCTCTTGCAACAGCAAGCCCGGTATTTCTTGCAGCCGGCAATCCTTTGTTTTCCGTATGGGTCATTATTCGGACCTGTCCCTCACGTTCCGGATGCTTTTGGATGCATTCTTGCAACAGACTTATGCTCCTGTCAGGAGAAGCATCATCCACAAAAATAAATTCCACATCCTTTAAAGTCTGTGCAAACAGTGATTCAGCACATTTTGTTATAAAAAGTTCAACCTTATAAATCGGTACAATAACAGAGATCTCCATTACAAAAAACGATTAGCAAACAATATAGCTCAGACACTGGCGGGGACGGCCATTTCATCCGGTTTACCCAACGCCTGTCTTGCTTTAAGAAGAGCCATATAAACCTTGCTCATGATTTTTATTACCAGCGGACTCAGATTTTTGTTATTCCGCCAGTAATCAATATACCTAAAACCCATGAACGAACTTATTTCCTTGCTTCCCACAAGTTCGTAGACCTCCGGACTCAACTCTTGCAGCCGCCCGTCAAAATCAGTCAGTATCTTTATAGTCCCACTCCCATAGTGTGTGAGAGAGAACACATATATATCCTTGACCATCGGAATCAAACGGCTATACATATACTCCTTGACCTCTTTTTCTGTAATTCCTTCTTTATGGCATTCATATTCGTATACCATATCGGCTGCACAACAAGCAATATGTTCCTTGCTTTTCAACTTCTCTTTCGGACTAATGGTCTGACCTTCCCGGCCTATAAGGTATTTATAGACAAAATGACCAAAACAAGCCACGGTTCTGACTGTTATGATAGGAAGAAAAATCCATTCCTGATCGGTATATGAAATACCTTCCGTCTGCCTGTAACCAAGACGTAACAGCTTCTCACGATTATACGTTACGGCATGCATCTGCATATTTTTAAATGTATGCGTACTACAGATCGACTTTAATTCCAATATCCCATTCTTACCGAAATGGTATCTGATAATTTTTCTGATCTCTCTTCGGGGAGTCACTACCGCAAAATCAGAAAGGACCAGATCCGCATCCGTTTCCATCAAAAATGAGACAAAAGTCTCGAAATTAGCCGTGTCGAAGCTGTCATCCGCATCTAAGACTTTCACATACTTACCGCAGGCCTCTTTCAATCCACGGTTTACACACGAACCATAGTTACCGTTCTCCTTGTCTATCACCCTGAATACCTCCGGATACGTACGCTCATACTCATGGGCAATAACTGAAGAATGATCCTTGCTTCCGTCATTGATTACCAATATCTCCAACCGTTCAAAATTCTCCTTTATCAACAGAGAGTCCAAGCAATAACGGAGATACTCCTCCATATTATAGGTAGGGATGATAATTGTCAAAATCTTATCCATAATACCGCAAATACTATTTTATGAAACCGGCACGCTCTTTTCGTTCTTCAAAAAAACATCTTAAGTCCAAGAGCACTTTAGGAATACACCGTTTCACCCTGCCTCTAAAAGTAGGTATTCGCACAACCCGCCTGTATGGAGATTCTCTTTTCATCAACTCCTTTTCATTCTCATCAATTTCCTCCCTAATGGATTGCACTGTATCATAAATTGCAGCTCTTTCCTCATTATCATGCCATTGCATACCGGATATTTCTCCATATTGTTCCAGGATACCTACCTGATCCAAGATTTCACGCTGAGTGAAGAATGCGAAATGAGCTGCTATCACGTCTCCGTTCCAGGCATTTGCCATTCCTTTTTGGGTAGGATAAATACAAGACATGAAATCCTCGTCATCTCCCGGAACAACACCTGCAAACTTTTTCATCTCGTCTCCAAACCACAGTATGGCATTGATAGAGAAACGCGTCATTCCCATTACCCTCTTTCCCAAATGCAACTCCTCCCATTTGCCGGTTTTTAAATACTTGTTTATAAACCACTGGTGAAGCTCGGCTGCAAAATGTCCGCTTCTCCAAAAAATCGGATGAGTGGCATAAGCCTCATAATATTGATCCAGCTGCAATTTCCCGTCTAACTGAAGCAAGTAAGTCGATAAGGAATTGTTTATAACCAGCGGAGATACAAGAAAATACTCCGGATTTTCCACTCGAAACTGCACCATTCTCTCAATTAATCCGGGTTCCATCCACACAATATCATCATCCAATTTGAAATATATGGTGTCAGGTTCTACACAGATCTTATAAAAAGCATTGATACTTTTATTACCGGCCACTATGCCGTCCGGCTGCCAGACTAAATTAACAACAGGATATTTTGCTGCCAGCAATCTGAAAAACTCGATATCCGCTCCATTATGGGTATTAATCCAGATATCATAACGGTCCACATACGGGCAGGATACGATATATGGTATCAGATATTGCATATACCTGCGGCGACCTGCGGCTGTATTTACTACGATCTTATAATTTTGATACATTATACTGATTTTAATAGACGTTGCCGTATTTCATCATCTGAAATAGAATCGGATACATGCCACAATTTAAACGGAACTATTCCCATTTTATCAAGCATGATCCGTATATGATAATACATTAATCGAAGACCTTGCGGATAATGTATTTTCTTGTTCGGTTTGGGCAATAAAGAATTATAATAATCCCAACGAGACTGAAACTGATGGTATGTGCGCTCTATTATCCAAGGAGATTGTCCAGCATAGTGGATAATAGCCGGATGTTCTAATGCCTCCAATAATTGATGCTTATATGGTTCCTGAAAAAAATGTCCGTCATGAAAGAATGCATCCAATACTCCATAACGCATATCAAGTACAATCTTTGTGTCCTGACATATGTAATTGATGGTATCCTGATCTGGAAAATGAATTTCTGTATTGTGTGCAAGTCCCCAATCTATAATTTTGTCACAGAGGTTATGTTCTCTCCAGTATTCTAAATTCATTACAAGTACCCCAGCACAAATATATTTTTTCTCCGGTTCATAATGACAGCGCACATAAGTATCTTTATTTAATGACTGAACATCTATAACACCCGCTACTGCCTTCCCTTTCATATTCAATTTAAAAAGTGAAGAAATGTCATCTTCCACAATTATATCCGCATCTAGATATAGAACTGTCTTTATTTCATTAGGAAGAATTTCGGGAAGTAAGACTCTATACCATGTATAAATGCTCCAGGTATCTTTTAGTCTTTTCAATTTACCGTCATCAATTTCATAGATATGTACATTCGAAGCAGGGATCACATCATAGATTATTTGCTGTTTCCTATCAGACATACCATCAGTCAATATATGTATGGTTAATTTCTCTGCATCATTGTTTTCTATTATACTTTTTATCGTAACAGCCACATAAGAAGCATAGGAATCATTGATACAAAATGCAATGTTCATATTTGTTTTCATGATATTATCCGTTGTCTCTTTTAAAGATCTTGAATACAGCCTCAATAGTTGGAGCCATATCGTAGTATTTATATTCAGCAAGTCGACCGCCAAATATCACGTTGGTTTCATTGTCCGCTAAAGCTTTGTATTGTTGATAAAGTTGCGAATTGCGGGTATCATTCACCGGATAATAAGGTTCCATTCCTTTTCTCCACTCCATAGAATATTCGCGCGAAATCACTGTGTGTTGATTAGCATAAACATCTGCACCAAAACATTCAAAGTGTTTATGTTCAATGATACGGGTATAAGGGGTATTAGCTTCTGTATAATTCACAACCGCATTACCTTGATAATTGGGCATATCAAGTATTTCTTCCTCAAAGCGTACCGTACGATATTCCAATTGCCCAAAGCGATAATCAAAAAACTCATCTATTTTCCCGGTGAATACAATCTCTTTTGCCAATGACATCCAATATGTTCTGTCTTCAAAAAAATCTACTCCTGTACGACAATCGCTTTTCTGCAAAAAAGAATCAATCAGTTTGTTGTATCCCCCAATTGGAATTCCCTGATATTTATCATTGAAATAATTATTATCAAAAACAAATCTTACAGGCAGGCGTTTGATGATAAAAGCTGGCAGTTCAGAACATTTGCGTCCCCATTGTTTTTCTGTATACCCTTTGATAAGTCGTTCATAAACGTCGCGCCCTACCAATAGGAGAGCCTGTTCCTCAAGATTGCGTGGTCCTCCTACACCATCGATTTTTATTGAGATTTCAGCTTCCGCTCTTTGCCTCTCAATTATGTTTTTCGCAGCCTCCGGAGTTACAACACCCCACATTTGATAGAAGGTGTTCATATTGAAGGGAAGATTGTAAAGTCGCCCCTCATAATAAGCAACAGGAGAATTGGTGTAGCGATTAAACTCGACAATGGAATTCACAAAATCCCATACCTCTTTATTTGAAGTATGAAAGATATGTGCACCATACTTATGCACATTAATACCCTCTACATTTTCACAATAGAGGTTCCCCCCTAACTGCATACGTTTATCAATGACTAAGCATTTTTTACCAGACAAGGTAGCTTTATAAGCAAATGTAGAGCCGAATAAGCCGGATCCTATGATCAAATAGTCATATTGCTTCATTATTGTGTAAGGAATTTATAGATTTATTCTGTCCAAAAGTGAAAGATGTTTTTTAATGACAGGCATCCCCATCTTATGTATCAAGGCAAAAAAGGTACGTTGAAATAGGGTATTTACCTTAGGATCCATTTTATTCAGAACTTCATTATAGCTCATATTTGTAAATCTTTCAACCGGTACAAATAATTCTGGATGATTAGTCTTTACATTTTTTACTTTTTTACAACAATAGCCCCTATTTGCATGAAGATGGAACCAGGCAGGACCAGCAAACATCACTTTGTAGGGCTGATGGAATGCCTCCGTTACAGAATATGTTATTACATCAGAAAAACGTCTCGAAAAAAAAGTCTCCTCTGACAATTTAAAAATTACCGTATCACCTGCTCCATTATAAGGTGGGTGTATGTTAAACTTATCAAAAGGAACATACCAACTAACATCCTTGAAAAGATTTATCCCTGATAAAGCTATACAGGCTTTACCGCGAGACAGCCGCCATTTGGCAAAATCCAAATAAGGGCACCGAAATATTCTCACAACAAAAGTTGGTAGCATACATATACATGGCTTCCTAACCCATAGCGAAAAACGTCTGAACAATGTAAAATACATCATAAAAATCCATCCCAAAATAAATGTGTATTTCCATTTTAGATGCTGATTACCCCGACAAACATCTTGCCATTTTTTTATTTCATCTGAGAAATATATTTGATCAGCATCAATCTTAACAGCGTATTGATATTGCATTTTAGATAATCCAAAATTGCATTGATTACAATAAAGACGTGGAGAATCATCCGGTAAAGTTCTGGCATATTCATACTCTTCACGTGTCAAATCGAAAGAAAGTACATTATGATTATATGCATAAATTTTCAACTTACCCGGGTACTTTTTTTTCTTTTCTTCCAGAATTTCTACTGTGTTATCGGTACAATCATTATAGACTACAATCAGTTCGTCTAATGAATCAATACAAGAATCAATACAAGGACCGAGAAGTTTAGCCTCATTTCTCGTACGAATCAAACCGGATAAACCGGGTTTAAGTTTTTTCATATTTATTTCAATTAATATAGCGACTCTATGAACTTATGAATTGTGATTTCACCTCAAAAGGGCATGATGCCAATAATTTATTCAAATCTATCTCCTTTATATGCCATTGCTCCTTACCAGTTAGTAACTCTTCCATAGATGTTTTCGATGTGATTCTTATTGGGGAGGAAAAGCGGCCAACTGATGAAAAATAATCACGGAACTTAAAACCTTCACCTTCAACTTTATCTGAGAATTCAACCCATACATTAGGAATTCCGTAAGCATCTGAAATTATTATTCCATGCAACGAAGAAGATATAATAAATTCACATTTATTAATTTCGTTAACCACATCCTTCCAATCTCTATACCCCATTAAATGTATAATTTTACTATTTCTAATTTTTTTTGAGAGCAGAAGGACGTTTTCGTCATTACAATCCATAATATGAGGAACAATCCCCATTGTATATTTCTTCTTGCATTTCACAGGATAAACGAGAGGTAATAACAACGCAGGGTCACCATAAACTTTGGGACAGTCAATGCCATATGACCTAAGGTATTGTTCTGTCAAAGGTCCTCTAACTGCACACACTTTAAATGGCTTTTCTCTCATTATTTTTTTTTCAGATATGACACCGCTCCCCCATATAATAGAGCGTTTATTAACCAAAGAGTCAACAATTGAACCTATGCAACAATAATTTTTTTGCCAAGGCATATATAAGTTTCCATAATTAAACAGACGCTTACCTGTCAATTCTTTTAACAAATAGAAATTCAAATCATCACCCAAATTACTATGTTTGGGAGTTTCTCCATATAAATCCATCCAAGCATTTATAACTAATACTTCATTCTTTTGAGTAAAAATATAACAACATGTATTCTGACTTTTTTTCAATATGCGAAATATTTTATTTTTCAATTTTGAGACAACGTTCACCATCATTTTTTCTCGTTTTTCCTTTTCTTTTCATCGTTAAATAAATTCTACCCTCATGTTTCAATTTATTATATTCTTCCTTATTCCTATATCTAATAATTCGGGCAGGACAACCGCCAACCAAAGCCATTGGAGGTACATCTTTGGTAACACAAGAACAAGCTGCAACAACTGCTCCCTCTCCAATTTTAACTCCAGCCATTATAGATACATCTGAACCTATCCAAACATTTTGTCCAATCTCCACATCCTTAACCTCATATATATCGTCATAAGGTAACATTGCTCCTTGCCATCTGTGATTAGACGTGTGTACTTTTACTCGAGGCCCTATAATAGTACCAGCTCCAATAATCAAGCGTCCCCGTAATGAGAACCAAGATTCTGCTCCAATATAAACAGGAGAAGTCGCTATTAATTTTTCAGGATCAAATAGCATAAAAGGAGAATAAATTTCAATTCCTTTTTTCAGTAATACCATTGATATTTTTCTTTCGCGATATGCATGCAAACAAAAATCCAAAAGACGACTTAACATTTCTATTCCTAAAATATATTCCTAAAATTTTCTTTAAATGTATTTAGCTTATCGAAAATAAAACGACGTTCAGATGTAGAACATCCAATAAAACAAATACTAATACCCGAACATAAAAAACTAAAAAAACAAATCAAAACAAAACGTATCCACCCAGGAGACATTTGTAAATATACTATCATCGGTATCACCACTGCTCCTAAAAATACAAGAAATGCATTCAAACAAACTTTCTTGAAATAGTTTTTTATTGATAACCCAACCATATTCTTTAAAAAAAACAAACGTAAACACATGCAACAGACAGAAATTAATATCGCTACTATATACACTGACTCAGGCTGAAATCCCGCCTTTAAACAAAGGTAAGATAGTGGAAAGTTCATTAGTAATGCCCCTCCCACAGCCAGTTGGTAGTTCTTAATATGCCCCGTTGCTAACTGAAGTGTAACAAGTGTATTTGTAAGCACATCAAACATAGAAAGAAGCAGTATTAAACGTACAAAGTTTGTTGTATGTATAGGGTATCTTCCTAACCATAAGGTCAAGACAAAATCTGTTTCTAACAATATTGGTAGAGCAAATATAAATAATATATAAAATGAAAAACGAGCACCTCGTTCAGTCAACGACATCATATATTCATAATCATTAGTTGCATACGATTTTGTTATTTGCGGATTTAAGGCCATAACAAAATTCCCAACAAACGAATTTATAGCGGTATTAACTGTATTTGAAATGCCGCGGGCAGCATTTAACGTAGGCCCCCAAAAGATATTTAATAAAATATTTACACCTTGATTACTCATTGCCCCCGCCGCACTTCCCATAAATCCCCATCCTGCAAAGGCACTCATTTCTTTCCAATATATCTTATCAAAGCTAAAGTGTAAACGACTTTCTTTAAAATGTCTAACACAGTAATAAAAATAAATAGATTGTAGTAATGTACTAACAACAACCAAAAGCAAAGCATAAACAATTAAACGATCAAATTTCCATGGTCCGTAAGCAATAAATAACACAACAATCAAACGTAAAACTATATCCAAAATTCCAATATAGGCAAAAGCGCTCATTCGTTCATGAGCAATAATCAAGGCATTATAAGGAACGCTAAATAACCCCAACATGAATGATAGAACAGAAGCTTGGAATACCCAATTCGCTGCATCAATACGCTCTGGTGGTATAATCATTTGAGTATTTAAGAACCAAATTCCAACTGTCTCAGCCAATATAAAAATCAGAAGTACTAAAATGATATGAATTGACAAAGACGTTGAAAATATGCGTTCCAGTTGTCTCTTGTCCCCTTTCCCCAATTCAAAAGTGAGAAAACGACTAGTGGAAGCAGAAAGTGAACCTGAAATTAACGAAAGCATTCCAACAAAACCTCCAACTACATTATAAATTCCATAATCCTCTACACCAAGCGTATTTAGTACTACACGTGATGTGTAAAGAGACACCAGCATACCAAACAACATTCGTATGTACAACATTACTGTGTTCTTAGCTATACGCTTAGTATTTTCACTTTGATTACCCATTATTATTTTCAAATCACACTCTTTCATAAAGAAGTCTTTCCTAGAGGAGTACAGCGATTATGGATCAATTCATAGATATCAATCAGACAGGATTACTTTTTCACTCTCAATAATAGTTCCGCAAACCTTTCAATATCTTTTACAAACAGCTCTAAATTATACTCCATTCACATACAGAAAATTATCATTTAGCCACACACTGTCACAAGTATTTTCTCCCATTAATAAAAGATATTTATTGGCATTTTTCCTAATGTCGCGATAATAAAAGAGAACTCTTCTCAACATGAAATACATTTTATATAATGCCCAAGTCAACATTTCTAACACCTACAATCCTATTCAACTATTTCACCATAATACTAAACTTCTTCCATACATTCAGAAATAACCTTTATCAAATCCGGATGAATAGTCACCATAGCAACAGCAACAACTCCTTGAACCACTATCACGACACGTCGGTCGCGTGCACCCTTTACTTTAAGATAAATGCCTTCCTGACCTTCAAATTCTCCACCGCAAATCATCACTCTTGTACCTTTCGCCAAGTTTAGTTCTTCAGGCTTAAAATAAAGCAACTGTTCATTATAAGTACCTGCAACAGCTATGAAATGTCGCATCTGCTTTTCCGGGACAACAATTTTCTTCCCTTCCCGAGAATCCATCATATATTGCAAACAGGGTATCTCTTTTTTTATACATTGAATTCGTGAAGGAAGGGCATGAACAAAAATTAAATTATGAATTACGGGAACAAGTTCGCGTCTTTTTTGTTTACCTTTTATAGAAAGACGATATTGCATAGGAATAAAATTATGGATATCTGCTTTATCCAGCAGTTCTTTTACAACCAATTCTCTGCGATATGTAACACGCATTGCAAACCAAACTGCGCTTTCCTTTACAATCATAAGAACCCTCTTCTATCTATTTTACATACCTATGGGGCTTTGATAATCAAGCAAATCACTCATTATCAAGTATTTAAAAACACCAAGAGTAAATACAATGAAATAGCTTCTCTCCATTCCCATAATATTCTTAATGCCATATCTCTTTCTAAGAGATGTACTAATATATATAGTTCTGAATTACAATATGTTATATTCATTTTTATAGATATACAGTACAACATATTGCAGGTTAATCATAACTTTCTTCATTTAAAATGAACTTTTCTGTTTATTTATTGCTTTATTCTCAATATTTTATATACCTTTGCCCAATGAAGTACATCTCTTAGAAAGAGATTTATCTATTTATAT
>ULRX01017756.1_pt1 | contig 32793 bp, 29 predicted proteins | sample 1955871 | NCBI WGS metagenome assembly ULRX01 (sample SAMEA4835695, study PRJEB28245) | human gut metagenome | biome: gut microbiome; material: fecal sample | place: Denmark | collected 2008 | reverse complement strand
ATAATGAATTTATTTACATATTATAGTACTTAAGTTATAATAAGCCCGATTGGTGTTAGGACAATTTACTTAACAGCAGTGAAAAATAAAAAAATAGAAAAAAATAAAACCTGATCAGAATCCCCTTCGTCTGAATAGTAAAGGAGGACGAAGAATGAAAGAAATAGAAGTATTTGAAGCTGCTGTAAAAAAGGACATAAAAATAAAGAGGCTGTCTTTGGAACGTGCAGTGCAATTATTTCAAAACATTATGTTAAGACTAAGACGGGATAACACAAAACAGGAGGACAAGCGATGAATTGGTCAGAGGCGGTAAGACTTGCAAAGGAAGGAAAGGAGGAAGGTTATAATTTTTTATATGAGCAGACCTATCAGAAAAGCTACTATATTGCATTAAAATACATGAAGCAGGAAGATGCGGCGCTGGACGTATTGCAGGAGGCATATATCAAAGCATTTAACAGTCTGGATCAGTTACAGGATGCGGAAAAATTTGCAGGCTGGTTTTCAAGAATCGTAGCAACCAAGGCACTGGATGAACTGAAAAAAAGAAAAGTACTGGTATTTTCACAGTTACAGACAGATGATGAAGACATTCCGATGGAAGAACTGATGGCAGATGAAAGAACAGACAATCAGCCGGAGCTTGCGATTGACAAAGAAGAAACAAGCCGTCTTGTACAGGAAATAATCGGTACACTTTCAGATGAACAGCGTATCTGTATTATGATGTTTTATATAGAAGAAATACCGGTCAAAGAAATTGCACAGATTTTAAATGTTTCCGAAAATACGGTCAAAAGCCGTTTAAAATACGGCAGGAAAAATATCGAGGGAAAAGTGCTTGAACTCGAAAAGAAAGGCACAAAGCTCTACAGTATTGCACCGCTTCCGTTCTTCTTATATCTGCTTCTTCGTGATGCAAAGTCCGTACAGGCGGCACCAATGCCATTAAGCAGCATCATAAAAACGGACGGAGTACCGATTAAAGTGGATTCTACAGTGGCAGAAAAAATGTCGTCAAGAGCTGCGGCATTTACCGTGAAAAAAGCGGTTATCGGCATTGTGGCAGGTGTAGCTGTCTGCGGCGGCGTAATCGGTTCTGTATATTTTGCGGGACATAAAGACGGCGGCGGGCAGACAGAAGTACAACAGGAAAGTGAAGTGGAAGCGCAGACAGAAGTGCCGACAGAAAACAGCACGGAAACGGCGCAGGAAACACAGATAGCAGAAACCGCAGACGCTAAATGGAAACAGGCATATATCAATTATGCAGATGAATTGGGAAGCAATAGAAACGGGTATGCGGTATTAAAAGTTTCGGGAAGCGATATTCCACTTTTAGTCGTTATGCCGGATGTATTTGACCGGACCGTGGATACAACGGGCTGGCAGCAGTGGGGATTTGCAACGGAGGAAGAATTTATAAAGGCATCTAATCTGATACAGCAGATAACAGAGGATAGTTGTATTTATCCAGGGGCATATCCGTTTAAACTGTTTTATTATGATACTTCAACAGATGAAGTGAAGCGTATTCTTCATTCGGAAGGCAATAATGTAACAGGAACATCGGACATGCTGCCTTTGTATATCGATGCGTCAATGTATCTGACTTATCAGCCGGATAAAGAACAGGTGGCGATAGATGTAAGCGGTAATGGGAAATGGCTGGCGGTTTATTCAGTCAATACAGAAACAGGAAATTTATATGAAGAAAATGTTTATTCCGATGTGGATGCTGTTTATAGAAAAGAGATTATTTATTACCGGAAGATAAATCAGGCACTTGAAAATGTCGGAGCGGTACAAAAGTAAGTGCAAAAAATTTTTAGGAAAAATTTCAAAAAAATAAAACCTGTCTTCAAAATCATTCGTCATAGAAGTGAAAGCAAAAAACAGACCGATGAAAAGTCGGAGAAAGAAGGCAGAATATGGCAAAAAATATTGTTGTTTTATAGTAAATATGGTATATTTAAAGTCAAAAGGAATTGAAAAACAAATGTATAAAAATTCAAAAAAGGAGAAAGTAAAGCATGATTAAAAGATTTTTACTGCCGGTTTCGGTAGTGGCATTAATGATGTCCGGCACGATTGCATACGGACAGGAAGTTCCACAGCAGACAGAAGTTGTGGCAGAAAGCAGCTTTACAACAGAAGAAGCAGGCTCTGATGAAGTGCTGGGAGCAACGACGTTAAAGTATGAGAATTTTTACTACACTGTTGATAAAAGCGAAGTAACGATTACAGGACTGGTTGATGCCAATATCAGCACCAACATTGACTTAACGATTCCGTCAGAGATTAACGGTATGCCGGTAAAGAAAATCGCACAGTACGCATTCAAAGGAAATACCAATATTAAGAGTGTCAGCCTTCCGGAAGGACTTGTATGGATTGGACACAGTGCATTTTCAGGCTGTGTCAATATTACAGGCACACTGACCATTCCATCGACGGTTGAAGAAATTCAGGGTGGGAATTACTGGGAAGCCAGCGGCGCATTTCAGAATACATCAATCAATGCAGTAGTTGTTGCAGAAGGCAATACATCATTAGATTTAGGAACGAACACCTTTAAAGAATGTAAGGCATTGCAGAGCGTAACGCTGTCAGGCAGAACCGAAACAATCGGCACCAGTTGTTTTAATGGCGATATGTCATTGGAAAATGTAGTATTTAGTAAAAATGGCAAACTCACAACAATTGATAAAAATGCATTTGAAAATACGCTGGTAAAGGCTCTTGAATTTCCGGACAGCCTTACAAAGATTAATGCCGCAGCATTTCAGAATTGTAAATCACTTGAGTCTGTTATCATGGGCAGCCATGTTCTGACAATTGGAGAAAGTGCATTCAATGGCGATTCGGGACTGACAAAGCTGGAATTAAATGAAGGTCTTGAAACCATCGGTGCAGGCGCATTTTTATCCTGCACGAATCTGGGTGGCAAGCTTGTCATTCCTTCTACCGTAACAGAAATACAGCAGCAGAATGAATGGAATGAAGTTGGTGCATTCCAGAATACAGCAGTTACAGAAGTAGAGTTTAAAAATGGCAATGCGGCGCTTGAAGTTGGATATAATACATTCAGAGAGTGTAAGCAGCTTGAAAAGGTAACATTTCCGGCAAGAATCAAGAGAATCGGAAGTTATGCGTTCTACAATTGTACACATTTAAAGGATATTGTATTTACCAATGGTAATAATAATCTGCAAATCCAGAAATACGCATTTAGCCAAACGGCTGTAGAAGATGTTGTTTTCCCATTAAATACGACGTCTGTTGAAGAAGGTGCATTTATGGATTGTGCCTCTCTTACAGGTATTTCATTAAATGAAGGCCTTGAAACCATCGGAACAGCAGCATTTAACAACTGTAAGAGTCTGGCAGGCAACCTTGCCATTCCTTCAACAGTGACAAGCATTGGCGGAGCTTCTTCATGGCAGAACAAGGGCGCATTCCAGTATACAGGAATTGAGAGCATTGAGATTAAAGATGGCAATGCAGGAATTTCTATCGGAGATACAGCATTCAGGAATTGTACAAACCTGCGTTATGCAGAATTATCCAACAGAGTCAAGTATGTTGGAGTATATTCTTTTGCGGAGGATTACAAACTTGCATGGGTAAGAATCAGCAATGGTGTCTATGAGGCAGAGATTGGAGAAAATGCATTCCAGAATGATACGTATCTGCAGGCACTTGTGCTTCCGAGAATGTGTAACATAGGACGTAATATTTTAGATGGCTGTACAAAGTTAAAAGATGTATATTATGCTGCGAATGAAACCAGCTATAGCAATTATGCAAAAGTTAATTCAGACAATGAAGTATACAGTGCAGCAACGGTACATTATAATTCCAACGGACCGGACCAGATGCCTGCTATCACTTATACCGGCTGGGAAACAGTAGGAGATAATAAGTTCTGGTATGAAAATGATATTTTACAGGGTTATGATGCTTCTAATCCGGCTTACCGTGGTAAAGAAATTTATGATCCGGATTCAGACGCATGGTACTGGCTGGACAATGTACAAGGCGGTGCAATGGCAGTCAGCAAGGACGTTTATCAGGAATCTTATGCCGGAGAATATGCAGACCGTGAAGACGGAACCGGTAAATGGGTGCGTTATGATAAAAATGGTCATATGATTAAAGGCTTTGACAGCAACGACAATGGTACATATTACTTTGATGAAGTATATGGTGCGATGGTAAAAGGCTTACAGACAATTGACGGTCAGTTATACTATTTTGATACGGTAACGGGTGTTATGCAGTCCGGAAACATCAATATTAATGGTGTAGAATATGCGTTTAATTCAGATGGTACAGCTGTAGATAAGAAATGGTATACAATTGATGGAAAAGAATACTGGTATGAGAACGGTATCCGTCAGGGTTACAAGCAGGACGATTTATACTACAGAGGTAAGGAAATTTACGATCCGAATTCAGCAGCATGGTATTGGCTGGACAATGTACAGGGCGGCGCTAAGGCAACATCAAAAGATGTCTTCCAGGAATCTAACGGCGGTAAATGGGTACGTTATGACCGTTGGGGACAGATGATTAAAGGTTGGAGTTATGTTTCATATAATCAGTACAATTATTTTGACGAAATCACCGGAGCCATGTATAAAGGCTGGCATACCATTGATGGAAGAGATTACTACTTTGATGAAGAAACAGGCTTGACAAAACGTTATTAAATATAGATAATGTTAGCAATAGCTAACTGCGTCTGTAAATGAAAGTAAATAAAAGGTGTATATCATTGGGACAGACAGGAACAATGGTATGCACCTTTTTACGTGTAAGGAAATAGTGTGAAAAATATGCTTGATAGCATATTTTTCACACAGCACTTTGTGCCGCAGGCGTCACAAAGTCGCTTTTTATCGCAGAGCCAAATAAGATTTGGCTCGCGATTCATCCAGCATTAAAATGCCTGCGGAATGGAGATTAGTATGGCAAGGAAAACAAAATATGAGATACGAACGTTAAAAACAGAAACAGATGATGTCAATCAGTATAATGCACTGCTTAGGTATGCTTTTCAGGTGACGGAGCAGGAACTGGCAGAAACCGGCTGGCGGGACGATGAGATTAAACAGTCCAAGTTCCCGGTGTTAGACCGTGCGGACGTATTGGGGTGCTTTGACGGAAAAACACTGATTTCGCAGTTTGCGGTTTATCCGCTCAAAATGAATATTTACGACACGGTTTTTCAGATTGGATTTGTAACAAGTGTCTGCACCTATCCGGAATATTCCGGACACGGCATTATGAAAAAACTCATGGTAAAGAGCCTGACCAATATGCGGAATAAGGGCCAGTCGTTTGCACTGTTGTATCCGTATTCCATTCCGCTGTATCACAAGCTTGGCTGGGAAATTGTATCCAATAAAATTTCTTATACGGTCAAGGACCGCCAGATACCGGCGAAAGCGACCGCACCGGGCTATGTGCGCCGCGTGGACTGGGAAAATGCGGATTTTATGAATCTTCATTCGACCTTTGCTTCCGTCACACACGGCTGTCTGTTCCGCAATACACTGGCATGGGAAGAATACTGGCGCTGGGACGAGGACGACACCAACGTGGCAGTCTATTACAATGAAGCGGACAAGCCGTGCGGTTACATGGTTTATCTGATCAAGTCCGACATTATGCACATAAAAGAAATGATTTATTTAAACCGTGAGGCACAGCAAGGCTTGTGGGAGTATATCCGTGCGCATGAATCCATGATTGATGAAGTCCGCGGAAACACCTATTTTAGCGAGCCGATAGCCTTTGAAATGGATGACGGCGATATCCGCGAAATGATTCGTCCGTACTGCATGGGTAGAATTGTCGATGTGGAGCAGTTCTTTGAAAATTATCCGTGCGACCCGGACGAAAAACCGGTGCGGATTGCGTTTGAACTGCATGATGAACTGCTTTCATGGAATAATAAAACGGTGACGGTGCTGTTTGAGGACGGACACTGCAAAATTACAAAAGAACCCGCAGATTATACCTTAAAAATGAGCATTGCGACACTCACAACCCTGCTTTTAGGATACAAGACCGCAGAACGTCTGTATGAAATGGAGCGGATAGAAGGCACGGAGGAAGCTGCAGAACATTTAGATGATGTATTGTTTCACAAGATTCCGTATATTTCGGACTATATTTAATAAGAATTTTATATTTATCGGCAGGAACAGGGGAGTTGACAGCATTGGTATAATAAAAGATAAGGAAAAGATTAGAACTTGCCGTAAAGGCAGAAAGGAAGATAATCATGACAAAAGTAGATATTATTTCAGGATTTTTAGGTGCAGGAAAAACCACTTTAATCAGTAAATTATTAAAAGAAGCATTAAAGGACGAGCAGGTCGTTCTGATAGAAAACGAATTTGGCGAAATCGGTATTGACGGCGGATTTTTAAAGGATTCCGGCGTGGAAATCAGGGAAATGAATTCCGGCTGTATCTGCTGTTCACTGGTAGGCGACTTCGGTACGTCTTTAAAGGAAGTTGTTGACAAGTACCATCCGGACAGAATCATCATCGAGCCGTCAGGTGTCGGCAAGCTCTCCGATGTCATTAAGGCAGTAAAGGACCTTCATATCGAAAATGAAATCCGCTTAAACAGTGCATCAACTGTAGCAGATGCTTCTAAAGTAAAAGTATACATGAAGAACTTCGGTGAATTCTTCAACAACCAGATTGAACATGCAGGCACAATCATTTTAAGCCGTACACAGAATGTCAGCGAAGACAAGTTAAAGAAGGCTATTGAACTGATTCGTACAGTCAATGCCAATGCACATATTATTACGACACCTTGGGATGACTTAGAGGGTACACAGATTTTAGGTGCTATGGAAAACGTAACGAACCTCGAACTGGAAATGCTTGCAGAAGCAGCTGAAAAAGCGCATGAAGAACATGAACACGAGCATCATCACCATCATGACGGCGAGGAGTGCTGCTGTGGTCATCATCACGATGAGGACGAACACGACCACCATCATGACCACGATGAGGACGAACACGAACATCACCATCACGGACATGACGGGGAATGTGGCTGCGGACACGACCATGACCACGAGGAACATGAACATCATCATCACGACCATGATGGCGAATGTGGCTGCGGACATGACCATCACCATGAAGGACATCATCATGCAGATGACGTATTCTCAAGCTGGGGTACAGAAACACCGAATAAATACGACAAAGAAACACTTGAAGACATCTTAAAGAAGCTTGCCAATACAGAAGAATACGGTAAGATTCTGCGTTCAAAAGGTATGCTTCCTTGCACGGACGGCACATGGATGTATTTTGATTTAGTACCGGGAGAATACGAAATCCGTGACGGCAAGGCAGATTTTACAGGAAGAATCTGTGTCATCGGTGCCGAATTAAAAGAAGATGCGTTAAAAACATTATTTGAAATCGCCTAAGCTCTGCGGCAATTCACAGGGATAGGAGTTGAAAGGAAGGACATATGGCAGAAGAAGAATACCAGATTCCGATATTTTTTATTAACGGACAGTTAGACAGCGGAAAGACCCGTTTTATAACAGAAACAATTGAGATGGGACAGTTTGCAGAAGCAAAAAATAAGCTGCTTATTGTATGCGAAGAAGGCGAGGAGGAGTACGATGAAAAAATGCTCAAAGATAACGGTGTGAGCATGGTTGTACTTGAAAAAGAAGATTTAACCGAAGAAAAGTTAAAAGAACTGGATAAGCAGTATGACCCATGGATTGTTATTGTCGAGTACAACGGCATGTGGGACCCGGCATTTTTAATGGGAACTGCAAAGCCGTTTGGCTGGCAGATTTACCAGTCCATTACACTGGTGAATGCAGAAACCTTCGGTGTACAGTGGGCAAATATGAAATCCATCATGGCTGAAATGGTTAAAAATGTAGATATGGTTATTTTTAACCGCTGCAGCAGCGGCATGGATCTTGGCAGCTACAGAAGAAGCATGAAAGCGTTAAATTCATACGTACAGATAGTCTTTGAAGACAAAAACGGCGATATGATGTCCATTGCAGAGCAGCTTCCGTATGATGTCAATGCAAATGTGATTGAGGTCGATGACTGCGATTACGGCATCTGGTACATGGACGTTTCCGAGCGCCCTGAAGTGTATAAGGGTAAAACCGTACGCTTTAAGGGGCAGGTTTTAAAAAATAAATATTTTAAAGACAAAAATTTTGTGCCGGGCAGAAAGGTCATGACCTGTTGTGCAGAGGATACTTCCTTTATCGGTTATATCAGTTTTTACGATAAAATATCTTCTCTTGAAAATAGACAGTGGATTACGGTAACGGCACAGATTGCATATGAGTTCCAGATGGCATATAAGAAAAAAGGTCCGGTTCTTTATGTGCAGAAGGTAGAGCCGGCAGAAGCACCGGCAGACGAACTGGTTTACTTCTAAATAAAGAGAGGACAATACCGATGATTCAGGATATTTTACCACGCCATCTGGACAATCAGTTCAGGTGGCTGACACCGCAGAAAAGCGATATTATTCTTTTATTTGAGGGTTCCAGTGTGCTTGCAAAATGGCAGGATGAAAAAATTTATTATCCCGATTACGAAGAATTCTGCACACAGACAGATGCGGCAAAATACACGTTTATTTATGTATTGTCTGTCGATGAAATCCAGTATTTTCTGGCAATGCGCAAAGGAGAAGTGCTGGAGGGCAGCTTTCAGGGAGAGCTTTCCGATGCGAAAGTGCATGAGGAATATCAAAGCGAATTAGACGGCTATGATTTTTTAGGTGTCAATATCTTCCGCAGTGCCGTACCGAAATACAGGGCATTTGCAGCGATTACGGCATATCATTTATATGGCTGGTACCGTGACAACCGTTTCTGCGGCAGATGCGGAAAACCGATGGTACACGATAAAAAGGAACGCATGGTGCGATGCATGTGCTGCAACAATATGGTGTTTCCGAAAATTTGTCCGGCGGTGATTATCGGCGTGACAGACGGGGACAGAATATTGCTCACCAAATATGCGGGAAGAACATATAAAAACTATGCGTTGGTTGCCGGATTTACGGAAATTGGAGAAACGCTGGAACAGACCGTAGAGCGGGAAGTCATGGAAGAAGTAGGGCTTCACGTAAAAAATATCCGGTATTACAAGAGCCAGCCGTGGGCGTTAAGCGGTTCGCTGCTTGCGGGATTTTTTTGCGAACTGGACGGTGACGATACAATCAGCTTGCAGGAAGATGAGCTGTCTGTCGGGAAATGGGCCCATGCAGATGACCTTGAACTCGAAGATGACGGCATCAGCCTGACAAGAGAAATGATTTTAAAATTTAAAGAAGAACACGCCAAAAGATAAACGGATAACAGACATGCGGCAGAAAATTTACGCATATATTGAAGATGAATTTAGTATATTTCATGATTTCATGTGGAAATGGAGCAGCATGTTAAATTATTTGTGGGCGGCAATGATTGTAATCGGAATTGTATACGGCGCTTTTACCGGCAATATGACAGCTGTATCGGACGGAGCGCTCGATTCGGCAAAAGAAGCGGTTACGTTGTGCATTACCATGCTTGGTGTGATGTCTTTTTGGACGGGGCTTATGGAAATTGCCAATCGCTCAGGACTGATTGATAAATGTACCAAAGCGATTCTGCCATTGATGCAGTGGCTGTTTCCGGGTGTACCAAAAGACCACGATGCGATGCAGCATATTACCACCAATGTCATCGCCAATTTTTTAGGGCTTGGCTGGGCGGCGACACCGGCGGGACTGCGTGCAATGAAAGCGCTTTCAGAGTTAAACGTGGAAAACAGCCGCGCCAGCACAGATATGTGTACCTTTCTTGTAATTAATATCTCTTCGATTCAGCTGATTCCGGTCAATATTATTGCATACCGCAGCCAGTACGGCAGTGTGAATCCGACGGCAATTGTAGCACCGGCAATTCTTGCGACCACAGTCAGTACACTGGCTGCGATTGTATTTTGTAAGATGATGGCAGGAAAATCGGCATAACATTTGTACTGACGTCATATATTTATAATAATGTACAAAATGACGGTGGTTTCATGGAATTTATCGTTGCAGTATCCGCATTTATTATTCCACTCATTATTTTTTATGTGGTTGTGGACGGAATCATACATCAGACGGATGTCTATGATGTATTTGTTGAAGGTGCAAAAGACGGCATGAAAACGGTGGTGTCCATTCTTCCGACACTGATTGGACTGATGATGGCAGTTGGAATTTTGCGGGCATCCGGTTTCCTTGCGTGGATTTCCGCAAAGATCGGAATACTGACAGACCCGTTTGGGATTCCCTCACAGATGATTCCTCTGATTATCGTCAGAATGTTCAGTTCTTCGGCGGCAACGGGGTTATCACTGGATTTGTTCCGGGAATATGGAACGGATTCTTACATAGGACTGATTACATCCATTATGATGAGCTGTACAGAAACGATATTTTATACAATGTCGGTCTATTTTCTGGCGGCAAAGGTGCGAAAGACGCGGTGGACGCTTGCGGGAGCACTTGTATCGACAGCAGCGGGAATTGCAGCAAGTGTTTTTCTGGCACGCCTGATGAGTTAAAAATAAAAAATGGAGGATTACAGGAAAATGAAAAAATATCTGGCAGAATTTCTCGGCACATTTATCCTGACATTTATGGTATGCGGGGCAGTCTCATTCACGGGTGGATATGCGGGGTATCTCGGTGTTGTCGGCATTGCGCTGACAGCCGGTTTTACGGTGGCGGTGCTGTTATACGTTTTTGGCACGGTATCGGGAGCACATTGTAATCCGGCAGTGTCGGCGGGCATGCTGATTGCCGGAAGGCTCAGTGTCGTGGATTTTATGGGGTATGTGGTATCACAGGTGTTTGGCGCACTTGCAGCGGCATTTGCCCTGTATGGATTGTCAAAGTCATTTGACACACAGGTCATATCCCAGTATCAGTCCTATGGATATGATTTGGTCGGACTTGGCACAAATGGTTATGCAGATACATCGGCTTTCTTAAAAATTAATGTCTGGGGTGCATTTGTTACGGAGCTGCTCTTGACATTTGTCTTTGTGCTGGCATTTCTCTGTGTGACGGCGAAAACAGCGTACAAAAATGTGGCAGGGCTGGTAGCCGGTATGGCATTTTGCATGGCAGAACTGTTTGGACTGGTACTTACAGGCGCAGGAATCAATCCGGCAAAAAGCTTTGGTACAGCCTTTGTAAAGGCAGTTTTTGGTGATGTAAAGGCTCTTTCACAGGTCTGGGTATTTCTTGTGGCACCGCTTGCGGGTGGCCTGCTTGCGGGACTTTGCAGCCTTTATTTTTACGGAAAGCCAAGAAAAAAGATTTCCCGGAAGGAAACCGATGAAAAAGAAGCGCTGGAGCTTTTGGAAAAAGAAGAAACAACGGAACGGTAATAGGATAAATCAGGACAGATACGGTGTATCTGTCCTTTTTTCATGCAGGGATTTGTTTCTGAGCGAAAACAAATCTCTCTGATGGCAGATGAGAAATCTCCTGTGTCACAAAGTCATTCAGAAATACGGATTAGTGTACAAAATTCCTATGATTATAATATACTCTAAAAATATAAGGATAAGTATTGACAAATAGATTAAAATGGTGTATTATACCCATACAATACATCATACATCTGCGATATGAACAGCTTGTGCAGATGATTTTTCATATTCTTTTGCTTTTTGTAAAAGATATTTATAACGCTTCTGTTCGGAGTTGACCTGATAGATATAGCAGTCAATCAGATCCGGGTCGGTAGCGTTGTCAAAGTTTGAATAAGCGGCGCTTAAAGCTCTCTTTGTCAGGGCGATTTCCTGCAAGAGGTACTGGTTTTCCTGCGTGACAGGCTTATTATTCTTTTTTAATAATTTCACTAAGAATCCCTCACTTTATAGTTCGTTAATAGAATGATTTGCAAATATAATCGACGACTATATTATATTTTCAGTATAGACAGACAGCCGTCTGAATATACAAAAAAAGGAAAAATTTTTAAGGAGGAACTGGATGGTTTCGTATTTACCGGAAATCCGTGCAGGTATGGCATTGTTACTGGCGTTTTGCGCCATGGTTCAGGATCTGCGGAATTTTAAAATCGGCAACCGGCAGATTTTAGTGGGGTTACTCGGGGCAGCAGGATGTATGGCGTATGAGTGGATGATGGGAGGTGTGTGTGCAGAACAACTGACAGCGGGATTTAGTGTATTGGGTGTATTGTATATGGTTTATCTGATTGGAGGTATCGGAGCAGGGGATGTAAAACTCCTTGCCGTGACAGGATTTATATGGGGCAGACCGGTCTGGAAGATTACGGTGCTTGCATTTTTAATCGCATCCGGCATGGGGCTTGCAGGGATTTTAAGTGGAAAGCTTAAAAAACGTGAAATGAATGTGATGAATTGTACATCAGTCCGTCTGCATGTTATGCATTTTGGAGCAGCAATTTTTGCGGCGGAGCTGGTAACGGGGTGGCTTATGTTTTAATAACACAGTTACAAAAAGTCAGAGGGGCACAAGACAGCAGGGAAAAACAGAGGGGTAAAAGGCGGGGTGAGAGAAGACAACGGAGTAAAAAGATAAGGAAGCAGAGAAATAGCGGAAAGGAGAAGGTAGGTGTGCAGGAAAATTGTATTATTTTTGATACGGATGAGCAGTATGGAAAGCGGCTGATGTGTGCCATCAGCAGACACAAAAATCTGCCGTTTGGCGTTCAGTTATTTACCCGTGCAGATGAAATGGAGATTTATCTGGAGCATCATACGGCAGATATGATGGTTGTCAGTGAAACGTGCTGTGAATACGGCGCAGAAAAGCCATGTGAAAAACAAGCAAAAAAAATGCTGGTGCTGACAGAAGAACAAAAGACAGCAGGGGAAAATAAATCCGAAAATACCGCAGAAGTGCGGGAAATATACAAATACCAGCCGGCAGATTCAATTTTAAGGGAAATTATCCAGTTTTTGGGCGGAAAAGAACAAAAGCAGGAAGATGTTGAACTGATAGGCGTATATTCTCCGGTCTATGAACCTTTGCGGAGTGCATTTGCACTGAGTCTGACACAGGTAATGGCAGAAAGCGGCAGAACACTGTATTGTAATCTGGAAGCATTTTCGGGGCTTGAAGAAGTGCTTGCCGCACAGGACAGGGAAAACTTATCAGATATGATATATTACTACAGAAACGCGGGTGCAAAAGTGACAGAACAGATGAAACAGATGATTGTGAGTCTGCCGGGTTTTGATTATATTGCGCCGGTGGAATTTGCGCAGGATATCAGCAGTATGCAGACACAGGAACTGACGGAATTTTTCTTGAAAATTGCAAAGGAGTGCGGCTATCAGAAAGTTGTTCTGGAAATTTCGTCTGCGGTCGCATCACAGTGGAAAATGATTTTTGCGTGCAGCAGGGTCTATATGCCGGTCCGGCAGGATTATATTTCGGTCAGAAAGGTGCAGGCATTTGAAAAGTATCTGCTGATGGCAGGAATGGAGCATTTGTGGAACCGGATTGAAAAAGTGGAACTGCCGCAGAATAATCTGCAATTTAATGCGGCGTACATTGGAAGCAGGGAGGGAGAAGAAATGAATGGATTTGTTAGGACATTATTTACAGGACAGGCAGCAAAAAATCCGTAAAACAACAGATGGAATCAGAAGTGAAATTTATGAACAGTTAGACTGCGGAGAAGAAATTTCCGATGAACGGCTCGGACAGATAATTGATGAGAAGATCAGGCAGAAACAGGATATACAGCTTGCGCTTGAGGAGCGGGAAAGTATCCACCGAGAAATATTTGCCGCAATCCGTGGATTGGATGTATTACAGGAACTTTTGGAAGACGATTCCATTACAGAGATTATGGTCAACGGAACGCAGGATATTTTTCTGGAAAGGTGCGGCAGACTGGAACGGTGCAGTAAGCATTTTGAAAATAAGGCGCGGTTAAGTGATGTGGCACAGCGGATTGCGGCAGTGTCAAACAGACTGGTAAACGAATCTGTTCCGATACTGGACACCCATCTGGAGGACGGTTCAAGAGTGAGTATTGTACTGCCGCCGGTTGCGCTAAACGGGCCGGTCATTACAATTCGTAAATTTTACGACACACCGCTGACCATAGAACGCCTGACCGGTATGGGAGCAATAACCAAAGAGGCGGCACAGTTTTTGGAAAAAGCGGTGCGTGCAGGTTACAATATCTTTATCAGCGGAGGTACAGGGTGTGGAAAAACAACCTTTTTAAACGCACTGTCTAATTTTATTCCCAAAGATGAACGCATTATTACCATAGAAGATTCAGCAGAATTACAGATTAAAAATGCAGCAAATCTTGTGCGGCTGGAAGCAAGAAATGCCAATGTAGAGGGGAAAAACGAAGTGACTATCCGGGATTTGTTAAAGGCAAGCCTGCGTATGCGTCCGGACAGGATTATTGTTGGTGAAATCCGCGGGGCAGAGGCAATTGATATGCTTCAGGCAATGAATACGGGTCATGACGGAAGTCTTTCCACGGGACACAGCAACAGTGCAAAAGATATGATTTCCAGACTGGAAACAATGGTGCTTATGGGAATGGATATGCCGTCGGCAGCCGTTAAACAGCAGATTGCATCAGCAATTGATTTGATTGTACATCTGGGAAGAATGCGCGATAAATCAAGAAAAGTATTGCAGATTGCAGAAGTTTTAAATTTACAGAATGGAGAGATTCCGCTCCGGACAATTTATGAATTTGAGGAGCAGGGGAAAGGAGAAGATGGAAAAGTGGAAGGAAAATTGGTACGAAGGGCGGAAACGCTGGAAAACAATGCCAAAATGGCTGCGGCAGGAATTACCGGATATTAAGAAAAGTACCACAGCCGCATGGATTTACAGACGTTATGACATTTCTTTAAGGGATTTTTTAAAGATTACCCTGTCTGGCATTGGTTTGTTATTGATAACAGCCGATATCTTTTATCACAATTTACTGGCAGCAGCAGTGCTGTGTCCGTATTTGCATTTCCGTTTAAAAATCAAATCGGAAGAACTGCATAAACAGCGCAGGGAGCGGCTGAAAATGCAGTTTAAGGACGGAATGCAGTCAGTGGCTTTTTCTTTAAATTCAGGGTACTCCATAGAAAATGCGTGGAAAGAAGCAATTGTGGAAATGCGTCTTTTATATGGGGAAAACAGTGAAATCGTTACGGAATTCCAAAGAATTATCAATCGTCTGGAGAGAAATGAAAATATCGAAGATGTTTTAGAGGAATTCGCTAAAAAAAGCGGAGTCGCAGACATTGAGTATTTTGCGGCAGTATTCCGGTATGCCAAACGGTATGGCGGTGATTTAATTGCAATTATCCGTCATACGGCAGAAACCATTCGTGAAAAAAATGAAACCTATAATGAAATACAGACCATCATCAGCGGAAAGAAGATGGAACAGAAGGTCATGAGTGCCGTTCCGTTTTTTCTGCTGGTGTATATGAAACTGACAGCGTGGGATTTTATCTGCCCGCTATACGGAAATCCGGCAGGTGTGCTGATGATGAGTATTTCTCTTATGGTATATATAGGAGCGGATTATATTGCAGGAAAAATTGTCGAAATTGAAGTATAAGTTTAAGACAGAAGTAAAATCCGGAAAGTCAGGTTATATGCTGTATGCGGCAGTGCTTGCGGGGATACTCTGTATTGCGATTTTAAAGACAGGCGGAAAAGAGCAGTCGCAGACACAGACAATTGTACGGCCGGATTATACAGACAGTGCAGACAATATCGAACTGGAGGTGCTTGCAGAAGGAGAGGAAAAGCCTTTTTTGGTGGAACTGGAGGTATCACCCAGACAGTATGATGCACAGCAGATAGAAGGTATTTTTGATACAGTGTATGAACAGATTTTACAGGAAATGGTTTCCGGCAATGAAAGTCTTTCCTGTGTGCGGCAGAATTTAAAACTTGTGACAGAATCACAGGACTATCCGGTAACGGCAGAGTGGTATTCAGAGGATACTGCGGTTATTGATACAGATGGAACCGTGTACAATACAGAATTTGAGCCGGGACAAAAAGAAACAGTCCGGTTAGTTCTGATATTAAAATACGGAGAGTACCGGTGTGAATATCCGATAGAGGCAGTTGTATGGGAAGCACAGTATGATACGGCAGAACAAAAGCAGACAGGAATTGTAAATGTACTGACACAGCTTGAAAAGAACTCACAAGAGGAGGTACTTACACTGCCGGATACCATACACGGCATGAAGGTAACTTATCAGAGCAGTCCGGTACAGAAATCCGGCATTTTAGGATTATGCGGACTGCTGCTTGTACCGCTGTTATTAAGCTTTCGTAAAAAAGAACAGAAGATGCAGGCTGAAAAGAGAAGAAAGGAGCAGCTTACGTATGACTATGCCGAAGTGATTTCAAAGCTGGTGCTGCTTGCAGGAGCGGGAATGACGATTCGCAGGGCATGGGAAAAAATTGCCGGTGATTATCAGAAAAAACCATGCGGCGGAAAAAGGTATGTTTATGAAGAAATGGTAAGAACTTGTGCAGAGATGAATACGGGAGTCCCGGAACGAAGCGCATATGAGCGGTTTGCAAGGAGGTGTGATACAAAAGAATACTTAAAACTGGCATCGCTTTTGTCCCAGAATGTAAAAAAAGGAACGACAGATATTTTAAAGCTTTTAGAGCAGGAGTCGCAGTCGGCATTTGAGCAGCACAAAAATCTGGCAAAGAAAAAAGGTGAAGAAGCAGGGACAAAACTCCTGTTTCCAATGATTCTTATGCTGATGACAGTAATGGCGATGCTGATGTTTCCGGCAATAGTGTCTTTTCAGACATTTTAAAATAAACATAGGCTAAACGGCGGAAAGGAGCAGTTATGAAACGGGGATTTAAAACATTTTTAAAAGAGGAAGATGGTATGGGAGTAGTAGAAATCATACTCATTATCGTAGTACTGGTGAGCCTTGTGGCGATTTTTAAGAAAGAGATTACAAGCGTTGTAAACACGATCTTAAAAAAGATATCATCGCAGGCAAAGGTAATTTAAATAGGAGTGCAGACCGGATGAACAAAAAAGTAAAAGCACAGATTACAGTTTATGCGGCACTTTCAGTTTTTCTTGTCATAACACTTATTTGCACCTGTATCCGGTCGGCGGCAGTGTCTGCCGGCCGGGTAAGAGTGGAAATGGCATCAGTGCTTTCCATGGAAGCTGTATTTGCAGGGTATTCCAGTGAATTACTGGAAGAATTTGATATCTTTGCCCTGCAGGAAAGTGAACAGTTACAAAGTGTATTTTTACAGTATTTAAAGAAAAATACACAGACCGCAGCCGGACAGAAAAATGTACAGCCGGGCAGCTGGACGCGTGTGACTGCGGGCAGTCTGGATTCATTTACTTATATGACGGATGACGGCGGAGAATGTATCAATCAGGAAATTCTGTCTTACATGAAGTATGGTGTATACAATATACCGCAGGAAAAAATTTTACAGCAGCAGGAGCTGGAAAAGCAGAAGAAGCAGTCGGAAGCCCTTAATGAAATAACACAGGAAATCGGAAAATGTGAGGAAACATTTTGTGAACAAGAGGAAGCGGTGCTGGGGATAATAGAACGGACCGGACAAATTTCTGTGGATAACGCACTGCAGTATGTGTCGGATGTAAAAGAGGATATCGATCTATATGAGGAAGTATCAGACGAGGAAGAACCGCAGGATGTACAGGATTTTTATAAAAGAAACCGGACCGCATTAAATAACGAACTGGAAGAAATACAGGAAAAAATACAGGCGGCACTGGAACAGACAGAAGTGTATGAAAACCAGCGGGAAAAGGTACAAAAGCAGGCAGAATTTTGTAAAAGTAAGGCAGAGCAAAAAAAAGAACAGTTCAGTGATGATTTATATAATGGGCTGATGCAGGACATAGATTCTTTTATCAGGAATGATGACAGGAACGGGCAGTGTGATATAGAAGCAGTTAAAAATGCACTCTATGCAGACAAAGAGGGGATAGAGACAGTCAGAGAGCAGATGCATGGCCTGCCAAAAGAACTTACACAGGAAAACAGTATGCAGGCAGAGGAGGTACTTTACAATCTGGAAGAATGTCTGCCGGATTTGAATGGAGAAGAACTGGTTTCACAGTATTCAGCAATCAATGTACCGCAGAATACAGAAGGATTAAAAAGTGTGCGGAATGTATTCAAGCAGTTAAAGAGCACAATGGTGGAACGGATAACGGGTCAGCAGGTTTCGGATAAAGAAATCGCTTATGAAAATCTTGCAGATACATTATATCAGCGCGGGGCGCAGAAAAAATCAGAAAGTATCTCCAATAAGGTTTTATACAACGAATATCTGTTTATGGAATTTGCATCGTATACAGACTATCTCAAAGAAGATAAAACACTTGAAACACAAACGCAGAAGCAGCTTGATTATATGCTTGAGTATATTTTATACGGAAAAACCTCTGATGAGGAAAACTTACAGCAGGGAATGACAGAACTGTCCCTGATGCGTGAAGGCATGAATATGGCATATCTGCTTACCGATTCAGAAAAAAAGGCAGAAGCTTATGCAGTTGCTACGTCGCTGGTCGGATTTACAGGAAATATGGCTGCAGTAAAAGCGGCGCAGTATGTCATTTTAGGTGTATGGGCATATGGGGAGAGTATTGTGGAATTAAAACAGCTGTACCGGGGCGGCAGCATTGAACCGGTGAAGACAAGACAAAACTGGAAGCTGTCCTTACAGGAACTGCTGTCTATGGATTTGAACCAGGAATACAGTGATGAGAAAGGGCTGTCATATGAAGAATATTTAAAAATGCTGGTTTTACTGCAAAATGAACAAAAAAAATATTACCGGACAATGTCAGCCATGGAAATCAGAATGATAGAACTGGGAAATACGGACTTTCGCCTGAAAAACTATATTTACGGTGCACAAAGCAGGGCGGCTTTTAAAATCGGAACAATACCGCACAGCTATGAAAAAACGTGCAGTTATCATTACGGTTAAAATATGGGAATTTAAAATCCGGATAAAACACACAGGCAGGAGGTGGTAGACATGCCCTTTTATTATCGTACATCAATTTAAGAAAAATAAAAAAGAAAAGGATAAACGGATAGTCCTGACTGTATTTGCGCCAAAACGGAGTAAAAGGGTGTTTTTACCGGCTTCTGCAACAGTGGAAGCGTCACTTGTTATTCCACTCTATATCTATGCGGTGCTGGCAGTTGCTTATGTTATTCAGATTATAGGAATTAAAAGCACAATGTATAAGGCAATGTATAACAGTACAAGACAGCTTGCAGCATACGCTTATGCAGTAGAAAGGACAGAGCGTTTTTCCGGTGCAGCAGCTAAAAAAGCAGTGACTTCGGCGCTTGCAAAGCAGTATTTATTAAGCAGTCTGCCCGGAGAGTATATAAGTCAGAACAGAATCAGCCGGGGACAGTCCGGCATACGGGTTTATGCAGGGTTCTCGGAAGAATTGAATAATGAAATCAGCATAAAAGTGTCATATCAGTTAAATAATCCGTTTGATGTGTTTGGCATTGGAACGGTAGATATTACCCAGCAGTGTTCAAGTGCAGCGTGGCTGGGGCAGACATCTGGAGAAGATTTTGCGGATACAGACAGCAGTAAAGAGCGGGTGTATATTACGGCGCAGGGAACCGTTTATCACAAGAGCCGTCAGTGTACATACCTGAATCCGTCCATACGGCAGATTACACAGGAACAGCTGGATACAGCGCGTAACAGTTCCGGGGCAAAGTATTATCTGTGTGAACGGTGTGGAAAAAGAAGCGGCAGCGGTATTTATATTACAGATTATGGAGAAAAGTACCATTATGATAAAAACTGCAGTGGCTTAAAAAGAAGCATTTTTTCCGTACCACTGTCAGAAGTGCAGGATAAAGGCGCCTGCTCAAAGTGTGCGGGATATAATTCCGGATAAAGGGAAAATCGGAAAGAAATACAGGATGAAGGAGGGAGAAGTGGTAAATGGCAGGTGTAATTATGGCAGTGCTCGGACTGCTGGCAGCAGAGGATTTAAAATATAAGGCAGTAACGGTGTGGAAGCTGGTGCTTTTTGGACTGGTGTGTACCATACAGGCAGTCAGGACCGGCATTTTAAGGCAGTCGATAGAAGCAGATACATTTCTGGGTGTGTTGTTTGGTGTTATGGTACTGCTTATTTGCGTATGGACAAAACAGCTGGGAGCAGCGGACGGTATTATTATATTGTTTTTGGGGCTTGTGGGCGGAATTGTCCGTATACTGGGCATATTTCTTGCGGCTTTACTGCTGATGGGGCTTTGCGGGCTGATTCTGATGATGACTGGAAGAGTGGACAAAAAGACGTCAATGCCGGTCATTCCGTTTGTCTTTCTGGCAGTAGTCTGGAGGGGATTGTAATGCAAAGCAGCGTAGAGCTAAAGAAGCAGTTTAAAAGGCCGGGGGCAAGGGTGCGTGCATCTTTTACACTTGAAAATACATTTTTAATTCCGCTATTTACAATGATAATTGTCTTTCTAATGGGAGCAGGGCTGTATCTGCATGACAATATAATCATAAAAAATGCACTCATTCAGGGAACGGTTATTTTAGAGAAAAATATTTTAAAAGAAGCAGGGGAAGAACAGACGGGAAAGCAGCAGCTTTGCGGACAGATGCAGTCCTATATTTTAGAAAAAGCAGTCATGCTTGAAAATGTCAATATATCCTTTCATGTAACGGGAGAAGAAATTGAGGCGGAGTGCAGTGCACGGTTTCAGCTGACATTTGTGCCGGGACTGGGAGAAAATATTTGTAGAAAGGAAAAGCTGAAAAGAAGTTATCCACCGGATGATATCCGCAGACTGCGGGCAGTAAAAAAGATGCTGGGGGATTCATAGGCGGGGAAATGAATATGGATAAAATCGGATATGAATATGAAAATAATACAAGTTATCTTACAATACAGGCGATGGAAAATCAAAAAACGGGGTATCAGATTAAAATGCTGTTGAATAACGATATTCCGGGGCTGTTAGATATCAGTATGAGAAGTATGAATAACCAGACTTATTATTATTATGATGTCACGTTCAAAAAGCCGCTTTCAAAGCTATATGAGTTTGGAAAGATGACATGGGAAGATGTTGTGTGTATTTGTAAAAGTATTGATACGCTTACAAAAGCGGTGGATATGTATCTTTTGGATATCAGCTGTGTTTTGATTCTGCCGGAGTATATGTATCTGAATGTATCGGATAAAGAGATAAGGTATGTATACTGCCCGGATGCCAACAGGGAATTCCAGACGATGTTAAAAGGATTGTTTGAATTTATCCTGGAGCATTATCAGCATGGAACAGATTGTAAGAATCAGATGAGAGTTTATGAAATCTATCAGAAAATTATAGACGGTAATTATAAAATACACTGTCTGGAGCAGCTTACAAAAGAAAGCAGTCATTCACCGGAAAAAGAAAAGACAATTGAATTTCCGCATATACAGCAGGATGAACCGGTAGTAATTGAAGAGGTTGCACCGGAGCGTGTAGTGACAGAAGAAGAAAAGCAGCCGGTTCACAAGATATGGGGAATAGAAGTGGGTATAGGTATCTGTGCAGTACTGACGGTTTATGCGGCAGCAGTGCTGTTGTTTCCGGAAATGGCAGTTATTGATATGAGCGTATATTTTTGTATCTTTTTAATTCTGGCAGGTTGTGCGGGAGGTGTTTTCCTGCAGAAAAAAAGAAAAAAATTAAAAGAAATGGGAGAACTTACGCAGCTTACACAGGAAAAGAAATATTCATTTGTTCCTGAGGAGGAAGAAGAGCCGAAAAATAATGAAAAAGGGCAGAAACCGTATGAACCTCCAAAAGAAGCAGCGGGAAGCAATACGATACTGCTTTCCGATTATCTGCAGAAAAAGAAAGATCTGAATCTTACACTGGTGCTTCAAAACGGACAGGAACTGGAAAGCTATTATGAAGAACGCCTTTTGCCGGATACATTTCCGTGTGCAATCGGAAATATGGCGGCATATTGCAGTATAGTGATTCACAGTGAATTAATCAGCAGGCTTCATGCGTGTATTTACAGAGAAGACGGTGCTTTCTATCTGGAAGATATGAACTCTACAAACGGCACATTTTTAAACGGCAGACGGCTTTTGCCAAAGGAACGGAAGCTTTTATCTGACGGAGATATGGTAGGTTTTGCAAACCTCCTGTACAAGGTTGAAAAAAGCTAGTATTTATGCTATATTCTCCATAGTTGTGCTGCATTTAAAAGCAGTAACTTGATGTTGGCTATATTGTTTTTGGGCGAAAGCAGATAGCCCTGATGGCAGATGAAAAACGGGCGGAGTTTTTTCATGGATGCATTGTGACAGGTTCGCTCAGGAATGGAGAATTTGATGAAAGTTAATATTTATTATGGCGGCAGGGGTATGGTAGATGACCCTACAATTTTTGTAATGGGTAAAATCCAGGAAGTATTAGAAGAACTCAATGTAAATGTTACAAGATACAATCTCTACGAGATGAAAAATACAATTACGACATTGTCACAGACAGTCACGGAAGCAGATGCAGTCGTACTGGCAACAACAGTTGAATGGCTTGGAATGGGTGGATATATGCAGAGTTTTCTGGATTCCTGCTGGCTGTATGGGGATAAGGACCAGATTGGAAAGGTCTACATGTTCCCGGTTGTTATGGCAAAGACATATGGCGAACGTGAGGTTTCGCTTGCTCTTGCAAATTCGTGGGAAATTATCGGCGGACGGGTAGCACCGGCGCTGAATGCCTATGTAGATGATACGACGGAATTTGAATTTAATTCAGATTATGTGGGGATTATCGAAAATTATGCGGAAACAATCTACAGAACAGTTTCACAGAAAAGAAAAGGACTGCCGACAAGCAGCCAGGCAATTAAAAATAATGTTATTAAAGATACGATTAATTTTACACCACAGGAAAGTGAACAGCTGTCAAAGTATGCATCAGATGATGAATTTGTACAGACACAGAAAAAAGATATTGAATCACTTGCAAGCATATACAAAGAACTGCTGACCGATGAGAAAAACGGCGGGGATCATTATTATATTGATTCTTTTATGCAGCATGTTAATCCGCAGTGCCGTGTTAACAGTTCGTATATGCTGACAATTACAGATAAGAACAAGAATATTCTGATTGATGCGTCAGGCGGACGGGTCAATGTATCATTTGGTGAAAATCCGGCAGCAGATGTAATCTGCAGAATGGATAAAGATACTTTTGATAAATTGATTGACGGAAGAAGTTCATTCCACAAAGCCTTTATGACAGGTGAGATGACAGCAAGAGGTAATTTAAAAACACTTCGTATGTTAGATGAATTATTTACTTTTACCGCCTAGACCCAAACTTGTGTTTAAATGGTATTATGCATATCATCCATTGCAAGAATCGGAAAAGTGATGCCGGCAGTTGTAAAGCCGTTCCGGCTGTAAAGTTCAAATCCTGCGTGATGTGTGTGGCAGACCTGGGCTACAATGGACAGACCAAGACCGGCGTGATTTTCTTTTGTGCTGAAAAATGGAGTGCTAAGCTGTGCGGTCAGCGGTGCATCAGCATCAATCAGCGGATTGGTCTGCATTTCACTTGGATTAATTTCAGAAAGACTGCCCTTTCCGGTGACAGATACTGTCACCGTATGACCACAGGCATTGACATGGGAATGAATCTGTATACTGCCGCAGGAATTGTCTGCTTCGGCGGCATTGGAAAGCAGTTCCAAAAATGCGGACAACAGTCGTTTGGAATCGGCACAGATAAAGATATTGCGTGTATCCGTATCAAACTGAAAGGCATTTGCGCGGTTTGGGAATTGTTCATCAAAGACATCAGGTAGTGAATAAAGGAATTCCGTAAGATTTAATTTTGCAGGAACATATTTAAAACTATAACGGTACAGACCGGTGCGTTCCATATAAGAAATGATGTGGTTTACGGCATCGCCCAGTTCTGCCCAGAACGGAAAGTCTTTGGTTTCCGGGTGCTTTTTGGAAATCAGCTGATACGAACTCCTGATAAACGAGAGCTGGTTATTGATTTCGTGAGAAGCAAAGGAAAGTTCACTGTGGCACTGTTCTGAGAGATGATTGATAAAATCAAAGGTTTCAGGCTGTGTTTTTTCTAATGTGTCCATGTAAAAAGAATCTTCTTTGTTCATATTATTACTTTTCTCCTTGTTTTGCAGGTGCTTTTGGGAAATAATTTCAGGTTTATCGGTGTTTGGTGTAAAAATACATTGCGATAAATACTGGTTTACGTTATCATAGTAAAGTATATACTTGTCGAAGAATCCTGTAAACAAAAGGATTTCGACAAAAAGTTACAAATTTTATGGAGGCAAGGACGATGAAAAAAGACGATTGCATATTTTGTAAGTTAAGCAATGGGGATATTCCAACCAATGCATTATATGAAGATGATGTAGTAAAAGTGATTTTTGATTTGAATCCAGCATCAAAAGGTCATGTACTGATTCTGCCGAAGAATCATTTTGATGACATTTACTCAATGGACGATGCAACAGCAGCACATGTATTTCAGGTAGCGGTAAAAGTCGCAAAGGCAATGAAAGAAACACTGGGCTGTGAAGGTTTAAATATTGTACAGAATAATGGTGAAATTGCAGGACAGACAGTATTTCATTTCCATATGCACATTATTCCAAGATACAAGGGCGATACCGTAAACATTGGCTGGACTCCGGGCAAAGCAGACGATGATGAAATCAACGAATTAAAGGAAAAAATTGCAGCAGGTCTGTAAGGTCTTGCACAAAAAAGATTTTGATAGTAAAATAATAGATATGAAGTTGTCAACTGACAGGAAAGAGGTAGAGAATGATTGAATTAAGCAAAGGCGGCGCTTATCTTTTAAATGGTACAGAAATCATTGAAGATGGCAGCAATGCAGCAGCAGAACTCTCAGCAAAGCTGGGAAACGCAGCACCTTCTAAGGAAGAAGCAGCAAAGAATACAATTGCCTATGGTATTTTAAATGCACATAATACTTCCGGCAGCATGGACAAGTTAAAGATTAAGTTCGATAAAATGACATCCCATGATATTACATTTGTCGGTATTATACAGACAGCAAGAGCATCAGGATTGGAAAAGTTCCCGATTCCTTATGTTTTAACCAACTGTCATAACAGTCTTTGTGCCGTTGGTGGAACAATTAATGAAGATGACCATATGTTTGGTCTGACCTGTGCAAAGAAGTACGGCGGAATTTATGTACCACCTCATCAGGCAGTTATCCACCAGTTTGCAAGAGAAATGCTGGCAGAAGGCGGTAAGATGATTTTAGGCTCTGACAGTCATACCCGTTATGGTGCATTAGGTACTATGGCAATGGGTGAAGGCGGTCCGGAACTTGTTAAGCAACTGCTGAATAAGACTTATGATATTAATATGCCGGGTGTTGTGGCAATCTACCTGACAGGAGAACCGGCAAAGGGTGTAGGACCTCAGGACGTTGCGCTTGCAATTATCGGTGCGGTATTCGGAAACGGCTATGTAAAGAATAAGGTTATGGAATTTGTAGGACCGGGTGTTTCTAATTTAAGCGGAGATTTCAGAATCGGTATTGATGTTATGACAACTGAAACAACATGTCTTTCTTCTATCTGGAGAACAGATGAAAAGATTCAGGAATTTTATGATATTCACGGAAGAAGCGAAAGCTATAAGGAACTCAATCCGGGCAGTGTTGCGTACTATGATGGTGTAGTAAAGGTTGATTTAAGCAAGATTAAACCGATGATTGCAATGCCGTTCCATCCAAGCAATACATATACAATTGATGAGCTCAATGCAAATCTTGAAGATATCCTCCACGACTGTGAAAAGAAGGCTCTTGTCAGCTTAGACGGACAGGTAGACTTTAAGCTGACAGACAAGATTCATGACGGTAAGCTGTATGTGGATCAGGGTATTATCGCGGGCTGTGCAGGCGGTGGTTTTGAAAACATTTGTGCGGCAGCAGATATTTTAAGAGGACGTTCTATCGGTGCAGACGAATTTACATTAAGTGTATATCCGGCAAGTACACCGATTTATATGGAACTTGCACGGAACGGAAGACTTGCAGACTTAATGGCAACAGGTGCAATCGTAAAGACAGCATTCTGCGGACCGTGCTTCGGCGCAGGTGATACACCGGCAAACAACGCATTCTCAATCAGACACTCTACAAGAAACTTCCCGAACAGAGAAGGTTCTAAGCTGCAGAAGGGACAGATTGCTTCCGTTGCATTAATGGATGCACGTTCTATTGCGGCAACAGCAGCTAATAAGGGATATCTTACAGCAGCAACGGATTGTGATGTGGAATTTACAGGTCCGACCTATCATTTTGATAAGACAATTTATGCAAACCGCGTATTTGACAGCAAGGGTGTTGCAGATCCGGATCAGGAAATCCAGTTTGGACCAAACATCAAAGACTGGCCGGAAATGGTTGCATTACCTGAAAATCTGATTATTAAAGTGGTTTCAGAAATTCACGACCCTGTTACAACAACAGATGAACTGATTCCTTCCGGAGAAACTTCTTCGTTCCGTTCTAACCCGTTAGGACTTGCGGAGTTTGCATTATCCAGAAAAGACCCGGCATATGTAGGCCGTGCAAAGGAAGTACAGAAGGCAGAAAAAGCAAGAGAAGCCGGACAGTGCATGGGCGAGGCATTACCGGAGCTGCGTGATATTATGCACAAGATTAAAGAAACTTATGACGTATGTAAGGAAAATGTCGGTGTCGGAAGCACTATCTTTGCGGTAAAACCGGGCGACGGTTCAGCAAGAGAACAGGCAGCATCCTGTCAGAAGGTTCTCGGCGGATGGGCAAATATCGCAAATGAATACGCTACAAAGAGATACCGTTCAAATCTGATTAACTGGGGTATGCTTCCATTTATTGTTGATGAAGGCGACCTTCCGTTTACAAATGGAGATTATATCTTTATTCCTGAAATTGCAAAGGCAGTAAAGGAAAAGACTTCGGAAGTAAAGGCATATGTTGTAAATAAAGAAATGAAAGAATTTACACTGCGTCTTGGTGAACTTACAGATGATGAAAGACAGATTATTCTTGATGGATGTCTGATTAATTTCTATCGGAACCATCAGTAATAGACGTTTAATCCATAAAGTAACGTGTAAGAATGGAGAAAATGATGGCAGAGCAGAATATACTGGCTGGTGATGTAAATGTTCTTGACCAGATGATAAATGATTTAAATGTGCATAAAGAAACCATCGAGCGGCAGGGCAGACTGGCTGAAAGCATCGGGGATATTGCAAAGAACACAAAAGAAGCACAGCAGGCTGTACAGGATGAAATTGACAGCAGAGTCAAAGATAGTTCGGATGCAGTCTGCGCAGGCTTTGACAAAGCAATCGCAGGTGACAGGGAAAAGTTAAAGGAAGTCCAAAACAAGAGGGATAAAGCAAAGCTGGCAGGCGTAAAAGAACGCATTGCCGCGGAAACAGCACATATCCATAAGGAAAATGAAGCATTAAAAAATCAGGTAAAAGATGCATTTGCACAGGAAAACATACCGATGTTTTGTAACAGCCGCATTTATATTGCACTTTACAGAACAAAGCGCATGACAGATGTATTGATTTACCTGTTGTGTATCGCATTAGTATATGCGGCAGTTCCTTTTTTGTTAAGCGTAATACCACAGTTTCCGTTGTGGGGAATGATTTTGTACTATGTTGTAGTAATTTTAATCCAGTCCTTTACCAATAAGATGATTGTGGAAAAGACGCTTGTACGTCATGCGGAAACGATTGACATGGCAAAAAAACTCAAAGAACAGATACGCAGCAACCACAAAAAGATGAAGAAGATTGCAAAAAATATCAAAACGGACAGTAATGAAGAAATGTATGGACTTCATGAGTTCGATGATAAAATGAACGAAATCCGAGAAGATATGAAGCGTATTGAACAGGAAAAGGAAAAGGCGCTGGAAGATTTTGAAATGACGGTGAAGCCGGATATCATTGCAGAAATCGAAGGCAGGGAGAATGAGCGGATTAATGCAATGAAGGCAGAGCTGGATAAAAAATCAGCCGAGAACTTAAAGCTGGAAAATCTGATAAAGGAACAGCGCATCTATATTTCATCGAATTATGAAGCATATCTTGGGAAAGAATATGTGACAGTTGAAAAACTGACGGAATTAAAACAGGTTATGATATCTGGCGGTGCAGCAACGGTTGCGCAGGCACTTGCAGTGTATCGGGAGAAGCATTTGTAAGAAATGTCTGAACCAGCGCAGCAGTAATCGTATCTGCCAGTGTCATAATCATGGATAAACGGGTTGTCTGAAGCAGGACATGATCTGTAGCGCCGGAATTGTTTACAATGCCGGTAATATGGATATCTCCTACTTCGGGCAGCTTTTTTTTTACCCCAAGTCCCGGTTTTAAAGGACCTGTCCCGATGGTGATAAAACCGATGTGTTCTTTTTTGCCAAGAGATGCATCTAAGGCGATGATAAAAGGGCGCGAGTGTTGTCTACGGATTTTATCAATGGCGGCAGAAAGGTTAGCTGCATGAATCGGTGACTGCAGACAGCCGTAAACATGTACATTTTCAAACGTAAATTTAGACAACTTATAGCCGACAAGCGGACCTAAACTGTCACCGGTAGAACGGTCACTGCCAATGCACATTACAATGACAGGCTGACCGGGAAGTACATATTTTTTTAGCAGTATATTCAGGTGGAAACATATCGAATCAACAGCAGTTAAGCGGGAAGCGTCAAAGTAATGAATCATAAAAGTCGTCCTTTCACATAGAGAATATAACTTTAATGTATGTAATTTTTGAAAAATTTATGCGGCGAAAAAAAGAAAAACAGAAAAAATTTTAGCGGGTGACAAAATGTGATAAGATTTTTGTTTTATCAGTGATAATATGCAGGATAGATACTGTATGGCAAAAGGAGGAGCCGCTATGATAGAAATAATTTGTAATGGAGATGATGAAGCAAAAGAGAAAAACGAAAAAAATGAAAAAAATACGGCAATCAGAAGACCAAAAAACATTAAGCAGATTGGAGATGTCAGTTCAGACCGCAAAATTTATATAGAAGATTATGCTTTTACATATATTCGTTCAATTGCTTATGGAACACCGCAGGAAGAACAATCGGGGGTACTCCTCGGAGAATGTCAGAAATCCGGTGAAGAAAAATGTCTGTTTATTAAAGGGGTTATTAAGGCAAGACATTCAGGGGAAGACGGCAGACAGGATATCTATTTTGATGAAAAAGTGTGGAATGGCATTTATGCAGATGTTGAGAAATATTTTCCGAATTTGCAGGTTGTGGGCTGGTTTGCTGCGCTTCCGGATGTTACAACAGAACGGATGCAGTATCTGCGCCGTGTACATCTGGATAATTTTGCGGGAAACATGAAAACGATGTACCTTATTAATAAGGCAGAAAAAGATGAGAATTTTTATTTGTTTGAAAACGGAGATTTGAAAAAACAAAAAGGCTATGTGTGCTTTTATGAGAGGAATTATGAAATGCAGGAGTATATGCTGCAAAAACGCGGTGTAAAATCTGTGGAGGCGCCGGAAAAAGATAAAGTGATGAAATCAATCCGTGCCATTATTAACGAAAAAGAAGAACAGAAGCTTCAAAAGAAAAATGCCGTTTTTATGTACGGTATCAGTTCATTTATGGTGGTCGTGGTACTGGTAATCGGTATTAACCTGATGAACAGCTATGAAAAAATGAAAAATCTGGATCAGTCATTAAGCAGTATTGCATTGCAGATGTCCAACATGAATGACAATGGCAGTGAGGGGGAGGATACAGCCGGAGGCGTTGTATCGGTAAATAAACTGGATGGAAATGTATATCCGACCCGGCAGGCAGAGTCTGCACAGACGGATGTGCAGCAGCCACCGGTACAGACAGAGGGAGTCATGCCGGATACCCAGCCTTCCGGTCAGAGCAGTATAGCCGCAAATCCGGAAATTAATCATGCAGGCAGTGGACAGGTACAGAATGGACAGGCTGAGGAAACAGATACAGCACCGCAGGTACAGACAGAAGCAGCACAGGATGTACAGGCTGGCGCTGCGTATGAAACTTATACGGTTCAGAATGGGGATACGGTCATGGGCATCTGCAAAAAATATTATGGCAGCATTTCTAAATTCAGTGAGGTCATTGCGCTGAATCATTTAGAAGATGCGGATCAATTATATGTGGGACAAGAGATAAAACTTCCTTGAATATTTTGTCTGATACTGTATAATAAATATCAGTATAGGGTGCAATGCCTTTGATAGAAAGGAATAATCGGATGGCTGATATTATATCAGGAAAGTCCAGATTTAATGGACAAGAAAAACAGACAGATTCTGGCAAGGTAATCCGGCTTAGAAGTCCGGAAGAAGAAAAAGATACATTGGATGAACAATATGTCAAGGAAAAAATAAAGCGGCACAGACGAAATGTACTGGTTGGCTGTCTGATTACGGCGGCAGCGGTTTTTATTCTTGTGCTTGCAGCATTGTTTTTGCTGGACGGACGTACATATTCACAGTACACCGTGCTTCATTCTGTCAACAGGGATGATACAGAATCTGCAAAATATGAAGCTTTTGCAGATGGTTATATCCGGTACAGCAATGATGGTGCGGCATATTATAATGCGAAAGGTATTGCGGAATGGAACCAGACATTTTCCATGCAGAATCCGCACATCAAAGTGTGTGGTGAATGGGCAGCCGTCGGAGATGTGAATGGAAGCACAATTTATATGTTTGGCTTGCAGGGGATGGTGGGTTCTGTAGATACATCGCTGTCAATTTCCCAGATAGAAGTTGCAAAGCAGGGAATTGTTGCGGCAGTATTAGAAGATACCACGGCAAATTATATCAATCTCTATAATACGGATGGCAGTAAGATTTACACTGTTAAGACCACGCTTGCAGGGGATGGATATCCGCTTGATATCAGTATTTCAGAAGATGCAACAAAACTGATTGCTTCATATCTGTATGTCAGCGGTGAAAGCATCAAGACCAATGTCGTTTTTTACAACTTTTCGGAAGTCGGACAAAATGAAACGGAGCGTGTAGTAGGTGGATTTAACCATTATGACAGTACAATTGTCGGTGATGTTGAATTTTTAAACAGTACGACAGCAGTTGCGGTTGGTGAAGATGTATTGAGCATTTATCATATTAAAGAGTATCCGTCGCTGACCAAAGAGATTCGGATTGACAGTGAAATCGAGCGGGTCTTTTTTGGAAACGGTTATATTGGGATTGTGTTAAAAAATTCTGATTCAGGGGATATTTATAAGCTGGTTGTTTATGATACATCCGCAAAAGAAGTTTGTGAAACAACATTTAATACACAATATGATACAATACAGTTTGACGGAAAAAGTGTATTGATGAGTAATGCATCTACTTTTTCGGTTATGAATCTGAAAGGGAAAATGCTGACTACCCAGAATTTTGATCTGCCGATTGAATCCGTGCTGCCGATGGGAACGCGTGGCAGATATATTATGGTGAATTCTAAATATATTCAGGATATCCGGTTACAGTAGAAGTCTGTTATAACTTATATGGCAAAAGTCTTACGGGAAATTCCGTACGAGGATTCTGACATAAAAATGTTGACAATCTATAAAAGACATTGTAAGATAACAGACGTTACAACAGAATAATTGGTTATATTGGAAACGACACATTCTCCTTAGAATGATAACGAACAACACAGAAATTCTGATGATGTACGTATTATTTTAAGGAGGATTTTTTTATGCCAAAAACAAAGTTTCAGGAAGTAGTATTTACTATATTAATGGTGTTTGTCATGGTATATGCCATGATCTGTTATAACATTGCATTAAATATAGGTGGAATGAGCAACGAGGTCTTTTTATCAGCTTTTCATGAACTGGTTATTATGGGACCGGCTGCATTTGTATTGGATTTCTTTATTGTAGGAAATCTTGCAAAAAAGAAAGCGTTCCAAATTGTGCGTGTAGGACAGGACAATCCTTTTCATCTGGTGCTGGCAATTTCTGTAGTATCTGTAATATGGATGTGTCCGCTGATGAGTCTGGTGGCAACACTGTTATTTAAAAATGCAGGTTCACAGATTATTGCCGTGTGGTTAGAAACGACGGTATTGAACTTCCCGATGGCATTCTGCTGGCAGCTGTTTTTTGCCGGACCATTTGTACGTTTCCTGTTTAGAAATATCTTCAGGGAAAAAGAAGCAGAAAATGAAAATGTATATGCAGCGGATGCACAATAATATATAGAAGAAACCCCAAGAATAAAATGATTTGGCAGACAACTACCGGGATAATTTCCGGTAGTTGTCTGTTTTTTTATGTAATTGGAAATTCCAATAGAATTCCCTATTACATAAAAGACATAAAAGGAATTATGTGCCGGTGATGCACACTCGCGCGAAGCTGTAGTTTGTCGCAAGTGGCCACGTCCGGCGAGGGAATGCGCTTTACACATTCGTTTTAAAAAAGTAAAAATGCCGTAAACCCGCATAAACACTGGGATTCTTGATGGAAAAGCAAAAACTTTCAAAAAAATAACAAAAAACTTGAAAAATAATGTTGACAACCTGACCCAATGG
>ULRX01009959.1_pt1 | contig 33556 bp, 38 predicted proteins | sample 1955871 | NCBI WGS metagenome assembly ULRX01 (sample SAMEA4835695, study PRJEB28245) | human gut metagenome | biome: gut microbiome; material: fecal sample | place: Denmark | collected 2008 | reverse complement strand
CTTTTATAAAAAAAAGTCAAGGGCTGTCATATAAAAATACTCACTCGTCATAAGTTTTTGTACATATCAGCACATAAAGCAGCCCTGAAAACGTGCATTTTTACACCTTACCTATGCCGTTATATATAATAAGCACTGAAAAGCATGAAAAATCAGAATAATACCAAAGCGTTAAAAAGAGGTTAAAATTTTTGGTATTCCTTGAAATCTCCATATTTGTGTAGTATAATGTAATCAAGAAAATGCGACAGTTGTATAATAATCGGGGAACAATTGTCACTCTCAGGGAAAGAGGATATATATGCAAAAGATATTTTATGTTTCAAGAAATGAGGACAAAGCCCATGATGGAAAAGCCCCGGATATGGACAGATTTCAGCGAGTTGAAAAGCTCAACAGTCTGATTGCGGCAGGCTGGGCTATAAAGGAAATGAAAAGCGAAAACAACAGCACATTCTTTGTGCTTGAGAAAGCAGACTAGACTTAAAATGACGGTATAAGACCGTACCCTGCCAATAACGCAGACACGACGTCCCGCCAACAAGTTCGCCAGGTCTTTCAACAAACTTATAGGACGGTAGCCCCACCGTCCTGTTTTTATGTGCAGATAAATTTTGCGAAAACGTTTTATGGGTATTGCATTTCAGAGAGAAATATTGTATAATTAATGTAATCGTTTTAATGAGTACAAATGATACTATACATATTATAAAGGAGTAAAAAAATATGGCTTATGTAATCGGCGTAGACTGCGGCACAAGCGGCACTAAGACGGTGCTTTTTGACGAAAAGGGTACTGTTATCTCTTCTGTAACTATTGAATATCCTATGTATCAGCCTAAAAACGGCTATGCAGAACAGGATCCTGCTGACTGGGCAAACGCAATGATAAACACTATCAAGGCTGTTATGACCAAAAGCGGCGTAAATAAAGAGGACGTTGCAGGTGTTGGTATCTCTGGACAGATGCACGGACTTGTTATGCTTGACAAGGACGACAACGTTCTTAGAAAGTCCATAATATGGTGCGATCAGAGAACTGCCGCAGAAGTTGAAGAAATGAACGAAAAGCTAGGCAGAGAAAAGCTCATCAAGATAACAGCAAACCCTGCCCTCACAGGCTGGACGGCTGCGAAAATCCTTTGGGTAAAGAACAACGAGCCTGATATATATGAAAAGTGCAGACACATTCTTCTGCCAAAGGACTATCTGAGATTTATCCTCACTGGCGAATATGCAACAGAGGTTTCCGACGCAAGCGGTATGCAGCTTCTTGACGTGCCAAACCGCTGCTGGTCAAAGGAAGTCTGCGATACGCTTGGCATTGATATGTCAATGCTGGGCAAGGTGTACGAGTCATGCGAGGTAACAGGCAAGGTCACAAAGAAAATGGCTGAGCTTACAGGACTTAAAGAGGGTACTATAGTAGTAGGCGGAGCAGGCGACAATGCCGCTGCGGCTATCGGAACAGGCGTTGCAGAGGACGGCAAGGCGTTCACAACTATCGGAACATCAGGTGTTGTATTCGCACACACTTCTTCTATCTCTATCGACCCAAAGGGCAGAGTTCACACCTGCTGTGCAGCAGTACCGAACGCATGGCACGTTATGGGTGTTACACAAGGCGCAGGACTTTCGCTGAAATGGTTTAGGGATAATTTCTGCAATGCAGAGAAAGAAACAGCAAAGTGCATGGGCGTTGACGAATATTATCTCATGGATAAGGAAGCAGAGAAAGTGCCTGTTGGTGCAAACAGACTTCTCTATCTGCCATATCTCATGGGCGAAAGAACACCGCATCTTGACCCTGACGCAAGAGGAGTATTCTTCGGACTTTCCGCAATGCACACAAAGCGTGATATGCTGAGAGCAGTAATGGAGGGCGTATCATACTCCCTGAGAGATTGCGTTGAGGTATTCAGAGAAATGAATATCAACGTATCCGACATGATGGCATGTGGAGGCGGCGGAAGCTCACCGCTGTGGAGATCAATGCTCGCAGATCTTTACAACTGTCCTGTAAAAACAGCTTCATCGAAAGAAGGTCCAGCCCTTGGCGTAGCACTTCTTGCAGCAACAGGCGCAGGCATTTACTCATCAGTACCGGAAGCTTGTAAGGCAGTAGTAAAGACCGACAAGGTACAGCAGCCTGAAGCAGAGCGAGTACCTGAATATGAGAAATACTACAAGCTTTACACAGAGATCTATCCTGCACTGAAAGCAGAATTTGCAAAGCTTGCGAAGATGTAATATAAAACCAAAAGCTCCGATCATTTCGGAGCTTTTTTGTGTTAGAATATTTTGACAACTAAAAAACGGCTCTCCACAATAGCGGAAAGCCGTTTTTTACATATTGGTCGGAGTGACCGGATTTGAACCGACGACCTCTACCACCCCAAACACATATAGAAAATATTAGGATATAAACCGCCGTATTTTGTTTAAATATCGGCGGTTTTATTGTGCATAGAAATATTACAAAATGTTTAGTTTGTTAGTGCGGTATTTTAACAAATTATACATTGACAAGAAATATTACAAGTATTTACGCCATTTTCATAATGTTATATAATATAACTGTAGCCAAGAGAACTACAACAAATTATTAATTGATTTTGGAGGTATGACAAGATGTATATTGTCAAAGGTTTTAAGAAAAACAGTGGAGTTATCAAGGAAACGGGCAGAAAGTGGGAAAACTACACACTCTTTTGTCTTAAGGAAAGTAAGGACGAGAGCGTGACAGGATATGAAACACATATTGCTAAAGTGTCAACAAAGGTCTTGCAGGAAACTTTCCCTAACTCTGCGGCTATCATTGATAGCCATGTAAATATTAATTATGGCGTTCGTACTTTTGGCGGTGCTGAAAAGCTTGTTGTCGAGAGTATAGACATAATCAAGTAAGAAAGGAGATTAAAGAATATGCCTATTACAGTTCTTACAGGTGAAACATCAACTATTACTTCTGGTGTAACTACAATCACCGACCTTGTGTCACAGGTGTGGACACTTATGACAAGCAATCCGCTTGTCATGGTCTTTGTAGGTGCATCGCTCCTCGGCGTTGCAATCGGCGTTATCAGAAAGCTTACACATAAGTAAGCCGTATATCTCGCTTGTGCGGGGCGGTCAATCCGCTCCGCATTTTTATTTATAGAAAGGAGAAAACAATATATGAAATTTAAATTACGGCGGTTTACCGCTGTTTTGTCCGCTATTCTGTGTATGATATGCTGTGTATTTTCTGCCGTCCCTGCGTTTGCTGATGATGTTAGCGGTGGTGGTTCGTCTAGTAACGTTATTCGTGTGAAACGATTTTCACAAATGATTGATTATGCAAAAAATAACAATATTGATATTGAAAATTCTCATTATATTATGACATATTCTGAGGATAGTTCACAGTATTATTGGTGGTATTACATTTTCTTTATTCCTGATGATATTTTGGTTAATGATACATTAATTCTTACACATGGTCGCTATTCATCATCTTTTACTAATTCTTTTATTAAGGCTCGTGTTTCTGACTATGGTAACTCTGACATAGATGATTTAGAATATTGTGCTAATGTTGATGTATCTTCTTTTTCTTTATTTGTTGATGATGATGAACAATCACATTCTTATCCTAATCACATCTTTAAATCTAATATTAAAATAACTAACAACGGCGATGATATAACACCTTCTGATCCTTCCGCCCCACCAGTTCCCTTTACTGTCGATTATTCCCCTGCTCTCTCTGAGGGCATGAGTCGTAAGGGTACACTTGTTGCTCCGGGTGCAAGTAATGACGGACAGGAAATTGAAAGCAATGGTCTTAACGTCCGTGTCACACTGACGGACGAATTTATAAAACTCCGTGACAGCTATGACGAACTCAAAGATTATACATATGAATTTGTATGTTATATCACTACTTCTCCCCCTGAAAAGTCGTCTTATGAAGAGAGCGTTAAAAACGCTGTTTATACCTCGTTGGACTATGGCAAATATATGTATACTACAAGCGGCGTTGTTGATGATGTTACGGACGATAACAAAGAGCCTACGGAATGGATAAAGGCAGAGGGCATAAATGCTGGTTACATTATTGGCAAGGGTGGCTCTGTCAAGAATGTTACTATCAATCTTGAAAATCTTGATAGTTCACAGTTCACAGCCGATACAAAGCTTTATATCGTGGTATATGGTCGCTTGACCTCTCTTTCAGTTCCTACTCCTGATTATTTTGACCTTGACAATCAAGGCTATCTGTGTAATCAAGGCTCTTTGAATACAAAGCAGATTGTAACTGTAAATGCTGACCCCGAAACAGGCGAGGGAACAGACGTTGTAATGCCTGATTACTATTGTGTAACATCAACGGCATTTAATTACAAAGATTATCCAGAATATAAGCCGAAAATCTTCAAGAATGGTGCTGAAATGGATACAAATAAGCCGTTTACCGATTATCTCGATAAGAAGTTGACCCCTGATTATATGTATGATTATGATATGGATAAAAACGGAGAAAGCGGTCTTGCTCCTGACGATTTCGAGAAGTATGAGGAACAAAAAAATCTTGATAAAAATTTCGGTTCTGTTGATTTCGGACTTGACAGCATTAAATCAGTGTTTGACGGCTCGTCCGACTTTTTCAAGTTCTTAACTGCAAGTATCGGCATTTTGCCCACAACGTTTTTAACTATCCTTATCTCTTTCTTTGTTGTCATGTTAGCAATATGCGTTGTTAAATGGGTCTTGAAATAGGGGGTGCAAAATGGATTGGTTTTCACTTATGAAGTCGCTTTTTGTTTCAATTCAACACTTAATGTGTTTGCGTATTCGTTTTGGTGAATTTAGTTTCACAGTAGGTGCAATGATTATCGGATTGTTTGTTATATCCTGCTCCGTTGCTCTGCTAAAATATCTTTTCCACAATACATAAGGAGTTGTTAAAATGGTTTCAATATTAAAATTATTCGTCCTGTCACTGATAGTAATTCTTGCTATCAGTGCAGTTCTTGGCGTGGTGGCGTTCTTTATGGACTTGCACGCCTTTAAGTCTGATAAAGATTTGTCGCTCCCTCGTAAACGGCTTATAGAAACACTATACGAGGAACAGGAGTTAAAAAAGCAATCGGCTGAACAGCCACAGAACACGCCACAGAGCGACAAGCAAGAGCCTGAGAAAGAGGGGTGGTAAATGTGTTATATGATGTTCAAAACGCCTGTTATCAGTTGTTAAAGCTTCTTGGCTGTGACTTAGCCGCTATTGACGTTATTAAAACGTGGAAACAATTCGGTGTGCTTTGCATTGAATTTGTGTTTGCCTGTTTAATGCTTTTCCTGCTTTGGAAAATGCTTTATAATGCTATGATACGTTTCTTCAACCCTCGGAGGTAGCTTATGATTTTATTAGATTATTTCGTTCGTCTGCCGTCCTTGGCGGCTTATACTGCCTATGATAAGGCTACGGCTTTATATTTTAACTGGTCGCAAATATTCAACGGTTGGGGTATACACTTATTTGTCGGCAAATTCGGTGCAGGAAAAACTTCTCTCATGGTCGCCGAAGCTTATGAACTCTGTCGCAAATATCCGCAACTTCATATCTTGACAAATATCAATATCAAAAACTTCCCCGACTATACTGAGATACTTCCCTTGAACACTGCACAAGATATCCTCAACGCCCCTAAAAACACGCTTGTTTTGATAGACGAGATAGGCACTATATTCAATAGCCGTGACTTCTCGGGCGGTAAATGTGCCGTTCCTAAACCTCTATTTCAGCATTTGTGCCAATGCCGTAAACGGCGTATGATGATATATGCAACAGTGCAGAGATTTAACCTTTTAGACAAACAAATAAGAGATATTACCGCAGATGTGACCGCCTGTCATACGCATTTCAAACACCCATTTTGCCGTATACAGACAGGTTACACATATGACATTGAAGAATACGAACTCTATGCGGAAAATAAGGCTTATACACCTGCACAGATGTACAATAGAACGTATCTACAGACAAATAAACGCCGTCAACTCTACGATACATCACAGCTTGTCACGAATATGTTACAAAAAGAGTATTTGTCTGATGAAGAAATACTCGCCAATCGTGAGGGCATAGAGCCTAACACACAGCCACTTGACCGAAAGCAAAAGAAAACTATACGCAAGCGGAAAAATGCTTGGTAATGAAACAACTCGCAGTGGTTGCCGTGAGGCTCACTGCGAGTTGTTGTTGTCTTTGTTGTAATTATTGCCCTGACTAAATCTATTAATCAGTATCATATTAGTGTCTAACAAGTTCTTGTTCATCATTTCAAGTCGCTTGTTGGTTTCCTGTAATTCCTTGTATGTCTTTTCTGTGTTGCCTGCCGTGCAGATTATCGCAACAAACAATATTATGTTGATTATGATAGCAACTATTGCTATCACAACAGCCGTTGCAACAGCTGTTTCACTCATTTCAATTAAACCCATGTTCTCACCCCTCGTCTGTATGTGTCTTTATTACAATGTGGCTGTCCTCTGCGGATTTTATCTCATCAGTGATAACCTTTTTGAGATATCCTGCTTTTGATAAACCAAGCTCTTTTGCTCGGTCATTTATCATCTGATTAAACCCCTTTGGAGCATAAAACTGTATTTTTTCGAGATTTTCTGCGTTCCATTTTGCATTAGCTTTCTTCTTGGCTTCTGATACCGCCATTACCTCACCACCTTTTTTACATTATACTATATCTATTGTAATTTGTCAACCACAATATACACTATATCCAGTTAATAATTATTTAATAAATACTTTACACTATATCCATTGCATATGGACTAGATATAGTGTATACTTAATACAGACAAAGGGAAAGCGGATAACCCACAAACCGCAGAAAGGGTGTTTAAAATGAAAAAACTTGTACTATATCGTGTTAAATTTTATATTAAAAAATTCGGTGAACATCATTATTTTTACTATTGCTACGCTCATAATGCTAAAGAAGCTCGCTCATTTGCTGAAAATGCTTGGTATTCTTATAATACGTCACATATGTTTCGTATAGCTGTTTCTCGTGATAATGATCGCTTACTTGTTTGCAATCTTTGTACATTCTATCGTTTTCTTGAATTTTAACAGCTCTAGGGGGTTGACTGTTTCAGCCCCACTCCATTAATCAAACTTGAAAGGATTGCTGAAAATGACTATTTCAAACTACTATGTTCGTGAGTATCTTCACCTTTATCGTGAATATCGTAAAGTAATTAATATATTTGATGCTTTTCTTTTGTATGGGAAAATAGAATACACTCTCGGTGAGTTGCGGAGAAATCTTTCACTTGACTATCAATTTCACTGTGCCCTTCATGATAGGCTCTTTAATCTTTCTTGCCGTACTTGTGAAAAGTTCGGTGAACTTAAATCTTAGAATGATTTCTGATTTTTCTATCCGTGAAATCTATCATGCGAACGGCTGGGGGTGAATTGCGTATTGTTGGAATTGTTGGAATGTTGGAAACAACAGCTTACAGGTTTTCAACATTTCAATGATTTCAATGATTCGCAAGAGGGGAACGCCGTTCAAGATTCCCCCTTTTCGCTTCCCTCTCGGCGTTCTTCTGTACTCTAATGAAGTCGGGGTTAGTATTACCCCCGACTTCGTTACAAGTTACAAAGTACCGCAAACAACGTAAATAAGCGGTTATTTCTGTAACCAAATTTGTTACAAACTTCGTTACAAAGGTGGTGAAAATGTGTCGGACTTTGCTTGCAAGTCAACGTTCTGCGTTATAAATAACCCTCGCTACGATATTACATACAAGCACAATGAAGAGGGTGATATAATCAAAGACGAGAACGGCAAGGCGGTTATATTAAAGCAAGAGCCTACGGAGTATCATTCATTGACAGAACAACAGATATGTGATGATGTTCTTAATAAGTGGGTCGGTGATGATGATAAGCGAACAGGAGCGGTTTTATTCTGCGTTTCTGCCCTCGGTCTTGAACACTTGCATTGTGTGTTTGAGAGTGAAAAGACGTTCCGTCCGCTGTCTGCCTTGAAAAAGCTTTTCCCTAAAGTTCATATTGAGATAACCAAAGGGAACAAAAAGCAAGTCGAGGACTATATAAACAAGGTCGGCAAGTTTGAGGAAAAGGGCGAAAAGATAATCGCAAAATCGCAGGTCGGTGAGATAAAAGGCTGTCAAGGCAAGCGAAACGATTTGATTTCAATGTCTGATATTCGTGACTTGATTTACAGCGGACAAACTCCAAACGATATATATAGACAATATCCACAGGCTATCAAGTCCAAAACGGCAACAGAGGAACTATTTTATTTGTACCGCAAGGACAACACGCCGCCCGAACGTGATGTGAAAGTACATTGGCTGTTTGGCGGTACTGGGTGCGGAAAATCATACACATACATTGAACTTTGTGAAAAGCATGGTGATGTAAATATCTATCGTGTGACCGACTATGACCACCCTTTTGACGGCTACCAAGGCGAACCGATACTCATTCTTGATGAGTTCCGTGGGCGTATCTCATACAGCTACTTGCTCACTCTGCTTGACAAGTACCGCTCGCAAGTGTCGGCACGTTATAGCAATAAAATGACGTTATGGACGGAAGTATATATAACTTCGCCGTTCCTGCCTACAGAACTTTATCAAAAGGCGGCTGAACGTAATGACGGCATAGACAAGCTTGAACAGCTTACAAGGCGTATTGATGATATAGTTTATTGTTTCAAATATACCGCCGAGAACAATAGCGGAACATTTTATTGCAAATACAACGTTGATTTTGATTTACATTGTGATAGTCACGCTATCCGTGAGCAGTGTTCACACGTTCGTCACGAGGTTTCACAAATGGGCTTGTTCACACTTATGGACGGCTTAACGTCAAAATTTGTTGAAAATAAATCGCAAAGTTAGTGTCACGAGGAAAATTTTTAAACTCTGAAAGGAGCAAAGCGACTGTAAGAGGTTAAAAATTTAGGCAATGGAACTTGTGAACGCAGTGAACAAGGTCGCTTGCCGTTCCGCCACAGCGCTAGCCGTGGCATAAGTGACACGATAAAGAAAAACCAACGTAAAAGCCAACTCAAAAGCCGAAAAAGCAAAACAAGCCAAACAAAATAAATTAAAAATATTTAACGTAAGAAAACGGTAATTTTACAATGCCGTAAAAATATGGTATAAATAAATTAGGAGGTACACCATGAAGCAAAAAGAAATTTGCAAGGAAGAAATCAACCTGTTCTATTTGTGGCTCTGTGGCACGATAGGCAAGGAGAAAGGAGAGGATAAAAGGCTTGTATATCTGTGCTGTCCTGCTGAGCGTGATACGCTCCTCAGGCTGTTTCTTGAAGAATACAACGCACAGCACCGCTATAGTGCATTTAAAAAGGCGTTTAAGCCTACCACACGCATTATTACAACAAAAAGAGTGTAGCCATTATAAGCCCATGTATTGGCGTACATGGAATGACTACACCCAATATTACAACCCCTCGAAAGGAAGTAATCACTATGAAATTCAAAGAATTTTATTACAAGGACTTTCGCCCCTCTTATTTAGAGGGCGTTGTCCGCTACCCTGAGCAAACCGACTATGTGATTGAGCAGAATTGCAAGCCGATAAACGGCAAGGACCTTTCCGAAATCGGTCTTTCTGACCTCAATAACATTATCAAGATATGTGATAATACATATTGCATTGACAGAGTGAAAAAGCTCCGCAGTGTTCTTAAGCGTATCATGCGCTATGCGTATGCGTGCCGTTACACGTCTATTGACCTATCCGCTTTTGAGCTTAGACGTTGCAGAAAACGCCCTGAAACAGTGCAACAGCTATCATTTACGGCAGAACAAGCCGCCTTTCTGACTTCTGGTGACAGCACAATAATTAAGATGTTCCGTTTTGAGTGCTTGACAGGTTTACGCCGTGAAGAAATACTCGCCTTGCGTTGGGAGAACGTTGACCTACCTCACCGCCGTATCTTTGTTTGTCAAACTGTGGTTGTGCTTAAAGGCTGTGCAAGGCTTGTTGACGATACCAAAAACCACAAGTTCCGCTATGTGGAGTTGAACGAAAGTGCTTACAAACTGTTGCTTTCCGTTCCGCAGACCTGTGATTTTGTATTCGGCAATCCAAGAAGCAAAAATTTTCTTTCCCCTCGTCGCTATCATGAGGAATATAACACAATGTTTATTCGCAAGAACGAGGAATGGAAAAAGACACACTCAGAGGGCTTGCCTCACCTCACACCGCACAAATTCCGTCACACGTTCGCAAGTCTGCTGACCGCTAACGGAGCAGATGTCAAGACAGTTGCCGACTTACTCGGTCACACAAAGCTTGACACCACAAACATTTATTTGCATAGTTATGATGATTTACGCCGTCAGGCGGTCGATAAGATACAATTAGATAATTAATTTAACAACCGCTCTTCGGGCTTTTGGTCGGAGTGACCTGATTTGAACAGGCGACCTCTACCACCCCAAGGTAGCGCGCTACCAATCTGCGCCACACCCCGATATCGTATATATTATACCCGATTTGGATACAATAGTCAAGAGTTTTCAGTCAAAATAAAAAAATTGCAAAAAAGGTATTGACATTCACATTCATTTGTGATATAATAAATAAGCACTCAGGAGAGAGCAGTGAAAAACAGTAGAATATCGCGGGATGGAGCAGTTCGGTAGCTCGTCGGGCTCATAACCCGAAGGTCGTTGGTTCAAATCCAGCTCCCGCAACCATATTGGTGATACCAAATGGATACTCACCTTAAAAAGCCCGTGTTTACGGGCTTTTTTGATATTTAGAAAACAAAAAATTTTAATGTAAAACCGTGGATGCTTTTCACCAGTTTTCACGAAAAAAAGGGAGTCGAACCCTACACAACAAAAAATATCGAACATAACGGCAGACTTTGAGTATATTTTGCTCTAAGCCTGCCGATTTTTTATGAAAAAACATTCACAAAGTTTAGAAGGCTGTTTTGTCAAATATCACGAAATGTGATAAACGACAAAGCGGTCTTTTTTTATTTCAAAGGAGGCTTGATAACAAATATACTATAAAAAGGGAATCTAAAACGACTGGAGGTGATCAAGTAAAAAATGAACAGCAGTCAGACCGAGGACATGACCGAAGAACCCGATATGGGAATGACGATGTGAGGTGTTATATGATTTACAACGAAAAGAAGGTAGAAATGCTCAGGCAGAGATATCCCGAAGGAACTCGGATATGCCTTGACAGTATGGATAACGATCCCCGTCCGATTCCACCAGGTACTAAAGGCATAGTTCAATTTGTGGACGATGCGGGTACTCTGCACTGTAAATTTGATAACGGAAGAACGCTTGGCGTTATCCCCGATGTGGATAAGTTTCATAAAATCGAACAGGAACAGGCTATGGCGGATGAGCAGGAAAAATCTGAAGAAATCACAGAAACTGAGGGTTTTGAAGAATCCGAAGAAATGGAAATGTCAATGTAACGGTTAAGTTTTGAAAAAGACTTAGCCGTTTTTTTATTACACAAACAAGAAAGGATCGGTGATAAATGATAAGATATTTTGAAGCATTCGCAGGAATAGGTGCATTCCGCTCGGCATTTGAAAAGACAGGTGGATTTGAGTGCATAGGATGGTGTGAAATCGACCGGTTTGCGCAGAAAGCCTACAGAACGCTGTATGACACAAAGGGGGAGATTTTTTATGAGGACATCACAAAAATCGATTACGGAAGTATGCCGGACTTTGATCTGCTCGTTGGAGGCCCGTGCTGCCAAAGTTTCAGTGCTGCGGGCAAAAGACTCGCTTTTGAGGACGATAGAGGAAACCTGTTTTTTAACTATATCCAAATCCTTGAAGCCAAGCGCCCCCGTTACTTTATCGCTGAAAACGTACCCAACCTGCTTGGTATATCGCAGGGGGAATGTTTCAGAATCATCCTTGAAAAGATTTCTGAACTGGGGTATAGTATGTGCTGGCGTGTGCTTAACTCTGCCGGATTCGGGATACCGCAGTCAAGAAGAAGGCTGTTCCTTATCGGATATCTTGGAGACAGATGTCCCTCAGAAATACTGGCTTTCGGAGGAAATGATGAGGAAAATTGCGAAAAAGGAAAACCTGAACAGCTGATTGGCGGTTCACAGGGACAGCGTGTGTATTCTACGGACGGCACTGCTGTTACTCAATGCAGCGGTTCGGGCGGTCTTGGAGGTAAAACAGGACTTTATTTCATAGACTGCAATCCCGATCCTCAGATGACAGACATTGCAAGATGTGTTACCGCACGTCAGAACAGCGGAGTATCTCATCATAGAGGAGAACATTCCGCTGTTTTTTGTGATTTGAACGAAAATCCGCAGATTACAGAAAATGCCCGATGTCTGCATACAAGAATGGATTTGGGAGTAACAAACGAAACTCACAAAGGCGAACGTTCGGGAGTGCTTGAAGAAGCTCCTAGGGCGATAATCAACCCATTTAAGGAAACTACCCGACAGAACGGTCGCAGAATAAAAGAACCTAATGAACCGATGTTTACGCTCACGGTTACGGACAGACACGGAATAGTACACAAAGGCAGAATCCGCAGGCTTATGCCTGTGGAGTGCTGGAAATTGCAGGGATTTACAAAAGAGCAGTTTGAAAAAGTCGCTGAAGCAGGTATGTCCGACGCACAGCTTTACAAGCAGGCAGGAAATTCAATTACGGTAAATGTGGTTGAAGCTATTGCAAGAAATTTACTGAAATTTGACGAGGAGGAAAACGCAAATGAAGAATATGATAAAAATATTTGAAAATGACGAATTCGGAAAAGTGAGAACAGTCATTAAGGACGGCGAACCGTGGCTTGTAGGAAAAGATGTTGCGGAATGCCTTGGATATTCTAAGCCAAGAAATGCGATTAACGCTCATGTTGACAACGAAGATAAGGCACTCGCCCCGATTCAGGGCGGGTGTTCTACGGGTACTCAGAATACGATGATAATTAACGAAAGCGGACTTTACAGTCTGGTACTTTCAAGCAAGCTTCCGAGAGCCAAAGAATTCAGGCGTTGGGTCACAGCCACGATTTTACCAACTTTGAGGAGAACAGGCGGCTACGTCAGCAACGAAGAAATGTTTATAGAAAACTACCTCCCGTTTCTCGACGAGCCGTACCGTGACCTGTTCCGAATTCAAATGACGATCATAGGAAAGCTGAACGAGCGTATCCGTCACGATCAGCCACTGGTGGAGTTTGCAAATCAGGTGTCAAATACCGATAATCTTATCGACATGAACGCAATGGCAAAGCTTGCGAGAGCAGAAAATATCCCCGTCGGCAGAAACAAGCTTTACGGCTGGCTGAAAGGAAAAGGTGTGCTTATGGCAAACAATCTGCCGTATCAGGCTTTTATCGACCGCGGATATTTTTCCGTAAAGGAGTCGGTGTTTGAAACTGCGACTATGACAAAGACTTATCAGCAGACGTTTGTTACGGGCAGGGGGCAGCAGTTCGTCATAAATTTGCTGAAGAAATATTATGGGAAGGAGGTTTTGCAATAATGGAGATAATAAGTGTTTCTTTACACGATCTGAGAAAAATGAATAACAGCGAGGCTCTTATCCTGCAAGGCTGCGGCGGTGACCTTAAAGAATGGGTTGACGGCATAAACGATATGCTGACCGAAATCGGAATATTGCAGAATGAAAGTCGATTTGAAAAGGCGTATAGCTTTCATAATGAGGATCTTACCTGTTTGCTGTTTCCGTTTGATGACGTTCAGCTTGATATCGGTAAGCTTGCAATGTGGAGATTGCATACACACGAGCAGTTCGGAGGTACATGGCTTTCCGATTATGTTCCGAACAGACTTGGCGGTTTTGTTTCGGAAAAAGAACAAAAACAGAATGAAGATTGCAGTCCTATGGAAGAAACCGAAGATTTAGGAATGGAGATGATGTAATGGTGTATTTATTCACAGGAATGATAATCGGAGGGATTATCGGACTGACGGTCGGCAGCCTTGCTGCGGCTTTTAAGGCAGCTGAAAAAGAGATCGCACGTCTGGACAAGGAGGTAAGTGATGCACACAAACAGAATTAAAGCTAAAGTGGACTTCAAGTTTTGTCTCGGCAGTATTCCTGCAATGCTGAGAGCCACAAAGCCCGTACTTTCGGAAAGGCAGTACAAGGAATTGTGCAACGAGGTCAATAAAGCCAACGGCTATCTTGACCAGAAAAGAATAATTTTCAGCTACGTCGATCCGATCATCAAGGGTTGAAAACAGCGTAAAATCAAATATTTAAGCGTAAAATCTAATATTTAATTAAGTCGTTTTGCCAATGACAGAAAACTTCTGTAATTAGCAAAGCGACTTTCTTTCTGTCATTGGCATACGGCAGAAAGGGAAAACATGAATAGTTTTATGTCATGGGTGGGAGGGAAAAAAGCTCTCAGGGACGACGTGCTTGCTCGCTTTCCTCCTTACTATGAACGATATATCGAGGTTTTCGGAGGTGCAGGCTGGGTTTTATTCCATAAACCGCCCGGTATGGATTTTGAGGTATACAACGATTTTAACGGAAATCTTGCAAATCTTTATCGCTGTGTCAGGGATAACCCGAATAAGCTGAAGTACAAGCTTCGTTATGTCCTCGATTCTCGTGAAGATTTCGACTGGATTGCTAGTCTTCATAAGCGAGGTCTGTTCAGCAGATTTCGTGATGTTGACAGGGCGGCGAAGTTTTATCAGCTTATCCGTTACAGCTACGCAAGTGGACTTGACAGCTTCGGCAGTCAGCCGCATTCAATATGGTCGGATTTCCCGATGATAGACTTGGCAGCAAGGAGATTGCAGAAGGTAGTAGTTGAGAATAAAGACTTTGAAAAACTGATACGGCAGTACGACCGCCCTGTCAGCTTTTTTTATTGCGATCCACCGTACTTTGCAACCGAAAACTACTACAAAGACGTTGGTTTTAAAACCAAGGATCATATTAGGCTCAGGGATTCGCTAATGGATATCAAGGGCAAGTTTCTTGTTTCCTACAATGACTGTCCAGAAATCCGTGAGATATGGGATAAGCCTAATATTCACATTGAGGAGATCAGCAGACTGAATAATCTGGCGCAGAGATACGACGGCGGCTGTCAGTATGCGGAGCTGCTCATATCCAATTACGATACAAGCGAGAGATTACAGGCGGTTCGCCAGCTTTCGCTGTTTGACGATGAAACAGACAATTTGGAGGTATAATTTTATGAGAAAGATTATTTTTGCACAGGTACTCACAACCAACGGAACTACCGTATTTTCGGGGCTTTTTGATGAAAACGAAAATCCCGTAAGCGTGGAAACGGAGTGCGATGATAGCGGAGTGACGCTTACGATATGGCGCAATGCTCCTGAAACAGAACGCCGTGACTGCGGTATCTCGGAGGAAGAAATAGAGCGAACATGTTCAATGTATGATGACTGTAACGAGTGTCCACTGTGGGATTATTGCAATGAAGATGAGGAGGTTTTGTAAATGAAAATACTTGTTATTGAGCCTGAAAAAGCGCCGTATGAAAAGGAAATCGGCGATGATATTCACGATATGCAGGCAATAGTCGGAGGGTGTATCGAACCTATATATTTTGAGCCGAAAGAAACTGCGATTGCTTGGTGCAACGATGAATTCCTGCTTAATGGTTCACAGCCTAATCGTATTGTGGGAAATGTTCTTGTACATGGAACTTTCTTTGTTTCAGGAAATTATATGAACGAATACGGCGAATGGGACAGCTGTTCACTTACCGATGATCAGATCAAGAAATATTCCGAAATGTTTGAAACTCCCATTATCGTATTGGAGCAAATGCAGGCTACGGAAATTGAGGTAGAAAATACTCCCGATGAGGAAATGGCGGACGGACCAGCGGATAAACCTGAGCCTGAGATAGCAATGTAGTACAAAGATTGGCTTTTTAATTTATTGAATAGGTAGAAAAACCAAAAATCACTGGATTTTGCGGCGGTTATATGCTATCGTTAAAGAAACAAATTTATCGGGGTGATACCATGAAAAAAGCAATAACGATCTTAGCTGTATGCAGTCTGCTGCTCACGGCTTGCGGACAGATAGACGATACAGAATCCAAAGTGGGAACTACTACAGCAATTGCTTCCGAAAGCACGGCTGGCGAAGATACTGCGGAAACTTCATCGGCAAAAGAAGAAAAGAATACAAGCGAAGCCACGACTACTACGAGAAAGAATTCGCAAACGGTATCCTCTTCCTCAAAGCCGACGGGTACCACAGTAACTACGACCCAAAAATTCAGTTCATTAAATGCGAACGGCAATTCGAATCAGAGACAAAACAATGCTGTTCAGAATAACAACGGTCAGGTAAATTATCAGCCTGAACAGAATAATCAGCAGCCCGATAACAATCAGAGCAATAACGGTGCGCAACAGAATAACCAATCGTCTGACAATAAGCCTCAGAATAACAACCCTTCTCCTCCGGTTACAACGGCAAAGCCTGCGGTGACAAATCCGCCGACTACGACTACACCAAAGCCGCAGACTGAACCGCCTGCACCGGAGCCTACTGAGGAAGAAAGGTATATGGGTATTGGCAGAAACTTATTGCATGATGGTTCTGACTACAGCAAGGCAGAAGCGGTATACAACTGGATGACTGAAAACGGTTCGGGTACTTGCGTGAATTATTCATACAAGACATACCTAATCTGTCAAGGTATAGGGCTTGATTGCTATGCTTGCTGGACTGACTCAGGAATATACGGACACGTTGCCAATATAGTGAAAGTTGACGGAATATGGTATGTTCTTGATACTCAGGCAGGCGCTTTTCTTGACTACAACTATGGTTTTACAGAGGTTGTTGATATTGATGAAAACCATATTGCGGATGGAAGAATGATAAGCGATTATAGCTATGAAGAATTACACGAATAAAACGAAATACTAATAAACAGAGAGCCGAAGAAATTTCGGCTCTTTTTCTTTGCAAAAATGAAAAGGAGAAATGCAATATATGTTTAAAACAAAATCAAAAATATTGAGAAAACTCAGCGCAGGGTTAATGGCAGGACTCTGCGCTTTTTCTATGCTCGGTTCATCTGTGAGCGGAGCGATAACAGCAAATGCCGCAAGTACTTCGACCGAAAACTCTGCGTTTCCGTCTTCCGATACGGTGATCGCAAAGGCGGCGACGCTTCTCGGTTCTCCGTATACATTTGGGAATAAGGGATACTGGTACGCATACAATCAGGGTCAGTATACTCCGCTGTCGGTACGGACGATAAACAATCTCGGTATCGACTGTTCGGGACTTGTGTATTATACGCTGACACAGCTTGGATACAAAACATCGGGTTTTTCATGGAATAATCCTGTTCCCGTTGATACCGATCACTGGCTGTCGGTAAACGACAACTGCACTATCAGCTACGGCGGTAAAACTTCTAAGATCGATGTTGAAAAGAAAAACATCAAGACCACAGACCGTCCATACTGGGAGTGTTCCGACGGTTCGACGATTACTCCCGGTTCGGTAGTGGTGGCTCAGAATCCATATGGCGAAGATCATGCGTGGATTTACATGGGTGAATTCAATTCAAGAAACGAGGTAGTAAGCTATCTTAAGTCTATCGGCGTTTCAGAAAGTCTTATCAATTCCAAAACAGTCGGTGACGGAAAAGGTGCAGGCGGCAGGCATTGGAGAATCGAGGCTAACGGCTCTGAGGGAGTTGTTATCAATAACAAGACCGACGGTAAAACTGCGACTGTCATGAATATGTCGGCGTTCAGGATCACATCCAAAGATGTGAAATTTACTATTACAAAAGTCTATAAAGCTGATAATACCGTAAAGATCAATGGTATCAGTCCTATTGACGGTTCACAGGCTATTTACGGCGTATACACTGATAAAGCTTGCAAAAACAAAGCAGGAGAAATCAAAATCGATAAAAACGGAAGCGGCTCGATTGAACTTCCGAATAAGCAGTATTATGTTAAAGAAATCAAAGCACCTACAGGCTACAGCCTATCAACTGAAGTATTTGCACTTAATGCAAATGAAAACGTAAATGTTACCGAGGATTATCTTAAAGGAAACATCATAATCAATAAAACTGCCGAGGATGGTATAATCGGTCAGCGTGAATTTAGAGTAACATGGACTCAGAACGGAAAATCTCACTCCAAGACGGCAAAGACAAATTCAAGCGGAATTGCGGAGTTTAAAGGTCTTAACGTATACGATCTTACAAGTAAAAAAGCAATTTCATATACCATATCCGAAATCAACGTAGATACGAGATATGAAACTCCCAAGGCGAAGAATGTCAAGCTTACCGACGGCGACGTTGATCTGACTGTCAATGTAAAGTTCAACAACGAACTCAAAACAGGTTCTATTAAGATCAACAAGCAGTCTGAGGATAATCAGAACGGAGGCAGAGAATTTACTGTCACAGGTAACGGCAAGACTTACAGCATAAAAACCGGTTCTGACGGTGTTGCAATTCTTTCCGATATCCCCGTATACGACAGTAACAATCAGAAAATTGTTTACACGATTTCTGAAAAAAACGTTCCCATAAAGTATGTTGTTCCTGCCAGTCAGACGGTTACTTTGACAGCTGATGAAACTACCTCTGTAACGTTTGAAAATGTGCTTAAAAAATTCACTTTGGAAGTTACAAAAAAAGACTCGGAAAAGGCTGAAAAACAAGGCGATGCAAGCCTTGCGGGAGCGGTTTACGGCGTGTTTAAAGACAGTGTTTTGATAGACGAATACACCACAGATGAAAACGGATATTTCAAGACAAAAGAGTATGTCTGCGGAAACTACACGGTTCAGGAAATTTCACCAAGCGAGGGCTATCTGCTTGACAAAACTGTGTACTCGGTTGGTGCAGAAGCTGAGAATTATTCCATTGAGCATAACCCCATTTCTATGACAGTGACCGAGGACGTGATCAAGGGGAATATTGCTATCATCAAGCATTCCGATGACGGCTCAACGCAGATCGAAACTCCCGAAGTCGGTGCAGAGTTTGAGGTTTATCTCAAGTCATCAGACTCTTATGAAGCTGCAAAAGACAGCGAAAAAGACTATCTCGTATGCGATGAAAACGGCTATGCTGCGACAAAAAAGCTCCCCTACGGAATCTATGTCGTTCATCAGACCAAGGGCTGGGAAAGCACCGAATATATGGAGGATTTTGAGGTTGTAATCAGCGAAAACGAAAAAGAATATTTCTATTTGCTCAATGACGCAGTGAAAAAATCCTTTGTTAAAATCGTGAAAAAGGACGCTGAAACAGGCAATGTAATTCCCGTTTCAGGAATCGGCTTCAAGGTTTGGGATTGTGCAAATTCCGAATATGTTTCGCAGAAAATTTACTATCCGTCTGAGATGATTCTTGATGAATTTTATACAGACGAAAGCGGCTCTCTTATGCTCCCGAACGAGCTTGCTTACGGCGATTACGAGCTTCACGAAGTGCAGTCGGCGGAGGGTTATGTGCTTGATAAAAATCCTGTTCCATTTACAATTGACGGTTCAGTGGAAACCGTAGTTGTGGAGAAAACAAATACCGCACAGAAGGGCAGAATTTCTGTTCAGAAAACAGGTGATATTTTTACAACGGTCGCTACAGCATCATCTGCTTACACGGACGAAAACTGCGAAACTATTGTAAATCCGACAACTTACACTCCCGTTTTTGCAAGCGGAAATCTGTCCGGTGCAGTATTTCAGATTATCGCAGTAGAAGATATTGTGACGCTTGACGGCACGATCAGAGCAAATGCCGGCGATGTTGTAGCTGAGATCACGACCGATGAAAACGGATATGCAGAAACAGACCTTTTGTATCTTGGCAAGTATGAAGTCAGAGAAATTACTGCCCCTGACGGCTATGCTCTTAACGCAGAATCTCAGTTTGTTGAACTGACCTATGCAGGACAGGAAATTACTGTTCGTGATACCGTAAATACGTCATTTGTCAACGATTATCAGGGTGTAGAAATTTCACTTTCTAAGGTCATGGAAAAGGACGAGTTATTTAACATCGGTAACTCCGATGAATATACCCGAGTTCGTTTCGGACTGTTCGCAGCCGAGAATATTACCGCCGCTGACGGCTCGGTAATTCCTGCTGACGGACTGATTTCTGAAATAAGTCTTGCTGAAAATATGTCCGCAAAGTTTGATACTGCTCTGCCTTTCGGCAAGTATTACGTTCAGGAAATTGCAACCGATGAGCATTATGTTCTGAACGGTAAAAAGTACCTTGTAAACTTCGAGTATATGGGACAGGAAGTAACTACTGTTACTGTTGATTGCGGCGAGTTTAAGAATGCTTTAAAACGTGGAAAAATCAGCGGTAAAAAGGTTGATGAAAACGAGAAATCTCTTGAAAATGCTTTGTTCGGACTGTTTGCTGTTGATACTGCTGAGTTTACTGCTGACAACGCATATATGACCGCTGTTTCCGATGAAAACGGACACTTTGAATTTGACAAGATCCCATACGGCGAGTATATCGTCAGGGAAATCGAAGCTCCCACAGGATATATTCTCAGCGATGAAAGCTACCCTGTGACAATTTCTGAGGACGGCGAAGTCATAGAAATTAAAGCTGTGAATAAATCTACAAAAGTCAGAATTTCCAAGCAGGATATTACTACAGGTGAGGAGCTCCCCGGCGCAACGCTTCAGATTATTGACGAGGACGGAAATGTTGCCACGGAATGGGTATCAACAGACGAGGCTCACTTTATCGAGGGCAAGCTGATTGCAGGCAAGGAGTACACGCTCCGTGAAACGATCGCTCCCGACGGTTATGAGATTGCAAGCGAGATAAAGTTTACTGTGAATACTGACGGAAGTGTAACGGAGGTCGTTATGTACGATGAGCATACGCCTGATCTTGAAATTCCTCCTACAGTCACAATAGATACTCCTAATACAGGTGTATCCGCAGACAATAGTGCTGAGCTTTATCTAGTAGCCGCAGCGGTTATTATGGCTTTCGGTATGGTCATATGCAAGAGGAACGATAAGGAACAGAGAAAGGATGATGTGAAATGAGATCTAAAAAGAAACTGATCGCAGCAGCAAGTTCGGTGTGCTTTGCAGCTATGATGTCGCTAACTGCTTATGCTTCAGGCGATGTTGCGGGAGCTGTGCAAAGCACTTGGACCACTGCAAGATCGCAGGTGGTTTCGGTTGTAAACAACTTCGTGTTCCCCGTAATCGACGTGATATTGGCGGTTTTGCTGTTTGTTAAGATAACGCTGGCATACTTGGATTACCGCAAACACGGGCAGTTGGAGTGGACGCCGATTGCTATCATTTTCGGCTGTCTTATCTTTGCTTTGACTGCTCCGTTGTATATCTGGTCGATCGTTTAAAAAGGAGAATTTGTGTATGAAAAAAATATATTCAGCTATGGTTTCAGCGGCAATCGCAATGACAATGACCGCCTGCGGAACGATCAGTCCGCCAATACAGAATGCAGCAGAAACTACCGCAACAACGCCGATAACAGCCGAGTCCGTATTGGATTCGGCTGTCTCTTCGGAGGTCGAAAGTACCGTCAACAATGAACAGGTAAAGTCCGATACCTTTATCGCTGAGTTTTTCGATTCAAATATCAGCTTTGCAGATACAAGCGAATTGGTTACTGAGTCGATGAAAGACTGTGCCTTTGAGAACGAAACCGATAATTTCAATGGAGTGAATAAGGTCACTTTAAAAGGTAAAAACGGCGGCGGTATGTTGAATGTGATGTGTATAGATCTGTCTCAGTCACAGCTTGATTACGACATGGAATATATCCTTGAAAACTTCGGGGATTACTATTTTGGACAAACCTCCGCACAGATGAGCGGTGTCACTGAGGACGATTTTGTGTCAAATTATCGTATGACAACAAATGTATATTCAAATGGTAAATATCAGCGTTACAGTTCCGTTCAGAAAACCGATGGTATGGCGACGCAGTTTGGGTACACGGAAACCTATGCTGTGCTTTCTGAGAACAAGCTGACAGTAGTATCAGGAGCATATCTTGGTACGGATATGATGGAAAGGCAGAGCTTTTCGCAGCTTATGGGTAAGCTTGCGGAAAATGTCAAGTATTAAAGGCTGGTGTAGTTATGCCATATATCCCATTTACAGACGAACAAAAAGTAATGGCAAACTCCGTAGATTTAGCGGAGTTTTTGCGTATGCGGGGCGAAAAACTGGAACGTGTCGGCAGAGAGCATAAACTCATTTACTACGACGGTTCGGGCAAGCATGATAGCATCACAATGTCGGGTTCAAGGTGGTTTGACCACAAAAATCAGGTTGGCGGCGGAGCAATAAAATTTATGCAGGAATTCTATGATATGGATTTTCAGACGGCGGTGCAGGAATTGTTAGGACAGACGATAACTTTCCTCTCTCACGCTCCTCCAAAAGCTGTTGTGCATGAAGAAAAAACGAAAGAATTCAAGCTTCCCAAATCCAATGAAAATATGCACAGAGTGTTTGCCTACCTCATAAAGCAGCGGTTCATTAAACCCGAAATTATCAGCTATTTTGCAAAGCAGCATACGCTTTATGAGGACAAACAGCACCACAATGCAGTGTTTGTAGGGCTTGATGAAAACGGAGTTCCAAGACAGGCAAGCAAGCGTTCAACCAATTCTTTCGGGAAAACTTTTCGCATTACCTGCGAGGGTTCAGACACTCGTTACAGCTTTGCACATTTCGGAGAAAATGAACGACTTTATGTCTTTGAAGCTCCCATTGATATGATGAGTTTTCTTACACTGTACCCGAAAGATTGGCAGAAAAACAGCTACATTGCCATGAACGGTGTTTATGAAAATGCCGTTTTAACAGCGTTAAAGAATCACTCAAACATCAATGAAATTGTGCTTTGCGTGGATAATGATGAGGGCGGAATCGAGGCTGTTGACAGACTTCGGGATATACTCACAGAAAACGGATATCCAAACGTTAAATGGCTTGCACCTAAATTCAAAGATTGGAACGAAATTTTAAAGGCAAAAAACGGAGCGGAATTTTTGCCTGCTGTTCCTCATAAGCGAAAGGAAGAATATCTGAAAGAAGTGAGTGAACTTGGGTATCTGAAATGCCGTCCCGATAAGCTGACCTCGCAGATCTATGCAACGTTAAAAAACAGACAATACAAATATCTGGCTGAGTATGCTTTGGCAGGCTCTGCATTTTTTATGCCCAAAACCGAACAAATAAACAGCGAATATCAAGCGTTTGAAAGGCTTCAAGGCAAGCTTGGGAGTAGTTACAAGCCTTACACCGACAAGGGCAAAAAGGCGCAAAAACAAAGGAATTTGCAGGATTGTGTGCATGAGGTTTTGCGTGATCTTAAACAGACAGCCCGTACCCGTGAACAGTCAGTACAGACTGCCAAATTGCTGTATCGGCTTGCGGATAGTGCTGTCAGATTGTCGGTTGAGAAAGCTTTAAGTGTACCGATTCAGGAGCAGTGCGAGGATATAGATATCATTTCTGAACCCGAACCGTGTATGGAGTTCGGGTAATGCGATACCCTCCGCCTCACAGCGCAATACCTTGAAGATAACAAACTAACTATGTTATTTAAATACAGAAGAAAGAGTATTTTATGGTGATTGGAAGTGAAATTTTGAGTGAAAAACAAATGATTTTAATTGGAATTTTGGTTGTGATTTTTGTTGTTTTTGCAGTATTGGTAAATTTACTTGACAATAAGTCACTTAACGGAATAAAGGCTAAAAAGATCGGTGACGGTCAGCATGGAACTGCGAGGTGGGCGACTAAATCGGAGATAAAGCAGACTTTTATCCCTTTGCCATTTGAGCCTGAGAAATGGCGTAAAGGCGTGGCTCTTCCGACTGTTCAAGGAACGGTGGTTGGGTGCAGAGGTTCGGGCAAAAAGACTGTTGCGCTTGTAGACACGGGCGATGTTCATACTCTTATGGTAGGCGCCGCAGGCGTGGAAAAAACAGCCTACTTCTTGTATCCAAATATAGAGCTTGCCTGTGCAAGCGGAATGTCCTTTGTCAGCACAGATACAAAGGGCGACATAGCACGAAATTATGGCACTATCGCAAGCAAGCACTATGGCTACAATGTTTCCGTGCTTGATCTGAGAAATCCGACACGAAGTGATGAGAACAACATTCTGCATCTTGTCAACAAGTATATGGACGAATATCTGGCGGATAAAAGCAATTTATCTGCGAAAGCAAAAGCGGAAAAGTATGCAAAGATAACAGCAAAGACAATTATCAATATCGGCGGAGGTGACAGCTCAAGCTACGGTCAGAACGCATTTTTCTATGACGCAGCGGAAGGACTTCTTGCCTCGGTTATCCTGCTTTTAGCGGAGTTTGGCGACAAAAACGAAAGGCTTATTGTCTCAGTTTTTAAGCTGATCCAAGACTTGCTTGCAAAGTATCAGCCTGCGCCGAAAGCAAAGCCTAAGATGTATTTTACAAAGCTTATGGACAAGCTCCCAAGCGAACACAAAGCCAAATGGCTTGCAGGAGCGGCGCTCAACGCTTCCGATCAGTCAATGCTGTCTGTAATGAGTACGGCATTATCACGATTAAACAGTTTTCTTGATTCTGAACTTGAACAAATGCTGTGCTTTGGAACGGCGATAGACGCCGAGAAGTTCTGCAATGAAAAGTCTGCTATCTTTATTGTTCTGCCCGAAGAAGATACAAGCAAGTACTTTATGGTCAGTCTGCTTATCCAACAGCTATACCGTGAGATATTAGTCATTGCAGATGAAAACGGCGGAAAGCTTAAAAACAGAGTTATGTTTTACTGCGACGAGTTCGGAACTTTTCCTAAGATAGAGGGTGCTGAAGCAATGTTCTCGGCAGGACGTTCAAGAAAAATATCAATCGTTGCGATAATTCAGTCCTTTGCACAGCTTGAACAGAACTACGGAAAACAGGGCATGGAGATAATCACCGACAACACTCAGCTTACCGTGTTCGGAGGTTTTGCGCCAAATTCTCAATCAGCGGAAGTACTGTCAAAAGCGTTGGGAGAGCAAACTGTATTGTCAGGTTCTGTGTCGTGCGGAAAGGAAAAATCACAGTCACTTCAGATGATAGGCAGACCGCTTATGACTGTGGACGAACTCAAATCTATGCCAAAAGGTCAATTTATCGTAATGAAAACAGGAACACACCCGATGATTTCAAAGCTGAAATTGTTCTTTAAATGGGGGATTAAATTTGAGGAAGAATACTGTCTCCCTGATAAAACAGCAAGGCAGGTTTGTTACAAAAATCGTGATGAATTAATCAGAGATGTGGAGGTTAAATATCCGCAGAAAAAAGCTGTTGCTGCGGAAATTGAAGTGTCTGTCGATGATGAAGAATTTGATGAATTTCCGATGAGAAAAGCGAAAATTAAAACGTGAGGAGGCTGATGCAAATTGATATTACCGAGAAGAATTTACGATTTAGGTCTGAGCCACAAGGCTGTGGCTGTGTACTGTTATCTTGCAAACCGTGCGGATAAAAACGGAGAATGTTTTCCCTCTGTGCGCAGGATAGCAGAAGATTTGAGTATACACAAAAGCACGGTGTATCGTGCATTTACGGAACTTGAAAACCGTGGATTGTTAGAACGGATACCTCGCTATCATATCCAAGGAGGACGCCGCAGCTCGCTGTACAGAGTAAAGGGCGAGATAACAAAGGCAGGAGGTGGTGCGGATGTTTGATTGGATCGGCGACGCCATTGACTGGATAGGCGACGGAATATCAAGCCTTTGGGATAACACGGTAGGTTCTGCGGTAGACGCAATTACCGACGAGATATGGAATATTATGTTTGAGTGGCTTTTCAACCTCATTTACGGCGCAGTAGCCGATCTTTTTGAATTTATCAATGCAAGCACAAGCAGTATTTTCGCTCTGTCGTGGGTGCAGTCGTTCATAGCATTGTTCCACAGTCTCGCATGGATGCTGTTTGTCTGCGGACTTATCGTAGCGGTATTTGACACGGCGATAGCCTATGAATCTGGTCAGGCGAACATCAAAAACACTTGTCTGAATGTGCTGAAAGGCTTTATGGCGGCAAGTTTGGTTACTGTTGTTCCGCAAAGACTTTACTCGTTTTGCGTTAATTTGCAGGGTACATTTTCAAGCGATTTGCTTGGAAATTTCATATCGGGAACAACAACGACAGTAGCTGATTCGGGGCTGACCGTGATTATGGCACTGGCGATGGACGTAAGTCTGTTCAGCCTGTTTTTTATCATACTTTTCGGCTATTGTACAGTGAAAGTTGTGTTTTCAAACATCAAGCGTGGCGGCATCATGCTGTGTCAGATTGCTGTGGGAAGTCTGTATCTTTTTGGCATTCCGAGAGGTTACACGGACGGTTTTTACAGCTGGTGCAAACAAGTTATTGCCACCTGTCTGACGGCGTTTTTGCAGACAACGATACTCTATCTCGGACTGCTGACCTACACTCAGCACGCTCTGCTTGCGGTGGGAATTTGCTTGTCGGCAACGGAAGTTCCGAGGATTGCGCAGATGTATGGATTGGATACGAGCGTCAGGGTCAATATGATGAGTGTTAGTCATACTGTTTCTATGGGGGCTAAGGCTGTCGGTTTGATTAAGGGGAAAGCGTAAATAAATATTGGTTTGACAGACAGTGAGGTTTGTGATATACTTTTATTAGTTTACTTTTTAAAATTGAGCGACAAATCGGAATTTAACGCACATCTAAAAAACGAGAATTCACAGAAACGTAGCCATAAAATGGTGATGAAAGGACGTATGACTTATGAGTAAAAAAGTATTTGTTTTGGTACACGATTACTGGCATCACGATGATTCCATCAAGCCTATGATGGACTATCTTTTTAACGCAGATTATGAAGTAACATTCACAAAGAAGCCAAATGATTATTTCAACGGGCAGTTTGATTTGTTTTTGTCTTTCAAAGATCCTATTGAAAATGATCAGATTCCTACTCCAATCTGGTGTGATGAAAAATGGACGGAGAAATTTCTGAATGATGTTCAGAATGGTATGGGAACGATTATGTTTCACGCATCACTTACTGATTACCCAGAAAATCACGCAATCCTCACAAATGTTGTAAGAAGTAACTTTATCACTCATCCCGAACAATGTCCGCTTACTGTAAAACCGATAGCAGAACATCCGATTATTGAAGGCATTGGCAAATTCACATTCCCTGATTTTGACGAACATTATGTAATGAAAATGATTCCGAATGCTGATACAACGATTCTTGCAGAAACCGTTTCAAAGAACGGCGTTCAGCCTGCTGTATGGATTCACACCTATGGCAAGGGAAAAATCTGCTGTATCGTTCCTGCACACAATACCCAAAATCTGACCTGTGAACCATTTGTCAAACTTGTAAAGAATGCTATTGATTGGGTTTTATAGCATTAATAGAGCGTCAAATTACAGTTTGTCGAACAGTTACAACAAAATATTATTGAGCACAGTCAAGCAAAAGCTTGGCTGTTTTTTTATGTGAAAAAATGGAGTGTGAAAAAATTGAAAACCTACATCTACCCCGAAAACCTGAGAGCCAACGTAAAGCTGTGGTTCTGGAATGTTCGTGATTTTATCATAATCTGCGGCGGAATAATTCTGTCGGTAATTGTGCTTGTGAATCTGTGGAACGTCCTGCCTTTTGCGGCGACCGCCTGCTTTGCGTTTCTCTCGCTTCGAGTTGACGAAACGGCGATTATGGACTATATTTTTAATGCTGCGAAGTTCTTTCTGACATCGCAGCAATTGTATTTTTGGAGGGAAAATTAAATGACAAAGAACAAAAACAGCGTTCAGGGTCTTATCGGCTTTGAACGTTTTTCACGTTTCGGAGTGAAAACCGACAAGGCCGAAATAGCATTTTTCAGCGTAGAACCCACCAATATTTCAGTGCTTTCAGCGGCTAATATTGACGTGAAGATACATCATCTGATGATGCTGTTAAGCACCATACCCGACCTTGAAATTCTTGCTCTGGATTCCTGTGAGTGTTTCGATACCAACAAGGTGTACGTCAAAAAGCGTTTGCAGACCGAGCAGAACGAAGATGTGCGAAAACTTTTGCAGGCGGACTATGATTTTCTTGACGAGATCCAGGTGGAGATGTCCTCGGCAAGACAGTTTATGTTTGCGGTACGGTTCAGGCGTGAAAAGGACGAGCAGATATTCAGCACGCTTAATCGTGTTGACAAAGCAATCTCAGAACATGGCTTTACGGCTCGTCGAATGTCCAAACCTGAGATAAAGCGTATGCTTGCGCTTTACTTCGGAACGAGCATATCGGGCGAGGGAATCCCTGATATTGAGGGAGAAACGGAATTTAATTTGGAGGAATTGCATGAGAATTAATTTACGAAAAAAGAAAAAACTGACGGACGAACAACTTGAAATTATCAGCACAAAGGACTTTTTTGACCGCATTGTTCCGGGAATAATCAGGTTCTACACCGACCACTATATCTGCGGAAACTTCTACAAGTCCTGCTGGGCGGTTACGGAATATCCGACTTCAACGGAAGAAACGGCTATCCTTGCTCACCTTGCCGACAGAAACGGGGTAACTCTCAGAATTTACAACCGCCTTGTGACAAGTATGGAACAACGAAAAATCGTTCAGCAGGCAATGCGGAAAAATCATATGATGACCACCACAAACGATGTAAACGAGAGCATCAAGGCTCAGGATAATATCAACGATGTGGTAGAACTGCTGTCAGAACTTCGCCGAAACAAAGAACCGCTGCTGCATACGGCTGTGTTTATTGAATTAAAAGCAAGCTCGGAAGATAAATTAAAGGAACTGCAAGCCGACATTTCGATGGAATTAACACGTTCAAAAATATCTGTAGACAGGCTTTTGCTCCGTCAGAAAGAGGGCTTTTTATCGGTTTTGCCGACGGGCAATAATGTATTCGCAAGCCAGTTTGAGCGTGTTCTTCCTGCTTCAAGTGTTGCTAATCTTTATCCTTTGAATTACAGCGGAAAAACGGACGAAAACGGCTTCTATATCGGCAGAGATAAGTACGGCAGCAACGTGCTTGTTGACTTTGACAAGCGTACCGAGGACAAGACAAATTCCAATATTTTAATTCTTGGCAACAGCGGTCAGGGCAAGTCGTATCTTATGAAACTTTTGCTGTGCAATCAGCGTGAGGCAGGCAAAAGTGTGTTGGTTTTAGACCCTGAGCATGAGTACGAGGACTTGTGTTCAAATCTCGGCGGCACATACATTGATATGATGTCGGGCGAATTTATGATAAATCCGCTTGAACCTAAAGCTTGGAGCGACGGCGAAAAAGCGGATATTGAAGATCCCGAAACGTTCAGAAAAGTCACAAGATTATCACAGCACATATCGTATTTAAAGGATTTTTTCAGAGCGTACAAGGACTTTTCTGACAGCGAAATTGACACCATAGAGATCATGCTTATGAAGCTGTACGCAAGATTTGGAATTGATGATTTTACCGATTTCAATACGCTGGACAGCGAAGATTATCCAATTATGAGCGACCTCTACGAACTTATTGAAAAGGAATTCATGGCGTTTGATAACGAGAAAAAGCACCTATACACCGAAGAAATGTTACAGAATATCTGTCTGGGACTGCACTCCATGTGCAAGGGTGCGGAGTCAAAATATTTCAACGGTCACACCAACATCAATGACAGCGAGCTTATCTGTTTCGGAGTGAAAGGTCTTATGGACACAAACAAAAGGCTTAAGGATACTCTGCTGTTTAACATTCTCAGCTACATGAGCAATCAGCTTTTGGGCAGAGGAAATACAGTTGCCGCAGTAGACGAGCTGTATTTGTTCCTCACAAATATGACGGCGATCGAATATATCCGCAACGGCATGAAACGTGTTCGTAAAAAGGAGTCCTCGTTTATTCTGGCAAGTCAGAATATTGAGGACTTTCTTTTGCCTGAAATCAAGGAGTTTACTAAGCCGTTGTTTTCAATTCCGAGCCATCATTTTCTGTTCAATCCGGGTAATATTTCTCCGACTGCATTCATTGACACCTTGCAGCTTGAAGAATCGGAGTACGGCTTGATAAAGTACCCTGAAAGAGGTACTTGTCTTTACAGGTGCGGAAACGAGAGATATTTGTTACAGGTCATCGCTCCGCAGTACAAGGCTGTGTTGTTTGGAAACGGTGGTGGTCGGTAATGTCTGCAACAGTTGCGGTTGCTCTGAAAAAGGTAGCGATATATATTCTGGGCGACGAAAAGAAACGAGGTAAGCTGTTTGTTCTGATCGGAAGCATCGCCGCAGGCTTTCTTGGACTGATGTGCCTGCCTGTAGCTGTGCTGTCATCAATGGGCAGTTTGGAGATTGAAACTCCCGAAGTCGACCGTAGTATGTTCACCGATTCCGCTTTTATGGCAACGCTTGATGAGGATCAGCAGTCGCAAATTGCTGAATTTCAAAGTCAAGGTGAAGCCATCGCAGCTGTTATGTCTGCGGTCGGTTTGCCCTCGGAAACCATAAAGGCACAGCTGATTTATTACTCATATTTTGATGAAAATCCGCTGTCGGACTTCACAGAATACGCAAGTCTGTTCGCTAACGCAAACGATGATATCGCACTGCTTGAAAGTATAAATGCAACCTATGGTATTGAAATCCCTTACGATGATTTCATGCGTTCGTACACTTGGACGATGAACGCAACAATCAATGAGTATATGTTTACGGACAGCACAACCAAAAACTGTACGGACATGGCAGCTTGGGCGGAGAATGCGTACATCTCAGGCTGGGGATATATGAACGGATTTATCGGCGAGAGAAACGAAAATAACCGCATCAGATACTGCGATAACGCAGGACTTATGCTTGGGTATCTCAACTACAATCCTGCGGATAAAACGTTTGGAAATGTGCATGAAATTCTTGTTTACACGGAGCAAGGCAGTCTTGATACCATGCCTGAGGTCGCAGGTATAGGACTGTTTGACGGCAGTCAGCATGGGATATATGTCGGTGACGGCGAGGTGATTTACTGTTCCGAATCAGCAGGATATGTGACAAAAGACCTTGTTTCAAACGGCGGTTGGACAAGCTGGTGTACCTATGAGGGCGTGGATTATCCGCAGAAAAGTGCGGGATAAAATTGATGAAAACGGAGGTGACAGCGAATGAAAAAATCAGTTGCGATAACAATTAGTGATGAAAGATTAGCGGCTCTGGAAATGTATTTGGAGCAGAAAAATATTAAGCTTTCGGATGAAATCGACAAGTGCATTGACGGCTTGTATCAGAAAAATGTACCGCAGAATGTTAGGAATTTTATTGAGATGAAGTCGGAAAAGAAGCCTGCCAAAAAGTCGAGAAACTCTTTGCCTGCCGAAACGGAAAAGCTGTCCGAGCAGTAACAAGCCACAGTTCGCACCGTGTCGCCCCGTGTGGCGAGGTTCGGCGGTCGGTGGGGTAAGTTTACCATAGGAGTGGTTAAACGGCTTTGTGGGCATTTGTCGCAGAGTTTGAGAATGGTGGGAATCAGGAGATTTCGGGTGGGTTTATGAGGGCAAAGCCAATAGGATTGGCTTAAATATTATATTGCAAGTTAAAGTTTGGTCGCTTGAAGCGACCAAACAGACACATCGTCGAGCAAAGCTCGCCGAATTTGCGGAGTTTTGAAAACTTTGACGTGCAGTCGCATAGAATGGAGGTTTTGCAAATTGCAGTCGGATAAAATTAAAAATACAGAAGAAAAAGCCGAAAAAACAGAGGTTTGCGAGGTCACATCTGAGTATAAAAAGCAAAGATTTGGACTAAAGATTTTTCCCGAAACTTTGGAAATAGTGGACACTCTTTTTAAGCACGATAATTGTAAATCACGCTCGGAATTTATTGAAAAGGCTGTGCGTTTTTATTGCGGGTATCTTTTGAACAAGGAGCATACGGCAACGGAATTTATTGCCCCGCAGCTAACGGCAATGGCGGAAGGAATAGTCAAAGGCACGGAACAGAGGTTGTCCCGTGCCTTATTTAAAATTGCAGTTGAACTTGGTGCAGTTACTCATATGCTTGCGGCGGTACATGAGATTGATGATGATACGATGATTAAACTGAGGGCTATGTGTATAGATGAGGTTAAACGCATTAACGGTGTTATTAATTTTGAGAAGGCTGTGAGGTATCAACGGTTAGATTAAATCACATAAAAATGGGGGTGATATGTTATGACTTTATCTCAAATTATCGTAACAAGCCGCTACCTAAAAAGCGGTACACAGAAAAGTAAAAACAAGCGCAGAAACTACACAAAGTACATCGCAACCCGTGAAACAGTTGAAGTCCGTGACCAAAACATTATGGATAGAAATGATAACGCTACAAAGAATCAAGAACAGCTTTTAAACGATCTGCTTTCAGATTTTCCCGAAGCTAAAAAATATTTGGAATATGAGGACTACACTGTGAACCCTACTGTAGAAAACGCTTCGGAACTAATCAGTACGATCATTGAGCGTAACGCTGACGTCATTGGTAATCGTCAGAATTTTGTCGGTTACATGGCTATGCGTCCGGGAGTTCAGAAAAGAGGTTCTCATGGTCTTTTCAATGAAAAAGATGAACCGATAATTCTTGACAGGGTAGCTAACGAAATAGCAAATCACAAAGGCAATGTCTGGTCCCACGTAATTTCACTTCGTCGTGAAGATGCAATTAGACTTGGTTACGATAATTCGGAAGCGTGGCGGCAGCTTGTTATGCGTCACATTTCAGATATTGCAAAAAATCAGAAAATTTCATTATGCAATTTAAAATGGTACGCCGCATTTCATGACACTACTCATCATCCGCATATTCATCTGCTTGTTTATTCCGAAAATACAAAGGAAGGATTCTTAACAAACGAGGGAATTAATAAGATTCGTTCAGCTTTTGCAAACGATATATTTAAGGACGATTTGCAGTCCATATATCAGGAGCAGACGTTAAGCCGTAACGAATTGAAAGCTGTATCAAAAACGGAGTTTAAAAGTATTGTCAGAAAAGTTCAGCAAGGCGGTTTTGAAAATCCGCAGCTTGAAAATCTTATCCGCAAACTATATTCTCAGTTACAGAATGTTAAAGGCAAAAAAGTATATGGGTACCTTCCGCCTGATGTCAAAGAAACGGTCAACAGTATTTTTTCAGAACTTGCAAAAGACAATAATATCCGTCAGCTTTATGAAAAATGGTGCAGTTTGGAGAGCTTGAAATACAAGAGCTATACGCAAAAGGAAAAAGAACTGCCGCCATTGGTTGATAACAAAGTTTTTCAGCCTGTGCGGAATATGATAATCAGAACTGTGCTTGACATGAATTATCCTGTCATTGATGTAGAAATTGAAGAACCCGAACCAACAGAACAATTTGCGAATGATGACTTTTATGTTGATATTCTTCTGAAGTTTGATGAATC
>ULRX01023167.1_pt1 | contig 35654 bp, 28 predicted proteins | sample 1955871 | NCBI WGS metagenome assembly ULRX01 (sample SAMEA4835695, study PRJEB28245) | human gut metagenome | biome: gut microbiome; material: fecal sample | place: Denmark | collected 2008 | reverse complement strand
ATAGACAGGAATGAGGAGCAGTGCGAAAGCGCTGTTTTTTTCTTTGCAATAACTTCCATAGAACGAAATGTATTAAGATATCAGATTAATAGATACAACAACCAACTCGATGTATTTTAACATCACTTGACTATATTTAACGAATATAGCTAAAAAGCAGAGCACAGTCTGTTTTTTGCTTGACAAATCACTCCTTTGTGGTCTAATATACGACTCATAAAGAATATCAATTCGTTTTGAGGAGGAGATTATTATGAAGATATGGAAAAAAGTAGCAAGTGTTAATCCAGAATTAATTGATAAAAGAGAAAATTTATCAGTTGATTCTGGATTATTTTTTGGCAAAACACGTAACTTCTTGAAATAGTGTTATAAATCTTGAAATTGTGTTATAAATCATGAAAATTTAATATTCATTAAATTGGAAAGTTATGTTAATATAGTGTATGAAACAAAGACAAGAGAATGCCGATAGACAGCAGAGGAGAGACAGAATTATATTATCGGTTTATAGAAAAGGGATGGAGTTCGAAAAATGAGAGGAAAGGCAAAACAGAGAGTTAGTCTGATACTTGTAGTGACAATGGTACTTGGAACAGTATTAACAGGAAATACTGTATTTGCAACAGGAGAGAGCAGTGACGAACAAGATCGGATAAAAATTAATATTTCTAAAGATTCTGAACAAACTGTGGAACAGAATGTTGCACAGACAATTCATGTGACTGCGCAAGGGCAGTGCTCGCAATCAGTCTGTCTGAATGTATATCTAAAAAACGAGGACGGATCTGCGGCAACAGATATAGATGCAGTCAATCTTCTGACAAGCGATCAGCTTACAGATAAAAACACACAGAAAACAATCGATGAGACATTGAAAGATTCAGTGACTCTTAATAATGGAACAAAGGCAAGTCCAACAGCAGAGTGGAAGAACGACAAGGACGATAAGGGAACAGTTACTTCTAAATATCTGCAGATTACAATGCCGGCAGATGCAACAGCAATAAACTTTGATATGCAGCTTCAGTATCGTACAGATGAAGCAAGCTATACTAAGAAAGTGCTGGTTGAGGCGAAGGCATTCGAAGAGGAGCAGGATATCACAGAAGCAGCTAAGAGAGCAGACGAGAGCAAAGAGAATGAAGCGACAGTTGTCTGGGAAGGCCAGGCAGTAAGTCAATCAGAAAGCGAAGCTGCGGATGAGGATGCGGACGGAGAAAATGCTTTAAATGCAGTTGCAGAAGAAAACCAATATACAGTTTACTTCCAACAAAGTAAAATTAGTGATCCTAATTGGGATAATGCAACACAAATTTATATTTATGCATTTGATAATAATAATAATAATAATTTGGGGAACATCTCACCAATGGCTAAAGAGGGCGAATCAAATTCACAAAATGTCTGGAAATATACGTTTAATAAGGCATGGACGAATGTAATTTTCCTTACACAGAGTAACTGGCCAGAGGATAAATCTTGCCAGACTGTAGATTTGCAAATCGACTGGGGATTAAATCAACCTTGTTTTCAGTTAACAAGTGATTATGAAAAAGATACTAGAAAAAAGAAAGCAAATCAGATTGCATATCAGCGAACTACCCAACCAGCAGATGGAATAACAGTATATTATGACGCTACATTATCTAAATTATCTTATGCTAAGACAGAAAATGTAAAGGGGACTGGAGATGGAATTCCATATTCAGAGAAGGGTCAAATTTACTTCTATGCTACAAAGGATACTGGTGCTACACCTTATACAGGAACAATGGAAATAGCATCAGATGGAAATTATAAAGATGTATATAAAGTAACTCTTCCAAAGGGATATATAAAAATACGATTTGCTGCATATCCAGTAAATAATACGGAGGTAGCAGCAAATGGTGATGCGACAGATTTAGTAGATATTCCGGAAAAAATGACAAAACCATGTTATTACGGAGATTCAAGTGACGACATTATCTATCAAGGCACTCAAGGAAACCGTGGCGGTTACTGGGGAGAGGCATATACAGTAAGAGATGCGGAAAGGGGAAAGAAGAATGCAACGGTTGTAGATGTACCAAATGCAACAGAAAAAAGAGATGCTGATAATTTATATGTAAATACGACAATTTATGATTACTACTCAGATTATGAACTGAACGGAAAAAACAGAGATAACTATCCAAAACAAGGTGATGTAACAAATAACAGAATCTATCAGCCGTTCCGTCAGTTCAACATGGCGTTGAGTGATTATTATCAAAAAAATCAAGCAAAGTCACCATTATACTGGGGAAATTTTCAGAATTATTCAGATTCACATTTTAATGATATTGCTGAAACAATGGGGTTGTTTGGTTACAATATTAATAGCAGTAACGAAAAATTCTTTTACGAGAATAACTCTATGTGGGGAAGAAAGAATTCAGATACCCCATTATCAAATGGAAATAATGCCACCCAGGGATTGGTTGCAAATCAGTTAAATAATAATAGTCTACAATTAGAAACAGAAAGTAATGGAACGGTACTAGCTCCATTTTTTGACAAAGATTTTTTAAATGGAAATAATTCTAAAAATACAGTACTTGGAAAAGTATATGAAAATGTAACATTTCCATTTGTAAAAAAGGGAATGTACTGGACTTTTGACAGTGCTGATGACGAAGCAGATAATAAAAATCTTCAATTAAAATATGATGATACAGATAAATATTTCTTACAATCAAATACTAACCCAGTAAAGGGACATACAACGACAGCAGAAACAAGTGATGGAAACTACTTCCCATTGAATTCAAGCGATCAATCAGGTGATGCTTCTAGAGATCAATCAGGTGATGCTTCTAGATTAAATTATGGATTTGGACAAAAGTTTGATTTGAAGTTCCGGCTTACATCAAATGGACAAGTGGTTAATCCTGATAATAATGAGAAAGAAAATATCAAATTTAATTTCTCAGGTGATGATGATGTATGGGTATTTATCGATGGTCAATTAGTTCTTGATATCGGTGGAGATCACGGTGTGGTAACAGGAAATATTGATTTTGCTGAGAAAAAGGCTACGGTTAGTAGCGTAAAGAACGCTTCTTCTTATGGTGTTACGCCAAATGTAGAAAAATCTTTTCCGACGGAGTTAAACACAAATGATTATTTTACAAAGGAACACACACTTACCATGTTTTATATGGAACGTGGCCTTTGGGAATCAAATATGAAAATCACTTTCAACTTCCCACAGGAGAATACGCTCACTGTAGAAAAAGAAGTTGATACAACAGGAGCAAATGATATTTTCAAAAAAGCTTTAGCAGATGTCGGAACATTTGATTTTGAGATAAAAAATCTTGCAACAAGTGGAGATCCTAAAGATGTGTCTGAGCCTAGCAGCCCGGAGGTAAAGGAAGAATTTAATGATTATTCAAATTTAAAGACTATTTCAGGAACAGAGGCGTACAACTCAAAAGTTGAAGTAAAAGAAGATCCTACAAATAGCGGGAAAGGAAACATTATAACCAGCTATTATCCGGGCAAAAAGAATGCAACAGATCCTCAATCAACAACAGATTTAAGATTGGTAAAAATCCAGGCAAAAGATGGTAATGGTAATACATTTGATGCATCAGATTCAAATAGGTATAAATATTTACAGTTTGATGTATATAACACAGACGAAAATACATCGGGAACAGATCCATTTGTTGCATTAGTAGATGACGATGGAACAAGGATAGGAGCATGGGCAAGCTTCCTTACTTACAATGGACGAAATAACAATATTGATAAACAAACCTGGAAGACAATACGAATCGATCTCGAAAAATTAAAAGAAAGAATATTAGATGCTGGAGAGAAAAGTGGATTTAATTTCAGCAAAGTGAAAGAAATCCAATTTGCTTACTGGAATGATGTGACGATTTATCTTGATAAGTTTTCATTTGTAAAGCCGGCCAGCGGTGAGAAGACAGGGTTTACAACAGAACAAAAAGACATTCCGGATTATGGTTCAATTAATTCAAAGAAGCTAGAACCAGTGAATGGTTCATATTATCAGAATACAAAGGGAGATACAATCATCTACAGTGATGGACTTCTTAGTATTGGAAATAAAGAAAGTGCAATATTCAGTGATCAGTTTAGAAGAGGAAGTTATCTTTCCATTGCTGAGAAAAATGTTTCACCGGATGTATTTACTACAACGTGGTCATTGTATGAAAATGGAGCGATTGTAAAACCAAATTATTTGACTCCTACAAATTCTACTACAGTAAACGGTAGCGGACAGACATCTGTTGAAAAACAATCAGGATATGAGGTAAATGACGGAAGAACAGAGAAGAGCAATGTAGCGCCAAAACCTGCTGAATCAACGATTGTATTTAGAAGCTATGCTAATCCTGATAGTACTACTGCAGTGATTGATCTGAAAGCAAAATATGTGAATAAGCTGCGGACAGGTTCTATTTCTCTGAAAAAAGAATTAAGCACGGGAGAGGCAGAAACTAAAACAGGAAGAAAATATAAGTTTATAATCGAGTACCGAAATGTCGCAGGAATGAAACTGGAAGCGAATACAGGAACAGATGTTATTACGCAGCCGATTGAATTGAAAGCAGGACAGGAGAAAACGATTCAAGGAATTCCGGCAGGTACCGATTATACGATTTATGAAGTAATACCAAAGGATGCCGATTATAGCCTGGAAAAAGTTGAAGTTACAAATGCTGGAAATGACAAGAATGTCAAAGCAGAGAACAATGTAGTTACAGGAATTGTAGTAGCAGATGATGATGAAAATCTAACTAGTACGGCGGTTAAATTTGTGAATACAGTTACACCATTGATTTCCATTTCCGGAACGAAGACTTGGGAAGGCGGAGTGACAGCAGATACACCGGGAAATATTGTTGTTCAGATTCAGTATTTAAATCCTAAAACTAATGAATATGAACAAGCAAAAGATAAGTCAGGAAATGCGATTCCAAATCAGGTTGTTAAGAGTGATGCTAATTGGAAGTACACATTCACAGGATTATTGAAATATGTGGATTATGCAGCGAATGATAGAAAAGAATATAAGTACAAGGTTGTAGAATTAGGAACCTTAATAAGTTCGGAAGAACTTAATAATGGGAAACCAGATCCACAGAATCTAGCACATATAAAGCCAATAGCAGGATATTATCCGGAATATACGAAAGCTGAAGATGGAAGTTATAATATCACAAATAAAAAAACTGGTACATTGAAAATCATAAAGAAGACCGGAAAAGATAATTTCTTAGAAGGTGCAAAGTTTACGCTTTATACAGATTTTAATACAACGCAAGTTGCAAAAGACTACTTAGGAAATAATCTAACAGGTACTACCGGAGAAAAGGGGGAGTTAGTCTTCGATAATATTATAGCTGGAACGGAAGAAACTCCGATTACATATTATCTGAAAGAGGTAAAGACGAAAGCCGGTTATGTACTCTTGAAAGAGCCGATTAAGATAACACTTCCATATAAGTATAAGGTGGGAGATATAGTGAATGGAACGAAAGTAAAGGAAGGTGGTGTGACATGGAACCTTACTTACACCATCGTTAATGATAAGGCATTTGATCTTCCGGCAAGTGGTAATAAAGGAATTTATAAATTTATCGTAATCGGAATTACAGCAGTTCTGGTGGGTGGTTACTTGTTAACAGCAAGAAAGAAAAGCAGAAAGAAGAGAGTTTCAAGGAGAGGCTAAAAGAATCAATGAACCAGTATTCGTAGGGAATAGGGAGTCCCTTTGAATAGATTTAGAAAAAAAAGAAGGAGAAGAGAGCAATGAAGAAAAATGTTTTGAAAAAATTTGCGGCGGCAGCACTTGCGGCGGCAACAGTAATGAGTAGCATGTCAGTGATGGCATTTGCGGATGAAGCGGAAACGACAGCAGACACAGGTAGTGTTACGATTACGAAGTATGAGGGTATCAGTCAAGGTTATGAAGGGGTTGAAACGAATTATGGAGCAGAACAAAGTTCAGTTTCAGGAGAAAAGTTAAATAATGTTGAGTTTGCATATATAGCGGTTGGAGATCGTGTGCAGGTGGACGTAACAGATGCTAATACTGGTAAAATGACAACAGAGATGCTTTATACATTATCAAATGAAGCAGTTAAAGCATTAGGATTGAAAGACTCTGATAAAATAATAGAAAATAACAATACATATTACAGAATGTCTACCTTAAATGAAGCTATCCAAAACAAAAAAGATGATGTGATTGCTTTGGTGAAAGATAAAACAAAAGATCATACAGGAGCTAATACAAAAGAAACAGGAAAAGGAAAAACAAGCGGAGATGGAACAATTAAGTTCGATAAGCTGTCTTTAGAAAAGTTATATCTCTTTGCAGAGACAAATGCTTCAGGAGCAACGAAAGTATCAGATAATTCATCAGTAGCAGTTACTAAAGTATCTGTTCCGTTCTTTGTATCACTTCCATTTACAGATGAAAAAGGAAATTCTGTAAAAGATATTTATGCATATCCAAAGAACTCAACAGGTACAGCTACAATTGATAAGAAAATTGTGAAAAATGGAACAGATAAAGCAACAACAACTGCTAATATCGGAGATACAATTAATTACAAAGTAACTTATAGCATTCCAGTAGGTGAGAATGGATTAGAGTCTTTAGTTGTAACAGATACAATGAGTAAAGGGTTAACATTTGCAAATAATGTAGTAGTTAAAAATGGAACTACTACTGTAAAACCAAGTACAGAGTATAAGGTGGATTCATCTACTGATAATGGAATTACAACAACTACAATTACTTTCACTTCAGACTATTGCAAAACATTAGTCCCAAATACAACACCGGAATTTACAATTACATATACAGCAACATTAAATGATAAAGCAGTTCTTGGAAAAGATGAAAATACAAAAAAAGCTGGAAATACAAATGATGTTTTTGTAACATATAGAAATACAGGTGATGTTGACAGAAAAACAGAGCATAAAGACACTAAAGTATTCACATACGGAATTTACCTTCTGAAAAAGGGTGAAGGTACAGATACAGTACTTAAAAATGTAGAATTTGAATTAACAGATGTAAATGGTACAGCAATAAATGTGGAAAAAACGTCAGAGGGTTATTATACAAGAATATTAACAGCATCAACTACTACTTCAAACATAGTAACAACAGACGAAAAAGGAAAAATCTACATCAGAGGTTTAAAACCAGGTACATACAAACTGACAGAGAAAAAAACAAACGCAGGTTATGTACTTCTGAAAGCTCCAGTAGTGATTGAGATTAAAGATGATAATGCAACAGGTGACGCAACAGCAACTGTAGGCGGTAAAACAGTTACAATGCAGGCAGATCAGATTAATAAAACCAGCGCTACAGCCGAAGTACCACTCACAGTAGTCAACAGCAAGGGATTTGACCTCCCGGCTACAGGTGGAAGAGGTATTGCACTCTTCACAATCGCAGGTATCGCAATCGTTGCAGCTGCAGGATCACTCTTATTCATGAGAAAAAGATCCAAATAATTAATTAGATGCTCTCATATACATAATTAATACTACACAGGGAAACAGAAATGACTGTTTCCCTGTATTTGAAAGTGAGAAAGCACATTTCTTGTTTTCAAATACAGGGAAGGAGCAGGAAAATGAAAAATAAAATAATTAATATCTTTCTTGTGCTGATTCTGCTCTGTGGAATCGGCGTTTTGAGTTATCCGTTTATCAGTAATATATTACAGGATAGAAAACAGGATCAGATTCTTACGGAATATAATGAAGAGATGGAGAAGCTGTCAGATGCAGAGATTGAGGAAGCGAAAGAAAAAGCAAAGCAGTACAATGACACTTTGAGCAATACAGTTGTTATATCGGATCCATTTGATCCGGATGCGGCAGATGATATGTCAGCAGATTATATTTCAGCATTGAATCTTGAGAAAAATGGAATTATGGCGTATATTGAGATTCCAAGGATTGATGTGTATGAGCCGGTGTACCATGGCACATCAGAAGAAGTGTTAGCAAAAGGTGTTGGTCACCTGGAGGGGACATCTCTTCCAATTGGTGGAGAGAGTACGCATACAGTACTTTCCGGGCATACAGGACTTCCGGAAGCGGAAATATTTACGAAGCTGGAATCTGTAAAAGAAGGGGATATTTTTCTTATTCATGTGCTGAATGAGACATTGGCATATAAGGTGGATCAGATTAAGGTTGTTGAACCATCGGAAACAGATGATTTGAAAATCGTTCCGGGGTATGATTATGCAACATTGGTGACATGTACACCTTATGGGATTAATTCACATCGTCTTTTGGTAAGAGGCATTCGAACAGAATATACGCAGGATGTGAGTGATGAGGCAGCAGGACAGGCAGAGGAAGGTCCGGATGGCGGTGGCTGGAAAGCAATGTACGAAAAAGCCATTATAGAAGGCATTCTTTTTGCAGTGATTCTGGTTGTTCTGATCAATGTGATTGTGCGCAAGTTTGGGAAAAAGAATAAATCAGAAGTTGCGATTTATGATGAAAAAGAGAAGAAGGAAAAGAAACCATGCAAAAAAGCAGGAAAAAGAAGGAGAAGAAAAAGCAAAAGAACAGAACGCTGATGGCAATTATGCTGATAATTCTGTATCTTGGAGGTTTGTTTGTGTATGCAATCCCAGATTTACAAAAGGTTGCATTGCAGAAGGAAAACGAGAAAGCAGTGGAACATTTTAAAGAAGAGGTGGAAGGAAGCCAGCAGGATAAAAGTAGTGAAGAGACAGATCCTACCTCTGCCGATTCCAATCAGATCCCAGAGAACGCCCAGCTCTACCAGGAGATGCAGGCATATAATCAGCAGATCTTTTCTGATGGTCAGTCAGGACTGACTGATCCGTGGTCTTATGAGCAGGAGACATTGGATCTGTCCGAGTATGGGATTGATGACGGGATGATCGGGATTCTTGATATTCCGAAGATGGATGTGACATTACCGTTATATCTCGGCGCGACGCAGGAGAAGATGGCGAAAGGTGCGGTCATGCTTGGACAGACTTCATTTCCGGTGCAGGGTACAGACAGTAATTGTGTGATCGCAGCACATCGAGGATGGAAGGGGATTCCGATGTTCCGCGAGATCGAGCGGTTGGAGATCGGAGATGAACTGACGATACAAAACTGTCAGGAAACATTGACGTACCGTGTGTCTGAGATTGAGATTATCCTGCCGGATGAGAGTGACAAGATCATGATTCAGCCGGGGCGGAATATGGTGACTTTGATGACATGTCATCCTTATACGCAGAATTCCAAAAGATATGTTGTGTATTGTGATGAGGTTGGAACACAGCCGGAGGCAGCAGTTGATGCAGCAGAAGAGGAGGACAGCAACCGGCAAGAGATTATCACCGCTTCCGAGCAGAACAGAACGGAAGCATTAGAGGAAGATCAGCGTCTGATCGAGAGAGATACGTTATGGAGGAAAGCCGGTTATGTTGGAATCGGGCTGATCGGAGTATTGATTATTTTTGGATTTATCCCTAGGAAAAAGCATTGAGATGCGTTATACTAAGAAAGATGTGAATGAAAACATGGTACAAAGGAGATGGAGCAATGATTCGTTTTACATGGTATGAACTGCTTTGGCTGTTTTTCATCTATTCTTTCTTAGGATGGGTGCTGGAGACAGCGGCCGCAACAGTAAAACAGAAGAAGTTTGCGAACAGAGGTCTGGTGAATGGACCGTTCTGTGTGATCTACGGTATCGCCGCTCTGTTCATGACATTTGGATTACAGGAGCTAAGAGGAGTCTGGCTTTTTTTATTTGCGGCGATTTATGCGACAGTGATCGAATGGGTTGCAGGGCATTTGATCGAGAAGGCATTTAAAGCCAGATGGTGGGATTACTCCAAGATCAAATGGAATCTGGATGGATATATCTGTATCCCGGCTTCTCTTGTCTGGGGGGCTCTTGGATATCTCGGAATCCGCTGGGGAAACAGATTTGCAATCATAGTATTTAAAATGTTGCCTCTGTTCCTGATGAAGATTCTTGTATTGGTTCTTCTTGGAGTATTGGTTGTGGATATCCTCGGATCTTATCTGCTGCTTCGTGGAAAAGGGAAGAACCTCGCGCGGTGGGAAGCTACGAATGAAGGTCTGGATAAAGTCAGCAATAAGCTTGGAAGTGTGATTTCCGGATGGGTTGGGAAACGTATCCAAAAAGCGTATCCAAAAGCGATGGAACTGATCCGCAAGGAAGAGAAAGCGGAGAAGGGAAAAGTATTTGCCGCAGGCTGTGGGTTCTATAAGATTGTGCTGTTGTTCTTTGTTGGAGCATTTCTTGGAGATATTACAGAGACGATTTTCTGCAGAATCACGGCAGGTGTGTGGATGAGTCGCTCCAGTGTGGTCTGGGGACCATTCAGTATTGTCTGGGGACTGGCAATCGCACTTGTGACAGCGATGCTTTACAAATATAAAGATAAGAGCGACAGTTTCTTATTTATCATCGGTACACTGCTCGGCGGAGCATACGAATATCTTTGTAGTGTGTTTACGGAAATTGTATTCGGGAAAGTATTTTGGGACTATAGCGAGATTCCATTTAACTTAGGAGGCCGAATCAACTTATTATACTGCTTCTTCTGGGGAATTGCAGCAGTTGTCTGGTTTAAGAAGATCTATCCGTACATTTCCGCATGGATTGAGAAAATCCCGATGCTGACAGGGAAGGTGCTCACCTGGTTTTTGATCATTTTTATGGTCTGCAATGTGGCTGTGTCATGTATGGCACTTGTTCGTTATGACGAACGTGGAAAGGGCGTTGTAGCGGAAAATAGCATTCAGAAATGGGCAGATGAGCATTATGATGATGCGAAGATGGAGAAGATTTATCCGAATGCAAAAGCGACAGAATAGAAAATAAGATGTAAACGAGAGGGAAATGGTATGATGGAGAATAAAAAGATGCGGGCAGAGCATCCGAAGAAAGAGCTTGCAGTGGATATTTTGTATGATATTATAGGAAGTATTTTGTTTGCTGCCGGAATCTATACATTTGCAGAAGGGGGAAATTTTGCGCCTGGAGGAATTTCAGGTATTGCATTGATTATGAACAAGTTATGGAATCTTCCGGTCGGTACAATGACATTGATACTGAATATTCCACTGGTCATCATCAGTTACAAAACAGTAGGAAAGCGGTTTTTGATAAAGACTGCGAGAACAATGATTATCTCGACGATCTTTGTCGATCTTGTATTTCCGATGTTCCCATACTATACAGGGCAGCGTCTGCTTGCAGCAATTTACTCGGGAGCATTGCTTGGACTTGGAATGGTTCTTTTCTATATGAGAGGTTCTTCTTCGGGTGGAGCGGATTTCCTGACGATGACGATCAAAAAGAAGAGACCACATATGTCTCTTGGTCGACTGACGTTGTTGATCGACTTGATCATTATTTTGATCGGATGGCCGGTATTCGGTGATGTTGATTCAGTTCTTTACGGATTGATCGCAGTATTTGTCTGCTCTATGGTGATTGACAAGATTCTTTACGGAATCGGTGCAGGAACACTTGCAATCATTGTTACATCGAAGGGAGAGGAAACAGCGGAAGAGATTGGAAGAATCACCGACCGTGGTGTGACATCTTTGGAAGGAATGGGGACTTATACAAAGAGTAAAAGAAATGTTCTGCTCTGTGCATGTTCCAAGTCAGAAGCGTATCTTGTGAAAAATGCAGTTTACCAGGTAGATGACTCTGCGTTTGTAATGTTTACTGAGACGAGTGAGGTGCTTGGAGAGGGATTCAAGGAAAGTCTTGATGAGTTGTAAATAAAAGAGAAGAATATGAAATAGAAAAAGCTGCTGTCTGAACTGTTGCTTGCAAGATTTGCGAACAACAGACGGACAGCAGCTTTTCTATATGTTCTTTATGTATAGATTTGTTTTCAAAGATATAAAAATGTTAATCTTCTTTTGCCCAGTCGAAGGAATATTTGACAGCCTTGTGCCAACCCTTCAGTTTCTTTTCACGGACTTCCGGATCAATTGAAGGTTCAAAAATCTGATCGATCGCCCAGTTCTCTTTGATTTCTTCAAGACTGTTCCAGTAGCCGACTGCAAGACCAGCCAGATAAGCAGCTCCCATAGCAGTCGTCTCAACGCAGACCGGACGGTGGACCGGTGCGTTGATCAGATCAGCCTGTGTCTGCATCAGGAAGTTATTTGCGCTTGCGCCGCCGTCTACTTTCAGGGAGGCAAGATTAATGTCGGAATCTGCCTTCATGGCAGTCAGGACGTCATATGCCTGATAAGCGAGAGACTCGAGGGTTGCACGGATGATATGGTATTTATTTACCCCACGTGTCAGGCCGACGATCGTTCCGCGGGCATACTGATCCCAATACGGAGCACCGAGTCCGGTGAAAGCAGGTACAACATAACAGCCGTTTGTATTTTTCACTTTCTTTGCCATATATTCGCAGTCGTCAGCGGAATCAATCAGGCGCAGTTCATCACGCAGCCACTGGATTGCCGCACCGGCGACAAAGATAGAACCTTCCAGAGCATATGTAACCTTTCCGTCAAGTCCCCAGGCAATCGTGGTGACCAGTCCATTGTTGGAAAAGACAGGTTTCTCTCCGGTGTTCATCAGAAGGAAGCATCCGGTTCCGTAAGTATTCTTCGCATCTCCCGGTTTAAAGCAGGTCTGACCGAAAAGTGCAGACTGCTGATCTCCGGCAGCACCGGCGATCGGGATCGCTCCGCCGAGGACGGAAGGATCTGTCTCTCCGTAAATGCAGCTGGAAGGCTTCGGTGTCGGAAGCATACAGCGTGGGATCTGAAGTTCTTCGAGAATCTCGTCATCCCAGTCTAATGTATTGATATTGAAAAGCATGGTTCGTGATGCGTTGGAGTAGTCTGTAACATGTACTGCGCCTTTCGTCAGTTTCCAGATCAGCCAGGTCTCTACTGTACCAAAGAGCAGTTCTCCGCGCTCGGCACGTTCTCTTGCTTTCGGAACATTATCGAGGATCCAGCGGATCTTTGTTCCGGAGAAATAAGCATCAAGTACAAGGCCGGTTTTCTGACGGAACTTTTCTGTCAGTCCTTTTTCCTTCAAAGAATCGCAGAATTCAGCAGTACGACGACACTGCCAGACAATCGCGTGGCAGATAGGATCGCCGGTATTTTTATCCCATACGATTGTTGTCTCGCGCTGGTTCGTGATACCGATTGCAGCGATATCAGAAGGTTCTGCGCCGATGATGTTCATAGCCTCCACAGCAACTCCGAGCATGCTTGCCCAGATTTCATCCGCATCGTGCTCAACCCAGCCCGGTTTCGGAAAATGTTGTGTGAATTCTCTCTGTGTGACGCTGCAGATTTCCCCTTTTTTATTAAATAAAATGCAGCGGTTACTTGTGGTTCCGGCATCTAATGCCATAACGTATTTTGACATAATATGTGCCTCCTCATTCTAGTATTACTCAGAACAGAAATGGTTACTTTGGCTTGAATGCATCTCGCCCCATCGCCAAAGGCGATTTAAAATGGCGAGATGCGTTGCTGGTCGCACCTTGTGTGAACAGTAACCAGAAATGTGATAATCGAGGTTCGTTCTGTTCTATATTCTAATAAGATAAGAATATCATAATCGGAATGGAGGTTCAATGGACGAAAGGTGCTGTAATAACTAAATTTTCGCATTTTACTGTATTTTACTGTATGCATGCTTGCAAATCTTTTTGTGATACCGTAAAATAAATTTTGAATTGCTTTTCAGCAGTTCGCCTTATGCAACTAATAACGATACAGAGACATTAGAAAGTTTTATTTTCTTATGCATTTTCATAATAAGAAAGGCGGTATATTCCATGGGAATGATACGTGCTGAAAAGCTTGTATTTGAATATGATAAACGAGACGAAGAAGGTAATGTGATCGGATCCCATCGCGCCATTGACGGAGTTGACATTGATGTCCCGCAGGGGTCTTTTGTGGCGATTCTTGGACATAACGGTTCAGGAAAGTCTACCCTGGCGAAGCATATGAATGCGATTCTTGTCCCGACAGGTGGAACGATGTGGGTGGACGGAAGAGATACGAAAGATCCGAATGAGCTTTGGAACATCAGACAGAGCGCCGGTATGGTATTTCAGAATCCGGATAACCAGATTATCGGAACTGTTGTGGAAGAGGAAGTAGGATTCGGTCCGGAGAACTTAGGAGTTCCTACGGATGAGATCTGGAAACGGGTAGAGAACAGTCTGCGCGCGGTCGGTATGCTGGAGCGAAGAAAGGATTCTCCGAATAAATTGTCCGGAGGTCAGAAGCAGAGAGTGGCGATCGCAGGAGTGATCGCGATGGAGCCGAAGTGTATCGTGCTCGATGAGCCGACAGCGATGCTTGATCCGAATGGACGAAAAGAAGTGATTGAAGCGGTAGAGCAGCTTCGAAAAGAGAAGAATGTTACGGTGATCCTGATCACACATTATATGGAAGAAGTGATCGATGCGGATCAGGTATTTGTAATGGATGAAGGGCATGTGGTGATGCATGGTACACCGAAAGAAATCTTCAGCCGGGTGGATGAACTCAAGAAGTACCGTATGGATGTACCACAGGTGACAATGCTGGCAGATGCATTGATTCAAAAAGGAGTTCCGCTGCCGAAAGGAATTCTTAGAAGGGAAGAATTGGTGGATGCCTTATGTCAATTAAGTTAGAAAATATCAGTTATGTATATAGCCCGGGAACTGCATATGAGCATCATGCGCTGAAGGATGTCAGTCTTGAGATCCCGCAGGGACAGTTCGTCGGAATCATTGGACACACGGGTTCGGGAAAATCAACCTTGATCCAGCATTTGAACGGTCTGATGAAAGCAACCTCAGGGAAATTAATTTATGAGGGGCAGAACATTTACGAGGACGGATATGATATGAAGAAACTGCGTACACAGGTAGGACTTGTGTTCCAGTATCCGGAGTATCAGTTGTTTGAAGTTGATGTGTTAAGTGATGTGTGTTTTGGACCGAAGAACCAGGGACTTTCCAAGGAAGAGTGCGAGAAGCAGGCAAGAGAAGCCTTGAAGCTTGTAGGATTTCCGGAGAAATATTATAAGCAGTCCCCATTTGAATTATCCGGAGGTCAGAAGCGTCGTGTGGCAATCGCGGGAATTCTTGCAATGCATCCGAAGGTACTTGTTCTGGATGAGCCGACAGCCGGACTGGATCCGAAGGGACGAGATGAGATCTTAGATCAGGTAAAATTGCTTCATGAGAAGACCGGAATGACAGTAATTCTTGTTTCCCATAGCATGGAAGATGTTGCGAAATACGTGGAGCGCCTGATCGTGATGAATGATGGAGAAAAGATGCTTGACGGTACACCGGAAGAAGTGTTCCGCCATTATAAAGAGCTTGAGGCTGTTGGACTGGCAGCACCACAGGTAACATATGTAATGCATGATCTGAAAGAAAAAGGATTTGATGTATCAGCAGATGCGACAACTGTGGAAGAGGCTGCGGACGAGATCTACAACTTCCTGAAGAAGAGACAGGAGGTGCAGTCATGATCAGAGATATTACGATAGGACAGTATTATCCGGCACAGAGTCCGATTCACAGACTGGATCCGCGTGTGAAGATTGTCTGCACACTGATCTTTTTGATTTCTTTATTTGTGCAGAACAGTGTGCTTGGATATGCATTGGCATTTGTATTTCTTGCGTGCATGATTCACGTTTCTAAAGTCCCGGCAAAGTTTATCGGAAAAGGACTTAAGCCGATTGTGATCTTGTTATTGTTTACAGTGGCTATGAACTTGTTCCTTACAAGAGGCGGTGCAGTGTTATTCCATTGGGGAATCATTACAATCACAGAGACAGGACTTCGTACTTCTGTGTTCATGGCAGTTCGTCTTGTACTGCTTGTTGCAGGATCTTCTTTGATGACATTTACAACGACTCCGAACGGACTGACGGATGGACTGGAGAAGCTGCTTCATCCACTGAACCGAATCCATGTACCGGTACACGAAATTTCGATGATGATGTCTATTGCACTGCGTTTTATTCCGATTCTGCTGGAAGAGACAGACAAGATCATGAAGGCGCAGATCGCAAGAGGAGCTGATTTTGAATCAGGAAATATTATCCAGAGAGCAAAGGCAATGATTCCGATCCTTGTTCCGCTTTTCGTGTCTGCGTTCCGAAGAGCGAATGATCTGGCGATGGCAATGGAAGCCCGCTGTTATCATGGTGGCGAGGGGCGTACAAAGATGAAGCCTTTGAAATATCATTATCAGGACAGACTTGCTTATGCAATCACATTGGGATATCTGATCGCGATTGTAGTGATCGGAAGATTTGTGCCGTTTAAATTGTGGATTTTTTAGAATAAAATAAATAGAGAAGAGGGACGGAGATTTCTGTCCCTTTTATTTACGCGAGCAACGAGCCAAAGTCCGTGCTTGCACGAGAACTTGGCGACTGCCGCGATAACTTGAGAAACTCGCGGAGCGTGTTTCTCATAGTATAGGAGAAAGAACAGATATGAGAAGAATCAGATTGAGAGTGGCGTATGACGGGACAGCATACTGTGGCTGGCAGGTGCAGCCGGAAGTGCCGACGATTGAAGGTGAATTGAATCAGGCAATCTCCAGACTTACGAAGGAAGAGATTATCGTGATCGGGGCAAGCCGCACAGATGCTGGAGTCCATGCGAAGGGAAACGTTGCTGTATTTGACACAGAGTCTACAATCCCGGCAGACCGGTTTGCTTATGCATTGAATCCACTGCTTCCGGAAGATATCGTGGTTGTGGCTTCGGATGAAGTGGCAGCAGACTGGCATCCAAGACATTGTGATACAGAGAAAACATATGAATACAAGATCTTAAATAGCAAGTTTCCGGATCCGATGAGAAGAAGAGATACGTATCATGTTTCTTTTGACCTGGATCTTGAGAAGATGAGAGAAGCAGCGGGATATCTGAAAGGGGAACATGATTTTAAGAGCTTCTGTAATGTTCATACTCAGGTGGAAGATACGGTTCGCATGATTTATGATCTGGAAGTAGAGAAAGAGGAAGAGCTTATTACAATTCGTGTCCGTGGAAATGGATTCCTCTACAATATGGTCCGGATTCTTGCAGGTACGTTGATCGGAGTTGGAAGAGGAGCAATTGCCCCGGAACAGATTCCGGCCATTCTTGAGGCAAAGGATCGCCAGGCAGCAGGAATGACAGTTCCACCACAGGGACTAACACTTGTTAAAATTGACTACCTTGATGAAAAAAGCAAATAATTTTTTGTAAAGGTTGACAATGAACCGTTTCGCTGTTAGACTAGACAGTGTGGTGATTGTCAGTAGATAGAACCAAATTTCAGGCAGAGACGAATTTTAAGCGTATGCCTGGAATTTGTTTTTGTAAAGAATAACGAAAAAAATCGCGTATTATGTAAAAGTATAAAAAAAATATAAATATTATTAACAAATTATGAAATATTTGATTGACTTTTATGTGCAGGTTTGTTATACTGAATCACGTAGAAAAGAGATAACATTGACGAATTGTTATCATTAAAGAAGGATTGTTACTGTTAGGCAGGCAAAACCAGATTTTATGAGCGTCACCGAAGGAATCAAGGGGGATGCCTTAAAGTTTGGCTTTTTTATTATGAGGGAGTTTTTCCCAAAGTTAGAGAAAGGCCAATCGGATGGTTATAGACAAAATAATTAATAACAATATTGTATCTGCATTTGACGAAAAAGGCTTAGAAGTTGTTATCATGGGCCGCGGAATCGGATTCCAGATGAAGCGGGGACAGGAAGTTCCTGCAGAGAAGATAGAGAAGGTTTTCCGTATCAAGAGTCAGAGCATAGCAGAACAGCTCAAGGAATTGCTGGCGAAGATGCCGCTTGAGCAGGTTCAGATCTCCAATGAGATCATTTCCCATGCAAAGAAGACAATGAAGCTGAAGTTAAATCAGAGCATCTATGTTACATTGACAGATCATATCAGTTTTGCAATCAGCCGCTGTAAAAAGGGGATTCATCTTGAGAATGCGTTGCTGTGGGAGATTAAAAGATTTTATCCACAGGAATTTGAACTCGGAAGATATGCGGTAGAACTTGTGAAAAAAAGACTGAATGTAGAGATGCCTGAGGACGAAGCAGGATTTATTGCATTACATTTTGTCAACGCAGAGTATGGGACTGATATTCGGGATGCAGTACGGTTTCCGAATCAGATGAAAGAGATTCTTGGAATCGTAGCAGAAGAACTTGGGATTGAGATGGATGAAGGCTCATTGCATTATGAAAGATTTCTGACACACGTGAAGTTCCTTCTTCAGAGGATTTACCGCAAGGAGTTACTTGAAGAGGAAGAGAACGAGATTACAGAGATGATGCAGAGAAAGTATCCGAGAGAGTATTCTTGCAGCAGAAAAGTTGCAGATTACATAGAAAAGACGGCAGACTGCAAGCTGTCAGGAGAGGAAGTTTTGTATCTGACACTCCATATCCGCCGTGTTGCGATGGCGGATTCGGAGGACGAATAGCGGGTTGCTTTGAACGGTAACGAAAGAAATGGCTGTATTAGGGAACAGCTACTGTAAAATTGGACTTTAGCGCAAGGCGCTTTTGTCATAGATGGTTCTCTGGTTTGTGGAAGACCCGGAGGATCAGAGTTGATTTTGACCGGAGGACTCATTTGCCGGTTAAAATAAAAAGGGATTAAAAATGAGAGATTATTAAGGAGGGAATTCTATGAAATTCGTACAGAAATTAGGAAAAGCTCTTATGCTTCCTGTTGCTTGTCTTCCGATTTGTGGTATCCTGATGGGATTAGGATACGCAATGTGTCCATCTACTATGCGGGGTGGAGATGTAACTGGTATTGTTCAGCAGATCGGATTTTTCCTTGTAAAAGCTGGTGGTGCCTTGATCGATCATATGGCACTCCTCTTTGCAATCGGTGTTGGTGTTGGTATGTCTGATGACCATGATGGTACAGCAGGTCTTGCTGCACTTGCATCCTGGCTGATGATCACAAACCTTCTTTCTACTGGAGCAGTATCTGTTCTTAGAACACTGGAAGAAGGATCAACAGCATTTATCGCATTCAGCAAAATCGAAAACCCATTTATCGGTATCATCGCCGGTATCATCGGTGCACTTTGCTACAACAGATTCAAATCAACTAAGCTTCCTGACTGGCTGTCATTCTTCAGTGGTAAGCGTTGTGTAGCAATCGTTGCAGGTGTTGTTTCTATTATTGTATCTGCAGTTCTGCTCTTTGTATGGCCGGTACTCTTTGCAGGACTGGTTGCACTTGGAAAAGGAATCGAAGGAATGGGAGCTCTTGGAGCTGGTATCTATGCATTCTTTAACAGATTACTTATCCCGTTCGGTCTGCACCACGCACTGAACAATGTATTCTGGTTTGATACAATCGGACTTGGAGACCTGTCACACTTCTGGAATGGAGAAACATCTGCAGACGTTTCCTGGAGTCTTGGAATGTACATGTCAGGATTCTTCCCATGTATGATGTTTGGTATCCCTGGAGCAGCTCTTGCTATGATTCAGTCTGCAAAGAGCAATAAGAAGAAAGTTGCAATCGGACTTATCGCATCTGCAGCAATTTCCGCATTCGTTTGTGGTGTTACAGAGCCATTCGAGTTCGCATTCATGTTCCTCGCTCCGGCACTTTACGTTGTATACGCATTACTGTATGGTATCTTTACAGTAATCACAGTAGCTCTTGGATTCCGTGCAGGATTCAGCTTCTCAGCAGGACTTACAGACCTTATCTTCTCTGCTTCCCTTCCGGCAGCAGCTAAGACATGGCTTATCATTCCTCTTGGAATCGCAGCTTTCATCGTATTCTACGTTGTATTCCGTTTCGCAATCGTTAAATTCGATCTGAAGACACCAGGTCGTGAAGATGACGATGATGATGAAACAAAAGTTGTTCTTGCAAACGATGACTTCACAACAGTAGCTAAGATCGTTCTTGAGGGTGTTGGTGGAAAAGATAACGTAGAGTCTGTCGACAACTGTATCACAAGACTTCGTCTTGTAATCAAAGATTACACAAAGGTTGATGAGAAGAAGATCAAATCTGCAGGTGTTGCAGGTGTTGTTCGTCCATCTCAGAAAGACGTTCAGGTAATCATTGGAACAAAAGTTCAGTTTGTAGCTGACGAGTTCAAGAAACTTTGCAAATAAGTTTAAATGATAATTAGGTTATCCGGGATAATGATGTGAAAGAATACGGATAACACACACATTAATAATCCCTTTTCAAAAGCGGAAGTGGAATCGGCGAAGAGCCGGGGACACTTCCGTTTTTATATATTAGGAAAGTTCTTTCCTAATATATAAAAACGCTCCGCTAGGGATGCGCACTGCGGCGTACAAGGTAGGTGTCGCAAGCGACTGCCGCAGGCGCCAGAATGTGCCAAGGCACATTCTTTGTTATATATACAAGACCACTTGACAAAAGGATTACAATAGTCTATCATCAAGACTACGAGAGTTTATTCTGACTCTTATATAGAAGTTATATATGGAAGGCTGTGAAGGGAACAAGTAACAGAAAGAACAGACACACAGAAAGCTGCCGGCTGATGAGAGGCGCGTAGATGACTGACTGCGAATACATCCCGGAGCTTCACACCGAAATCTGATGATGGAAATTCATATCTAATTACTAGAATTTAAATTCATAGATTGATATGGGGAACAGATCAGACAGAGAGTAGGCTGTGACGGAGTTGTGCTCGTTATTGCACGAATGAGACTGACAGATATCTTGTCAGTGAATTAAGGTGGTACCACGGTGATAGATCGTCCTTATTGCGTCATGCAGTAAGGACTTTTTTATATGTTAGGAAAGTTCTTTTCGGATATATAAAAAGGCCAAGCTGAATGATGCGTTATAATGCTACTGGTCACAGTTTTTGTGCCAAGAGACATGTTATGAATATTCTGTAGAAGTTACAGAAAAATAAAACGAAAAGAGAAGGAGAAGAAAGATGGGAATTTATGAAGAACTTCAGGCAAGAGGCCTGATCGCCCAGGTAACAGATGAAGAGAGAATCAAAGAACTTGTAAATAATGGAAAGGCTACATTCTATATCGGATTCGACCCGACAGCAGACAGTCTTCATGTAGGACATTTCATGGCACTGTGCCTGATGAAACGTCTGCAGGAAGCAGGAAACAAGCCAATCGCACTGATCGGTGGTGGTACAGGATATATCGGAGATCCATCCGGAAGAACTGATATGAGAAGTATGATGACACCGGAGCAGATCCAGCATAACTGTGACTGCTTCAAAGAGCAGATGAGCCGTTTCATCGATTTCTCTGATGGAAAAGCGCTTATGGTAAACAATGCAGACTGGTTGCTTGATCTGAACTACATCGATGTACTTCGTGAGGTAGGACCGCATTTCTCAGTAAACAGAATGCTGACAGCGGAGTGTTACAAGCAGAGAATGGAAAAAGGACTCAGTTTCCTTGAGTTCAACTACATGATCATGCAGGCATATGACTTCTACGAGCTGTTCCAGAATTATGGATGTAACCTTGAGTTCGGTGGAGATGATCAGTGGAGCAATATGCTCGCAGGTACAGAGCTGATTCGTCGTAAACTTGGTAAAGATGCAAGCGCTATGACAATCACACTGCTTCTGAACTCCGAAGGTAAGAAGATGGGTAAGACACAGTCAGGTGCTGTATGGCTTGACCCGAACAAGACATCCCCATTCGATTTCTACCAGTACTGGAGAAATGTCGGAGATGCTGATGTTCTGAAATGTATCCGTATGCTGACATTCCTTCCACTTGAAGAGATTGACAAGATGGACACATGGGAAGGTGCACAGCTTAACACAGCAAAAGAAATCCTTGCATATGAGCTGACAAAACTTGTTCACGGTGAGGAAGAAGCGAAGAAAGCACAGGAGAGTGCACGTGCACTGTTCAGCCAGGGAAATGCTGATAACATGCCAACAACAGAACTGGAAGAAGCAGATTTCCAGGATGGAAAGATTGATATCCTTGCAGTTCTCGTAAAGAGCGGACAGGCATCTTCCAGATCTGACGCAAGACGTGCCGTAACACAGGGTGGTGTTTCTGTAGACGGAGAGAAAGTAACAGACATTACAACAACATATGCTCCGGCAGACTTCGACGGAGAAGGTAAGATCGTGAAAAAAGGAAAGAAAAACTTCCGCAGAGTTGTTGCAAAATAATTGAAATGAAGTAGAGAAATAGTGGCTGTTACTGTAGCATTAAGTTGGATACAGTAACGGCCGCTTCTTATAAGGAGGAAACAAAAATGGCATTTAAAGAAGTAAAGATTGAGGAACTTTCATTTAACCCTTTTACAAAAATCAGCAAGGAATGGATGCTGATCACCGCAGGAGATGAAGAGAAGCATAATACAATGACAGCCAGCTGGGGCGGTGTTGGAATTATGTGGGGGATGAATGTGGCTACAGCATATATTCGTCCACAGAGATATACGAAGGAATTCGTAGATGCAGAAGAGATGTTTACACTTTCTTTCTTTAAGGAAGATTATAGAAAAGTATTAAATCTTTGTGGTTCCAAGTCAGGTCGCGACTGTGATAAAGATAAAGAAGCAGGTCTGACACCGTATTACACAGATGGAACAACAGCGTATGAAGAAGCAGATCTGATCTTTGTCTGCAGAAAGCTTTATGCACAGGAGATGAAACCGGAGTGCTTTACAGTAGACGGACCGGATGAAAAATGGTATCCGGGCAAAGATTACCATACAATGTATATGGGTGAGATCGTGAAGGTGCTTGTGAGAGAATAAGTAAAAGATTTCAGCTGGTCAGATTATGAAGTCGAAGAGCCGGAACAATTAAAATAAAGAGTAGTTACACTGCTTGCAAATAATAGGAGAACTCCTTTCAGTTGTGATAAGATGCAGTCTGAGAGGAGTTTTTTGTAGAATAGAGTAAATAAAAATGCTGTACAACTTGAAAATTTTGATAAAATATGGTAAAAATAGATATAGAAAATACCAGGAAAGCGGGCGGTAGAATGGAAGAAGTAAAAACAATAATACTGAAGGATGTATTGCCTTTTGTGGATCCGGTGGCAAGATCCCATGCAAGAAGAGTTCTGAAAGATGTAGAAGGGTACAAGGAGCTTGTGATTGATTTTCGGGGAATTGAATTCATGGGGCGCGGTTTTGCGGATGAAGTGTTCCGTGTATTTCAGGAAGAGCATCCGGAGATAAAGATTACACCGCTTCATGCAAGCACATCCATGTTAGCGATGATTCGCCATCTCGGAGGAAAACAACAATAAATGATATTTACAGATTCCTTGTAAACCGTTACAATAGGAAGTCGGGGCATTTGTCTCTGATATCTTATTATATAGAAGAAAAGGAACAAGGGAAATGGGGATTTATCTGATTGTATGTCCGCTGGTGTTTCTGGCGGGCTTTGTTGATTCAATTGCAGGAGGCGGTGGACTTATCTCGCTTCCGGCATATATGTTTGCCGGGATTCCGGTGCATAATGCAATCGCGACGAACAAGCTGTCATCTTCAACAGGAACGGTAGTATCGACAGCGAGACTGATTAAGAATAAGAAAGTAGACTGGGGATTTGTACCAGGAACGGTGATCGGAGCGTTGATTGGTTCTGTTGCAGGGGCGAATCTGGCGTTGATCATCAGCGACCATATTTTGAAAATGGTATTGGTTGTGATCCTGCCGATCGTAGCCTTTTGTGTGTTGAGAGACAAGAACATGGATGTGGAAGTTCCGGTCGGAATGACAAAGAACAAGCAGTATCTGATCGCGATTGTATGCTCTTTGGTGATTGGTTGTTATGACGGATTCTACGGTCCGGGAACAGGAACCTTCTTGCTGCTTGTATTTACCAAGCTTGCGAAGATACCATTGGAGAAAGCGACAGGAAATGTGAAGATTGTGAATCTTTCTTCCAATATTTCAGCGCTGATCACATTTATCCTGGCAGGGAAAATCCTGTGGGGACTGGGACTGGCAGCATCCTGTTTCAGTATCGCAGGACATTACGTAGGTGCAGGAATGGTTGTGAATAATGGGGTGAAAGTGATTAAGCCGATTATTCTGATCGTGCTGGTGCTGTTATTGGTTAAGGTTGTGTCTGGAATATAAGTAACTGTTCAGAGCCAAGCAAAATTTCAAAAAACAGGTATAAAAGGCTTGCATTTTTAAGGCTGTTTTTGAAATTTTATTTGGCGGATACGCCATACCGACGAAATGCGTAGCATTTTGGAGGTTGGCTCTGAACAGTTACGAATATAATACTTACATCACTAATCTCAGCACTCTGGTCTTATCCAATATAAAAATAGAACATACCATAAACAGATGCGCCAGCAGCGTGCTGACGATCACACCGTTAGACGTAAGCAGGAATCCAGTATAGAATCCAAACCAGCAGACGAATCCGGAGTAACTTGCCATCAGGATAAGCAGTGGCAATTCTTCCCAAAAGCCGTGAAGTGTGCTTAAAAAGTCATCCATTGTAAAATCAAAGTAGATAAACCGGCCAACAGCAAGTGTGATGAAGTACATCATCAGTGAATCGTAGTTGTCATCATTGTAAATAAACTTAATATACAGAAGTATCAGTATAATATAAAAGGAAGATACCAGTCGAATGGACGCCTTCTGGTTGGAATCTATTTCTTCCAATGGTACAAATACAATATCAAGCCATCCATTTAAGATAACGGAGAAGCAAAGGAAGAGTAAAAGGATAATATCCTGATACTTCTGCCAATAGATGGACACGCCTGGAATCCTCTCGTCAATCACATAGTAAAGTGACAGAAAAATCAGTACAGAGGTGCTGGCGAAGACCATCTCAAAGAAACTTTCAATAATGCTTCTTTTTCGCTCCTGATGGTGGCGGTTGATACGACGGATTGCTTTGTGAGACAGGGAGTCATCCTGCAGTCGCTGGCGTGTTTTCAATTTGGCTACGCCAAGAACAATACCGATCACAACGGCCAGCCCGATCAACGAGACGAGCAAGTAGATTCCGATGTATTCAAAGTTAAAGTAGTGTGTAACATAAGTTCTCATTAAAATGCCTTCTTTCAAAATCCTTAGCAGATGGTAAATGTTTCTAACCACCTTAATTTTAATTATAGCACGGTGATGCAAGGGATAATCAGGTTTATGGTTAGCGTATACTTATAAGATTTATAAAATAGTGGACAAAATTGAACCTAGTCAAACAAAATAAACTATGTTAGACTATCAATAGATTGATAAAAAGATAACAAGCATGGTATCTGTCAGAATAGATTGCCAGTCGTATGTAGTACGAACAGTAATCAAAACAGTTTACCAGGGAGTGGAAAAAGGACAGGATGAGAATAATGAAAGCAATTGTATTCGACGTAGACGACACATTATATGATTTATCAACTCCATTTAAGCAAACATGCAGGGAGATTTTCCCGGAAGATACAGATTTAGATCTGGAAGGTGCGTTTCTCGCAAGTAGAAGATACAGTGATTCCGTGTATGCACGGTGCTTGAGTGGTGAGATGTCAATGGAAGAGATGTATATCTATCGATTCAAAAATGCATTTCTTGATTATGGGAAGAAGATTGATGCACTCAAGGCATTGGAATTCCAAGCAATTTATGAAGAAAAACAGCATGAAATCAAGATGACAGATGCAATGAGACAGTTGATGCAGAACTTGAAAGAGAAGGTGACTCTTGGAATCATTACAAATGGTCCGGCGCAGCATCAGTGGGACAAAGTGAACGCGCTTGGTGTAACGGAATGGATTCCAGTAGGTCATGTATTTATATCAGGAGCACTCGGGGTAGCAAAACCGGACAAGAGGATTTTCAGTCGTGCGGCGGAAAGAATGGGGATTTTGCCGCAAGAGATCTGCTATGTAGGAGATTCTTTTGAAAATGATATTGTTGGGGCAAAAGCTGCAGGATGGAATGCAGTCTGGTATAATCATCGCGGACATCAGGCAGCAGGTGATGTAAAGCCGGATGCAGTGGTAAGAAGTGAGGCAGAATTGATTGCATGTCTGGAGAAGATCAGCACAAAGGAGTGAGCGGAATATGCAGAAGGAAGCCCAAATAATCAAGGTGATGGCTGCTCCGGAAGCTGGATGGTAAAAGAAAACCTTTTAAAAAAAGAAAAATAACAGCTGTAAGAGAAATATTTTTCAATTACAGCTGTTATTTTTCTTCTTATTCGTTATTCTTCTACTTTTTCACTTTTATCTTTCGGCAGAATCAGACTGAGCAGCAGTGATACTACGAACACACCTGCAACAGCATTTCCGTTGAAGATATCTCCCACAGCCTGTGGAAAAGCGCTGAAGAAGTTCGCATCTGTTTGTGTAAGACCAACGCCGACGCAGAAAGCGAGAGATACAATGATCATTGTGCGGTCATTGAACTCGCAGTCTTTGAGCATCTTGATTCCTTCGTACAGGATTGAACCAATCTTCCATATTGGATAGTTAGACAGCGTCTGCTTCTTCATTTTTTCCGAGTCTGCGAAGCATTGTCTTCTTGACTGCACGGAAAATGTTTTCATAACCTGTGCAGCGGCACAGATGACCGGACATCATTTTACGGATCTCATCATCTGAGAATTCTTTGCCGGCATTTAAAAGTTCAGTTGCACTCATGATGAATCCAGGTGTACAGAAGCCACACTGAACAGCTGCTTCATCAATAAATGCCTGCTGAATATCGGATAACTCACCATTTGGTCCGGCGAGACCTTCAAGAGTAAGGATTTCTTTTCCCTCAGCCCATACACCGAGATAGATACAGGAGTTGAAGCATTCCCCATCAATGATTACATTGCATGCTCCACATTCTCCAACTTCACAGCCTTTCTTTACGCTGGTCAGACGGAAGTCATCTCTTAAAACATCTGTAAGTGATGCACGGACATCGATCATTTTCTCAACTTTCTTACCGTTGATCGTGCAGGTAAGTAATTTGTACTGTTTATTCATCGATCACACCTCCTGCCAATCTGATAGATTCTGTCAGTGCACGCTCTGCAAGAACAGTAGCGATGTGCTGACGGAATGCCTTGGATGCTCTCCAGCTGTCACGTGGATTGATATCTTCCAGAACAGCCTGACCAAATTCATGAACAACAGCTTTTGTAAGCGGTTTACCCTTTGCTTTTGCCTCAGCAGAAGGCGCACGCATCGGAACAGGTCCTGCAACTCCGTAAGCAATTCTGACATCCTCGATCGTCTTCTTATCCTTAGAGAGTTTTACATTGACAGAACATCCTGTTGTTGCGATATCCATTGCATTACGCATTGCGTATTTAATGTAATGTCCGTGGTAGCCTTCGTATGCTTCCTTCGGAATGATGATCGCTGTCTGAATCTCTGCCGGTTTCAGATCAACGACTCCTGCTTTAATATAGAAGTCATGGATCGGGATTCTGCGAACTCCGTCCGGTCCTGTGATCTCAACAATTGCATCCCATGCATGAAGTGTTGAAGCGGAATCAGCGGATGTAACACCATTACATGTGTTTCCACCGATCGTTCCGATGTTACGGATCTGTGGTCCACCAACCATATCAACAGCTTCCCCAAGTACGTTGATATGCTTCTGGATGATCGGATCCTTTGTAATATGAGAGAAGCTGGTCAGAGAGCCAATGCGGATCGCACCGTCTTCTTCATAAGATATGCCTCTCATTTCATCAATTTTATAAATGCTTACAAGTTCTTTTCCTGCGCGGCGTCCTTCACGCATCTGTACAAGAACGTCACTTCCGCCGGCAATGATCTGTGCTTCCGGATGTTCCTGTAAAAGCTGTATAGCATGAGCTACGCTTTCAGCTTCATAAAGTGCTTTAAGATCATACATTTGCTTCTCCTCCTTCCTCAAACATATGTTGTTCCTTCATACTGCGGAACAGATGGTGTGGATTCACCGGTGCATCATTTACATAGACACCTGTTGCCTGATAAACTGCGTTACGGATTGCAGGTGCAATGGAACATGTCGGTGGCTCACCAAGAGATTTTGTTCCGAATGCACTTGTAAGCTCCGCATTTTCTACGAAATAAGCGCGTAGTCTCGGGTGATCCATAAATGTGGATAACTTGTAATCGAGCAAGTTATTATTTAATGCTCTTCCGGTCTTCGGATCAAAGAGCAGGTTTTCAGAAAGTCCGAATCCGATTCCCATACTCATACCACCGTGTACCTGAGCTTCAGCAAGTGCCGGGTTGATAAGAGTTCCGGCGTCATGTACATTGACGATATCAAGCAGTTTTACCTTACACATCGGGATGTCAACTTCAACTTCTGCAAATGTACATCCGAAGGAGTAAGCATTGGACTTAATCTGTGCTGTACTTTCAGCTGACAGATGCTCACTGTGTGAAAGGCTGTAAAGTGCTTCTGTTGAAAGATCTCCAAGAGACATCAGAACACGGTTATCTGTGATACGAACAATCTGTCCGTCAATGATATCCAGGTTATATTCAGGCATTCTTGTCAGTTCATGCGCATATTTCAAAATGCGTTCTTTCAGAAGCAGTGCTGTCTGGCGAATTGAGAATCCGGCTGTATAAGTCTGACGGGATGCATAAGCACCTGTTCCGAATGGTGTGACGTCTGTATCCTGACAGGAAACAACGTGTACAGCTTCAAGCGGAACGCCAAGAATATCTGCAGTCATCTGTGAATATGCAGTATCAGCACCCTGTCCGATCTCTGTCTCACCGAGCTGAACCTGAAGAGAACCATCCTGATTCAATACCATGCGGCAGGAAGATGTCTCAAGTGAGATTGGCCATACAGCTGTGTTGTACCAGAAGACTGCCATACCGATACCTCTGCGGATATCTCCTGTCTGGTTCTGGTATTCTTTGTATTTACGAAGGTAATCAGTAACTTCGATTCCTTTGTCGAGGCACTGGTTGAATGTGTCGCTGTATAATTCATTTTTAGAAAATGCATCCTTGAATCCGACCGGCATCAGGTTTTTGCGGCGGAACTCAAGCGGATCTATGTTAAGTTTTGCACAAATGTCTTCTGTATGACATTCTACAGCCCACATTGCCTGTGGAATTCCGTAACCACGCATCGCACCGGCAACGGATTTGTTCGTGAATATTGTATAAGCATCAGCCTCTACGTTATCACAAGGATAAAGCTGCGGGAACGCGCCGACACCTTTGGCACAGATACTGTGACCGTGAGATGCGTAAGCACCCTGATCAGAAAATGCTTCCAGTTTTCTTGCAGCAAATGTTCCATCCGGGCGAACCCATGAAATGATGTGGCTCTTGATCGCATGACGTACACGGGTAGAAACAAAGGTCTCCTCTCTTGGTACATCAAGTTTAATAAGATGTCCGTGAAGCTGCATGGACAGCCATGCACAAAGTGGCTCATACAAAACATCCTGCTTATTTCCGAAACCACCGCCGATGTAAGGCTTGATGACACGAATCTTACCCCATTCAACTCCAAGTGCCTGACCGACAACTCGACGCACGATATGAGGAATCTGAGTGGAACTTACAACCTTGATGCGGTCTCCTTCCATCTCAGCGTAGCAGATGAAGTTCTCAATATGACAGTGCTGAACAGTTGGTGTGCTGTACCAGCCTTCTACTTTGATCAGTCCCGGTTCTTTGATGGCTTCTTCGTAGTTACCTTTACTGATCGTTGTATGCTTGAGAATATTGTTCGGATATTTTTCATGAAGCTGAGGAGCATCCTCTTTCATAGCATCCAGAACATCCAGAACAAATGGATATTCTTCATATTCTACTTTGATCGCACGAAGTGCCTGTGCAGCGGAAACCTCATCCTCTGCTACAACCGCAGCGATATCATCCCCATAAAATCTGACGCGGTCTGTAAGTACAAGACGATCGGCAACATCCTGATGTGATTCATCTGTGGACCATGGATGTCCGGCAGTTGGGAAATAATGCTTCTCCTTTAAATCAAAACAGGTAAATACTTTTACAACTCCAGGTATCTTCTCAGCTTCAGATGTGTCAATAGAAAGAACACGTCCGTTGGCAATTGTAGAGTGTAAAATACGTGCAATATAGGCACTCTTATCACAGAGATCATCTGTATATTTTGTACGTCCAATTACTTTATCGTAGGCATCTACACGAGTAACCTTTTTTCCTACATACATGTTATCCCCTCCTTAAACATAAGTTTGGATCAACCGTTTACGTAAAAATCAATATCCTGTTTCATCTGAAGATATTGGGCCTTGGTAATCACGATCTTTCCTTTATTTAGCGTCAGAAGATTCATCTCTTCCAGCTTTCTGATGTTTCTGTCCAGAGTTTTAATAGAAATCCCCACTTCTTCGGAAATGCGCGCTCGTGTCTGGTTGAGTACCAGAATCTCCGGTATCTTGTAAGTCCGGCAAAACATTCAATCTCACCAAAGAAGTCACCCGGTCCAAAGTCCTTAAAGAAATAAGATTTCTCATGCATCGGCCATTCGACTCCGGTTACTTTTCCTGATAAAATGATGTATATGTACTTGCATTCTTCTCCGGCTTTGATAAAAGTCTGGTCAGCTTCCACATCGATCACGGACATGTAATACTTGACTTCCTCCGTACAGTTTCTGAAAAGCCGGTTCATATATTCCTGCTTTTTAAGTGGTAAGCTATTAAATAAATCCACGAATCTTCCTCCTCCTTTTTATTCATTATAGAGAGAAAAGCTGATACATTAAAAGGCCATGTGACATTTTTTCTCCGCTTTTTTGAATTATGGCGTTTTGGACAAAAAAATGACTATAAATTAATTATATTATAACGTTTATTTAGTAAAAATGACAGTTGAAATTGAGGGAATGTTGATTTGTAGAAAAAAATTAAATTTGTGCTTGCATATCTCTGATACATATGATAAGATATAACTCGTGTCAGAGATAACACAAGACACGCGGGTGTAGTTCAATGGTAGAACACCAGCCTTCCAAGCTGGATACGTGGGTTCGATTCCCATCACCCGCTTTTTTTGTACCCGTTTTTAAAAAAGAAGGAGGCCAAGAACATGAAAACAGCAATTACAATCGCCGGAAGTGACTCTAGCGGAGGCGCAGGAATCCAGGCTGATATCAAGACAATGATCACCAATGGAGTATATGCAATGAGTGCGATTACTGCATTGACAGCGCAGAATACAACAGGTGTTACTTCTATATTAAATGCAACACCGGAATTTTTAGGACAGGAGCTTGACAGTATCTTTACAGATATCTATCCGGATGCCGTAAAGATCGGGATGGTTTCAGATAAAGAACTGATCAAAGTTATTGCAGCGAAGCTGCGTCAGTATGAAGCAAAGAATATTGTAGTAGATCCTGTTATGGTAGCAACAAGCGGAGCGAAGCTGATCAGTGATGATGCGGCGGATACATTGAAGGAAGAATTATTCCCGCTTGCAAGTGTACTGACTCCGAATATTCCGGAGGCAGAGGAGTTAATCGGAAGAAAGATCACAAGTGCAGAAGAGATGATCGATGCGGCGAAAGAAATTTCAGAAAAATATCACTGTGCAGTACTCTGCAAGGGTGGACATAACTTAAATGATGCGAATGATCTGCTGTATGCAGATGGAGCGTATCGATGGTTTAACGGAAAAAGAATTGATAATCCGAATACTCATGGTACAGGTTGTACATTGTCTTCTGCGATTGCTTCTAATCTTGCAAAAGGATTCTCATTGGAGGAGTCTGTGGAGCGTGCGAAAGAGTATATCTCTGGGGCACTTGCAGCAATGCTTGACCTTGGGAAGGGAAGCGGTCCAATGGATCATGGATTTGCTATCCAGAATGAATATACAAAAGAAGCAGAGGCATAAACTATGGAAAAAAGAACATCATTATTTGAGAACGGATTAATCTGGTTTGGAGCAGGAGTCTCCATTGCTGAGATTCTTACAGGGACATATTTTGCAGCTCTTGGATTTGGCAGAGGGCTGGCAGCCATTCTGGTAGGACATGTGATTGGATGTATCATGTTGTTTCTGGCTGGAGTGATTGGCGGTAAGACAAGAAAAAGTGCCATGGAGACAGTAAAAGACAGCTTTGGAAGTCATGGAGGACAGCTTTTCGCAATCCTGAATGTGCTTCAGCTTGTCGGATGGACTGCAATTATGATCTATGATGGAGCACTGGCAGCAGGAGGCATCTTTACAGTGGGACACTGGGTATGGTGTCTGGTAATAGGTGCATTGATCATTGTATGGATTCTGATCGGAATTACAAATCTTGGAAAGGTAAATACAGTTGCGATGGCAGCACTTTTTATTCTTACATTGATTCTTTTTAAGATTATTTTCTTTGATGGAACTGTAGTTACATCCATTACCGATGAGACATTTTCCTTTGGAGCAGCAGTAGAACTTGCGGTTGCAATGCCATTGTCCTGGCTTCCGTTGATCAGTGATTATACAAGAGAGGCGAAAGAACCTGTGAAGGCAACCGCAGTCAGTACAGTTGTTTATGGAGTTGTAAGCTGTTTTATGTATCTGGTCGGAATGGGTGCTGCATTGTTTACAGGAGAAAGTGATATCGCACAGATCATGGTAAAAGCAGGACTTGGAATCGCAGGTCTTCTGATTATTGTATTTTCAACAGTTACAACCACTTTCCTGGATGCTTATTCAGCAGGAATTTCAAGTGAATCCATCTTTGCAGGACTTAAAGGAAAATACGTTGCTGTAGTTGTAACAGTGATCGGTACCATCGGAGCAATTGTCTATCCGATGGACGATATCACAGATTTCCTGTATCTGATCGGCTCTGTATTTGCGCCAATGATCGCAGTGCAGATTGCAGATTTCTTTATTCTGAAAAAGAAAAAATCGGAAACAGGATTCGATTGGTGTAATCTGTTGATCTGGCTGGCCGGCTTCATTTTATACCGTGTTCTGATGAATATTGATATGCTGCTTGGAAATACACTTCCGGATATGGTTTTGACAATTCTTCTTTGCATGATCGTGGCAGCAGTAAGAGGAAGAAAGAAAGCATAGCCTTTTAAAGGTCAGCGCGAAGCATAACCTTTGCGGTAAAGACTCCATCTTCATAAGTAAAATTACAAGAACCATCGTTCTTTTCTGCCATTCTGCGGACAGACTGGGTACCGATTCCCAGACCTTTTCGCTTGGTGGAATGGAACAGATGGTTCTTTTCTTTGATCGTTCCGTCAAAATTATTTTCTACCCGAATTAAAAGAATAGAAGCAGAATGTTGATAGATTTCCAACGATATCTGCTGCTGCGCAGCGGTAGTTTTGCGACTGGCTTCCAATGCATTTTCTAATAGATTGGAAAGAATAAGACAGAGATCCATTTCATCTACGGAAAGTTCTTTTGGAAGATCAACATGGGCATCAAATGGAATTTCTTCTTTTTGGGCAAGCGCATAATAATATCCGATTACGTTATCGACAGAGTGATTTTCACAGAAGTGATAATCAAGGGTGGGGATTTTATCCATTGCATTTTGCAGGTATTCTTTGATCTTTTCTAAATCACCGTCTTTGGCCATGGCAGAAAGTTGTAAAAAATGATGACGAATATCATGTCGAGCCTGTCTGGCTTCTTCAATCGCACTTCTTAAATTCTCATATCGTTCCTGCTGTACAGAAAGAAAAAGATTTTCCTGCTGAAGTTTTTTGTTTTTATTCAGGATATTAGCCATCATTAAAAACATCGAGTAAAATAATGCAAGGATGAGTAGAAGAGCATAAACAATCACAATGTATCCACGCAGAAAACGCTGCGTGTGCAGGATGGTATTATATTTTGGAATCAAAGCAAGGTTCAATCCGATGACCAGAACCGGGAGAATCCAGAAAACATACCAGGTCTGAGCAAGATTTTCATCTTCTACCATTTCTTTGACTGAATGGGAGGCTGGATACCATATGAGAAGGACGAAAAGAATGCAGAAAAGATTATACAGGATTCCAAAAGTAGAAAAACCGGAAAATGCAAGGTGTTCAGAACCAAAATTCAACATTGCAGAAGCAGCTCTGGAAAGGCTGTTAAAGCAGGAAAAAACTGCACAGACGGCAAGAAAGATGCTGACAGATTTCCAAAGTGAAATTAATAAAGTGTTATGATATAGAACAAATAGAACAAATAAAAGAGGAAGAAGAACAGATCTTGTTGACAAATGGAATCTATAGCATGCAAAACCACAAAAACAAGAGCATATAATAAGAAGCGGAAGCATCCAGACAGCCAGCTTCTTAGGTGTTTGCTTCAGAGATGATCTTACCGGCAGATAGGCAAGCAGCACACCAGGAATCAAAACTGTAAATTCCAAAGTCTGGAAAATTAAAGTCCGCATCAAAATCCCTCCTTTTGAAATAGATAATTCATAAAGTGTTGTCGTGCAGGTTTGCACAGTTCTCTACTGACAACGATCTTGCTTCCATCATCTAAAAGAAACATTGTTCCGTCAAAATCAACAGCATGTTCCATGTTGATGATCGTCCCTCTGTTGCAGATAAAAAAGCGGGAATCTTCTTTTAATGGAGAAGTAAAAGTCCCAAAAGACTGTCGGATGACAAGTTCTTTTTCTTTTGTTGTATGAATATGGATCATATGAGAAAAATGATCTGCGTGAATGATCGTTTTAAATGGTATCTGAAGATCACTTCCATTTACTTTTACTGTCAGTTTTTTCTCCGAAGCCGGAATCCGGGGCAGGATTTCATCAATTAAAGAAGACAGTTCTTCTTCCGTATAAGGTTTTACCAGATAATGCATGGCACGTACTTTAAAACCTTCCAGTGCATGATCCAGGGATGTTGTAGTAAAAATCAACAGACAGTCTTTGTTGGTATTTCTAAATTCACGGGCGATTTCAATTCCATTTGCCCCGTTCATATAAATGTCCAAAAATAAAACTGTGAAGTCATGTTCTTTTGAAGCCTTGAGAAATGCTTCTCCATTCTCATATTCATAGCAATGAAACTCTACATTTTTCTGATCTAATATATTTTCTAATCGTGTTCGAAGCAGAATACGCTCTTCTGCAATATCATCAACAATAGCGATTAACATACGAATATCCTCCCTGATTTGTATTTATTCAAAATAAATACAAACGTTTTGACATAGGATTAGTATACCACAGAATACCGATTCGTGCCATTTTCAGACAGTTCATGCCAAAAATATTGAAAAATCTGGTATCAAAAATATAATGATAAGAAATATGATTGCCGATAATATAGCAAAATACAAATGAGGAGGAAAAAACGGATATGAAAACAATAAAAAGGATAATGGCAGCGCTCATATGTATGACGATAGCACTTACGGGGATTCCAATCAGTGTAAAAGCGGCAGATTCCAGTGGAAGTATGTCAACAGAGATGGAGACAAATAGTGAATTATTTATTACATTGGAAGAAAACAAAGACTACCGTTGGAATGTAAATGATAATGCAGAAAAAAACAGTGTTGTTCATTTGGATAGTTCGGAAGGAAATAATTGTCGTTTCCGTTTAGATCATATAGAAAATGAATGGTATGGGATTAAACA
>ULRX01002511.1_pt1 | contig 36665 bp, 31 predicted proteins | sample 1955871 | NCBI WGS metagenome assembly ULRX01 (sample SAMEA4835695, study PRJEB28245) | human gut metagenome | biome: gut microbiome; material: fecal sample | place: Denmark | collected 2008 | reverse complement strand
TATTCCCCCTGTTACTCTATCAAAAATATGATAAACTCTCATTTCAAACCACCTTAATCTTGATTTTCTTGACTTTGGCTTTTGTGAACTTGATTATCAGTTCATCTATAACGTCGGTGTACTTTCCTCGTGAGATGAGATCATTTCTCAAATCAATAAGGCTGTTGATGACTGTACGCCGTTCATCGGGTGATAAATATAAGTGATATCTCGGATTTCTCATTCTGCTACCTCCGTTTCATTTTGATGATTTCATTATAAACGGAGCTTACCCAAAAATCGAATATGTGGATAAAAAATCTTTTAAAGACAGAAAAACGCCGCTTCAGCTTTTACACTGAAACGGCGTTCTGTTTTTGTATCAGAGAACACATCTGACGGCAAATCCGCCGCTGAAAAAGTAGGTGTTCATCCAATACTTGTTTGGTGGAGTTAAGGTGTTAAAGGTCGAACCCTTAACACCTTTATTTTCTAAATCATTCAAAAGGTCATCAAAAGTAACTTTGTCTGATGTACTGGAGCCGTTGTAATACACAATGAGTTTGTCATCAAAAACATAAATTGCATTTATAAATGTATCAATAATCTTCTTCTGAAATTGCTTATCATTAATGTCACCATCCATAATATCACTAATGAAATCTATAACATCAGAACATCTCATTGTAGCATTTGCTATTGCTTTTTCTCTTGCTATTTCTATTTCTAGTTCTGCAAGTTGATTATCAAGATCGTTAATTTGTTCATTAAATTTCTTTAGAACTCTTGCATTTGTAGTCTTAAGAAGCCCATCAGAAAGTTCCTCTAATTTCTTTTCAAGTTCCTTTTTGTTTAGTTCTAAAGTCTTTAAATGATTTTGGCCACATTCTTTATTGTAGAGGTCAACAACCTTCTGTGCCACTTCATTTACAAAGTCTTTATTTTTGTACATATACAAGGTGCGTTCAACAATAAAGGTTTCTAGTTCTTTCTGCTTTTCTCTTCTTTTTTTGCAGTCATTAATATGCTTTTTTCTGTTTCGACAAACATAGTAGCCAAACTTTCCACCACCTTTACCGGTAGCAGTTTCACCAATCATACTACCACCACAGTAACCACAAAAAATTTTAGTTGCAAGAAGATACTCGTGTTTAGCTGATTTTGTTCCTCTGTTTTGTTTATTCTTACTTAATTGTTTTTGTGCCAAAATAAAAGTCCTTTCATTGATAATAGCCGGTATGCCATGTTCAATAACTATATCTTCATACTTGTACTCTCCAATGTATTTCCTGTTGGAGAGTATTTTATTTAAAGAGTTAAAAACAAATGTACTGCCATTCTTAGTTCTCCAACCTTTAGCATTTAGCTTATTTACTATTTCTTTTTTGGATGTACCGGAAACATATTCGTCAAAAATAAATCTTACAATCTCAGCTTCTTTTTCGTTGATAACATATTTCTTATCAACCGTATCAAACCCAAGAGGTACAGAACCACCAACAACTTGACACTTTAATGCTGATTCACGCATACCTCTTCTTACATTTTCAGATAGCTGTCTTGAATATGTTTCGGCCATAGCTTCTAGCATAGCTTCAAGTAGTACGCTCTCAGAGCCTTCACCTAAGTATTCTGTAACTGAAACAACTTTGACATTATTCTTTTTTAGTGCATTTTTATAAATAGCACTATCATATCTATTTCGTGCAAATCTATCTAACTTCCAGACAAGGACCACATTAAACTGATGATTATTGCTATCTTTAATCATCTGTAAAAACTCAGGTCTGTTGTCTGATGTACCGGAGATAGCACGGTCTATATAACTATTGATGATAGTCATATCATTTTTCTTAGCGTATTCAGTGCAGTATCTAATCTGACCTTCAATGCTTTGTTCCTGTTGGTTGTGGCTAGAGAATCTAGCATATATTACAGCGTTCATTGATTATCCCTTCCCTTAAGATATTATTATGGTAAAGAGTATTCACTTATCTCTTTTCTCTTAAGTTGATGTGCTAATACATTTCTAGCATATAAAAGTTCATCATTATTATTTCTAGTATCATCAAAGGCAGCAATAATAACTCTTGAAGTTCTGCCAATTAAATCTTTATTATTTTCCCAATACGTTAAGCCTTCGTGGTTAAACAAAATGTCACGATTTTTACAATCATTTGGAATAGTGCATTTAAAATGTTTCAACAAAGTTTTTGCATAATTGTACAAGTCTTGTTCTGATGTTAAATTAAAGAGATAATCATCTATTTTATACATAAGTGTGCAAAATACTAGATATTCATTAGAACTTATAGTCTCAGGAATTAAACAATCTTTATTATATAAATATACCCAAGCTATCGCCATTAAAATAAAAATTGAGAAAAACCACATAGGTATATAGAATCTAATTTTCATTTCTGCATTAAAATATGTCGCTATGCCACAAAAAAGCCATGTAGCTACATATGTAATAAAAAAGCCGTAATCGAACTCTTTAGCATATAAGAATGCAAGTAGTAACAAAATCAAAAACGGTACAAATATTAAATATACAATCTCAAATTTATGAACCAAAAATGCACCAACTTCAAAGAGTGGTACAACAATACTCCAAAAGCATACTGCTTGTAATTTGTTCATATGTTCATATGCTATAAATTTATCTAACCAAATCATATTGTGCAATCCCCTTAAATTTAATTAATATCAAGTAATTTTTAAATAGCTTCTTGTGTATTGTATAAAACTAACACACAAGAAGCTATATGTATAAATATTGTCTTCTAGCATTTTAGCACTAGAATAAAGTTATTTATCGACCTTTATAGGCAATGTAAAATACAATATTTTCTAATAACCAATACACACATAAAATAACACCTATTATGTAGAGTATAGAAAATGGTCTTTGAAATAATGCTATGAACCCCCATATCCACAGAGTTGCTTGTGATATTGTATTTACAAATGGAATCATTGTGATAATCCAAATTGCGACAGCTAGTATAATTGTTAGCCATATAGGTACATCAATAATTACTAACGGAAACATCGTAGCAATCACACCTAAGTAATACATTACTTTTCCTTGTAGTGACACTGTTTAATCCCCTTTCACAAGTTATAATTCTAATTTCTTTTTTTGTATGAAGTTTTCAAACAGATTAAAAACTTCTCTTTCAAGTGGGTGAGTGTACCACTTGTTTCTTTTTTCAAGTATTTGCATTCTCTCAGAACGAATTTTAGCAGAAGAATAAGAGATATTACATAGTTTTGCTATTTCATCAGGTTTAATAATTCCTAGTTCATGCAACACACAAGCCGGAGATAATATATCTCTGGCAAAAATGTTAGCTGCACTTTCTGTAAAGTTGTTGTAGTCAAATGTTCTGTACTTCTTCGTATCAATTAGCAGATGACCTAAGAATATATGGCCAAGTTCATGTGCTATAGTGAATCTGTTACGCTGAACACTATCATTATCATTGTAGATAATATAAAACTTTCCATTTTGTAAAAATGAAATACCACTTTGATTATCTTCAAGTATATTAACATTACTGTTTTTAAAAATACTGATATTACATTGTTTTGCAATAACAGATAACTTTACTGGTAGTGAAGTTATCTTAAAATCAATCAAACATTGCCAAGCTGCATTCCTGGAATTTTTATAAATACCGTACATATAACCACCTCATAGGTAGTATTTCCTATGAAGTGGTTTTTTATTTGGTTTTATAAATCAATATCCTCAGGAGTTAATTTACTCATATCAGGTATTTCTTTAATTTGCATTGGTTCATTATCAGAACTTCTTGCAGCAACAAGTGTTGGAATAGTTTTTTCAGATACATCAATATCAAGCAACTTCTTAACAGCCTCTTGCATGCTTGGATTAGCACGATAAGCAAGAATTAATTGCTGTTCTTCATCTGTTAATAAAATTTGTTGACTTTTAGAATCAATATAATCATCATAAAATTTTTCTACATTAACATTAAGTTCATTACAAATTTTAAGAAGTAACTCAAAATCAATCTTCATATTATCTCTTTTAATAATTGAGTAAAGAGTTTGATTACTAACACCGATATTTTTTGCTAATTCATTAACATTAGTACCTTTTTCTTTTAATATTCTATCTAATGTTTTACCTATCATAGTATCACCTCTGATTAGATATTATCACAATAAATTGTGACCGTCAATAAAAAATTATGAAAAATCATAAAAAACTATTGACAAATTATGCAAACGAATATATAATCTAAGTATAAGTTATTCAAACGCATAAATTTAAGAGGTGATTTTATGTATACTAACTTAAAAATTGAATTAGTGAAGAAGTCATTAACTCAGAAAGAAATTGCTGATTATATCGGCATTCATGAAAACTCAATGGGAAATAAAATTTCCAATGGTTCATTTTCAGTAGAAGAAGCTTTTAAAATTAAAGCAAAATTCTTCCCAGAATGTTCTTTGGAATATTTATTTAAAAGAACTGCTTGATGTTCAACTTCACAGAACTCAAAAGTCGCATATCTGAAAAAGGATATACGCAGAAAGAACTATCAAAAGAATTGGGTATTTCTGAAAACACTTTCACAAGCAAAATGAAAGGTCGCTATTTCTTTGATACTAGAGAAATAGTAATCATATGTAATTGTCTTGATATATCGTTAAGAGATATATACAAATACTTTTTTGTATTAAATTAATCTAACACTTAAATTATACAAATATATTTGTATTTTGTCAATTAATATATACAGAATGTTGAAAATGTGAAGAAATATCTACAAAGTAAAGGAAAAGAGGTACTAAAATGAAAGCATTTATAGCTTACAGATACGCAGACGGTAGCTTTGGAGAACTAGAGCCATTTAACAAGGAAGCAAAAGAACAAGAGAAAACTTTCAGCGAAAAGGAAACTGATGCTTTTGCTCACATTGTTCTTGATGCAATGCTCAGACACAGAAACAAAGATAAGGTTAAATCATGAAACTAAAGATTAACTTTATCAACAGGACAAGCCGTACAGCAGTAAATGTTAGAGAAGCCTATGTGCTTGGTAATCTTTTGGTTGTCAAGCACATCAACGGCAGAAGAAAATTAAAGTAAAAGATAAGGAAAAGGTGGAAAAATGAATATTTCAATTTCAACATTAGTTATTATGGCAGTGGTATTTATTGTACTTATTTTAAGCATTGTGCTTTTGACAGGAAAAGTTGTAGCCTACCACAAGGCTTATGAAGATTTGCTTAATAGAAGCAAAAATTATTTGAATTTGTCAAAGAACTGTAACAAAACATCTGAGACAATTATTCAGCAAAACAAAGACCTTCTTAATGAGCGTGAAATGTACAGAGCACAACTAAGAAGTTTAACAACTTCTGCAGAACAGTTACATCAAGACAACTTTAAGTTGAGAAAAGAGATTAGAGAAGTTAAAGATATAAACAAAAAGCTAGTTAGTTCTGATAGTTGCAAGGCTTTAAAAAAGCTCAATACAAAATACGAAAGCTTGAGATTTGATTTTTTTGACATCAAATTATTCCTATCCCGTATGTGGACTTGGAAAGATGAAGAACTACAGAACATGGCAAAACCATATATCATTGACATTTACGATAAATACAGCAGTGAGTTTCAGAAGTTTTGTAATGAAAGAAATTCCGAAGGCGAAACTAATTTAGAAGTGATAGAAGATTGTCTTAATGAAATCGAAAAGGATTTCGCTTTCTCAAAGAAGAATGGTGAAACAAATGAAGAAGATTAAGATTGTTGGATTTATTGTTGTAACTGTTGCAACTTATGTTGTTTCGCTGATTTATGGTATCACATTAACTGCCAAGAATGGTGGTCTGATGTTGCTACCGGTGCTTTACTTCTGCTTAGTGTATGTAGTACCTCATATGGTTAGTAACTACATATCAGAGTGGAAAGAAATCATCAATGACGGTGAAGTATGCTTTACAAAAGGTGAAAAGTACCGTAGATGGTTTGAAGAAGCCACCGGTGAAGAGGTTGAAAGACTAGAAACAAGTCTTGAAGGTGAAGAAGTATCTGATAGCAAGTTACAGGCAAGTTACAGGCAAGTTAAAGAGAGGTGTAATAATGGATAAGTTTAATCAGCTAGAAAGTCTTGATAAGTTAGCATACACATTTGCTAACACAGACAAGATGATGATGTCATCATTACATTTTGAAGAGAGGGCATATGTAACTACCCTTGCTAGTCTGTATATGATGTACGATTTAGTAGGTGTACATATCAAAGATAAGGTAGTTAAGATTAAGCAAGATGCTTTGAAAGACTACAGAACTATACATAGTGAATTGTATTTCGAAAGACTAAGTTATCAGCAGTGGCAACAGTCAATTAAAGCTACTGAAAGACAGACTAGAGAACTCACAGAAGTTCTTAAAAGTGGTGACTTGCAGAAGTCACTAGAACTGGCACTAGAAGTTATAGATACATTATTGAAAGAAAACACGCTAGCTAATATGTACAGAGCAGTGATGCAAAGTGCTGTTACTGATGATGAAATAGATACAGCAGTAAAAAACTATGCTGTTGAGCATAATCTTGAATTGGATAGTAAAGAGATAGAGAAGATAGTATATAGGTTTATCACAAGTCTAGGTACATCAGAAGATTTACTTTGCTTTAAATCTATGACAAAAGAAGAGATAGAGGAATTTTCAAAAAGACTTCCGGATAGAAAAGTGGAAGGTATAAAAACAGAAGTATCCGAAGAATACTTAAAAGCACTGTCAGCAAGTTAGCTGACAGTTGCATATGGGATTGTTGAATAACCGGTAATTCATCAGATGAACCGTTCGTGTCTGATATGTAAGTTCAAGTCTTACCAATCCCACAACCACCTCTGCAAGTTACTTACTAAAATCAATTTAAGTGTATCTCCTAAGTTCTAAGATAGAAAATCCTTCACGCAGAGGTTTATGCAACAAAGGAGAAGGTTACTACATATTCGTAGTACCTTTGTTGCTATAAGAAAAATGGAACTGTAGCATAAGTAATGCGATTAGATCATCCGTACAGTCTAATTATATAGGTGCAATTCCTATCAGTTCTAACATCTCCGTCTGCAGTTTCTATTATTATTTAATTTCTGACCTTTTCATAAAATATTTTTAGACAAAATTAAATTAGTTTTTCTTCAGTAAAAAAAGTTATTAACAAAATTAAAGTCCTTCACGCAGACGGACCTTGAAGCAACGCAAGACTAGGCCAAGGAGAAGGCTACTGTATAGTACCTTGGCCATATATGAGGTTTTAGTTTAGGGAAAACACTCCATAAAAAGTTTTCGGTGTCTCGAACTGGAGAGAGCTGGATCATGCCCAGCAAACCTCGCAAAATCTTGATAAGATGTTGTGACTGAAAATTATGGACGTTGTTCAGTCACAATATCCAACAGTAGTACAAGTAGTACAGCAGTACCCTGGCTGCTAATCTAGGTTCAACTCCTAGCTGTTGGTGGTTATTTACTCATTTTTTATATTGTTTGTCGGTGGTACAGAAATGTGCCACCAAATCTGCAGTAGCCGTTGGGGTTTAGCAAGTTCAATTCTTGCCTACTGCTAGTACAGTAGTGGCGATTGTACCACACTCTTTTCTTATCTTTGTTAGACCCTATTCATCAATAATGGATAGGGTCAAAGTCAAAGGAAATTTAATATGAAGATTGAAAAATGTAACAAATATAGAAACAACAAAGTCACCTATGACGGAATAATATTTGATAGCAAAAAAGAAGCTCAGAGATACGCTGAACTAAAAATGCTGGAAAGAGTAGGAAAAATCAAGGAACTAAAAAGACAAGTTCCTTTCACTCTGATACCAAAGATTTGCGACCAAAACGGCAAGTGTATACAGAGAGCTTGCAAGTATTATGCTGACTTTGTATATATGCTAAATGGAAAACTTGTAGTTGAAGACACCAAAGGTGTCCGAACTGCAGAATATAAAATCAAAAAGAAACTGATGTTATATCAACATAACATCATTATCAAAGAAATATAGGAGTGTGCATAATGGATATAAAGAAAATTATCAATCTATGCAAACAAAATAAGAGCTTTGGCTCTATAATTGATGATGACGGTTTGCAATGGCTCGGTGATGGATGGTCATTTTATCAGTTACCTAAAGACACACCATTTCTTGCAGCAGAAAATATAAGTGCTTTATATGGCATTGATAAAGAAAAAATGAATAATGAATATTTATTTAAAGAACTTGATGTAGATGAATATTTAACATCAGATATATGTGAAAATGAAGAACAATTAAGAGAAATATATATCAAAGTTAATTTCAAAGGTATGGAACTCATGCCTTTTGCATCAAGAAATGGATTAATCTTAATTGATACTAAGTATTTGAAACCACTTAATTTGAAGGATTATGAAATGTACTTTATGCTACGAAAAGACAAAGTGGTTATAAAAGAAGGTATGTTCGTTATTGCATATATAACACCTTTTGACTTAAATACTAATGAAGAATTTACAAAGCAACTCTCGGAACTGTATAAACAAAATTCAATTAGCAGAGAAAATGAATTTTTAAAGAATAAAAATTTTGATGAAATGGAAGGTGTAAATGATGTTTGCCATAACTGAAGAAGAAGTAAAGGCACTTTTTGAAAAAGAATTGGAAAGTGCAAATAAGGTGAATGCACAGTTTAGTTCTTCACATGAAGCTTATGCCGTGGTGTTAGAAGAAATTGAAGAAGCAAAAGAATGTTTCTACAATATACAAACATTAATTGAAGATTTCTGGCATGGAACAAAAACAAATAATTTTGACGAAAAAATTATGGCTACTGATAGACTAGAAAATAACACTATTGCACTTATTCAGGAAGCTGTGCAAATTGGTGCTATGTGCGAGAAACTATTTGGATTTCTAAAGGAGTAGTATATGGGAAGAAAATCATGTGAAGGTTGTCGCTACTATAAGGACGGTAACGGTTCTCGTAACAAGAGAAGTGATAGATTTTGTCACTATATGATTGAAACGGATAAGCCACGAAATTGTGATCCGGCAAAGTGTGACAAAAAAATAATTGATGAACCGTATCCTTATAGCAGGAGAAGGAAATGAATAAATTATTTCCTATCATTCTTATTTTGTTGCAGTTTTGTGCTTGTATCGGTTATGTCATTAGTAAAGATTATAAGATGGCCGTTTATTGGCTATCGGCTGGAATATTAAACATTTGTGTGACTTTCTAAGTCAAAAAGGAGATAACTATGGAACAAAAACAAATACCTATTGATATGTTAAGACCTCATCCGGACAATCCACGTAAGGACCTGGGAGACCTTACAGAACTTGCAGAGAGTATCAAAGCCAGAGGTGTGATGCAGAATCTAACCGTAATACCTAAGTATCACTTAGGTGAAATTGCTTACTATACAATTCTCATAGGTCATAGAAGATGTGAAGCTTCTAAAATTGCAGGACTTAAAACATTGCCATGTACTGTTGTTAATGTAATGTCAAAGAAAGAACAAATAGCAACAATGTTACTTGAGAATATGCAAAGGTCCGATTTAACACCACTTGAACAAGCTGAAGGCTTCCAGATGATGATTGATCTAGGCGAAGGCATTAGAAGCATTGAAAAGAAAACAGGCTTTTCTGCTACTACAATCTGGCATAGAGTTAAGTTACTCGAACTTGATAGGGAAGAATTACGCAAGTCGCAAGAAAGAGAAGTTAAGCTTACTGACTATATAAAACTTGAAAAGTTGAAAAATGTAGAAGATAAGAATGAGTGCCTAAAAAAAATAGGTACTAACAATTTTGACTACACATACAACTCAAAACTTCAAGAACAAGAAAGAAAAGAAAAACAGAAGGTTATTAAAAAGGAACTTAAAGATAAAGGGTTAGTTGATATTACTGACGAAAAAGGAAGGTATTTAAAATATGATAATGTTGTAGCTTGTGACTATGCAGATATAGATGAATTGATAGCTAATGAAAAAGAACAATTATATTTTGCTTTGTCACCGATTAGTACTGATTGGATAGTTATTTATAAGATGAAATCAAAAGCAGTTGAAGACAATGCTGATGAAAGAGACAAAGAAATACTTAAAGAAAAATTAAGTATTTTGAAAAATGTACGAACTTCAGCAAGAGTTACTGTTAATGAATTTGTAAATAGATACACAGGTAATAAAGGTGATGAAAATCTTTTACTAAACTTTATTATCTATTTACAATCTAACTATGGTGTATATTTTGGTGAAAAGTGTAAGGAAGATATTACAAACAATCAGGGTAATTATGAGTACACTAAAGATTGTAATATACGCAGAGTTATGTTGTTGTACATAAGAGCATTGTTGATACATTGGAGATATTTAGTAAGGAAAACAGATTATGATTGTTTCTATGATGACAAAGCTGAATATAAGAAGGAATGGGCAAATGTAGATGCATATATCAATTTTATTGGATTACTTGAACAATTAGGCTATCAAGTAGCTGACGAAGAAAGAAGCTATTACAACGGAACTCACCAAGCTTTCATCCAAAATAATGAAGATTAAAAGTAAATAAAAAGGTAACTCTGATAGGTAAAAAAATCACCTATCAGAGTTTATTACTATATATAGAAAAGAAAAATAAAGGGTTGAAACACCCTTTATAAACCTTGATTAAGCGATTATTTTTATGACGATTTTAAAAAATAGGAGAATAAAAATGCACTGGTATAAGAAAACGATCAAGGCTGGACCTTTGAGAGAAGAGATAGTTTACAAGAGTATAAGAAAAATTAATAAACCTCATTCATCAAGATGTCTTGGAAAGAAAAGTAAATCATCTGAAAAACAAAGGCTAAGAAATCTGATGGAATGTAAGAGAAGAGTTCAGAGATTGATTTGTAATAATTTCACAACTAAAGACTTGTATATTACTCTCACATTCAGAGAAGACATATCTGATGAAGATTGCCAAAGAGAATTTACTAATTTTGTTCGCAGATGTAAGAATTATTGCATAAAACAGAACAACGAGTTTAAATACATAGGATGTACCCAGCGTGGTGAGAAAAAAGGAAGATGGCACGCTCACATAGTAATCAGCTACATAGATTTTAACATTCTCCGTAATAGATTGTGGAAAAAGGGTGGCATTAAGATTGAAGGCTTATACGAAGATGGAGCATATGAAAAACTAGCAAAGTACATCACGTCTGAAAAAACAGGAAAAAGGCAAATGAAACAATCAAGAAATCTTGTAAAGCCTACTGAAAGAGTTATTGAACTATCACCTACAGCAGCAATAGTTCGTAGAATAAAAAAAGGTCAAGCTATGAAACAACCTAAAGGATACTTACCTCTTCTTGACCAGTGCTATACACACATTAATGACATAACAGGCGAATCTGTCAGAATGGTGTATATCAATAATGATTTCTTGTATGTGGGTGGTCGCTATGGCTCGGAGTAATACTGCTCAATATAGATGTCTATGCCCTTGGTTCATCCGTGACGGAACAAAAAATATAGATTGTGAAGCATGTAAAGGTTTTGGCAAGGAAATAAGAATAATATTTGACAGTGAAGAAGAAAAGAAAGCTTTTCAAAAAGAATTCTGTTTTGACAGGCATACAGGACTTGATGACTTTACTGCTAAATACAAAAAATGCCCTTATGCAGAGTTGGCCGAATATATGTGGAATAAAAGCTGAACATAGTTTGGCTTATTTCTGATGTAAAAAAATTTTATTTTCCATATATAAGTAAATATATATAAGACAAGCGTACAGCATTTTTTGTGTTGTGCGTTTTTTTATTTGTGTTTTGTTTGAAAAATTAAAAAGCTAAAATCAAAATGAATATAACAAGAGGAGTAGAAAAAATGAAGAAAGGAAGAAGAAAAGCAAAAGATAGTGTTAACTGGACAGAAGCAAGAAGATACTACTTGCAAAATGATGTAAGCTATCAAGATGTTGCAGATAAATTTGGCACAACAAAAGCGAGAGTTGCTGAACATGCACGAGCAGGACCAGATAAAAAGGGTTGGGTTCTGATGAAATCAGAATTAAAAGACAAAATAGACACAAAAACGGAACAAAAGTTTGTTGAAAGACAAGTTAAAAGCAATGTGGAAAACCTTAATTCTGTGTATATGGTTGCAGAAGATCTCATTTCTAAAGCTACAGAAGCTGTTGGAGAACTTAATAATCATCTAGTCAAAAGCAAAACGAAGAAGAAAAAAACAAAGTATTCAAATGCAAAAGGTAGAACAAATAAGGCTTTAAGTGAAACGGTAATTGAAGAAGAGAAAATCAAATTTGTGCAAGGTGATGTTAATACAAAGAAGATGAAAGACATTGCGACAGTAATTGAGAAAGCTAAAAATATCTTTATTGAACAACCTTCAGAAGACAACGGTTCCGGTGTAATCATAATGCCAGAACAAGAAGAATTAACACCACCAGAGAATGAAGATGTTTTGAATGAGTAGTACAGCAGTATGGACACCACAACCTAAACAAATTGAAATGATGAAGCATGGGGAAGACGAAGGGTTCTACGGTGGTGCAGCAGGTGGTGGAAAGTCGGAATATTTGGTAATTGAAGCTTTAAGACAAGTCAATCACCCACAGTATAAAGCTTTAATACTGAGAAAAACATTCCCAGAACTGCAAGAACTGTTGGAAAAAACAATGTACTACTATCCAAAAGCTTATCCAAGAGCAAAATATAACGGAAGCGAACATGTGTGGACTTTTCCAAGTGGTGCTAAAGTTCAATTTGGCTCTTTACATCATCTCAAAGACAGATTTAAGTATCAAGGACAGCAGTATAATTTCATTGGATTTGATGAGCTAACTCATTTCCAATGGGATGAATATGATTTCCTTCGTTCAAGGTGCCGTTCTAAAGCACCAGGATTGAAACAGTACATTAGAGCTACAGGAAACCCAGGTGGCATTGGCCACGGTTGGGTTAAGAAATATTTTGTTCGAGCCGGAGAACCAAATAAAACTATATGGGAAAGTCAAAAGATACAGTATCCTGACGGTCACATTGAAAGAATGTGGTTATCAAAAGTCTTTGTACCTTCTAGGGTATATGATAACAAAATCTTGCTACAGAACGATAAGAAGTATCTTGCTAGACTTGCTTTTATGGATGAAGCAAACCGAAAAGCATTCTTGGATGGTGATTGGGATACTTTTGCAGGACAAGTTTTTACTGAATTTAAAATAGGCATAGGTCCTGAGCTTGATACACGAAAAGGAACACATGTTATTAATCCGTTTGAAATTCCTAAGAGCTGGTCGATAATCAGAAGTTTTGACTGGGGTTATACAAAACCATACTCGGTTGGTTGGTGGGCTGTTGATCATGATGGACGTTATTACAGAATCAATGAACTTTATGGATGTACAAATGAGCCAAATACAGGTGTTAAACACTCAGTAAGGAAAATAGCTAACCTTATTAGAGAAAAAGAAGAAACAGATCTAAACCTTAAAGGTAGAGAAATATATGGAGTTGCTGATCCAGCAATTTTTGCAGATAGAGATAGCGGTAATTCATCTATACAAGCTGATTTCGCAAAGTCGGGTGTTTTTTGGAGTAAAGGCAAAAATAACAGATTGTTTGGTAAGATGCAAATGCACTATCGTCTATGTTTTGATGAGAGAGGTATTCCAATGATGTATGTGTTTAATACATGTAAGGACTTTATCAGAACTATACCCAATCTTGTATATAGTGAAGTATCTGTAGAAGATGTTGATACCACACAAGAGGACCATATCTATGATGAAACTAGATATGCCATCATGGAAAATATTATCCCACCAAGAGAATCAGCTATATATACTCCAATATCTTATGACCCTTTGTCTGGCCAACAAATGTATAATGGTGCAAAAATTATTAATTACTAGTGAGGTTAAAAATGCAAGATAATATAAAAAACAAAAATGATACAGCAGTATCAGAAAACAAAAGAGAAACAATAGGTAGAAAAGGTAAGATTGACGAGAAGAAAGTTGCAGAGTTTGAAAGCATCTTGTATAAGTATCGAGATGGAAAGCAATTTCTTGACGAAAAAATCAAAAATGACTACGAATGGTGGAAGCAAAGACATTGGCACTTGCTCAAAGGTAAGCAAGTTGCAGAAGGTAGCAAAACTGTAGATATGGTTAATAAAGAACCTGAACCTACTACTGCACATCTGTTTAGTTGTATTCAGAACAAGCATGCAGATGCAATGGATAACATACCTGAGTTAATATTTCTTCCGGTATCTAAAGATGATGAACAAACATGTTCTATCCTTAACAAGATTATTCCGGTAGTTAACGAACGAAGTAAATTTACTAGAGCGTATAGTGGTTGCTGGTATGACAAGCTGATTGCTGGTGCAGGCATTTATTTTGTTGGTTGGAATCAAAACTTGTATTACGGACTTGGTGATGTGGAGATTAAGAAAGTTGACCCATTAAAGTTGTTTTGGAAACCTGGAATTAATAACATACAAGAAAGTCCATTTACCTTCTATGTTGAAGAACTACCACTATCAGAAGTGAGAGAGCTATATCCATATTTAGAAGTAACAACTGGTAATCATTTAGCACTACAAGAACACCCTAAACAAGAACAAGACATTGAACAAGATATAGTTCAGCTTGTTCATTGTTATTACAAAGTGAATAATAGAATACATTATTGTTATTTTTCGTGTGGTCAAGTTATATATGCTAGCGAAAATGATGAAAGATTTAAGAATACAGGTTACTATCTTCATGGCAAACATCCATTTGTGATTGATTCGTGTTACTCAATATATGATTCACCTTTTGGATTTTCTCTCCTTGATGTAGAAAAACCTACACAGGAACTTATTGACAAATATACCCAGTTTACTGTTAAGAATGTTAAAGATAATGCAGCAGGCAAGAAATTCTATGACAGAAACAGTGGTGTGAATTTAAATGATTTACAAGACCCAGGCAAAGAATATGTAGCAGTAAACTCTATCAATGATGGTGTTATAAGGCATGTTGAAGTTAAAGATATTACTGCTAATATGTCTGGACTTATTAATAATAAAGTCGCAGAGATGAACGAAACATCCGGTAATAGAGATTTCACGCAAGGTGGAACAGTAGCTGGTGTTACATCTGCATCAGCTATAGCAGCATTACAAGAAAGTGGTAGCAAGGGTAGTAGAGATTTAATTAAGAATACATATGAAGCTATGAAAGAAATAGGTGAGATGGAAATTGAGATAATGCGACAGCGTTATCAGAATACAAGATTCTTTCGTATTACAGGCACAGAGGAAGAGTATGACTTTGTTGAATTTAACAATCAAGATTTGTTACCAAGAGAAATAGAGCAGGAAGATGGTCAGCCTATTCTTCATACTCCAATTTTTGATGTAAAAATTAAAGCACAAAAGCAAAGTCCATTTTCGACAATGGCTAATAATGAACAATATCTTAACTTTTTTAAAGCAGGTATGTTTAATCCACAAATTGCAGACCAGGCACTATTATGCGTGGAGTTACTAGAATTTGAGGGAAAAGAAAATCTAATAAGAAAGTTGAAAGAAAATGGTACATTGCTACAAACTGTGCAAGAACTGCAAGGTCAGTTACAGCAGTTTAATAACATTATTCAAATATTACAACAGAGTCCACAAGGTTATATGTTGGTTCAGAATGCTATGCAACAAGTTCAGCAACAACCGGTTGAACAAATGAATATGGATACTAAGCGTGAAGGTGATCCTAATGCAAGTGTCCCTATCGAAACAAATTCAGTCGGCGATACTCAGCAACTACATAATTGGCAAGCCAAGAAAGCTGCAGAACAGAGTAAGAACCAGGCAGAACAAAAGTAAGGTGAGAAAATGAAAGCAAGAATTATCAAACAAGAAAAGAAAAAAGAATTTACTGAAATATCTGTAAATGTCAATGAGAATAAATACTCGATTACTGCAGTTGGCCATAATCACCCTAAGATATGTGCAGCTATCTCATTCGCTTTGATAACATTAGCACAAGCACTTGAATTCCAGTATCAAGACAAGAAAATCACTAATCTTGTTACTAAGCTAGAACCTGGTAACAGTTCGATTAAATTTGAAGATGAAAGTCAAGATACTTCAGAAGCAAGAACTATCGTCAACACTATTGTTGATGGACTATCTATGTTACAAATGGCTAACAGTAGAAAAATTATAATGACAGGTAATGTCTTTGGTGGTACTGCAGATGAAATACATAGAAAGCAGATGGAACAAATGAAACTAAGAGAAAAGTCTGTTTTAGAGTATATGAGTAAAAATAATGCTGCAGCAGTAAAAAGAGAAGAAACAAAGAAAAAGTATGAGAAATATAAAATTGAACATCCAGGCCATGGAACGGATGATAGTGTAATCGAGAATGGTTATGATGAATTGATGAAGGAGATTGAAAGTAACAATTAATAAAAGTGCATTACTTTTGTTAATAGCTACTGAAAATAGTTGTGTTTTGTTTGGAAAAATAATTAGTTATAATAATAACAGTGACAGAAAAGTCACAGAAAGGACAATATTATGTTCACAGAAAAAATGTCAAGATATATCTACTCAATGAATTTAAGTCTTTTTGACGGTGCTGGAGCTGGTTCTGGTGGTGCTGGCAATGTAGGTGGTAATGTTGCAGGTGCTAATGGTAACGGTTCAAGTTCGTCTGGCTCAGTTGGGATGACCACAGCTCAGCAGAGAGAAGCTGAAATTAATAGTAGAATACCTTGGGACAGGTTGAAAAACGGTAAACCTGCAGAATTAAATGGTAGTAATCAGAAGAACACCACTTCTAATGGCAGAAAAGGGGATTTCGCCAATCCAGCCGTTAATCAGAATAATCAAAATATTAATGAAGAGCGTTGGAATGAAGTCAAAAAAGGTGAATTTAAAGACTTCTACGATAAAGATGTGGCTAATGCAGTTAAAAACCGTGTTGGTAATCTACATAGTCAGCTGGAACAGTCTAATGCAACCAATCAAGAGTTACAAAGCATTGTTGATGCAATTAAGTTAAGATACCCAAATGCAGATAGTAACGAAGCATTACTTAATGCGATTAATGGTGACGATAGCTTAATTGACCAAATGGCTTTTGATAATGGCCTAACACCGGAGCAGTACAGAGAGAGTATGGCTCAGCAAAGACAGATGAATGCTGAACAGCAAGAACTTCAAGAGTTGAGACAGTGGAAACTCCAACAGGAGCAAAACAGAGAATACGAAAATCAACTACCGGAAGTCCTTGCTAAGTATCCAAACTTTAATATGCAAGAAGCTATACAGAATCCTACATTTGCAAGAGCATTGGCATTACAAAGAATGGATGGTAGTGAACCAAGTCTTCTTGAAGCTTATGAGTTCGCTTATAGAGATCAGCTAATGGCACAACAGATTGGCCAGACTGTTCAGATGGCCAATAGACATTTCACCGAACAGCAAATAGCAAATAGCTTGTTACCTAATTCTAGTATTACAGGTGGTGTTGCACCGTCAACATCACAGTTGACAAAAGATAAGTACGAACAAGCAAAAGCTTTGATGAAACAAGGTAAGTCAGCAAGTCACCTATTCAGATAGATAATTCCAATTCTCTATTAAAAGAGGAGAATTGATATGAAAACTTATAAATTTACAATGCTACTAACTCTTTTTGATGTTACTATTGGACCCGGTGGTTTATATCAGGACAACGGCAATGTAGTTAATGCGATTTCAGTTAGTGCAAATGATTTAACGGTAGAACAGAGAATGTTCTACCATATGGATCTTGTAGAAATCCATAGTGCTAATCTAGTTCATGAGCAGTTTGCTATGCACAGAAAAGTTCCACAAGGCAGTGGTCCTATCTTCTCTATGAGGGGTTTTGACCCTTACGAACCTGCCACTACACCGCTTCAAGAAGGTGTAACACCTGCAAAGCCTAATAAGATGAAGCCATTTCAGGTTGTAGCTGAGATTAAATCATATGGTGCATTCACACCTCACACAGATTGGCTACATATGGTTGCAATGGATGATGTAGCACAGCAGGATATTAAGAAGCTGGGTATTCAGTCTGCACAGACTAAGGAGATTTTGATTAGAGATACCTTATCAGCAGGTAAGTATGTAATGTATGCACCGGTTGAAGCTGCAGATGGTACTCTAACTTATGTGTCTGACAGAACTTCTCTAACATCAAAGAATAAATTCTCTGTTAGAGAAATCCTTAGAGCAGTAGCCTTCTTGAAAAATCACAATGCACAACCTATTGACGGTTCATTTGTTTGTATTATTCACCCAGACACTGAGCTTGATGTTCTAACAAGCAAAGGCTTTACTGAACTTGTTAAGTACACAAACAATGTCGAAAGAGTTTATAACGGTGAAATCGGAAAAATCGGTATGGTCCGTTTTGTAGTATCATCTATGGCTAAGAAATGGGAAAAGGCCGGTGCAAGCGAAACATCCGGTAAAGCAGATGTTTATAGTTCCCTTGTGCTTGCAGACGGTGCTTATGTTGTTGCAGAATATGAAGGTGGAGGCCTTCAGACATTCCTTAAACCAGTTGGTTCTGCCGGTTCTGCTGACCCATTAAACCAGCGTGGTACAAATGGTTGGAAGTTCACTCTTGCGGTAGCTAGAGTAGTTGAAGAATATATGATCAGAGTTGAAAGTGGTGCTAGTGCTAATCCTTATTACACAACATCAGCTTAACTAAACTAATTAAATTGTCCCACTACTATTAAGTAGTGGGATATTGAAGTATTAAAGGAGAAATAAAAGATGGCAAGAACATCAACTAAAGATAAAGAAAATGTTGTAGAAGAAGCTACAATTACTTCAGTAACAAAAAAAGAAAATGAAGAGCTTAAAGCATCAAGAGAAGAAAATGTTGTAGAAGAAGCTACAATTACTTCAGTAACAAAAAAAGAAAATGAAGAGCTTAAAGCATTAAGAGAAGAAAATGCTCGACTTAAAAAACAATTAAAAGAAAAAGAAGAAACACCGGCAGTGAATGTAACTAATGATGAAGTAGCAATTGACTGTAACGGTAAGAAGTTTACACCTAGAAATGATGGTGGTGATGAACTGAGACGGAGAGGATTATCGGAAGAAGTTGTTCAGAATGAATTAGAACTTCAAAAAGAAGTTACTATTATTCTCCCTAAAGATCCATTTAAGGATGTTGATGTAAGACTATATGACCCATTGAAAAACATTACTATTGCTATTCAGCGTGGTGTTCCGGTAAGAGTTCCGGGCTATATTGCAAAGTCTTTGGAACGCTCACAGAACGCAGATATTGTTACAGCAGAAATGATGAATAAGATGTCAAATGAATTTGCAGAACAGGAAAAAGAATATAATAATTAAATTTTAAGGGTGGTGGCTGGTTCACCACCCTTTATTTGTAGGTGATACTATGAAAATATCAGAGATTATTGATAGAGTACAACAAGAGTTTCCAGGCCAAGAAATGTTTACGGATAGTTGGATAATTAATCAGTTATCAATACTTGACCAGAAAATTAAAAGAGATATTTTTGACACTCACGATTGCCCTCAAAGAGCAACAGAATTAGATAATTATAACTTTGAAACTGACAGAAATACGGAACTACTAGTTAAAGCTCCGTATGATGATACATTATATACAGACTACATATTAGCAATGTGTAATCTCGAACTTAAAGAAGATGATGATTACAACATTAGAATCAATATGTATGAAAGTAAAGAAGAAAATTTGTGGAAAGCAGTAAACAGAAAATATAAGTTTATAGTTCCATATAAAGATTATAGATTTTAGGTGATGATAATATGTACCCAAAATTTAATAGAAGAAGAGAAAATACAATACCTATTTCAACATTTCTTGGAATTAACAGAAGTAGAAATACTACATTTTCTAAGATTAGTCATTACAGCAGTAACTATCAAATTGAATTTACTGATATGAAAAACATGACAGATGATTATTATCCTATGCTTAGCAACAGACCTAAAAGAGAAGCAGTAAGTAGAGTTAATACATTTGACAGAAACGCTATATGTAGTAATTTGCTTGTTTGTAATGATAGCTTAATGTGGCTAGAAAGTGATGGTATTATTTATCGTAATAATAGTGAATTTAGCAACTATTTTTCTACAGATGATTTTAATAAGAACATCAAAAGACAGTTAACCCTTATGGGAAACTATATTGTAGTTACTCCGGATAAGGTAAGGATAAACATTACTACAAAAGATGTTGAACAAATTGAAAACATATTTTATTCAAAAAGTGGTTCTGGAGAAATCCAAACATCAAATAATCAAAATGATGTTCCTAGCATTCAACGATTTGTAATTAATACATCAATAGAACAATCAGAATTGGAATATGTAGGAGATACGGCAATTGATTTAACAGATGAAAGTTATCAAAAAACAAATGCTGAAGTAGATAGACTTGCAGCCTTCAATAAAATAGGAAATATAGTTGAATATTATGATTATGGGGAAAAGCCAGAAAGAAGTGATAACTGTACTGCAGGATTATTTTTACTAACTGATATAGAAAAGAACCAAACCGGTTATTTTAATAAACAAAAAAAGATATTCACAGAAATATATGCAAACTATGTAAAAATTATTAGAACCGGAATTGGTAAAGGTTTTTCTGTTGGCGATACGGTAGAAATAAGCGAGATTAATAATTCTTGTACTTCAAGCTATAGAGGAAAAATAGGTGATTGGGTAGATACACTTAATAGTGTTTTCACTATCTATGATGTAGCTGATGACTATATTGTAATAAATGCAGTTTTAGAGAAGTCCGTACCTTATAGTGGTCCTATCAGAGTATCAAGAACTATGCCTGATATGGACTTCATGATTGAAAGAAATAACAGATTGTGGGGTTGTTCTTCAACTAATCATGAAATCTATTGTTGTGCTATAGGTGATTGTAAGAATTGGAATACATATCAAGATGCAATAGCTTCAGATAGCTGGGCTTGTACAGTAGGAACACAAGGAGATTTTACAGGATTAACTAGAATTGGTGATTACTTATATTTCTTTAAAGAAAATTGTATACACAGAATATCTGGTGAATATCCAAGTAACTTTACGGATACAACAATATATCAAAGTGGTGTTGAAGCTGGTAGTGAACAGTCATTAGTGGCAGTAGGTTCATCACTCTATTATAAATCTCCGGAAGGTATTACTAAGTTTACTGAAGGATATGCCAACGAACTTATAAGTAATGCTGCATTTGATAGTCAAAGATATGTTAATGCCGTAGCAGGCAGGCACAAGAATAAAGTGTATATGTCTTTGCAAAATGTTATGACAGGTGAATATGAATTATATGTTTATAACACAGAAACTAATTTGATTATGAAAGAGGATAATACACAATTTATTTCTACAGTAACACTTAGAGATAATATGTACTTTGTTGATGCTCAGACAGGATACATAAATAGTATTTCAGATAATAATGTTTTTACTGATTTTGCAAGTTACATTCATCCTGAGAGATTAGCAGAACAAAGAACATTTAATCTTCATGGTAATCAAAGATTGTTTGGTGATGTTGACGGTGATGGTGAAATAACACAAGCTGATGTTGAATTGCTAAAAAAATATACTGTACATAAAGCAGATTTGAATGAAGATGCTTTAGCTTCATCAGATGTAACATCAGATGGAAAAGTTAATATTAAAGATGCAACTGCATTAACAAATTACGTACACGATATGATATTAGTGTATGAAGAAGATATTAATTGGAATTTTACAACTGGTAATCTTTTTGAAAGTGATTTGTCAAATGAAAAAATCAAAAAATTACAAATTAGAGCTGAGATAACAGGTGATGCAGAATTACTAATTTTAACTAATAATAATTCACATTATCAAAAAATTAAGGAATTTAAAGGTCTTAAAAATCAAAATGTATATGTTCCAATTTTTGTTCAGAGATGTGACTACTTGAAAATTAAAATGCAAGGTAAAGGCTCTATAATACTTAAGTATATTGATATTACATATCTTGGAGGTAGCAGTAAATGAGAAGATTATCAAAAATTAAGACAGATACAAAAAATATTGCCGATGTAATCACTCAGTATAACAAGGCAGTAGATATTATTAACAACAGCCTGTCTAGCATTGGAACTGAAAATTTAAATCAAGAATTGCTATCAACACTTAAAGATATTCAGAATGATATTAAAGCTATCAAGAAAAAGCTAGGAGTGAAATAAATGAAATCAAGTGTAAAAACACAAACGGCATATAAGAACTTGAATAAGGCTACTAAGAAATATCAGTCAACTGCTAACAATGCACCTACCTACAATGAAAGTGGAAAGACCAAGTCTGCATATAACCAATGGACAAGTTACGAAAAAAATAACAAACCTGGTGAATATGCTGGAACATGGGCTGATGTTCTTAATCGAAAAGTTACCAATTATATTAATCAAGATCCATACTCATATAAGAGTCAAAATGATGTAAGTTATCAAGCTGCTAAGGACCAGTACACTAAGACCGGTCAACAAGCCATGAAGGACACCATGGCACAAGCTTCAGCTCTTACAGGTGGTTATGGAAATACATATTCTCAATCTGTTGGCCAACAACAGTATAATGCTCAAATGGATAATCTATCTCAAAAAGCTATTGAGTATGAACAACAGGCATACAACAGATATGTTGGTGACAGAGAACAACAGTTAAATACTATTAATGCACTACAGAATTTAGATAATACTGAGTACAGCAGAAATAGAGATGCAATTAATGATTACAATACTTTTTTGAATTATCTGCAGAACAAATACACAACACTAAAAAGTGTTGATGATGATACATTCAATCGTGAGTACAATATCTGGCAGCAACAACTTGATGCACATGGTACATTGATGTCTACTGCACAAAACAATTATCAGTACGAAAATACAAATGATATTAATAATTATCAATTTGGTGTTAATACTGATTTACAAAAGCAACAACTAGCAGAAACAAAGAGAAAGAACACTGCTGATATTAAGCTAGGTCAACAGCAACTAGCAGAAACCAAAGCTAGCAGAATAGCTACTAACAATTATAACAACAGATTACTGAACACCAAAACTACAACAACAAAAACAAGTGGTAGTTCTAGTTCATCTGATAAAGTAACTACAAATGCTATTAATAAAATAGTTAAAAATGGTGCTCAAATGTACAAGGACGGTACAACAGCACGATTAGCTAATTATCTAAACAATCTGCCTGAACAGTATGACGATTATATGGAAAGTATTATAGCACAAATAGGATTGCCTAAAAATTGGTTAGATGATTTTAGAAATGGGAAAATATCAGCAGAACGAAAGTAAAAAAGGAGTACAATATGTCAACTTACTTAGAACGAATGGATAAGAAGAAAAAAGAGGAAGAGCAATCTTCCTCTTATTCTACATATCTTGAGAGAAAAGAAGCTAAGAATATTCTTAATGGTACGGATACTTTTCTCCAAGATTACAGCACATTGGTTAATAATCATAATCAAACTTTGAAGGACACAAACAATTTCCTAAAAAGTAATGAATTAACTAATGACAATTTACACTCAAACATTATCAATGATAGTGATAACTATAACAATTTAAAAGATAAGTTATCAAAATTCAGAAATGAATTTGTACAAAGATATGGTGAAAAATCTGTATCTAAGATGGAAGATAGACTGTCTAATTTAGGACAGTCTATTAAGTCAACAAGTAAGAATATTGAAACCATAAAAAATCAAAAAAGTGAAATTAATGCAATTAAAGCTGAAGCTGAAAAACAGTCTGATTTGTTGTATCCAGGTCAAAAAACTAAAAGTGATAATGTATCATCTCTTGAAGTTAATGAAGCAAAACAGTTGACCGGTAATCCAATTGATATTTTATTCAATAATACTAGTGCTAAACAGGATGAAGCATTGGTAAAGAATGCAAGAGGTTACGCTAATAAGTATGCTAATATGTCTTATGCTCAGCTTAAAGATTCAGTTGCTAAAAATTCAAATTCTATGTCTGATGATGAAAAGAACTTTGTTCAAAAGCTCAAAACAACAAGACTAAGAGAAGAAGGTACTGCAGAAGATGCTAAAAATGAGTATGAACAACTAATTAAAAATGGAGCTAATGAAAACAGTCCTGAGGTGGAACATCTTAAAGGAATGTACAAGGAAAAGTATGATAGCGAAAACTACAGTAAACTATCAAAACTATCTGATGATGATGTAATCAAAGCTTTATATAGTGATGTTACAACAGGCTATGGTGCTGACCCTTCAACACAGAATTGGCAACAACAAGAACATTTTAAGAAAGATGATGTTAAATCATATATTACTAATTATGGTTCATTATCTTTACTTAAAAAATATAGAGATTATCTTAAAGAGAATGGCGAGTACACAGAAAGAAACGAATTAGCACATTCTCTACTTGGAAATACTGATGCATTTGACAGTACAAAGAATAAAAATGAAGATGAAATTAATCAGCTTGATGATGTTATTAAGATAAGAGAACAAGAAAACTATATTGATGACACATATAAAGAACTTTCCAAAAGCCACGATTTTGGAAAGTATGGTTTTGTTGCGAAAGGTAAAGACTTAAAAAACATAACAAGCAAAGAAAAATATGATATAGTTATTGATTACTTAAATAATAAGTTTGGTGGTTCTTCTGATGAAGCAAAAGGTTTTAAAGATAACACTGAAACTTATAGCAATTACGTTACTGCACAAGGAGACAGACAAAAAACACAAGAGTTTGCTAAAGAACATCCGGTGTTAGGTACACTGCAGTCAATAGTAACTAACTTAGGAAATTCTTTATCTTTGCTTCCTTTGGCTGATACAGTTGACAGTGTTGTTGGTATTGATATAGATACAAATGATAAGTTACATACTATATCAAGATTAACAAATGACTTGCGTGAAGGTGCTAAAAGTAATTTAGGAGAAACAGGACAGTTTATCTATGATACTGCAATGTCAGCAGTTGATAGCGCATCATATGTTGCAATGGGTAATGCTTTAGGTGTAGCAGGTGAAGCTGCAGGTATTGCTAACGCTACAAACTATGTTCCTGAGATAGTTAATGGTCTTATGAGCAACATTGTGGCACAACAAGCTATTGTTGAAGGTAAGGAAAAAGGTTATAGTGATACTAAAGCTGTGTCAATGGGTATTATTCAAGCTGCAATAGAAGCTATTACAGAACAATACAGTTTAGATACAATCATCAAGCATCCAAACCTATTAAAAGGTGCATTAGTGGAAGGCTCAGAAGAAGTTGCATCTAATTGGCTTAATAATGTAGTTGATGCAGTTGCCAATGGTGATAAGAATAGATACAGACAATCAATCGAAGAATATAAACAAAAAAATCCTAACGCATCTAATGGTGAAGCATTGGCAAGTGCCATTTGTGATAGCTTTAAGGATGATGGTTTGTCATTTATTGCAGGTGGTTTGTCCGGTGCTGCTATGTCAGGAACACAAGTCGGTATTAACAAGGTAAAGCAGTCATCAATAGATAGACAAGTAAGAAATAGTAATATAGAAACTTTAGACAGTATTATCAATAATGACCAGTTTAAAGATACGGAAGTTCAGCAACAAGCAAATTACTTAAAAAAAAAGGTCCTCAACAAAGATGAAATAACCTCATATGATTCAGTTAAATTACAAAATGCACATTTGCGTACTGCATTGAGAGAAGTAGTACCGGATGAGGTCCTTAATAATACAGCAGCAAAAAGTGATATAGAAGTTGCTACTGAAAATGGTGTTGAGAAAGTTAAGTCATCTTTAGGTGCATCACATCCAAACGGAATACTTGCTACTGTGGAAGGTACAGAAACAAAAGCAGTTACTAACATTTTATCATCAAATAGTGGAAAAATGATATTACAAACAGATACAGGCGATACTGTTAATCTAGATGATGTAAAATTTAAAAGTCCTTCACAGAAAGTAATATTTGACCAAGCATCTAAGTATGATACTAATGGTGCAAAGCAATATATAATTTCAGTTGACAATTTCAAAGGCAATTCCAAAAACTTTAACATTGCATTTGATACATTATATAAGGCTGGTAATACAGGCAATACATATGAAAATGTTGTCGAAAATAAAGAGATTAATAAAGCTAATAAGATTCTTGGTCAACAAGCTATGAATGTTTTTAATTCCGGTTTAAATGATTATCAAAATGCAATTTCAGAAAATCAAAGACTAACTGATTTAACAAATGAAACATTAGAGCATTTTAAGACTATGTATGATGTTGCTAATGAAGAAACAAATAAAAACTATGTCTATAAAGATGGAATTCTTACTTCTGCTGATATTGACAAACCATCAGAGCAACAAAGTAATGTGTCAGAAACACAGAATAGTGTTCAAGAGCAACAGAATGAAGAACCACAGGAGAAAGAGCCAATTAAACTACCTAAGAACGAAAGTGATAAGCTATATACTGAGCTAGTCAACAAATTTAAAGGTAGAGAAGATGAATTTACTGATTTATGGGGTAAAGCTTATTATGCCGGTGCTAGAGGTGTGTCATATAATAGTGTTGCAAAAAATATCAACTATTTGGATGTTATTCGTCAAATAGGTAGCAAAGATGTTCAACGCATTATGGAAGCCGGTAGAAGAGATAGTGTAGCAGAAGTAAAGGCTTTAATGCAAAATTCAAAACCACAAAAGAAAACCGGTGGTAAAGTTGTAGTAGCTGAATCAGCAAAGAAAAAAGTTAAAAATACAGCAGTATTTGAACATATAGCTAATAATATTGGAACTGACATTTATGTAGAAGATATTAAGGATAAGCGTATCAATGGCTACATTGATAAAGACGGAATTCATCTAAACGCTAATCATGGCCAAGAAGGTATGTTGTTTGCAATATGCCATGAAGCTATCCACAAACTTAAATTAGCTAATATCAAGGGTTACACAGAATTAAAGAACTTTGTTATGGATGTTCTTACTGATAGTGGAATGAATATTGATAGCAGAACAATGAATGTTATCAATAACTATCTGGAAACAAATAGTTTGAATAGGGATAACTTAACAGAAGAAGCCGAGGAAGAAATCGTAGCTAATGCTTTTGGTTCTATCATCAGCAACGAAAAAGCTATGAAAAAAGCTTATTCTCTACCATCATCAAAGAAGAAAAATCTTGTATCTGCAATTAAGTCAATCATCAACAAACTAAAAGAATTTTTGAATAAGCTATCAAACCAAATGCCAGAAGTAAAAGCATTAAAGGACAACATTAATGCTCAAATTAAAATGGCAGAAATCTTTGCTAAGAATATTGAACAGTCAAATTCTAATAAGGATAGTAAGAATAAAAAATATCTATATCTAGGTACAGAATCTAAAACTGCTAATATTTCAAAGCTTAACAAAGCAAAAGAAATGGAAGAAGATGGTGCATCATCTGAAAGCATTAGAAATACTACAGGGTGGTTCAAAAGTTATGACGGTAAGTGGAGATATGAAATTAGTGATAAAGATATTCAGTATTCAAGAGATGGTAAGTTTACTAATAACCCACAGTTAAAGAGAAAAAATGAACTCTTTAATAAGTTTCTTATGGGTACTATTACATCCGAAGAAATGAATGAATATAGTAACCTGAATAGTAACAGAGCAGTAAAGCCGATATTTCTATCAGATTTTGTAAAGCATGATAAATTGTTCAAGTCTTATCCTCAGTTAAAAGATGTGACACTTTCTATTGATAGTGATATGTCTAGCAAAGAAAAGGGCTTTTACGATAACGGACTAAAAGAAATACATATCGATAGTAAATTAACCGGTGATGAAGCAGTTAAAACAATTCTTCACGAAGTACAGCATGCTATTCAACACATAGAGAAGTTTGCTACCGGTGCAAATGGTAGTAATGAAAACTATAATAGAGTTGCCGGTGAAATTGAAGCTAGAGATAGTGCTCATAGAAGTAACTTTACTGAAGAACAAAGAAAAAACATCCGTCCTGATATTGACAGAACAGATGTTGCATTTTCTAATGATGATATTAGTCTTGCAAAAAGAAGAAATAAGAAAGGCTTTAAGAAAGCCCTTAATGAATATGAATGGCATATCTTCAATTCTGCTATGGTTGATTCACAAACTAGAGGATTTAGAGTTAATGATAATGGTATTTTAATACCAAATCAAAATGATGCACATAGTTACAAATTAGTGTTTTATGATGATTTTGAAGATGGTCCACAAATTCAAGAAGTTTACAAACTTGAAAATTATGATTATAATATGCATAGTGATGAACTTAATATAGTAAAATTTCTATCAGACTATTATAACGGAAAGGATAAATTAGAATATGACGAAAGAAGGAAAATTTTTCACGATTATTTATACTTGTCAGGAACGATACTCAAAAATTTTAATAAACGAACTTGTAGGTGGAATACTTACAACGGAAAAAAGAGTGGACGAAGTTCTGAAATTAGTGAATCAAAACTTGAACGAGGAACAGATGATGGAAGCACTAAAGAAAATAAGACAAAGGGATCAGATACCTTACGAAGATTAAACGGTCAAAGTTTAGGAGCAAACTTACCTGGTAAGAAGTTTTCTATCTTTGAAGATGGTACAGATAAGAACTTAGTTGCTATGCACAACCTTAGTGCAGATAATCTTGAAACTGCACTAAACCGTGGTGGTTTACCTATGCCAAGTATAGCAGTTACAAAGGATAATATCTCCCATAATAACTTTGGTGAAGTCAGTGTATTATTTGACAAAGACACCATTGACCCTGAGATTAATAACAACCATGTTTATGGCAGTGATGTATATTCTCCTACACATCCCGGTCTTGAATACAAAGTTAATGAAAATAAGAGCAAAGAGGTATATGATTATTTCAAGGATGAATTAAAAAACAAGGATATGGCTTTTAAAGCTAATCCGGTAAACTTTAGTTCAGCTAATTTAAGTAACAAGATTAATTCACTAAAAGGTGAAGAAAACTTTATTGATTCTCTTAAGAGTAATTATGAAATGAAAAACTTCTATCTCTCTCTTAATAATAACGAAGTTAAAAAGGTTAAAGATTTAGTTAATGAAGAAGTTGAAGAAGTTGATGAATTAACTGCTGATTTTTATAATTATCTCTACAATAATATGAATGAAGAGATGAAAGAAATTAAAGACTTAAGTAATCGTGAGTGGTTTAAAAAGTATAAAGAACAATTTAATTCTGTTACTCAATCATATATAGACAAGTGGAAAGGTTCTTCTCTTGCATCTATTAAAGAATTTATTGCTAATGAAGCACGAAAGAACGGAATAAAAATGGCTGCTACTGTTAAGAAAGTTTTAAACTATAAAAATAATAACGGTAAGATTGTCAATACAACAACAGTAAAAGATTATGACGGTGCTAAGAGAGAAATTGATAAGAGAATCAATCAGAAAGATTATGAACAGTGGCTTAAAGCCACATTTAATGGAATTGTTGAAAAGACAGGTATAAGAAAGCCAAATGTTGATGCTTATACTTCTAGAGGTGATAGAAAAAGTTTTGAACAACTGCACTATGCTGATACATTAGACAATATTGTTAAGGCAATGAAAGATGTTCAAAATGGCGAAAGTTTCTTTGGTGGTAATCAGTTATGGGCCATTGGATCTAAAGAGTACAGCAGTATTAAAGACATTAAAGGTGATTCATCTAGACTACAGATGTTAAGTGATGAAGAACATAGTGAAATCAAAAGTGAATTAGGTGTAAGATTTCAAAATATTGCTAAAGAACTTGTCAATAACACTGATTTAATGAGTTTAGATTCAGCTTATAATAATATAGCTGATGCAGTCAGACATTCAAAGAATGAAAATCAAATGCTGAAGTACCTTAAAGAATATTATCCTAAAACTGCAACATCAGAGATTGTTAGTGAAATAGTCAATCTACTTGATGATGTAAGTAATATGCCTACAGGTTACTTTGAAGCAAAGCCACAGAGAGTGATTTCTCCTAATGAAATCAAAGCAGTTGTTATTCCATCTGAAACATCAGCTAATGTAATTGAATTACTGCAGAAAAATAATATTCCTTATTATGAATACTCTTCTGATGAAAACAGAACTGTTGCAACTCAACAAGCTATTAATGATACTAAAATTCGTTTTTCTAAGTTTTCTGATAAAATCAAAAAAGAAGAAACACGAAGTGAAAAAGCATTAAAGATGACGAATGAAACCTTGTCAGAACTTCTAAATATGACAGAAGAAAAAGGTTTTGTTGATGATGATAAAGTCTATAATGAAGTTGCAAAGAAAATTTTGAAAAAATATAACTGTAATTTTTCTTCAAAAACTTTTGCTGAAAATGTAAAAACAGTTATGAATTATGCAAACAATCAAAAGGTACTTGATAATAATGATTATATTAATCAGCTTACATATGTTGCTAATGAAGCATTAGACAAACATAGAAGTATCAAAGATAATTTTGCTGAAGAAAGAAAAATTGTTAATGACTATTTCAGTAAAAAGAACTTATTGTTATCAAATAAGCAGAAAGAAATTCTTGACTTTGGCATAGGTGCAAATACATTCATCAATAAAATGTATGGTATGGCCAACATAGTGACTGACAGTAACTTGTTGTCTTCAGATAGTAATACTATGTACTTAAAAGAAGCATATGAGAGTTTGCAAGATGAATTAGGAATTGATTTTCTTCCTATGGCTACTGAAGAAGAAATGCCGAAAAGATTGTTGCAACTTAAAGAACTTTTAAAGCCACAGATTAATATTGACGGTATGAATAGATATGATGTATCTATGAATATGGTTCAAGATTTTGTTACTGAACTAGCAAAGAGTAAATACTCTAATAAAAATACTGAGATAACAAAGAAGATTAATCAGCTGGTTTCTCAGCAGAAACAGTGGAATAACGAACTGAAAAAAGAGTATAATCAAAAGCTTAGAGAAGAAAAGAAAAAGTATGAAAACAATCTTAAGAAATATCAATCTGAAGTTGGAGATTATAAACAAAAGATTACATATGAAAAGCATCAGAAAATCAATGATTTAAGAGCAAAGCAAAAGGATACTCTTGAATGGTATAAAGATAGAAGAATGCAGACAGTCTATAAGGACAAGATACGCAGAATGTGTAGTAGATTGGGCAAAATGATTAATACGGAAATAAGAAAAGAAGGTATTCCTTTACCTACTAAGCTTATTAGAACTATGTCTAGTCTAGCTGATATTATTGACCCAGGTACTACACGAAACGGTAACAAAGTCACCGGCTATTCAACATTCATGAAGTTAAAGTCTATCTATGATGGATTACAAGAAGCTGATAATGAAGCTAACCAAGGTTCTGCTGAGGGTATTTATGCACTGCACTATCAAAAAGCAATTTCAAATTTAATTAAAGAATTGGCTATACAAATTGACGAAACACCTCTTAACAAATTAAATGGCTATCAGCTTAAAAAAGTTTATGATACTTTGCATATGGTTGAAAACAACTTTAGAAATGCTAAAAAAGTTATAGTTAAAGGTAAAACAATTGAATATAGCAAACTAGGCATACAAACCATATATGATTTAAGAGATGTTAGAGGTAATCTAAGGGAAAACTCTGATAAGAATAAATTTGGTGTACCAAAATTTAATAGATATGCAAACTATCAATTAGATTTTCTTCGTTTTATTAAAAGACTTGTTGGATATAATGAAGAATCACCACTATACCAGCAGGCTATGGAATTTGATAAAGCAGATAGTAAAGAAGCAAGAATACGAATGGAAAGTATGCAGCTCTTTACAGATGTTATGGCAAAAATGAAAGCAACAAAAGCAGAAGGTTATAAGCACAAATCTGTACTAGATGTATTTGACGGTAAGGATGCTAAAATGCTTGACTTTGGACTAAAAGACAGATTTACCGGAGAGCCGGTGAAAATATCTGCAGCTATGGCAGTAAGTATCTATCAAATGAGTATGAATGAAGATAACAAAAGGCACTTTGTTCTTGGTCAAAGAAATGTTGATATTCCTGGTGGATTAAATATTCCCAATAATGATTTATGGCAAAAAGGAAAGAAATCAGAAGCAAGAAGTCTTCATCATACAGTAGTTATGAGCGAAGGAACTTTAGATAAGATTTCTAAATATGTGATTAATAATGAATTGTTATTAGAATTATCTAATGCCACAGATAAATTTTTTAATGAAGTATCAAGAAAGTATATAGATGAAACTGCTAAAAGATTATATGGTTATCCTATCAGCATTGAAAGTCATTACTTTCCTATCAATACTAATTCAAACTATGTTGTAACTGATTTTGATACGGTAGTTCGTAACGCAAGCCTTGAAAATAAAGGATTTACTAAGAATAGAACTAATGGCCATAATCCAATTTGGCTTGATGATGTTACGGAAGTTATTAATAATCATATGAATGGCTTAGCGAAATATGCTGCATATACACCAATCATAAGAGATTTCAAGAAAGTATATAACTATACTGCATCAGATTACCAAACAAGTGTTAAGGATGAAATCGAAAAAAGATGGGGTGCTTCTGCAACTCAGTACATAAAGAATTTTATGGAAGATTTACAGAAGCCTTATACCTCTAATCTGGGCTTTTCAAAGTGGAGAGGTAGATTTGCTCAATCTGTTCTTGCTATGAATTTGTCAGTAACTATGAAACAAGCAGCTTCATATCCAACTGCAGCTGCAGTTATTGGATATAAACCATTAGCAAAAGCATTATTAGTTGGTGATAATGCAAAAGGTGAGAAAAAGATTTTGTTTTATAGAGCTAATAGAGCAGAGATTAACTCTATGACCGGTGTTTTCTTTGACCGTTATCAAGGTGATAATACAGCAGAAATGAGAGAGTTTATTACTGATAATGGTTGGGCTAAGAAAGCTCCTTATCTCATGAACTGGATACAGAAAGCTGATGTAGCTACTACAGGTCGCTTATGGCAAGCATGTAAGTATTATGTTGAAGATGAACTAAAAATTGAAAAGTACAAAAATGGTACAAATGAATATACTGATGAATATAAAGAAGCACTTGTAGATTCATATGAGGAAGTTATTAAAAATACTCAGCCTATGTATTCAACTGTTCATAGACCTGCCGTTCTCCGTTCTCATAATGAATTAATGAGAACACTTACAATGTTTATGACACAGAGATTACAAAACTTTGGCATAATGTTTGAAGCAACAGGTAATTATCGAGCAAAGGCTAAAGCGTATTATAGTAGTAAAACTGAAGCTAATAAAATAGCATTAGATAAAGCAAAGAAACAATTTGTTAGAAGTATTAGTTCTCAAATTGTTGCAGGTATGACATTATCTGCAATGACACTATTAGCAAAAGCTATGATTCATGGTTTAGATAGATATAAAGATGATGAAGGAGAATTAACTTGGTTAAGTATTCTTTCAACATTTAGTTCAGACTTTATGGAAACAATGAGTGGTTGTGTTCTGTGGGGTAGTGAAGCATATGAGGTAATATCTAATTTTATTAAAGTTATTAATGGTGGAACTGTATATAACTCTGATATAGTTGATTTAGGTGCTTTTAATACTATTAATGATATTCAAGATGCTGGTATTGGTATGCTTAGGACTTGCCTTGCAGATGAATTTGACGAAAGCAAATTCAATAAGTATTCATATAAAATTGCTTCAGGTGTTGCAAAGGCTTTTGGAATACCACTTGATAATGCGAAAAATATCATAATGGGTGGTGTTAATCTTGTTAAGGACTGCGTGGACAATGGTTCACCTTTAGCATTCAAAGCAGGTAGTAATATTTCATTATCAACTAGTGATTATGCTGAACATTTGTATGAATATCTTGTCAATAACGATAAAGAGGGTTATACAAAGCTGTACAATAAAGCAATGGCAGATGGTATTGACAGTAAAAAAATTCAAACTGCCCTCAAAGAGCAACTTGTTGGTAATGAGTTTGTACAGAAAGCTGCAGTAGCACTTCATAATGATGATATTGGAACATATGAATCCAGTTCTAGAGTGCTTATACTTCAAGGTTTTGATGCTGATACTGTCAAAAAGGCAGTTGACTCTTATATTTCTAAATACTTAGAAAAAGAGGAAGATAAGAAAAAAACGAAGATTAAAGATGATTATACAGAAAAAGAATTGTTTGATAATAATCAAGGCCAAACAGCACAATATAGTTATGATGACCTATGGAGAGCAAAAGAAAATGATAGTAGTTCATATCAAACTATCTATGATTCATTAATAAAACAAGGCAAAAAGCCTAGTGCTATTAAGTCAGCTATGAAAGCAAGAGAAAAGAAAAAGAAAGAAAAAGGAGAACAGAATAATTAATATGCAGAAGAGGTTAGCATTTAGCTAACCTCTTCTTGTGTTTTGTTAGAATATCAAAAATTATATAATATTTATTAAAGGATGTGATGAAGTGTGAATACTATCCCATTTAAAGTAAATAAGAATATTATTCAAAAAATAGGTGGTTATTCCATAGCGAGTTCAGAAAATAACTATACAAAGTTTGATTTTCAATTCTCTGATGATTGGAACAAGGTTGGAATACAAGTATCAGCTACTATGTTTTTTGATTCAGATAAAATACCGGATCCGGTTCTTCTTACTATGAGGAACGATAACACAGGTTATTGCTATTTACCGTCTGAACTAAAAGATGATCACGGCATTCTTAAACTTGGTCTAACAGGTGCGTATGTTGATGATAATAATGAAAAAGTTGTTATTAACACATTACTAACATCATTAACAGTAGGACCAGGAGCATATATGACCAAGTACCCAGCTAATGACATATACAAAGATATGTTAGCTAGAATAGCTTCATTTGATAAATCAAAGCAAGACAGATTAATTTGTAAGAATGGTATTACTATTGATAAGGATAGTAACATTTCTGTTGATGATGATTATGTAATTACAACCGGTAATATTCCCAAATATGTTGATCCAATAAAAAAAGAAATTGAACAACTAGAGAAAAATAAATTAAATGGTATGACTATTAGATGTACTGATTTATCTGAATTGTTAAATTATGAACCTGGTATTTATCTAGCCCTTTTAAATTGTGCCGGATTTTATGAATCATCACAGTTAGAAGAATGCGAAGTACTTATTGATGAATACGGAATTACTATCTATATAGTACAAGCAGGATTATTTTATTTTATTACAAAAGAGCAAGTTTCCAATGGTAAAATGCCTAAGAAACTTAATCTAAACATAAATGAAATTGATGCATGCTTAGAAAAAAAAGCAGACAAAACAGATGTAGATAATTCGATTGATGAAATAAAAGCCAATTTAGATACTAAAGAAAACACCTCTAACAAGAAAAATGCTATTGACGGAAGCTCTGTCTTTTATCCTAGCAACATAGCTGTTAAGAACTATGTTGCTAAAGAGCTTATTGAACCTAAATCGGAAATTGCTCAATTGAAACTTTGTAAGGCTGATTTAGTGCAAAGTCATAATATGTTTGATTGGGACAAACTATTAACAACAAAAAGTAATGTCTTTACTGTTAGCAAAACAGAAGATGAAGGTTATCACATTACAGGAAAAACAGCCAATAGATACAGTCAAATATTAGCTGATCAGGAGTTATCGCTAGAAGATGGCGATTATTATATCTGTGATAATGTGACCAATAACGCAATTGTTTCTGTGTGTTGTCAGTTGATTTTAATAGACACAGATGGGGATCGTACATATTACGGGAATATGAAGGTAACAATAGATAAAACTAAATATACAAGAATATTTTTATCTGTGCAAACAGACAACACAGTTGGAAAAGTCGATTCTATTATTTATCCAATGTTATGTAAATATGAAGATGCAAATATTCAGTATCTACCTAATAAGGTAGCTGATGGTGTTTCCTTACTTGCCAGACACATCAAGAAAAAGGAAAATATATCTAACAAAATTGATACAATCAACTCTCCCAGCACAATCTACTATCCATCAAGTAAAGCAGTATTTGACTATGTGAACAGTAAGTTAGAAACACCTCTATCAGATATTGAAAGTTTGAAATCTAGTAAGCTAGATAAAACAGATTTTAATAGCTATAAGACTAGCAACGATAATGCAGTTAATAGCAAAGTGGATACTACTGATTTTAACACTTATAAAACTGCAACAGACACTGATATTAGCAAGTGTGTTACAGATATTGCAAGTAACTCAGCTTTAATCAGCAAAAATCAAATTAATGTTACAACAGATAAGTCAACTAGCATTGTGCTTAATGACAGTAGTGATTGTAACATTATTAGTTTAACTTTGTACGGTAAATCAACGCAGAGTGCAGTACCATCCCCAACAAATCCTGTTGATATTAATAATATTAACAATCCGAGTATCACTTTTTCAGATGACAGTGACAGACAAAGTAATAATATTCAATGTACTTTAAGAGGTATAGGAAATGTGTGTGATACTCTAACAGTAAA